>Ga0265797_10004589_pt1 | contig 20975 bp, 17 predicted proteins | sample P2T30metagenome_FD_192433 | JGI IMG/M metagenome (GOLD analysis project Ga0265797, IMG submission 192433) | Plant litter microbial communities from East Loma Ridge, Irvine, California - P2 T30 | ecosystem: Environmental > Terrestrial > Plant litter > Unclassified | place: USA: California...
GGATTGGGCGCAGGTGCCCTTACACCAATCGCCTATCCCCTATTGGATTAGCAAGCTAACTGTGTGGCCACAACTCGCACAGATGGCCCTTGACGTCTATTCGACACCAGCCTGTAGCGATGACCCTGAGCGTGTGTTTAGCGAGGGAGGCGCGCTTCTCATACCACGGTAGCGACAACTCTCAGGGGATCACGTACAGCAGATCTTATGCCTAAGGAGCTGGTAAAGGAGTGGCATTGTGGCACTCGACGGAGCATTATTCGAACAGGCAGTGCGACAAGCAGACGGCGCACCAATTAGCGATCAGCTTCCTGTCCCCAACAACACCTACGAGAGTGACGATGAGGCACTATACCATGAACATGAATGACAGTAGATAGATCACTGTGCCTATAGGGACCTCCGCAGCCTAATTTACGAAAAATTGTGACTCCTTGCATCTTTGCATACCACTCGCTTGGCATTAAATGATTATCTAATCAGTGCAGAATCAGTGCACCGGTGCACTGATTACCTAATCAATCAGTGAATCAGTGGAGCCCTCTGCTACCAGTGCAGTGCATTGATTGATCGCATCTCTGCCTGGTACTATTCTTGCTGGTGTCTTTACACTTTGCCTCGTTGCAGTGAAGGGAGAAGCTAGCCTGATCGTCCTCGCAGTACTTTCAGGCTTCGTCAGTGGGGTTGTGATCGGACTGCCGCCTCTCTGCTTCGTGGCGGTTACAGCAGACAGGTCCAAATTGGGAACGCGCATGGGCATGGGATATGCCATGATTGGGCTGGGTGTCCTGGCTGGAGGTCCAGGCGCTGGAAACATCTTAGGAAGCGGGCAACACCTCGATTGGCAGAGTGTTTGGGCTTTTAGTGGTGCTTCATGTATCGCTGCTGGACTGGGCTATGCTGCCATTAGAGTCTTCAAATATGGTGCGCAGATCACTGTGAAGGCTTGATTCTATACACCGATGTTGGGAGATAGGTAGAAATGATAGGCTACGCAGCATGGAGGCGTTCCTCGAAAGAAAGATCGATTCGATGATGACCGTGTGCGGAGTCAAGAAGAGGCTTGCATCCGGCTTACATACGTGTACCATCGGCCTTCGGGCGCTATTTTGCGCGAGCCTTTCATGTCTTCAGCTCAGCAGCTCAAAAATCTTACAATTCTATTGTACACAAAGTTAGGACTAATCGACACCATGCCTATTCAAACAAACGTGATACTCATCGGCGCATGTGGTTTTGTTGGAGGCACAATTTTGGCGCGACTCACAGCCACTCACCCAAGCGTACACGTCACATGTCTCGTTCGCAGAGAGGAAGCAATGGCAGTACTCACATCGAGATATGGCAAAGTCACAGCAGTCATCGACAAAGACCCATCGTATTCATTCCTGAAGGCGATAGCGGAAAAGGCGGACCTCGTCATCAACGGCAGTGGTGACAGCGTACCAACGATATGTGCGTTGGTCGACGGTTTGGCGTCGCAAGCTGCCAGTACACCATTTCAGCCACGACTCATCAGCTTGACCGGCCCACGAAGCCTCATCGATCTTTCGCAGCCGATGTCAGGCAGCCTCAAGCCCGACAGCCGCCCTTGGAGCGACATGCACGATGCTGCTGCAATCCTGTCCGTGCCAGAGGACCGCATACACGCCGGCGCAGATCAAGCGATCATCGCGCATAGTATCACCTGCGGAGTGGGAACAATACTCGTCTCACCCGGGCAACTGTTTGGACAAGGTGAAGGGCTATTCAAGATCGAAAGCAATTCGGCAGCATACTATGCAGCAACGAAAGCACGTGGGCGCGCCTTCGTCATTGGCGATGGCACTGCAACATGGTCATGGACCTCTGTACACGACTTGGGAGACGCAGTCGCATTCCTTGCGGGGATGGCTCTCGAGATCGGAGACTGCAAAGAAAGACAGATGGGAGTCAATCTTGAAGGTTATTACTTCGTGCAAACTGGGGACTTGAGTATGATGGAACGGGCGCTTGATGTCAGTGAGCGTCTGGATCTGGGAGGAGTAGAATCCATCTCTGTTGAAGAGGCAAAGCGGATACACCCATTTGGTCATATCATGTGGGGATGCGGCGAGAGAACGCGAGGAGACAAATTGGCTGAGATTGGATGGAAGCCAAAGCAGACTGATTGGGGATTTTTGATGGAAGAGAAAGGAGGAGCAAGAGCATAGCGTACATGACCCCAAGTTGAACGCTGATGAGGAATGGAATGGAACAACGTGATGACCTGGTACCACCCTCTGTATCAGAGTACGCCGACATCCGGCGTCCCTTTCGCCCTTGTGCAGGGTCAGAGGTTGCTGGGCGTTGACCGCCTATCCCTTCCGGCGTGAAGCTCGCAGACCTTCCCATATGCGACTTTGTGTATGACGGTGAGATACTGCCAAATCCTTATGGGAAGTGCGCAAGACGCTGGGAGGAAGCAGCAGGCGGGAGTCATGCCATTGTCGTCCACGATGTTGGCTCCGGGCTGGCATGGAGCGCGTGCTGTCCTCAGTCGGGTGTTGGTGAATGTGCAGGTAAAGAACCGCGGATGCTGTGCGCCGTATGCAGCGCGCGCCGTCGATTATCCTTAGTCACTAGCTTCCCGTCGTCCGAACGCTCTGGTGTGTAACCTCGACCGGATATACTCAGGCGACTTCGTTAACAGATCTTCGTACTTTCCAGAAGCCAGAGGGTAGAGGAGATTATTGTCCGGGTGTTCCATGTGTACGGGCATTGATCCAGGGATATACGTCATAATGATATTCACATCCTGTTCGATCTGGTTGCAGAAGTCGTCCAATGCCAAATCGTTGACGTCTTCACCGAACGGGTTCTCAATCTCCTTGCCGATGAGGGCGAGGCCGAGAATGATGTAAGCTGCGAACATTGATCCAGGAATGGTGACCCATCCGAGCTTGTTCACCAGCTGGAATGGTAGGATCAGGATGTAGACCCAGGTAATCTGGGCCAGCGCGATTGAGTAGGCCAGGGGCAACGGCGTGTTGAGTACTCTGTCTGAGCCGTTGAGGACGTCGTTGATCTGTGCCAGGCAATTATAAGCTTGAGTCTGGCATGCAGGGGTCTTGAAAGTGCCGTTGTCGATGATGTGTTTGATATATTCGCAGATTGTGCCGTGGATCTCCAGGGGTGCATTGCCGAGCGGTTTGTTGGGATTCTTGATCAGCTTGCGCGGATTCGATTCTGCCATGGGCAATCCCAAAAGCATACCGAACTTTTTCCATGGCGATGGCTCTTTCCATTCCTTGACATCAGCTCGGTGCGCGGTCAAAGACAAGTGTGATACCTGTAGAGCGAAGGGTTAAATCAGTACAGTGCCTCAGACATTACATTGGCTCGCAGTCTAGCTTCGGAGTCCCTATTGCTCGCCCTACCGCTGAGAAGCCAGTGTGGAATCTGAACCTAGACCGCGAAACTGGGTTGTGACATTCGTTCACGTACCCTTTGTTGAAGATCGTCGTAATGAGTGAAAGGCTCGAAGCGCATGCGGTGCTTGAGTGCGATGGCGAGCGCCACCAGCATGTTGCAGAAGGATATCTTGGCGAGCAAGTCTTCGGTTGCGGACTCCGGTCGCTCGTCGGCGTTCAGCCAAATCAGTCTTGCGAAACTAGACATGATGCTAGACAGTTGCGACCAGTACCTACGACCTTCACTGTATCGCTCGTACGCGGTTGAGCCACGGAATGAAAGGCATAAACCGACAACAAAACCGAGGACGGTAAGGAGAACCGAATCTATGCCGACTGCGAGTTGTTAGTACGTTGTTGTGCTCTGAAGTGAAGTAGAGGGCGGAGGGGTGAGTATCTCAGTGGCAAGGTAATGTGTGAAATGAGCTAGAATGGTGTGCAAATGCCATGAAGTGCTCCAGATCCGAGAGGTTCGGCGTAAGACATGAGCGTTGGCGGGCCAGGTCCAGTAGATATCTCAATTGTTGTTGTGATAGTGTTGTTTGACATGGATATAGGAGATTGGTGCTTGCCGTTGAGAGACGAGGAAAGCGCGATGACATTGCTTTGTGGAGGTGGAGATATGGCGAGGCAGTTCGGCAGGCCTACTAGGGAACATCGGTACCGCTGAGATAAAACACTTACTTTTGGGATATACAAATTGGGATATGCAGGTAATGCAGGTGCTCCAGAGGGTTATGAACGTGAGGGGCAAGATCATCGCGGGCACCACGCTGCCACGAATTCTCAGAAAGACTGGCCATCGAGAGTGACGAGTTGTATCATGGGGACCATGCTGCTTGTGGTCAGTACCATACTCGATAGACAGCGATGGCTTTTGGCGTACGAAGTAGACCCCGACAGGGTCACTGTCAACAGAATTGATCGAGTGCCGTCTTTCAAGTGGTATGCTGTCGGCAAACTTGGAAGTGGAATTGCTAGAATGTGTGGTTGACGCCATTGTGCTTGCAGCCGATCAGTCAAGGCCGTGAAGAGTGAAGATGTCTCAGAGAGGTGCGGGTAGGCTCGGCTAAGAGGTCTTATACTGGGAACATTCGTAGCACTATAGCCAGCGTGCGACCATACAAGATCTGACGCGGCTCTTCAGCCTCAAAGTCAAAGTAGAGCATGGTCTCAAACGGAGGCCCCTTAATACAGCACTATACGGTTTGAGCAGGTATCCCTAAGCGGCTACGGCAGGACAGTATAGCTGGCGGTACGCACACTCCTTGGCGCGAAGATCAAAAGCCTCCTTCTGCCAATGCCGTCCAATAGGTTTTTTGATCATCAGGTCTCTGTGAGCGCATGAACTGCATGCGGAACTCGCCTCGGGCGACATCTGCAGCTGAGACGTGAGGCCTGCATATCCCCCTGTGTGATGTTGGAAAAGTTCTTCCAACAGAGTGCATCAGCCCGGAAGCCCTGGCCCAACATGAATCGCTTGCCGACTCCCCACGGATCTGGCCCGATCCATTCGGCGGCTGAGCTAGAGCCATTCCCCTTTAGGGGTGACATGCTGTCGATTCTTTACAACACATACAGCACTGGCTCTAACCTGCCAGCGAGTAGGGACGCAGGCCTTCGTCTGGACTTCATTATACGCTACAGATCTCCGTCTAGTCGTCCGGATGTTTCAAGCCTGCTTGCCTATGTGCCCTAAGATGATAATTCCACGTCGGTGAAGTTCCCAAAGCAGCGCGGCACGTCTTGGATCGCCATTGTCATAGCGTCAATTCTAGAATTGATGTCTAGGCGAGACAACGACTAAAAACTGGGGAATCCCCTTGGATTGTGACAAAGCATTCATCATAAAATCATCCTCACTAATTATCGCATCGAGAGGAGTTCACTTTACGACGCTACTATTCCTTTTGCGAGAACTCCCCCAATTGCCTCGATCTGCGAAGAGATGGAGGGCAACTCTGAAGGATATGCACGACACAAAACTTGAAAGATTCGAGAACCAGTGAGCACAATGAACCCAAAGCTATGCGGTCTGCTGCAATGGCCCACACGCAACTCGAACACGCGGTCAAGGTTTTTTTCGGGAGTCTTGCTGTTTTGTTTTGTACGGCACCTGGCCATCATCATGGAAGGCTACGATGTGGCCCTTGTCCCATACCCCAGGCACAGCGAGCGTCGAGCTTGTGCGAGCAAGCCGACAAAAGCAACAGACTTCAGAGTCCTGCCATTGTTCGGATTGCAGTGTTGCGCAAAGTCCAACCGTCGGCGTGGAAGCAATGGTTTACCACTCCCACTTGCAAGACCAACAGCTACCTTTGCAAGCGAGTCGACTGGTGTATGCCATTGCGGCGCAAAGAGTTTCACAGCGGGGAAGAACAGGCCAGCGACCCTTTCTTGCCACGATGCTGGCCGTTCTGGTCGAGCTGTAGAATCACTTCCATCTATGCCCGCTGGGCGTAATTTGTAAACGCAGAGACTTTCTGTCAGACTGGCGAGATCAAGCAAGTCTTTCTCGGCTCTTCCTTTGACGCGACCGAATAATGCTCGGCTGGCCTCCATTGGGTCTGCTCCTTCGCCGCTCACATAGACAAAGTTGAATGTCCAACCAGCAGGGTTGTTTGTTGCACCGAACGCTTTCGCTGCCGCCAGTGGCCAGTCATGGGTTAATTCCGAGTATGCTGCCTCGCTCATTCCAACCGAACTTCTGCCCTGGGCCCAAATACAGCCGTCCGCTCCAGATATTTGATCGAGCACAGTAGGCGAGTATTTCGAGAAGTCGGAATGAATGATGACTTTTGCCTTGGGATGATCTTCGGCAGCAGCCACAGGTCTTCGAGAGAGTATCGACACATGCGTGATGGAAGGAGAAGATAGTACTTGCGATAAGACGGCAGAGCCCACCAAGCCAGTGGCTCCGGTGAGGATGATGTGAACCATGAGCTGTCAGTGTTGATTGTAGTTGGCAATGAAAGTGGGTTTGAGGTTTGTATCAGGAACAAAGCTGTTCATAATCTTAGAAAGAGCTTTCGATTTTTCTAGTAGCTTTAGTCGCGCATAGAAACAATGGTACGGAAGTCATAATTCAGACAACTTCCGTTTCCGCTGCGGCAGGCCGATTATAACAAAAAATGACATCGTCTGTCTTAAAAGTAGCGCAGGGCTAGAACAGACAGCACCTTGGGTTCGCGCTACGGAAGCCGTACCAATCTGAGACCTACGATCGGCCTTGCAGAGTAATGCGAAACCCCTAGGGCAGAAGAAGAATTGCATACTGCACGTCGGCCGTCTACAGAACTTAACTCCGCCGTGATGTCAAAAACGGTTTCTCTACACACACAGAACACCTCCGGGCCCGATCCATTCTGAGCATTCTCGGTACATTGGGCCCACTCATCATTATTCGACCGGGAAGGTGGTAGTCCATTATCATGGCGAACTGTTCAACTCCATGGTCTCCTGCCCAGCAAGACATAAATGCAAGACATTTCTGCTCCGTCCCCCATCTATCTTTCATCATTTCCATCCCTCGGAATCTTCTCAAGAACCGCCCGCAACTATCTACAGACCCCGAAGAAGATGGCCCAAGACACCTACACGAACGCTGGGCTTACGCCGAAGAAAGTCAGCTTCGCCAGTGGCAGTGAGCACGTGGTAGCTCATCTCTACCTGCCAGAAGACTACAGTCCTTCCAAGCGGTACCCAGCTTTGGTCCTCGGCGGCCCCCTCAGCACCGTCAAAGAGCAAGTGAGCGGCAACTATGCGAGCCAGATGGCACGCCGCGGTTTCATCGCTCTAGCCGTAGACTTCCGCAACTATGGCGAGAGCGGCGGCGCGAAAAGACAACATGAGGATCCCAAGTCCAAATCCCAGGATCTGTCCGCCGCATTGGAATTCCTCGCCGTGCGGTCTGATGTTTCTGGCACAGGACTCCTCGGCATCTGCACCACAGGCGGCAATGTATTGTACACCGCAGCACGAGACTCGCGCGCGATGGCAGTGGCGACTGTGGTTGGCGCCTTCTTCGAGCCATCGTTAGCTTTGTCCCTGTTAGGACCGGAGCTCTCCAGACAGCGTCTCTCCGAAGCAGCTGGTGCGCGCGAGCTCTACGACACTACCGGCGAGATCGAATGTATCCGCGCATACCATGATTCTGACAAGGCTGCTCTCAACATCAGCGAGTACTTCGACTACTACCTGAATCAAGGCCGTGGCGGCGGCGTGTCCGCATGGCGCAACGCTTTCGCAGTCATGTCTCACGAAGCGTGGCAGGCGTTTGATCCTGTGTCGCACGCGGCCAGCGTTACGGCGCCCACTCTCGTCATCCATTCGGAGTATGCGGCTTTCCCGGATCAAGCACGCAAGGCGCACAGTCTGCTCGGAGGGAAAAAAGAGCTGAAGTTCCTGCAAGGCACTCATTTCGACTTTTATGACCAGACAGACAAGGTGAACGAAGTGGCTGACCTTCTCGCTGAACATTTCCATCGTACGCTGCAGTGACCAGCACAGTGAGGCAATGTTAGGTCGAATAAGTAGATAGAATCGTGTTTGTAACCGAATAAGTAGATAGAATCGTGTTTGTAACATTCGAATATACCAGTGTTGCAGGTTGGGGCTGGAATGATGATGCTGTTCACGACCCGTGCCAATGCGATAAATCACATGAACGTGTTCTCGAGGCCAGGGTAGTTCGACATTGGATCGCGTGTAAGGCAACTGATATGTTGGACATTGAGAAGAAGAGGGAGACGTGAGAGTTGGAAGGTTAATTAGAGCAGGCCGTTGGCTTTCATCAGAAGCATGACCCTTGCTCGTCATCTCAGCTAGCGCGCATCCAAAACAATGCAACACCGCCAGTAAACAACATTATTCTCTCTTTACACCTGCATGCCCGATCCACCTGCAACGACCACACACTCACAACTCCTCAGTAGTCTCGACATGGCGACTCCAAGCCGGCTCCCGTCAACGCGCCGCCCGCCTGGTGCTGCGGCAGGCCGCGCCAGACCGACTTCAATGATCGAGGTACCATTTACCGCTCTCACACCTCCTACGCGATGAGCACTCCCGCTGAACATTCGACAGCCCGGGTTCTCTGGCCTCCCGACCCCGACGAAAACCGAAGCTCCCAAATCGAAACGCCTAAGCCTGCTGCCGCAATTCCCAAGGAGCATCTCCGCCGAGCATAAGAAGGAGCCCGATGTTGTAGAAAGGGAGGACCACGATCGGGAAATACCAGGCAGGAATGGCTCAGAGGAATCTGCTGCAGACGCTGCAAGACAGGCCCATCGGAGGGCTATGCCTCCACCTCCGACGTCGAGGCTCGCGCGAGGTCCGTCGACGAGAGTACCGGCATCTAGTCAGCTTGGGAGAGCCCCGTCCACAAGGTCGCACACACGAACACAGTCAGTCCAAAGCAGTGCTTCAATCGCAAGGCAGGAGCCGCAAAGGAGCACGCCTGCAACTACACCATCCAATGCTCGCATTCCTGCTGCCGACAGCTTGCACAAGCGAGCACCTTCGACTGAAACGACCCCTAGGGCAAGTGGTCTTGCACGTTCGGCAAGTGTGAGGACCTCGCAGCCTCAGGGCCACGTTCGCAACAGCAGTACCACAACCACTGTCCCGACCTCTGGTCTTCGACGCACAAACAGCGTACGCCCAACGTCGATCAACACGTCGATTGCAAGCCAAGCTCCCATTGCGCCTTCCCCGACTTCACCGAGGAAAGCACCAGAACTAAGGCCAAGCAGCAAGTCACAGCTACCGCCATCATCATCAAGACCTACATTCAGCACCTTCCAGCAACATTACTCACCTGCCAAAACTGCACTGCCAAAACCTCCTGTCCCAACCTCGAAGTTCTCACGACCTGCACCCGCATTCGAAGAAGATCTCTCCATTCCTTTCGATGTCGCAAGACAACAGGTTGAGTTGTTGCAGCTATCTCTGATTCACGAAGCTTCTGCGCAGACGACACGCCAATACACAGTCGATGCAAAGCGCAAACTTGGCAAAAGACATGCCAGGTTACGAAAAGACTTCGAGGCTGTCCGCGAAGCCGAACTCGCAAAGCAGAAACTGGCGAACTTGAAGGCGCTACAAGCTTGGTGTCCCGATCCTTCGCTCCTGGCTGAGAATCTACAGACGCTCGCGAGAGTGCACAAAGATGTGGTCGCACTCACGCACTCAGAAAGCAGGTACACTGGACTTCTCGCCGTTTTCGAAGACTGGGTCACTGCTGCCGAAGGCAAGATGGCAGCGAATTCGAAAGGCTTCGTTGAGCCGCTGCCGGGGTCTTGGAGGGAGGCACATGCTTCCACAGCGCTCAAGATTCGCTCGCTGCAACGCGAGATGGCTACGTTGCCGCCGCTACCTGATCAGGAAGCTTCCAATGGCGTTGAGACGAGCTTACAGATGATTCTTGGATCATGCCGCTCCTTAGTAGACGGTATTCTACGTGAACTAGATATGATGGCCAAGCTCGAAAAAGAGCTTCTAGGGCAGGAGCAGAGAAGAATTGATGGTGCCGTAGGTGCATTGAGGTTGGACGAGCACCAGAAGCATGATTGGGTTCCAGCATGGCAGAAGACTGCATGAGGCGGCGCTCAACACGGATGCGAGGACGGCGGACAGTTTGCTTCGGGATACCCATAGGCTGCGTTGTTTTCTAAATGTGAGATTTTCCTATACGGTTGTCCGTTGGGCCAACTCGGTGTAATCTTTCACACGTTTCCGGATGTGGCATCATTCACAATACTTCCATCTCAATGACTCCTGGCATTTCACTTCATAACATATGCCATAACAGGCCTATGTGATCACGGCTACGTCGTTTTACACGCCCGGTACCACATGTCAAAATTTGTCCTGCCACTCAGCTCCCGGGCGACAGCTCTTGCCAAATGGCACCCATATCGGGCAGCAAACATGAACAGTTCTCCCCGAGGTCTTTCTCAAAGTATGAAATTAGGCTATCCTATAGACACTAGATGCCGCATATTGAACTCCAGTCCGCTTCACTTGCTTCAAGTTCCACTTTACTACACGCTCTCATTTCTGCCTTGCTTCCGCTCTGCATTTTGATACGCATCATGTGCAAGTTGCTCCGCCAGTGTACCATGTTCCTTGAACTTACGGGCTGGCACTCTGTTCATGAAGAGCTCGTCCAATTCTTCATAAGTCCGACCACGAGTTTCTGGAACGTAGAGGTAGGCCGTGACGAGGAAGAACACCATACAAACGCCGAAGACGAAACCAATCTTGGCCTTGAGGTCGCCGTAGCCAGGGTTATAGATGTAGGGCGAAACGAATGACCAAAAGGTGTTAGCGGCTGCAGATGCCGAGATAGAGATGGCAAGTGTCTTCTGTCGCAAGACTGAAGTTGGAATCTCGCCGGCGATGGTGTAAACGATAGATCCAACACCGACGTTGTAGATGAAGTTGAACATGGTGAGGAAGCCGACAGAAGCTGTAGCTGCAGCGACATTGTTGATCGAGCCAGAGATGCCCATGCAGATGAGCAACACCACCAGAGAAGCACAGCCAGTGATATACATCGGTCGACGACCGATGAAGTCGCCAACGAACATAGCAGTCAAAGCACCAGAGATCGATAGTATCTGCGCTCCAATCTGGATCCTGAACGACTGAGCGTCGCCGATACCAAGGTATTGGTACATCAGCGCCCCTGTAATAATGTCAGCAAGCGCAACGATGGTGCGTACGAAGATGACCACAGACCGTAGTTGCCTATGAAGCCTAGTCCAGAGAATGACTCGGATTGAAAGACGAGAATCGCGATCAGCGTGCGGCGTAGGTTCGTGCCACGGAAACATTCGATGTAAGAAGCCTCTTTCTGTGCTTCAGACTCTGCAATAGTGGCTTGGATGAGCTCGAGGTGGCCTTCCGCATCGGAAGAGTCAGAATACATCCTTTTCAAGGACTTTCTGGCTAGTTCAATTTTGTTCGTCCGGACAAGGAATGTCGGCGACTCTGGCAGAAAGCACAAGGCGACGAAAGATATGCCGCAGAATCCCCATTGTGCACAGATCAGAGCTTTCCAAGACCAAGCGTTGTCCCAAGTCGATGTAAAGTTGGACATGATGGCTGATATGAAAGGCCCAATGCATTGTGCCAGGTTGCAAAAGCCGATACAAGTTGCTCGAATATTAAGAGGAGAGATTTCTGCAACATACGAGGTGCACAAATTGAGAAAGGCTCCGATGGCGACAAAGTTTAGTAGCTTGCCAGCCAAGAACATTCCCATACTGGTCGTGGCAAACTCGATGCCGACAGAGATCAAGTTGAGGGCGGCGAAGACCAGGATGATAGGCCGAACGCCAAACATGTCCGCAGTGTAAGAAGCAAGAAAGGCACCGACGATAGCGGCGCCATTGGCACCTCCGTTCAACGCTGACTGCCATGTCGTGTCGATAAAGTATTTCCCATCGGAGTCTTGGACACCGAATCTCTCCTTGAAGTCCGGAATGCTGATGATGGAACCTGAAGATTGGTTCTCGAAGCCTCTGGTAATTAGAGTCCAGATCATAACAAAAATCCAGAAGAGTAGTTTGGGATCTTTCCTCAGCGTCTGCCAATAGGATAGTGTGTGCGCTCGACCCGCGACAGCACGGCCTCGCGGAACTTCGATATGCTTTCCCACATCGTTTGTGGTGAGCTCGAGCTCCTGCACTTGTGCTTTATCAATGGTCGTCATGGATGTATGTCTGCGACAATGGCAAGTCCGAGGTGTAGATGATGACAAAAGACGATGATGATGTGAAAAGTTATGAACGGGTGTCGATATGCTGATCACTCTATATAGTGTAAGGCTTACCTCGTGGTGCATATGGCCTACGGTCCAGAATGCTCTCACCTGTGCAATTCTAGAGGACCAATCCATCAGCCACCGGGCCATCACTTCCCGAGCAGTATAGGGCTACCCCGTCTGGGGTATGTGTGGAGGGCGGGGTATATCCGTGTGGGCCCTGTGGGGTAACGAATGAAACAGAGAGCCAAGAAACTTGTGTCTCGTCTGGGAGAGGATGGCCCAAGGGGTCGCGACACGAATGGCTTGGGTGTGGCTTGTCCAAGCACGAAGAACACTCTATGTCAACCAAAATGGAAGTCAGGCGCTCGCATCAAGATACCACGACCTTACCGATGGAGTCGCTGTAGGTCTTGCCGAGCTGTGAAGCTGTTGCCTATGCTCCAAGGATGCGTTGATTGATGCGGATGGAAGTGGAGTTTCCAAAGAGGTATTCCTCCAGAAGACGATCCGTCAGCGCAGACCAGTGTGCTATAACTACAGCACACAATCCCGCGCATCATGCCATATCCAGAACGCCAGTCCTTTGAACAATTGTCAGTCAATCATATCTGAAACATGAAGCTCCATCTGTTGGCCACAATGATTTCCGCGATCGCTCTTCGTCAAACTGCAGGCGCGGTATTTGATTGGAGGACGTCCAAAGCGAATGGCATCAACCTTGGGGGCTGGCTAATTCAGGAGTCAACGATCGATACAGCCTGGTGGACCACCAACTGCGGTGACGCCGTCGACGAATGGACCTGTTGCGCAAATCTTGGCTCCAGATGCGCGAGTGTGCTCACCAGACGCTATGCGACATGGATCACTCCGGCGGAGATCGATAAGTTGGCTGCCGCAAACATAACGCTTCTCCGAATCCCGACAACATATGCAGCGTGGACCAAGGTTCCAGCATCGCAGTTGTACAGTGGGGACCAGGCCTCTTACCTCAAGACGATTGCAACGTACGCCATCACCAAGTACGACATGCACATCGTTCTCGACATACACTCACTGCCCGGTGGTGTCAACGGAATGCCTTTCGGAGAGCGCCAAGACGCATTTGGGTGGTTCAACAACTCCACCGCTCTGGATCACTCCTATCGCGCAGTGACAGCTGCGGTCGATTTCATCAAAGCTTCCGGTTTCGCATCACACTTTACCCTTGAGCCCCTGAACGAACCTGTGGACAACCGAGACGTAACGAAGTTCGGTACTCCATTGGCACTGTCTGATGACGGAGCAGCGTGGGTCACCAAGTACATCAAAGGAGTGTTGGCGATCGTGCAACGCGCCAAGCTGGACATCCCGGTGATGGTCTCCGACGGCTTCAAAGGTGAGATGTACTTCTCAAAATCTTTCCCGGCGACGACAAATATCGTGTTTGATGTCCACAACTACTACTTCGCTGGTCGAGGTGCGAACTCCGCAACCGCCCAAGATCTGATTTGCTTAGACGCTAAGAACTCAGTCGGCGATGGCAAATTCCCAGTGTTTATCGGCGAATGGTCTATTCAGACAGAGTTGAACAACAAGTTCGCCAATCGCCAAAAACTGCTAAATACAGGCTTATACGCATTCAACAAGTACAACCACGGCAGTGCCTATTGGACAGCAAAGTTCTCTGGCGCAGCAGTGGTTGATGGGGAGGGAACTCAGGCTGACTATTGGAACTATTCCGCCTTCATCACATTGGGCCTTATTGACCCTGCAGAGGGAGCCACATGGTGCAGGTGAGCCCATGGGTGTTTGATAGCGCCGTGTGATGCTATGGAGAGCGCTGTGTGTATGATTTAGTTTAGTGAATTCACTTGCATCGTCAAGTTAGGACTTCTTGAATACCTGATCCTATCTGTCAATAGGGAGACCTCATCACACAACTCATACTAAACCCTGTACACATTCTAAGCTCGTAGGATTGCATGATTCGGTTCGAATATATAGCTCTGACTCTATGGTGCTACAACAGAATAGCATATTTTGTGTCAACACGATATCAATTTTTGACTTTCGATTGTGTTGTAGCAAAGCCTGTCACGGTGACCTTAGGTACCCTGACAATCCATCTCCGCAGAATCCAAGTCAGGCCCAGAGCTTGTTGATTCTGTCGAAGGCGCAGTGAAGTACTGATAGAATTTTTTGGCCTGGATGATAGTATATGGCATTTGTAGATGAATACTGGTTATCTGTGCCGACAGGACGCTAAATCAAATCGATCCAGGCCGCATCATAAGCTTTCAATGTGCTCATACTGCTCGAAGATGCAATCGCTCCTCTCATCCTCTCTCGCAACAGATAACTGGGCGTACAACTCCAAGCATGGCAGAAGCTGTTATTCCTAACGTCACCGTACGGGCTGAAACGTGGGTTTCGGGGGTCAAAGGTTTCCCAGAAAGTGTCGGCACCAGCATTTAACATGCCGCCCCAGTAAGTCTTCAGTACGTCGACGGCCTGATCAAAGAGCCCAACACTTACAAGCGCCTCGCACAGGTAGTGCCACAGATATGGCGTCGATGGCTCTATTCGATCTGGATGTTTCTGAGCATTCTTCAAGCATGCTTGCGCTATCTCGATAGGAAACACATCGGCCAAGACCAGCCAGGCAGCTGATGCAATCGAGACTTGTTTCTCCGGGCCAGAGATCATGATCTGGGACTCGGGATCGTAGAAGGTCCAAGCAGCACGACTCATGTGGTTCACAAGATCAACGAAGGGCTCATCTCGCACCAGTATTCCGGCAAGCCGGTTGGCCGCTTTTAAACAGAATATGAGCAAGCCATGGAGTCCCGCAGATCGATCGAGTGATTTGTTCCAGTCGAGAAACTTCCAGCCTTCACCTCGATGTAGATCGAAGATGTGTGTGCCGGTGTCAACGTGGCCGATAGCTCGCTGTAAGCAATTGCACACCGTATCCCAAAGGTCGTGGCCAAACTGCAGATCTCCAGACGCTTCGACGTATTCATAGACGACAACAGCGAACAGCGCGTCGTAATCCACGATGTAGTCTGTTGCAGGTCTGAGTGTTGGGTAATCGAATATGCACGCGGGCAGACTCCCGTCTTCACGAACCAATGCAGCGATCATTAGAATGCAGCGCTTCACGAGACCATAGTCTTTGAAAGTACAGTAGTTCGTCAGGGCTTGAAGTCTGAGATCTCCGATCCATAACCGCCGGTCGCGTCGAGGTCCGTCTTCGAATACACTCTGCATACAGTCACGCAATGTGGAGATGCTCGCGTGATCTATCCTGTTCAGAAGAGGATCCATGAAATCCACTTTCTCGATCTCTCGGTCTTCCTGGACACTTGTGGTAGATTCGAAGCTGACGTCGCTGAAGCTTACGCCAAACTTGGGAGATGTGTCGATGATGTCGAATTTGATGTAGCGACAAGCGTGTCGTCGAGACATGGTGACTGTATGAGGAAAATAGTCAATGTTGATGACCTCATCAGGCAACCAGCTGGTGCTGATCCACGTCTTGACATTCTCCATGCCTTCGCACACATCCAATGGGGTCTCCCCAAACGTCAGCCTGAGACGGCATGGTGCGTCGATGTTGAGGCCATGGGCTGTCACTGTGAACTTGACTCGGCCTACCATGTGCAAACCGAAGTCCAGTATGATCTTGTCCCCACGTGCGAGACGGATGCTAGGGAGTACATCTAGCGACAGGTCGTTGACGGCGCGAAGCCCAAAGAACTGAGTCGGCGAGTCCACGAATCTAACCAGTCTCTGAGGTAGTCTTGTCACCTTTGCGAGATCCGGACATAGGCTTTCAGCTGTTCTGGCAAAGTCCGCCCTGAAGTTTGTCGCATAAATCTTCTCGATCTTCTGGTCTTCTGGTACCTCAGACATTGTTTTAGGATTTCTAGCAGAGTGCAATTTCCGATGTTGATGCGAAATAGATGATGACACTATTGTTTTGACTGCTGAAGTCTAGGACTCCTCCCGTTTTAAGACTGGTGATGTTGTTTCTTCGCGGCGCTAAGGATGACAATCTTGGCGCAGGATAGCTGGAGGTTGTCTTCAATAGTCCTAGCCCTAGAACCTCGGGTGATCAGTGACCGAATAACTGCTGTTCCCACCCTCGGTCTGAGTGTAGATCTAAACGATCGGAAAGGTGGTCGCTCTCTTACGCCTGTTACGAGTGGATCTGTAGGCAGCTATTCTGAACGTAGAACTATAAGGTACTCTTATTTGTAAAGAAAATTATCTCTCTAGGTGACAAAATCGTGTTTATCCTACTTTACCATCTCACTACAATCTTCATGGAAGAATCGAACAAGGCGATGAATCACGTGACAGCTCGGGCAATTCGAAGCTCGGACACCATCCTTGCTACAGCAGTTCCTATAAGACACGACGTCTGCTAACGATATCCAAGAAACACGAATTGTAACTGGATACAACATTTACAACTGGCTCGCGCAACTTTCATCATGGCCAGCAAAACCGTCCTCATCACTGGCTGCAGCAGCGGCATCGGCCACGCGCTCGCCCGCGAGTTCAAATCACAAGGCCTCCGCGTCTTCGCCACAGCCCGCAAGACAGAATCCATCGCCGACCTTGCCGCTCTCGGAATCGAGACTCTGCCCTTGGAAGCCACCAGCAGCGAAAGCATCGAAGCCCTCAAAGCCGAAATCGTCTCGCGCACCGGCGGCAAGCTGGACTTCCTCGTCAACAATGCCGGCCGCAGCTACACCGTGCCCGCGCTGGAAGTCGAGATGCACGAGATCGAAGCGACGTTCGCCGTCAATGTGTTTGCCGTCATGAGGATGACGCAGGCGTTCGCGCCGCTTTTGATCGAAGCGCAGGGAACTGTCGCGATGATCGGATCGCTGGCCGGCGAGATGCCATATGTGTTTGGCAGCGTTTACTGCGCGTCGAAAGCGGCGCTGCACCGCTACACGGACACTTTGAGGCTGGAGCTGAAGCCTTTCAAGGTGCGCGTGGTGAATGTTGTGACTGGTGGTGTGAAAAGCCAGATTGCGAGGACGTTCAGGACGCTCAGGAGCGATTCCATATATTTGCCTGTTGAGAAGGACTTTGAGAGGAGATTGACCCATAGCCAGTCTCTCGGGATGGAGACTGACAAGTACGCCAAGTCTGTCGTCTCGCAGTTGACTGGGTGGAGGCAGAAGCAGACTATTTGGGAGGGTGAGTTTCTCGAGAGCTTCCGGCCGTGTAAGGTGGCATTGCTAATGGTTCACGCTAGGCTCCAAGTCATGGCTCGTGTGGTGGGTCACAGGCTTCATGCCCAAGTTTGTCATTGTACGTATTGCAAACATGGACACCTATTGCTGGGCCCCAAAACTGACATGACCCTAGGAAACTGCCATGACGAGGATGTTCGGACTATACAAGCTACGTCCGGCTGATGCGAGGCAGAAGCTGGCATAATGGAATATTCATTCCAGAGCTTAGAGCTTACTTGTAGCATTTGATACCCAGATATGGCATTGTACAATTAATCTACCCAAGATATGCAGCGAGAGCAACCCGTCGTCTCACTTTTGCATCGAAGCATTCACAACTTTTTGCTAATTCCGGTACCAACATTTGCTCGACTACCCCATCGCACAACGTCAAGCCTCGTACTTTGCAAACACACTCTCCGCCTCCCCAAACTCACGCAGGATGGTATCCTTCCTATGCTGGCCTCTGGCCCTGAACCTAGCAGGGAAATCCTTAGCGCAAACCAAGAAGCCTTCCGAATAAGCAGTCCGCGGATCTGTGTCGACCGGCACCTCTCTTCCAGACTCCTCCACGGATGGCAACATGTCGAACGCCCAGAGCAGTTTCGACATTGCCAGGAACAAGTTACGCTCAGCAAGGTGGATGCCAGGACACAGTCTGCGTCCGGCACCATAGCCATAGTGGTCTCTATCCTCGTATGCGCCATTGGCGAGCTCAGGCGCTAGCTGAGTGCACCCGGCAAAGTGGTCGGGGTCGAACGCTTCTGGGTTTTTGTACTTGAAGGCGTCGTGTTGCATGCCCCAGGCATTGATGATGACGGTCGTGCCTTTGGGTATCAGGTATCCATCGACCCAATCGTCCTGGGCTAGAGCATGCGGGAATGCCAGCGGTGTGACTGGTCGCCACCGCATGGCTTCCTTGACGCACTGAGCTACAGAGGGCGATCAGCATGAGTCAGTCGAACCCTCGCAAAACCCACTCTTCAAGCTCCGAACACTTACCTACGTACGGCAAAGCAGCATAATCCTCCCACGTAGGACTGCGGTCTTCGCCAATCACCCCATCAATCTCAGCTTGAGCCTTACGTTGCACGTCCGGGTAAGCTACCATCGCCTGCACAAACGCAGTAATGATACTGGCAGAAGTATCACTGCCGCCTTCCGTCACCGTGCCTCCAAGGAACCAGAGTTCGTGGTCGCTGTAAGTCATTCCAGCCGCTGCCTTCTCGCTCTCGACTTGATCGAGCACTTTGTCCATAAGACTGCCGCGCGAGCCTGATGCCTGACGTCGGGTTCGTATTCCAGTAAGGAAAGAGGCGTAGAGCGCATTCATTGAGCGCTGTACGTGGGTGGCGCGGTCACGCCAGTGTAGGAAGACTTTCTGGGGCAAATTGTGTAGGAATGGGTATATATCTGTGTAGCGATTAGCGCAAACCGGCCACCCGTGAGCAATATCGTTTCTGGTAACGACCGTATGTACTCACCCACTGGAGGCGTGGCTCCTGTCTCCATGACCTGAGACCAGATCTCCATAAGGCTGTATAGGCTGCACAAAGCCTGTCAATGCCCATCCGCTTCTTCGAGACCTAGATCGCACAGCAAACTCACCTCTCCATATGCTCTGTCTGGGGAGTAGGAGTGCGAATCCCCCACACAATCGACATCGTAACCGAATTGCTGAACCTCTTAGGATGCAGCATATGATCTTCCGGTTTCAGTAAATAGTCCCTCAGCATCTGTCTCGCCTCCGCCTCCTGCAGCGGCAAATGATGCTCGTCCACGACTTTCTCCATCAGACTGCCATGCAGCAATTTCCTCGTCGACCGCCACTGCTGGCCATGCGCCATCAAGAGAATGTGATCACCGGACGATATCAAATTCGCCACGTAGGATTTCGGACGGTCGGAGTAGAGCGTGCTTTTCTTGTCTATAAGCTGCTTGACGAGGCGGCGGTCTGTGATCACGACTGCGGTGCCGGTGCCTAGTTTGAGGGAGTAGAGACCGCCGTACTGTTTTGCCCATTCTGAGAATTGGAAGTGGGCGCTTTTCTGGGGGATTTGGTGAATGTTGCCTAGGATTGGAAGAGTTGGTGGGCCGGGCGGCAGGTGTTTCTCTCGTCGCCCGATGAATAGGAAGATGTATACCGCTGCTGCGATCGAGCAGATCAAGCTGAAGAGAAGAAAGAGTGCCATTTTGCTGTGATATTTACGGTCACGTTGAAGTGAGTGTTCGATTACTTACAGTTGCAATTGCCATGCTATTTATCTTTGCGATCGCCTTGAACACAAGTACTGTAGTACCGGATGAGGGGTTCCGCAGAGATGGAGCAAAGCATGGGCGAGGCAGGTACCCGACAAGAGGCGGGGCAGTCTCACAGCTTGAAGGCAATCACCAAACATGTAGTCTATATCAGCTATTGCGAGGGAGAGTAAGCGACTTTTTAGATTCTAGAATCATTTAGCAGCAGGTCATCATTTTCCTCTTTCTGGGCTCTTCCTGTTGATGACTGGCAGTTGCTTATCCAAGATTCCACCTTTTTCGGCGATCGGGTCTCCTAAAGTAAGACAACGAAGGAAGGTTGCAACAGTCTTATTCACCAAACAAATCAGGAAGCAATACTGTGGACGACAACAGATCGAAAACTTGATATGGCATTTGATGCAACCTTGAGGACCGGAGAATACCTCATGATCCAAGGGAAGATTTCAGAGGCAGCAATAGTTCTCGGTCAGAGCACGAAAGCATTCGAAGATGTGGCACTGAGCTTCATAGACAAAGGCCAGCAAAAAGCGCCGCGGAAGTACTTGCTGACCAGGCTATCTCATCTTGGAGACAGCCGCACGATGCAGCGAATCATGCTTGCGAGCTGGCTGGTAGAGCTTTAAATGGTGGAGCTCAGTCGATTTGACGATACAGGTTTCGCGGGAGCGGAGTCTGCAGTGAGTAGTAGCAACAGCAGCTCTGCTGACACCCATAGACAGCTATCTGTTGTACGGAAATAGTACGAGGCTTTCGTGTCGAAGCACGAGGCCGATCTGGACCGCCAAACAACGAGTGAGATCATTTCTGCGTATGGAAGGGAAGAAGAACTTCTTCATTTCGCAGAAACCGACGGAGACTATGACTATGTTCTGCATCACTGGACCAACCGGGAGAACTGGAAGGAGGCCATAACTGTGTTGGCGGAGCAGACAGACTTGGAAACCTTCTACAAATACAGCACTGTACCCATGTTCCACGCTGCCACTGACTTGATCGACATTCTGACGCGACAAACCAACGTGAACATCAAGAAGATCATCCCAGCATTTCTGAACTACAACAGAGCTATCGGACAACACATTGCATTAGACCAAAACCAATCAATTCGATACCTGCTAGTTTGCATCAATCATTCTCATTCAATCGAGCCTATGGCCCACAACACATTGATCTCACTATACGCTTCTCATCCAACGCGAAACAAAGGCCACCTCTTGCACTACTCCAAAACACAATCACAACATGAGCAGCAACCCAACGACGCCGACTTCGCGA
>Ga0265797_10004590_pt1 | contig 20974 bp, 13 predicted proteins | sample P2T30metagenome_FD_192433 | JGI IMG/M metagenome (GOLD analysis project Ga0265797, IMG submission 192433) | Plant litter microbial communities from East Loma Ridge, Irvine, California - P2 T30 | ecosystem: Environmental > Terrestrial > Plant litter > Unclassified | place: USA: California...
CGATATCACGAACTATTATATACCCTGCGCTGGATCGCTGATAGCTTTTCACGATCAATCCCTCCGCTGTATACCCCAATTGAAACTCACGCGCTCCATATCATACTCGCTCCCACTCTCCGCCTCACCACCACTATATTTGGTTGAATACACACCAGACGACACATCACAATGCCTTCTTCAGACAGAGAGGTCTCCCGCGACCGGGAACTCGTCAGACACTCACATTCGTTCTCGTCGGACAGGATGATTCCCATGTTCGTCTTCCTCACCGCCATGTAGCCTTTCGCGATATACTAACACTGCGCTTCAGGTGGGATAGTGCTGACCCGGATCGTGCACCGCCGCCACTGCCTCTCAATCCTGGCTCGCCCACTCTCACCACCCGCCCCAACACATCTGCAGCCATCATGAAGGCGGCCAAGGCGCTGGAAGAGAAGGCGCGAGAGAGTTTACCTGCGAGCTCATACACTACTAACCCCATGCCACAGAAGCTGCCCTCGTCCGAGCGCTCTCTGATAAAAGGCACACAGCACAAGCGCATGCAGTCATTACAGCCGGGCAGCGTTCGTGACCTACGAAGCTACCTTGACAACCGCTCACCTGAGCGGCCCTTCCTCGATACCCGGTCGCCAGAGCGGTCACCCGAACGCGAGCGACCATCGAGCAGGGGAGGCCGACCCATCTCAAGGGACTACGAGAGGGACTACTTTGGAAAGGATGCCGATGTGAGCCCTATGCGGCAACTCACACCTACACCAGCATCACGATTCGAGATCAAAGACACACCCGCCCTACGGCCCAGCCAGAGGGCGATCCTGGGAGAGAACACACCACCATCGGCCACCATGCAGGCGTTGCAGAGCATGACCATACCCCAACACATGCTCGATCCCCCATTATCGAACATCACAAACCGGTCGGCTCACTCTTCACCAGCGGCTACACCAGCGGCAGCGCCGGCACCGGGACCCGTACACGGTCCATCACCGCCACAGTCTTTCGATAACATCTCCAGCCAGCTCATGAGCATCAACAACATCGTCTCCAGCTTGCAAAAAGACATGTCGCAGTTGAGCCGGCGGAGCAAAGACAATGCGACGGATCTCATCAGCCTCAAGGAAGCCACGAACACACGCGACGAGGACATTCGCAAGTCTCTGAAGGATCTTCTGTCTACCATGTCGCAAAAGCAGCAAGCTCAAGCGGCAGCTGCCATGAACGGAGACACCTCTCGCTCTAGCAGTCTCAACCTGCAAGATCCTCACATGACACCGACGAAGCAATTCACATTCCCGCGTATGGCGTCCACCAGCCCCTGGACAGATGAGCGTATAGGTAGCCCCAACCCATACTCTGTCGAGGGTGCCGCTAGTGTCGCAATGCTGGAGAAGATCATACGCGAAATGGTGACGAAGGATGGTCAGGAGCGACTGGTCGCAAGTCTACAGAAGCTGGTCGACAAGGCTACTGGAGAGACTGCTAAGAAGGTCACTGAGTTGGCCGAGTTTGTCAAGCAAGGTTCAACCGGCGGTCTCTTCAACCCCGCAGCTGCTGGCTCGGCCTCGTTCCAGCCATCCCCCGGATCTGGCGCCTTGACTCGAACGATATCGGCCGACAGCAAGGCCTATTCCAGTCCAAAGGCTGCCGATTTCGTGAGCGAGGAGATGCTCAAGTTCCTCCGTAAGATCAAGGACAGTGTCGCTGAGTCCGGATGCGTTACGATGGCCACCAAGTCGCTCATCCAAGATCTCCGTGGGGAGGTTCTAGGAATGGGACGGGAGCTTGCTCGCAAGGTGGAGGAGGCAGAACAAGCCAGGGAAGCCGAAGCCGGATCTGGCTCACCCCCATCCACCGAAGACATCAACGCCATTGTCCAAGAGGGTCTTACCAACCTCAAGGACCACATGGACAAAGTCATGCGTGAGCGAAGGCGGCAATCCATGTCATCCGTCGTCACCCGCACCACCGTCGACAACAACGAGGTCTACGATGTTGTCAAGCAAGCGCTTGCAGAGCGTGGTCTCGATCAGCCAACACCTCAAGCTGCTGCAGTGGACAAGGAGTCGATCATCAGCGCTGTCCGAGAGGCCTTCGATGGTGTTGAGATGAACCCGAGCCACGAAGTGCAGCAAGTCGGATTGGGCAGCGACGAGATTCTTCAGTGTCTGCGCGAAGGTCTCCAAGACTTCAATGGGTCTGGTGCCGTCACCAAGGAGGAGATTGAGACTATGCTGCAGGAATCACTACAGCAGATCCAGCTGCCTCCACCTGTCAACGAAGTACACGAGATCCGCGAGGAGGTTCTGATGGCCGTGCGCGAGTCGTTGGAAGAGTTGAAGCCGGCCCTTGCAGCCCAGCAACCGTCGACGGATGCTTTGTCTCGGGAAGTGCTCGAGGAAGTCATTCGCCAGGCGCTCGCGGAGCACCAACCCGGAGCAATGGAACTCGACCTTCCTCAGGAATCCATCTCAGAGGCTGTCCAGACCGCTTCACAACCTCACAACGAGGCTGTCATGCAACGTCTACAGGCGATGCTGGATGAAGTTCACACCGAATTCGAAGGTGTCACCGCTGCCAACGGGCGTGATACCGAGCAAGTCCTCCAGGCCCTTCGAGAAGGACTTGACAGTCTTCGTGCCGACCTTCAGGGCTCCGGCAATCAGCCCCGAGAGATCACTCAGGACGGCGAGATGATCGACCACATCAAAGCGGAACTCGACAAGCTACGCGAAGACGTTCAGGGCTACGTTGCCGAAGGTCCACGTGGAGATCAGGCTTGGAGCCGTGGCGACATGGTTTCATACCTCAAATCTGAGTTTGAGAATCTCCATGAAAAGCTCACTACTCAGTTGGCTCCCTCTTCCAACAACAACGAGGAGATTCTCGCCGCTCTTAACGCCGGCTTTGACGAGATGAAGTCACAGGTCGCCCTTCGATCTGAGGATGATACTGACTCGAACGACGACATCAACGAAGCGATCAAGCACGAATTCGATGAACTCAAGGAAGTCCTTCTTGGCGACACGTCCAGCAACAAGAACGATATCCTAGAGAAGCTTCAGGCAGGCTTTGAGGGACTCCATACTCTTATGGGCGAGAAGCCGACTGCGACTACATCCAACGACGACATGCTGGCTACTTTGAAGGAGGAGTTTGAGCATCTCCGCGAAACATTGGGTGGCTCACTGGTGAAGTCTGGCGGCGCAGGCGAAAAGGACGACATCGTCGACGCTGTTCGTGAGCTCATTGACGGTCTGCACACCTCTCAGGAGACTACGTCAAAGGACAACATCGCGCTCATCCGTGGCGAGTTAGAGGCCTTGAAGGAGTCGCTTGGCAACGCACTTGTCCCATCTGGCGACAATGACAAGGCAGAGATGTTGATGGTTGTGAAGGCTGCTCTGGATGACATCAAGGCCAACCTCAAGTCTGCGGGTGTCAATGAGGAGCTTCTGGAGGCTTTCCGTGGAGAGCTAGAACTTCTTCGTCAGTCTGACAACGTGACCCGACAACACGCCCGGGCCGACACTGAGGAAGTCCTGGAAGCTCTCAAGCTGGGTCTTGATGACCTTCAATCGCATCTGGACAAGAAGCTGGATACCCCCGACCGCAACGCGTCCGCTACCAGCGATATCATGGATGCAATGAACGAGGGTCTAGATGGTCTCAGGGCGGATGTTTCTAAGATCGCTGAGAAGCCCATCGACATGAGCATATCATACGAGATCTTGGACACGCTCAAGGACGGCCTGAACGCGTTGCGTGACGACATCGACATGCTCAAGGGCGTAAGGCAAGAATCTTATGCTGAAGAGTATGTCCCTCTTCCTCCAGCTGGCAACGAGATCGCTCTCGCGAACGACGCTGCGGGAGAATCAATGTCGCGTGAGATCGTTGAGGAAGCGACACAGGCGGAGCTACCACCGTCACCAAAGCTATCTCCGCAAACCGCCGACTTGGCGAACATGGAGTACATGCTTGTTCAGATCCAGGAGAAGGTCGAAGCGATGGACGCCGCCAGGGCGAACCCGTTGCCGGAATCCGAGCCTGCAGCTGCCGTGGCTGGATCTGCCATGAAGGAGGATCTGGTCGGCATCGAGGAGCTTCTGAAAGATGTGCAAGCCGCCGTTCTTCTTATGCAAGATCGCGAAACGCCACCCCCTACACTTGAAGGCATCGCTAGAAAAGAAGACACCGACGCCATCGAGACTCTTCTTGCGAACACCAAGGCCAAGATTGAAGAGCTCGTTCTACCTGACCCTGCGACTGCCATTACCAAGGAGAACCTGGAGGATGTCGAGATCGTTGTCCGTACAACGTCTGAGGCCTTGGAGGCACTTGCTAAGAAGTTCGAGGAGGAAGGTGCCACCAAAGCAGACGTGACAGTCATTCAGGTCATCGCAGACGATATCAAGGTTGCCCTCGACGAGATGAAGGCTGCTAAGGCTGACGACGAGGCCAACCCTCAAGCGACCAAGGCAGATATCGATGCCGTCACTCTGCTTGTGGATGATCTCAAGGTCAAGATTGACGACATGAAGATCCCAGATCCTGAGGAACTCCCATCCAAGGCCGACTTGGAACAGCTCACAGGTCTGATCCACGACTTCCGCGACAGCCACGACAAGATGAAGGACACCTACGAGGAAGATATCATGAAGACCGCGACTAACTTTGACGAACGTCGCGCTGAAGCTGCCCAACTCGTGGAGGACATCACCGGCGTCAAGACTGCATTGGACGAGATGCGGGAGGAGATCAAGACAACCCTCATCGAAGGCGGTCCCATCGAGGGTCTTCAGGCTTCATTCAAGACGTTGGAAGAGACCCTCGGTGCCAACAACGTCACCGCTGACGTCAAAGAGCTCATGGAGATTCTTACCAGAGAGTTCGAACGTGCCCATGGATCTATCGAGGGACTCCAGAATGACCAAGCTGAGAAATCTGCGCTTCACCTCGAGAAGCACGACGAAGTCAAAGCCGCGATCATCGCGGGCTTCACGGAAAGCCTAGAGGACAAGTTCAACACTCTCATGGCCAAGTACGATGATGCTCAACTCTTGGCGGACGAACTTGCCAAGGTCATGAAGGAGAAGTCCGAGGAGCAAGAGAAGATCCTTGAAAGCAACAGGGAAACGGCTGACGAGCTTCGTCTGACCATTGACACTCTTGGCGCCACCATCGCTGGAATGAACGACCGAATGGAAGGCACCACCACCCAATGGTCAACCGACTCTGCTTCCATGATTGGAAAGGTAGAGGAGACACTCGCCAAGTACGAAGAGCAGAAGCTTGCGATGATGGAGAAGCTTGAGGAGCAGAAGCTTGAGACTATCGCCAAGCTTGAAGAGCAGAAGAGCGAGACCATCGCCAAGCTCGAAGAGCAGAAGAACGACACCATTGCCAAGTTTGAAGAACAGAAGCTCGACGACAAGACGGAGCACTCCCACACCCGTGATGAGATCAAGAACGTCGAGAACATCTTCACCAACCTCCAGGATAACATTACGGAGTATCACCCCAAGTTCATGGTTGCCTTGCACGAGATCGAGGCTCTTGTCAAGGCTCACTACGAGCACGCACAGAAGACCAAGGAGGAGGCAGACGAGAACGTTCGTGCTTGGAACGAAGAAGCCAAGGCTCGCTCAGAAGAGTTGCAGACGCACTTTGCCAATCTGCCCAAACTACTCCCAGCCCCTACGCCGTCTATCGAGCTTCCCGAGAAGTACGACGATGCACCTGTGCAAGAGAAGCTCGACAAGCTGCTGGCGATCGAGCCGGCGCCAAGCTATAACGATGGAGCAGTACACGAAAAGCTCGACAAGCTCATTGGCCATGCTGATGATGCAAGCAAAGCTGCAGGCAACTTGGAGAAGTTGGACGAGATTCACGCTCAAGTCAAGATGACTGCCGTAGAGCTGAGCGACTTCGTCGCCAAGCAGACGCAGTTCATCACCGATGGCAACGAGTCCAAGGAACGTGAAGCTGAGGAGCTTGCTCTACTCATTGAGCGCAGGATAACCCAGAAGGAGCAGCTGGAAGTCGACCTGGAAAGTCTGCGAGCTGAGAAGGCTACCCAGAAGGAGCAGCTCTTCGCAGACATCCAGGAGATGAAGGCTGAGAAGGATCGCGTCGTACAAGAGCTCAAGGAGGAGAAGGAGCGTGTCATGGCCGAGCTTCAAGAAGAGAAGGATCGCACTATGGCTGAGCTCAAGGAAGAGAAAGATTCGCTTCTTGCTGCCGTTGCCAGTCTGCAAGCGGAGCGCGAGAACCTCGCCAACCAGAAGGTTCGCCTTACCGGTGAAGTCTCTTCTCTGCACACTGCGCTCGACATTCGACGAGAGGAGCTGCACTTCATGGACACCAAGGCTGACGCACTCGAGCGTCGCATCCTGAACGGCATCATGGACCACTCCCGTGCTCTAATGATGACCAAGGGCGGCTCGAAGAACGCTTCGAAACTCAAGAAGCGCATGAACGCAGACGCTGCCAATGAGGACACCAGGGCCATGCCACCTCCCAGCACTGCAGCGAATGGTCTTTCTCTCGCGCTGAAGCCCCGCCCTGCTATCCGTCGTAACGGTGCGCCTGCCAACCCAGCACAACGCCGCATCCTGTCTCTTAGTCAGATCAGCGGTAATGCCCCTACCGGAGCTCAAGCTTACCCGACAACCAAAGCTTCGGTTGATAGCAATGCCGGACTGAAGCGCAGCCACTCTGTCAAGACCAGCAACTACTCTCGCAAGGGCTCTTGGGGCGGCCGCCCTAGCGCCGTCATTGCCAACAAGGAGAATGATGTTCTGCCTGAGGAGGATGAGCACGAGTCGGCGCCAATTTCTCACGAAATCATCGAGGAGGATGCACAGAGCGAGACCGGCACTGAGCGTCGCTACAGCCTCGACAGCCGCGACTACGCCGAGGGTGAGACGCCAGGCTACGACGGTCGCTCCAGCTTTGGCGGCACAGGCAGCGAGTACACATACGCCTCCGGTTCCTCGTACATGACCGGTAGCGACATCGACCGCCGCACCTCATATGGTGCTCAGTCAACTCGCTCTGCTGCTCCCGGTGAAGAGCGCATCGATGAGGAAGGCTCTGTATACTCCGACGACGAAGAAGATGACGAGCCCACTGCCACTATCAACCCATCCGACGTCACTGGCTCCGAGATCTCGACAGCCACTACCGAGAACGACGTCGAGCTGCCAACACAGTCGGAAATCGTCCGTGCTGTCGACGCCGTGAAGGAAGAGATGAAGGAGAACTATGCCCCACCCAGCGACTCGGGTGTTGGTACTGATCTGCCTACTGCTGCCTTCAACGAGTCCGAAATGGACGCCGATTACTTCCGGCGAGCGGCTGAGGAAGAGGCAAGCACTGTCGGCTAGATCCACATCTACGAAATCTATTGACGACTGCTGATACGAACACGCTCCTGCGTCTCGCTCCGTAACTCCCGGTTTGAAGCTTCGACTCGCCCTGTGAGGGTTCTAGAGTTGGCATCGCCGCTTGATATGTCGAGCTTGACCACGACATGTTCTTCGAAGTCGCAATGCATGATTGATGGCTTATGTGTACGTGTCACGGCATGACGAAATTTGGATGGCATTGATGTTGTTGGGATGCAGGTTCACGAGGAACGAACGGTATGACGAGCTTTGAGATGTTCCTTCGGCGTTGGTTATCGGGTGTTTGGATAGGAATCGGCGGATGTACGCATTTGGGTCTCTGGGTCTGGCGTTTGTTTGGTTAACTCGGTGGAGTCACATTGCTGTTTACATACTTGTTCTTGTTTATAACTTTAGCCGATACGCGAGCTCTTCCATGAGCGTAATGAAACGATCGCCTTCACTTGTTCGCCCATTGCCGTGATAAAGTCTGATCATCATCACCCAGAACTCTAACTTGTCCCTTATTGTACATCTGGATACTAGTCCAGGAATTGCTGCTTGAGACGTCGGATTATTACTCGTCGTCATCCCCTTCCTCGTCTGCCTTCTTCGCGGTCTCGTCTTCTTTTTCCTCATCCTCGTCCTCAGTTGCCTCCATCTTATCCTCGGTTTTCGCATTCAGATCAGCCTCGTAATCCGGCCGCACGACCTGTATATCCTTCTTCGCGAGCGCTGATTCGATAAGCGGTGCCGATGCGAGTAAAGCGTTGTATTGATCGACTGTAAGCGAGATGCCCTGTATGAGAAACCCGTGTTAGCAACCCAACCATGTAAAGGACCATACAGGAGAAGTAGAATGTACACACCTTCTTCCCCGGCCTCGTCTCTCCAGAATCAGTGACGTAGTACTCCCGTATGCTAATAAGCGTACTCTTGTTGAAATCGCTAACTGTGACGCGTCGTTTGCCGCTGGCGCTGAGCTGGCGTTCTCGTTAGCACTCTTCTGTCCACTGTCCTCGGTTTCCTCTGGCCGTGGCTACTCACACCAACATATGCATCGCCGTTATCATCCGTCTTCAGCTCCGGGACCACTGGTACCGATTCCTCGTCGTCGTCTCCGGATTTGGTCTTCTTGCTTGCGCGCGGCGCGTTGTCGTCGTCGGCGTCTGGGGAGGACCGTTTCTTTGTGAAGGTCTTTTTGTAGGTACTGCCGCCTCGGGCGCCGCCGCGTTTTGTAAAGCCTGCCATTGTGTGTTGGAAGGGGTGTATTGTGACGTGAAAGATGCAAAAATGGCAGTCGGAAGTTCGGATGGTACTCCTCGCGGCGATGACGCAGGGAGGGCGTGTCGCGCTAAGGAAACACGCTAGAGACGCGGTCATGTGATCAAGCGACGCGACTTGCTCCCTTTTGGCCGTCGTGTAGCTCTTGCCCTCGAGCTTGAATGGTCTTTCCCTGACTTACTTCTCCCAAGGTAGTTCTCGTTATGAAACTCTTTGTCTTGTAAACTTCATTCTTCCACGTAAGCGAGTGCCGACTTGACTAATCTATCTACTGTGGTCATGATCCTATAATGTCTAAATGGCGTGTATCACTTCATCCGCCTTTGGTGCCCTATGTACTTCGCTCCATGGTCGTGAAGGTCGCATCTGCTGCACCCTCTGCGGCCTCTCCAAACTCAGCGGTCCAGAAATTTCCTTCTCAAACTCTTGCGAAATCCTGCCCTCGTGGCTGAGAACAGAGTCTGCGCGTCCCATCTCTACATCTTTGGCTACTGACGCCCTTCCGCGTGCATTTGGGTCGATCAGAATTGATGGCACGCGTGGGTCGTACATCGTGGGGACGCGACTGCGGGAAGGAGGGGGGACAACAGCGTCGTATCCGTGGAAACCCATGCCGAGTGCGGATGCAGTGGGTTCGAATGAACAGCTCTCCTTTTCTCGGGCGCGACGACACACGTCGATCGTTGCGGTGATGAAAGTGATCAAGAAAAGGAACCATCCCGCTCCGGCTGCAATGGTGTAACCACGGCTAAGATCGACCAGGATCGCGAACATCATGAGGTTTGGGTTCGCCGCCGTGTCGAGACGCGTTTCGCTAAAGGTCTCGAGACTCATGTTGAAGCTGAGAGAAACGCCGAGAGCCACTGCCATGGCGCACATGCACAGGCATTCGATGGGAATAATGACCGCTGAGGGTAGGCGCAGGCGTTGGATGACGGCTGTCAAGACGATTACAATGCCCGCGAGCGAAGCAAATCCGGCCTGCCTGCATGTTAGTACAACGGTATTGATCGATGACTGTTGAACGTACAGCCGCGACTGAGATCCAGATCTTGATGGCGCCTTTGTAGACCGTCGCAAAGTATTCTTTCCAATACTCCGCCATCTGAGCCTCTGGCTGAACCGCGTCCATGATCCCGGTACCACGGCTCTTCATATCGCGAATGATGAACTGGGCTAATTGAAATTGTTAGTACCATGTTTCCATGTTCTCGATTGAAAGATCAATACTTACACCAAGCACCTAGTCCTAGCACTCCCATTGCCACGATCAGGGCTAGGACCCTTATTGACAGCAGTATCGATTTGCCATATCCCATTCTCGTACAAGAAATTGTTGAAAATACAAGATGGAATGAATGTAAAGTGTAAGCACAGTCCAGCTGGCAGCTGCTCGCAGAGCGCTAAGTTGAAAGTAAGTGGTGTCTAAACGAGTGAGTGACAGGCACAAAAAGAAATCCCGTGCCAATGAGCGGGTACAGCATCGCTATTGAGGCAAACGTCACATTGTCAATAAAGTTCGGAGCCTCAGAAGCCGGGTGCCTTGATGTGATGCCTTGTGCAGCTCGAGTGGGGGTGGAAACATTCGTGGTGCAGGGTGGCTGGTTGTGCCTGAGCGTGCAGGCAGACCTGATTCAAGACCCGCGATGCCAACGCGCCACGACTTTTCTCACGCGGAGCTCTGGTCCCGACCCGTACCTGAGCATAAGGCAGAAGAATCTTCTGGAGCACTGGTCTCTCTCTGTACCCTTGCTTCTCGCCTCACAGCTCATTGTTCAAGCGTTCATGCCATCGCAGCTCAGCAATTGGCCAGCAAACCCGAAAATTTCCCACGGAATGTTGTGATCCGCCGTAAGAGGAATGCATCCACGCGCATTGACAGTTGTGACGTTCCGATAATGAGGAACGGCTGGGGTGATGCATGTTTCTCCACGTGTTGGCGGTCTTGAGACAGAACCTGAGGCACCAAGGCGTCGCCGTTGTCACGCTGAAACGGGCGTCAGACCCGGGAACTGTAGCAACGCCATCAACGCTTTCCGGAAGGTTCCGTCATCATATAGCCAGGCTGCTCCATAAGTAACGACCGTGCCGCTATGATGCTGCCAGAATTTGGCTGAGGTCGCAACCTTGGAATATCTGCGCAGCCTAAGCACGACGCGCTAAATCGCTCCGGGGTTCGGGCGATTATTATCCGGGGCTACTTCATGAGCCGACTCCCGACTTCCGACAGCGAGAGCCTGGAAAAGATTGATGACGAGGTCTTAGCAGTGCTAACGTAGAAGCATCATGGCCAGGCCAAGCATCGCGATGCTTCGACCGTGAATTTGATCCATACCTACGGCACGATGAACAGCTTGGTTTGTGTGAAAGCCGGCTCTGCAAACAATCTCGTCTTATCGAGTAAGATCTGCTCCGTTACGAATTAGGACGATCGTGAATCGCTGGACTACAGTGAGCGAAACCTTTGAGATGGAGATGTTGCGCTTTCATGGAATACAGAGCGGGGCGATGCGAAGAAGCATCTGGGTAATCGTCGGCGAAGCTAGCCTGTCGGCAACAGCCACCTGCATTTGCAGTCGTGCCGACCATCCTCCATCCAGCAACCATCGACACTTGTATCCGCTCTCCCCTCTCCGCCAAGGCAAAATGCGGAGAACGGTTGGGGAGAACGGTAGCATTGCGGATGGCTCGTCACGAGGCCCATATGGTATTCCGGTGGAATCCCGAATGACGTGGGTAGATCGCGAGATGCATGCAAAATTTTCGGAAGTATTTAGCTACCCGTGAATCCAAGGACTGCGATCATCGTGTTGCAGACGGAAGTTTCGCAAGATGAGATACTCCAGCGCAGTTGCGGTGAGCTTTGCTCTACTGCCAAATCTAGCGGTCTCACAAGGATACACCAACGAGTCGGAGGTTCCATTCTATGGACTTAGTCCGCCAGTATATCCGACCCGTGAGTGTTTTGGTCATGATCGAAGGTCAAAAGACTAACAATAGACAGCTGTCGGCAATGGAACAACCTCGTCTTCTTGGGCATCCGCATATGCTCGAGCGAGAGACCTCGTGGCACAATTGACGCTAGAGGAGAAGTCGAACCTCACACATGGCGTCTCCGGTCCTTGCGTAGGCCAAACGGGAGCTGTACCTCGTCTTCAGATCCCAGAGCTATGTTTCGCGGATGCACCTGCCGGCGTGCGAGGACAAGAGTTTGTCTCGTCATTCCCTGCTGGCATTCATCTTGGAGCTACGTTCGATCGAGATCTTATGCTCAGATATGGCCATGCTCTCGGCAGAGAGTACAGAGGAAAGGGCATTCACGTTGCTCTCGGCCCATTCATCGGCCCTATCGGAAGAGTCGCGCGCGGAGGTCGGAACTGGGAAGGCCTTGGTGCTGACCCGTATCTTGCTGGTATTGGCGGTGGTCTCATCACCAGAGGCACACAAAAAGAGGGCGTGATTGCTACACCAAAGGTAGGCGACATCGTAAATACTATAAGAGTCTAGGCTGATCGTATCAATAGCATTGGCTTGCGCAAGAACAAGAGTACAGGCGACGCCCTGGTGACGAAGGCGAGGCCGTCTCTTCAAACGTGGACGATCGCACACTACACGAGCTCTATGCTTGGCCATTCATGGATGCCCTGCGTGAAGGAGCCGGTTCCTTGATGTGCTCATACCAGCGAATCAACAATTCATACGGATGCCAGAACAGCAAGCTTATGAACGGAATTCTGAAGGAAGAGTTGGGTTTCGAGGGTTTCGTGGTATCTGACTGGGATGCGCAGCATGCCGGTGTCGCCTCAGCAAATGCTGGTCTTGACGTAGTGATGCCTGTTGCCAAATTTTGGGGCGAGAACCTTACCGATGCGGTGAACAACGGATCCGTTACCACAGAGAGGCTCGACGACATGAACACAAGACTACTCGCAGCCTGGTTCTATCTCAACCAAGATGAGGGTTTCCCCGAGAACGCCGTCTACCCATACAACGTCGAACACGAAATCGTTGACGTGCGCGAAGATCACGCATCTCTCATCCGAGAGATCGGAGCTGCCGGAACCGTGCTGGTCAAGAACGTCAACAACACTTTACCACTTCAACACCCCCGCTTCTTGAACATCTACGGCTACGATGCTGAAGTAAAGTCTCAGCCATGGAACAACCCATCCCGGTTCGGTGGTGGCTATGAAGAGAATTTCGGCTGGAACACGCTCAACGGCACCCTCATTACGGCAGGTGGATCGGGCTCCAGCACCCCACCTTATGTTATCAGCCCGTTCAACGCCATCCAGAATCGCGTAATTGCGGATCGTGGAACTGTACGATGGGACTTCTTTGGCGTGAACCCGACCGTGTACGCAAATGCTGACGCATGCCTCGTCTTCATCAACGCATACGCTTCGGAAAGTTTCGATCGCACTTCTCTTACAGACGAGTTCAGCGACCAGCTTGTCAACAACGTTGCAACCAACTGCTCAAACACTGTTGTTGTACTGCACTCCGCCGGCATCCGCACCGTTGACGCATGGATTGACCACCCCAACGTCACCGCCGTCCTTTTCGCGGGTGTTCCAGGCCAGGAAAGCGGTAACGCCATCGCCGACGTTCTTTACGGCGATGTGAACCCATCCGGACGTTTGCCGTACACTGTCGCAAAGCAAGAGTCCGATTACGGCCACCTTCTCAATTCGACTCTCGACCCTTCCATCCCGGCATTTTTGCAGTCAGATTTCACCGAGGGCTTGTACATCGACTACCGCGCTTTTGACGCGCAGAATATCACGCCGCAGTATGAGTTCGGTTACGGACTTTCGTACACGACATTCGGCTATGCGAACATGACAGTTGAGCCTGTTGCGAACGCAAGTCTCGCTGCTTTCCCGTCAGCGTCTGTACCCATTGTACAAGGAGGTCACCCTTGGCTATGGCAAGTCCTGTACCGCGCCACAGTCACCATTACCAACACCGGCAAGGTCGCTGGCTACGAAGTAGCGCAGCTATACTTGGGCGTACCAAATGCGCCGGCGAAGCAGCTGAGAGGTTTCGAACGCGTTGGCTTGTTGCAGCCTGGCGAAAGCCGAGAGGTCGAGTTCACATTAGACCGACGCGATCTGAGTGTCTGGAACGTTACTGCTCAGGCTTGGGAGCTCCAGAGGGGCCGATATGCGGTTTGGATTGGAGCAAGCAGCCGTGATATGAAGCAAGAGGGCGAGATAGTAATCGAGTAGGCTAGGAAGATGATTCAGTAATGTCTATACTTACGACCTTCATCATTATAATTCTTGCAGTCCCGCAGTCTTGTGAAGTGATGAAACAGTGACATCCCCGTACCCTCCTTATGAAAATGCTCGATCTTAAGGCACAGCTAGGAACATGTGTGTTTTCTCTGCGTGGTTGTTCCACCTCTGTTCACTCGCTGAATTATTGACCTAACAACTCCGGCGAACTGTGTTACGACAACTTCCGAAGCACGCAGATCGAACTACGACTTGATGTGTCATGTTCCAAGCAATCGTTTGTGCGCGGTCACGATACAAGCCATCTATTCAGTTTGTCAACATCAAGCTGGTCGAGGCCGATTCGCAGCATATCCCTGAGTGCTTTTGCCCCCGCCCTAGAGAACCACGGTCTTCGTGCCTGTTCTGCGAAGGGGCAAGAATGCACAGACTAATATACGATGCAGTGAATGCAAAACGCCCCTGCTTCTGCTAGAGGGCCTCCTTCTGCCTAGCACTCTCTCCTTGTTCTATATCAGGCCCAGCTCTTTGGGGGCATTGCTATTTCCCAACTGATCACTCCACTCAACTCCAAAGTCTTGAATCTTTCCAAAGGGTTCACATACCAACTATATCCAGAGCAATCATGGTTAAACTGATTGAATACCCCGTGTCGGTAAGTCTCTTGAACTCATTGCTACCGCTGGCTATACTTATAATTACTAGGAGGACATCCAAAAGTCCTACACGTCTTTCGTAAAGACAGTTGAGGAGAGCTTCACTCCTAGATACCCCACCGAGGATCCGGATCCCGTCTTGCTTGAGGCATTTCATGATCTTACGTTGACTGCCGAAGGCTATATCGAATACAGTAACGAGCACGACTCCGTGGAAGACTGGAACGATCCTTCTACCACAGAGAACAATGTGTTCCAAGACATGATCAGTATATGCACGGTGTATCATCAGAGAACTTTGGTCGATGGCGAATTCTCCAAATTGGCAAGAGCTGGTATGCAATGTATGAAGCATGCCTACGACCCTCCGCCGCGAGACATGCTCTCCTACCCACCCCTGCCGGACTCCCTATTGACTGTGTACCGTCACATGGGATACACACCGATCGAAGATGCCATCTTCTCCGATCTCGTTCTTTCATACGAGAAAACTTGTTTCTGGAGTGCATGGGGCAACCGCTATGACCATTGCTATAACAGAGCGAGAGATTTGGATGACTCGGATGAGGATTACTGGGATGAATGGGAATGCCAGTGTTGGTGTGACTATTGCGTGGACGAGACTGCGTATATAACAGGCATAGAGGAGTGGCGCGTTTTCCCAACAGCCATAACCTACATGGATAGGTTCGAAGACGTGTTTGAAAACATTCTGGGGTTCATCTTCTCCGATCTTCGTACAACATGCGGCTCGTATTTGGAGTACACCAACGACTTCGACAACTGGAACGACCCGGAAATCGCCGCATTCCGCGAGTTTTCCGAGGTAGTTGAATACACAACCTACGTCTGTCCGGACTGGTTCCAGAAGTTCCTCTACTTACCTGGAGAGCTCCGCGAGTCCATCATGCACGAGTATGCTTTGATGGAGTGTGATGCTGGTCGCCTGAGCGAGCATCAGCACTACGACGAATTCAGCAATCCGTGCTGCAAGTGGGAGTATCCCAACGTGCTCATCGCTTGCGACAATCAGAACCGCAAGGTGTTTCCGAACGCTAGCACAGGCCGTTGCCCAAAGGGTTGGCTACCAAACCTCGCTTTCGTGAGCCACAAGATGCACGAGGAAGTTCTCGTCTTGATGCTGCAGAGGACCAAGCGATTCGATTTGAAGTACATGTTCCGAAACACTAACTTCAAGATCGCGACTTGGTTTACCAAGTTCATAAAGGCGATTCCTGGCGGCGGCGGCGAGAACGCGGTGAAGCACCTCAACTTCCCGCACATGCATTGGTTCAACCACCAACGCATCCCACCAGCCCTGACCAACCCCAGCTTTGAGTTAGCTGTCGCTTGCAAGAACCTTCGCAAGCTCGACATGACCTTTCATGTCGATAAGGTGACTGCCAGCAATGCGGAGACAGACTGGGAGCGCAAATCACTTCCTCTTGCCCAGGTCATCGATCGCTTCAAACTTGAGACAGTCTTCGGCTGCACTCGCTTAGAGGAAGTGTACATCGACGGTATATACATGCGACCATCTCGAGGCGGCAAGGTGGCCGATCTAGATGTGCTAGAGGAAGTAAGCAAGTGGATGATGAAAAGCTTCGTCGTTCAGCGGAATCCGGAGCGCGGTATCCAAGTCGAGTTGGTTCGCCGATGGGGATGCTGGAGGGGACGTGTTCGCGGGACCCTGGTTGAGCTGGACGATGAAGATATGGCGGAAGTGAAGTCGCGCATTGAGATGAAGAGCGCATTGTCAAAAGCCCTTGTTAAGGCTGGACCTGCTATAACTGTCTAGATAGACCCGTCCTGTATTATTGGTTAAAGAGAAACGTCTAGCATCCTGATATTTGTTGAGCTTCTAAGTTTGGTGCTTACAGGTCATCGCCGGGCATCCCAAGTTGATTACCAATAACCACCTGGGCATCATAAGTTCGGTATGATGATGTCTTCCAACATGAAAAGCAATTAGTTTTGAACACCGAAATGCGATACACTCATTGGTAACGCGATAGTCCGGAAACAGAAACAAGGCAGAAGGTTAGCTGTTATTCGAAGCTTCGAAAGGCGCGCGTTGAGGAGCTCAAGCTCGAGCCATTCAACCAATCAGCGGTGACGTGATGGCCATGACAAAGGCGCTAGCGACGCGATCCCTGCAAATCTGGGGTAGCTTCGAGGCGGCCATACAAGGTGCAGCAAGAGTCTGGCGCTTGCTAGCAAGCCCATATACACCGCTTTGATACCCCTCTTCACTTCTTGTTGAGCTACAACTTTTACAGCTTTTACATCGTACCTTTGTAATACAACACCAACAACTACATTTCCATCAACATGTCTTGCCCCGTGATCGGTACCACAAACGATGTGCTTCCTCCCAACCACCCCTCTATCGACCTAGCGAAGGATGGTCAGGTTGTATGTACTTCAGATTATACTCGATCTGGTTGCACATTACTAACATACCATCCATAGTGCCCAGTCGTAGGCGCAACCAGCGACCACCACCACAACCTCTCCGCACACCCTCCCGTCCCCACCCAAGGCACCGAGGCTACATCGTGCCCGGCGCTCAAGAAGAACGTAAAGACGACCAAGGCCCAAGAGATGGACGATGCTCTCTGCCCGATCGTAGGCACAGCAACTACAGTCCTTCCTCCCGACCACCCAGACATGCTCAAGGCGAACGCCGGCGACATCTGCCCAGTCACAAAGGCAACAGTCGGACACCACAAGGACAAGGTCGCTACACACCCGAGTGTAGAGGGTGCGGCGGATGGGGCTGTATGCCCTGTCACTGGCCAGAAGCAGGCTGCGTAGAGATGTCATAGATAGGAAAGAGGCGGCGTTGGTAGATATACCCAAATAAATACGACGGGATAGGAATTTTCAGGCGAGTTCAGCCAGCCACGACCCTCATCCACAATCATCATCAGCCCCCGTCTATTGGTGACATCTTAGTCACGTTTCAGCCCGTTGAGCCCCATTATGCAGTGTAACATTGAATAGATGGGGGCCATAATAACACAACAGAAACCTCCTCCATGCTGAAGCCGTTCTTACATCGTTCCACACCTCACGTTTTCGCCATGCATCTACAGATCAGCATACTCATATTATCTCTTATCCATTATGCAAAGTCCGGGAACATTTGCTATTACCCTAATGGCGAGACCATGGGCACAGACGTGCCCTGCGATCCCGACGCGCCCTTTACACAATGCTGCCCATCCCGCGATACATGCCTTAGCAACGGACTTTGCGCTTTGCAGTCCACAGACAATGACAGCGGCATAAGCTACGCACGTGGCACCTGCACCGATCCTACCTGGACCAGTCCGCTTTGTCCACAGCATTGCCAGCTCAACCAAGACACGCCGCTGAACTCGAGTGCGTACGACTTCCGGGCCGGTGGCGTGCAAATATGGGAGTGTGAGAAGCAGGGATATGGTGTCAAGGCAGAGTACTGCTGCGAGTCGCAGGGGGAGTCGCAGAGTTGCTGTGAGACGTCGTCGGTTGTGTTTGTGCTGGAGAGCGCTACTATAGGCCCGTACACAGGGGTTGAGAGTACTTCGTCGTCGTCGTCGGCTTTCTCCACTGTCTCGAACGCGGCTACGACGCCATCGCGCACTGCGTCTGTGACTCAGATCTCGAGTGGCCCAACGGCTACCGCTCCAGTGGACTCTGCAAACACCGGGAGTAATAAATCAAGCGTTATTGGCGCTGGGGTAGGCGGATCTTTGGGAGGATGTGTTCTCACCGCAGTGATAATACTGCTCATCAGGCGCTACAGACGACGTGCTTCCCCTCCAGTGGAGCTTCCGGTTACTGCAACTGAGTTTCATGATAAGGCTATGCTCGAACTACCCACCGAGGAGCCACGTCTAGAACTGACGAGCAGAAACCAGCCCGTGTGGGAACTACCGGCAGAGCGACGTCTTCCTGGTCAAACCGCATAGAGTCGAAGAATTTCAGGCGGACAGTGGAGTCAGGGTCTTGAACGGTTAGTTGGGAGTGGGCGAAAATTGGCTACTCCGAGCTGGAGAAGACCGATATCGATCAACTCGTCTCGGACGAGATGTATGATCTCTAAGACTATGGTTAAGTAGAAGCTCGCGTGAAGTTGCTTCGGAGGAACATGTAATTATCGACTTTCACCATGATTGCAGATCGGCATCAGTATCCTTAGTAGCGAGAGATATTCTTGTTTTGTCACTGTGTTTGTGAAAAGATTCAGTTTTAACGCGAGAAGCTGTCTGTTATTGCCACACGCGCCTCAAGCTTTGAGCACAGTTAACTTCCGTTTACCCATCCGTGGAGCAATTTCCAAGATGATAAATTACCCGCTCCTCTCACTCGACCTTCAACTTTCCTTTCAACGGACCCGCAAACTTTGGTTGAACACGCAATGGAGTTCAATCTGAGAGTCGCTCTCGCAGTAATCATCGTGGCGGTGGCTGTAGGACGAATTTGCTACCTCGTCGATTCGCTGATAGCCGCTGATCGCGCTGCGAAGCGTTTCGGTTTCGGTTTCGCCTTTGCGTCTAGTCCTCAGGGGATAAGCAATCACAAGATACCCAGGAAGCCAAAGTACATCTTCCATGTACCCCGACACGGCGAGCGCAAAGTGCGCCATCAACCTCGACCCCGCAAGCCTCAAGTGCTGCCATCGCGCTCCGACATCGTTACCAAGGCCGAGGAATGCGAAGAGTACGTGCCAGACTACTTCCCACGCTTTCTCCAGCTTCCGCTCGAGATACGTGAGAAGGTCTATCATTACGCAATGGACGGCCTCTCAACACGGTACTTCGTCCAGGCCTACAAGGACATCTCGCCCCTGACCGTAGCGCCAGCTACACTCCCAAATCTATGTTTCGCCAGCAAGCAATTACACAAGGAAGGGCTCGCTGTCTGAATCCGCCACACACGCTTCACGGTCTTGAAAAGCAGCATAACGCATGTGGTTCCTCTGATGAACTTTCTTTCCGCTGTCGACGGCTTCAAACACGTGCGCATGCTCTGTTATGGCGATCTCCTCGCCTACGGCCTGAAACACCAGAAGGTGTACATAACCACGGGTGAAGATCTGGCTGCCAAGTGCACTGGACTGCGCAGTCTAATTTTCGAGTTGGACTATTTCTGGCTAACGGATTTTGCGCGTGCGCCAGCGCCAGTGAAGCTGGCTCCAAAAAAGGACGTAAAGAAGCGATTGAGGCTTGAGCCAGTCTATCAGCTTTCCAGTCTGAGGAAGCTGAAGATCGAGGTGGTTGTGCCCTGGTCCCGAGGAAAACGCTTTGAACAGCAGGGTGGATTGACGCGTTTGAGGGAGATAGTCACCGAAGGCTTTGAAGCGGCAGGGAGAGGTGAGGCTGTAGAATTGCAGCTTGAGATGGTAGCTAGGAGGCTGTTGGTTGGAACGTAATGCTTGGGATAACCAGCTACTCAACTTCGTAGTGGTAGATGAAAATTTCAGGTATAATACTACAGTACTGAGACAGCGACAGAGCATGTGCCGACAATCATAGAGGTATAGCCGGCGACTAGGGAGAACGAGCGCGATATGGTAATGGTGAGTGCGATGGCTTTCGCCGTGAGGGCCCTGCATCGTCGCCGTCGGAACCTGAGCGCCTTCGCTCACGCCTTCGATGCCGATCGCGTCTCTCTCTGGAATTCTCGCTCCGATCTCGAGTCCGTTCCGACCGGTGGCGACGATGTCTGTCCTCCGAGTCATCTCGTGGTCTTGACTTCCGATGCCTATGGTCGTCGCGCGGACTCCTGTCGCGGCTCTTGCTCCTCCGACGCGAGTGCTTGTCACGCGCATCGTCCTCTCCCGCTTCCTTTATCCTTCTTCTGTCCTTGCTCCTATCTCGGTCTCTCGACCTGTCTCTCCGACTATGCCTATCCTTGCGCTTTGCCCGCTCCTTTTCTTTACGCTTCTGCTTCTTCAGCTTCTTGAGAGCATCGTCCACTTTCTCTTGTTGGCGCTTGATCATGGAATCGCGCATCGGATCGTCCTCGTCGAGCTTCTCCATAAGCCGCCCTAGCTCAATCTCCTCTGGTAGTAGTGGTCGGTCGTCGTCCGAGTCGCTTTCGCTTTCTGTCTTTCTCCGTTTCCTTCTGCCGCCATCGGACTCATTGCCCGCGTCAAGATCGACATCTCCCATCGTATTGTCCCTCATATCCTCGTCGTCTTTAGGTTTGTACCGTGCATGGTCGACCCTGATGACTCGGTCCATAATGGTTGCTCCACCCAGATTGTCCACAGCCAGGTCGCAGCTTCTCTGATCTTCGTACTTGATCCAGGCAAAGCCTCGTGACTTTCCCGTCTCCTTGTCGCGCGCAAGCTTGACCCATACCGGCTCGCCATACTGAGAGAATATGGTGATGATGTCACCCTCTGAAAGTT
>Ga0265797_10004592_pt1 | contig 20971 bp, 25 predicted proteins | sample P2T30metagenome_FD_192433 | JGI IMG/M metagenome (GOLD analysis project Ga0265797, IMG submission 192433) | Plant litter microbial communities from East Loma Ridge, Irvine, California - P2 T30 | ecosystem: Environmental > Terrestrial > Plant litter > Unclassified | place: USA: California...
GAAGAAGGCACACGGTATGACTGTGCAGCGAAACGGTCATCCCAATTGAATATATAAAGAGTTAAACAGCTCCCACCGCACCCAAACAACATGTACTCATAGAAGTAAAACATCGTATCTACACTCGTCAACAGGAAACAGAAAAATGTAAAAAAACAAATGCCTCTCAACTCCCTCCTCATGTTGCCTTTAGCGCGCGCTTCTTCAACCTTCAAACCGCCTCTCTCCTCAAAAAGGGAAAGAAAGCTAACGACCAAAAAAAAAGACCAGGTCCCGATCCGCACGCCGGTAAGACCAACAAGACCCAGCCCTTCCACATCGCTCGCTTCTCTCTCCTTCCATCTTAACTACAAGAAATAATGCTCGAACCAAATTGACCAAAAACAGAAACACCCCTCAAAACGCCCACGACACCCAACGGGCCCAAACAAGTCAGATAAAATCGTGCCATGATGCCCACTCTTCTATCTCCACCGCCCTCTGGGCGGCTGCCTGCTCCTCCATGCGGAGCAATTTTTTTTCGAAAATGGTAAAGAAGGCAAAAAAGAGAAAAGGAAAAGAACATGTGCATGTCAAGCTGGAGGGGTATCCGACGAGAGATTGTAAGCGCCAAACCAAAGATAATGAAGCCCACAAGCGATGGGAAAGAAAAAGGAGAGAAGGGGAATGCACACCCACGCGGGGGGGAATGCATAATCGATCTGACCCATGGCGAATCACTCCGGCTCGATGCCTTCCTCGATTTTGTCGGGCACGCCTACGGCGCCTGTCATGTTTGCGGCGTGACTCTCGGACAGCTTGCTTAGGGTCTTAGGGCTCTCCAGTGCTGATTGGGCGTTTGGGGTTCTTGAAGGCTCGTTTTTGGTTGCGGCTTGTGGAGTTGCTTGACCGTTGTAGGGCGTGTGGCGTGGAGAGGCAGAGGCGTTCGAGGCGCGGCCTGATGCACCGCCTGAGTGGACTGATTGCTGTGAGCTGGTGCGTGGCGAGACACGTCCGTTTAATTTGGCCCAGCGGAGGCCGCAGCTGTTGCACAGATCCCTCTGTCCACTTGGACCTCGCCGCCATTCTGGCGTCACCCGTGTGTGGCAGTTGGCGCAGTCCTTTTGTTGATTGCCTGCGCCCTTTCTCCTCTTCCTCTTCTTCTTGGCTGCGATGAGCGACTGTACTTCTTCCGCGAGCATGCGGTTGCGCTTCTCCAACTGGCGGATTTCATACTGCCATGAACTGGACTTGGTCGTCTTGAGTTCGTCAAACAAGTTGTCCTCGGATGCCAGCGAGTCGTCTTGGTGTCCGATCTTCAGGCCGTTCTGACCTCCATATGTAGCTGCATGATTGTCGGTGTTGAGGTAACGGCTGCCTGAGACACCCGAATTGGGTGTATCTCCTGATGCTACCATGTTCTGCTTGCTGACCGAAGCTCTCGACTGTAGGGAGTCTTCCGAGGATCGGTCTTTGGTGAGAGTCGGCCGTGCGAGCTGCGTAGCGCGAGAGAATTTGATTAGTCTGGTCTGTGCCACAATGAACGTCGGCTTCAGACCTTCGCTGGCGTCTCCTGGATAGAGTGTGGTATAGGCGGACAGCACTTGGCCTCTTCTGTTGATCATCTCGTGCTTCACAGATGCCTTGCTGCCTGTCCTTGCATGCTCCAGGATGCGTCCAAACTCTGACTTTGATTCGGCTCGCATCAGAGATTGGATGCTGACACCAACAAGCTCGTCTGGTTGACGATCTAGAAGCTGCCGCACATTTGATGAGACGTAGAGGAACATGCCTGACGTCGACATCTTTGTCCAGAGCTCATTTTCACCAACACCGCCAGCGTTGGAAATGTCTTGCTTGCTGAGCGTATAAACAGGACGCTCGCGACCAACCATGATGATCGACTTACGACCTTTGCCCTGTTCGGTGTGGAGCGAACCATGGCCTTCGAACCACATGTAACCGCTATGCTTGCGGCGAATGCGGAAGACAATGTTGACCGAGGCACCGGACGAGGTGTCTTTGAGCTCGCGAGTGACTGGAACGATATCACTGGGGTGACAGACGGAGCTGAGGGCTGTGCCGATGATTTCGCTCGGCTCATACTCGAGCACGCGTTGCGCGGAAGGCGACACCCACTGGAAGAGGCCTTTCAACGAGAGAACGTGAACGACATCATCCGTGTTCTCCAACAGAACCTTGTCCCACATGCGCTTCGCGTACTCGGACTCGCCTGTGCCGATGGTGCTGAGAATTGTGGACACATCATCCCGCGGTACAGTTTGGCCAAGCTCGGGTCTCGTTGTTGACTCCGGTGCACTCATGGTGTAAGCCGGCATAGCCATACCACGCTGATAGTTGATCGCGTACGACCCATCTGTGAATACTCGGTTAGCAACTTGGCCAAGTGTTTCGACCGACCGCCGATGCGATCGGCCTACATCGGAAAACCGATCGGGCGATGTACATACCTGGATTTTTGTTTGTAACCGCATTGGGCTGCTCCACCAAGTCAACTTGGAACCCTACGAAAAACTTGACTTGCTCTGTATCCCAAGTGATCGGGATCATCGTGAGCAGGTTCATAAACGGCTGCCCGCCACGGCGGTAATTAATGAGTGAAATCTGGGATTCTCTCCGCAAGTTGACCATGTTCTTCAAATACAAGACGGAATCGTCGTCGACGTACTTGCGTCGCACGCCGGCCGCTACATTTCCGTCGGGAGATTGCAGGAAGCGGCAGTTTCGGCCGAGAATCATGTGTTTGGTGTACCCTGTCAGACGCTCGAAATTGTCCGAACAGTACACGATGGGGAAGTCGTCGAGTTCAGCGTCGCAAACCACGAATGCACATGACAAGTCGACTGAACCGATGTTGATTTCTGGGTTTGGTCGTGTCGCAACACGCATCTTGAAGGTATGTTAGCTTCAGCCTCACCTCACGAAAAATGACAGAAAACTTACCAGAACGCCCAGCATATCGAAGCCGGTGGAAGAGTACGCGTTCTTATACGCAGACTGCATGTGTGGCTTGTTCACCATTGTAGAAGGCCAAGTACCACCTTCTGGCACCCATGGGAAGTTCTGGTTATTTGGGTTGTACTGTGATGGCTTCAAAGGCAGCGGTCCGTTTACGCCGTCAAAGTTGTCCCCTACGTTTCCCATACCGCGGTCTTGTTTGGACCCTGGCTGTGGATGCTGAATTTGCCCCTGGAATCCGTTCCCGCTATGTTGCTGACGGTCCAGCTGCGGCCTCTTCTGTTGCTGGGAGTCGCTGGTGTTCGCACCAGCATTGTGTTGCGGAGAAACACCGTATGACTGGCTACTTTGCGTCCTGGAAAGCTGGTGTAGCAACGACGGTCTTTGGCTCTTACTGCCATGTTGCGAACCGCTTGCACTCGTCTGAGAAGCCAGACGAGGTGGGCCAACGGGACGTCCTTGTGGTGTGCCAGGATGCATCGGTGATGTACCCAAATTTTGGTTGTACTGGGCTTGGTTGTGCATGGGCATCTGCATGTCGTCTGTGCTGGATCCCATGTTATTGCCCATGCTGGTGGCCATACTTCCTGCCATGCTGCCGCTGGTACTCATGTTGCCCATGTTGCCCATATTGGCGCCCATATTGCCCATACCACTTCCCATGCCGTTGCTCACACCCTGGCCCATGCTGCCCATGTTGCCGGGCAAGTTGCCACCCATATTGGAACCCATGTTATTGGCCACATTCATGCTGTTGCTCATGTTGCCCATGTTGCCCATATTGTTTCCCATGGCATTTCCCATACCGCCCATGTTGTTTCCCATGGCATTTCCCATGTTGCCACTCATCGCGCTCATGTCGTTACTCATGTCATTCTGGTCAAGACTGTAGTCCATTTGCATACCAAGGCTGGGGTCGAGATACGGGCTGTTGATATCCATGTCCAGACCAGATGGATGAGCAGGGGAGGCGTATGATGCACTGGCAGCCATGATGGAGGCGTAGTTCGCAGGTGGGTTTGAAAAGTTGGTGCTCAGATTGAGCTCAGTGTTACCAGACTGCCGCCTGTTTTGGATGGGAACCTGTGTATTCTGCGCGGGGGTGGTGTTTCCAGACATCGATCCACTCTGGTTTGTGTTCATGCCAGGGTTGAAAGCGTAGGAGCCCATGGCCTCGGCCGGGGAGCGGCTACCGTTGAACTCCATCATGCTGTTCATCCGTCGCAAGCCAGCATTGAAGTTGTTGCCCTGGTTGGGTGTCGTGCTTTGGTAGCCCTGTGGCATACTCTGGCGCCGTATCATCTTCGGGTTCAGGTTGTTGGCACTCATGTTGTTCATGTTGACGATTTCGTCCAGGGATTTTCCGCCAGCTGCGCCTGCGTCTCCGGCTCCATTCATGTTTCCCTGGCCCATCATCATCATGTTCTGCTGATTGAGCATATCCTGCTGGCCATCCTGTGTCATGCCGTTGCCGTCGTAGCCCGCTTCGCCATACTGGTAGCCATTCATCGTGCTCGACGCAGCGCCCGCCTAACAGCTAGTTTTCGGCTCGCTCGCGCAATGGGTGTTGCACGATGCGGCGTGGGCGGGAGGTATTCTGCCGCTGTCCGGGCGGCAGCGTGATGGTAGTGCTCCGATAATCGCAGTGGCATGCGGTTCAGCATCAGGGCCGGCGCAGGCGTCGCTCGCTGCCTTGCAGCTTGAGGTCCAAAGATTCCGATCCAGTGAGTCGGGTCGGCGGTGTCAACGTCAAATGTTGCTCGATGCGGTCGCGCGTGCACGTGGCGTCCGCGCGCGGAGACTTCTCGAAGGAGGCAGCGAAGGGCTGTCGCGCGAATGCAAAGAGCAGCGATGCGGACGGTAAGCGGTAATGCGAGAGGTATCGTCGTATGCCCTTGTGCGGGTATTCCTCTGCGGTGTGGTGGGTGTCACTGACACGGCGGTATGCTTTCGTCTCTCTGTATGAGGCCCAATCACTGCAGTTTCTCTCAAACCTCAGTGTCCACCCGAGCGGCCTCAGTCCCGTCCGTGCTCGACGAGGTGGCGTAGGTGGCTGACTGTATCCCTTGTCACTCGGGCTCACTGCCGCTCACAGATCACGTGGATATATCTGTTGTTGATGCCGAGGACGTATGTAAATGTTTACGTAGACGCGCGCCCTTTTACTTTTTGGTGCGGCTTCTTTTGTTGCCACGCGTGTTACAGAAAGCAGAGCACCGTCTTCTTCTTTTTCCACTGGCGCATTCGTCGATCGACCACCGTCGACCGATGACACGCGAGTAGCCGATTCCCAGCGATGCCTGTCCTCCGTGCACTGTGCTCCATCATCATCATCATCATCATTCGCCTCATCCCCCGTCAATGCTGCGGCAGCGTCCGCACTCTTCTCGGGGGATTCATTGGAATGGTGCAGAGTTGGGACCTTGGACGTTGAACAAGTAGTTATCTGCTCTAAACATACTGTCCCACGAGAGCTTGCCCGCTATGCTGGCGATGGATTATCAACTCGTTCGTTCGAGTGCGTCCATCACCATCCGTCGGTGCAAGCCTCGCGCGCCATCGAGTCACCAAATCGTCCTTGCAGCTTCAGCAAGTCGCGATGATGTCGAATGAGACAATCAAATTGCCGTTGAGACGGCTGGACGGCTCGAACCGATGTCATGTCCGCTGACGATCGCTCCCCCAGTGTCTCGGACTTTGGACACGATAGGAGACTTCGACAGGAGCCGTGTTTCAAAAGGGCAGACAGGATGTGTTGTATTTTGCCGTCGCCGTTGAGCTTCAATGTTATCAAAAAAGAAACATGGATTGACATCACACCAGTGATAGGACCTCTCAATGGACAAATCTACTGGGGTAGATTTGAGCGACGCTGGCAGTGGCAGTAGCATGTCCCGATTGATTTGTCTCCCCGAGAGCAGGCGTATCAATACGCATCTCATGCACAAGTCCCCGGCATCGAGATCTTGATGTTTGTTTCACTTTCGCATTGGTCGTTTGCATTGTCTGCATCGAGGAAATCCTCGCGTTGAATAGTACGTGCGTTGGAATCCAGTACACCGACTGTCTCTCTGCCTCGCCATGGGTATCATATAAACCAGAAAACCAGACCCCTCCATCCATAACTCATGCATAAAACTTCAAACACCTGTCCGCGACATGTATATCCTCGCATTCCACGCTGCACGTCCTCTCGCCGCACTTCAGACATTTGACTCTTCCCCAATATCCGCACACCTGACAGAACTTCCTAGGAGGAGGCGCAGAAACGGGTCCAGGAGCAGAGCGAGACGCATTGTAGGTCAGAGGCGGCACGTCCAGGAGTGTCTGCATTTCTTCGCGTGTTGGCAGACGAGGCAATCCATCGAACTCGTCCTCGTCATCTCCTGAGCCAACACCAGGCTCGAAAGGCAAAGTGAGGACCTGTGGCTGAGCGGAACCAGGCCCAGGGCTCCCACTTAGACTACTCTGCTCGCGCTGGATTCTCCTCGCGATGGGTGTCTTGGTCGCTCTTTGTACCGGCTGCGCAATAACAGCATCGGGGTCTCTGTCCAGACCATCAATCTTTCCTGTCCGCGCCAACTCTGCCTCTTCATCATCCAGGTAATGCTTGAACTCCTTTCCACTGCTCAAGATCTTCTTCGTGTTGGACGTCTTGCCCGCTTTCGCAGCGCCGCTTCCACCGTGTTCCCTCTTGGGAATGGCGATGTTAACATCTCTGGTGTTGTCCGAGTTGAGATCGCGGATCCGGCGCTCGGTCTCACGCTGCTGCCGAGCACTCGTAGCTTCACGCTGTGCTTCTGTTTGGCCCAGTCCGGTCGTCCTCGCACGCTTCTTGCCCGCAACTTCTAGCGCGGCTTTGGATGGGTCGGTGGCATCTTTCTTGACGGCCACCCAGGCGAAACCAGGTTGATGTCTGGAGTGTGTCGTGGGAATCTCCTCGATGTGAGGCGTTCGGAATCGTAGTGGTCCTTCGGCCATGTTGTAACTTGTGGGCCTTGTGCAAGCGATAAATCGCGCGGCTTTTCCATGTGAAAGTGGTGGGTATGACGCCCCTTCTCCGCGGTTTGCGCGGTCAGGTCATCCAGCGGAAACGACGCGGAAGCCAAGCAGCGTGGCACCTTGACAACACAACAGCTCACAGCTCAAGCTCCAAAGTCTCTCAAAATATTACGTCCTACTTGACTAAGAAAGCACCACGGAACCTACTGCGTAAGAGATTTTCAGTCGCATATAACCCGGCAGAGGACGTGTTCCGACAAGGGTCCACGCATCTTGTCTTTGAGCAATCATGTGCTCCGAAATGCTCCGTTAGACCGTGAGCTCCGTCAGACACACGACCACCGGCAAGTGGATGGCAATGTGCTCACGGTGGGGCAGAGCTTTTAATGGACAGACGGCTGCGTCACAAAGGCGGTGGTAACCGTCCTGATGGACGGGGTGCCGTTGTATTAGAAGAAGGACAGTCCCCATGGGTAAGCAGCCCACTCTCATCTGTTTCCCCAAAGTCCCCCTCTTCCTGCTACGACGAACAGATAAGCACAAATGTCCGTCTCTGTCTCATCGAACGTACCCATACCTTTCCGTCAACCCGATTCCACAGCCCCAGCAACCATGACGAGACCACGAACCATGACCCTCCCAACTCAGCCTGGCCGAACGCCAGCTATCTACAAGGCTGCCGCTGCTCCGACCAACGATCCGGCTCACGGTGCAGCTTTCATCTTCCTTCACGGTCTTGGTGACAGTGCAGAGGGCCTCGAGAGTAAGCTCATAGTCAAACACTTGAACTTGATCGATGCCCATCTAACCCTTTGGCAGACATTGCAGACCAATTCCAACAAAACAGTAAATTACCCTGGATGCATTGGGTATTCCCCAACGCAAAAGAGAACCGTGACGTGCGAGCTACAGCTTGGTACCAACCGACAAGTCTGTCGGATCGACCCGAGCTCCAGGACCCAGAGGACGAGGAAGGCATGCTCGAATCCGTCGCCTATGTTGAATCATTGATCGACGCCTGCGTGAGCAAAGGCATCCCACCACAACGCATTGTACTCGGAGGTTTCAGCCAAGGATGCGCAATGGCTTTGTTGACGGATCTTACAAGCTCAAAATACGCCGGGCGCCTGGCAGGCATTGTCGGCTTGATGGGATACTTGCCTCTATGCGACCGCCTGCCTGATATGCGCGCCAAAGCTGGGCTACCGGCCACACATGGTTCAGTCCCTGTCTTCCTTGCAAGAGGCAAACAGGACAAGCTGATCCCCAAGAAGACGCACGAGCAAACGTTGAGTGCTTTGCAAATTGCTGGCGTAGACGACTTCTCGTTGGAGGCAAAGGAATACGAGGGCGTTGGGCATGAGATCAATGGCGCTGTACTCAAGGATATGAGTGAATTCTTGGGCAGGGTTGTGCCAGACCTCGGATCGTGGTAGCTGTTTGGGAGCAAGCGATGACGCGCAACTATTGTATGATATCCAATTACGGGCAACTGTCCCTTCCATAGCGCGAACATCTTGCATACAGTAAGCTATAATTTCTATCTATAACTTCATCTTACGCTATGTGCACTTCCGTTTATCCAGCAGTCTTCGCTTCCATGCGTGGCGTCCACGCGACAACAGGTCATCATTGCACAGTGGCTCTTGGTGAACCCCGCAGCGCACGAGGGGCAAAGGGGAATGACAACATTGAAAGGAAGCAGCAACCGAGCTGTACTTCCATGCATCTGTACCATTCCATTTCACATACAGTACATGTATCGATTGCGCGATCATAGAAGTCTCGTGAAACTTCACCCCAAGTCGCACAAGACGATCTGTGATTGACTTGATTGACTGACTGACACCGTTCATTTTCGTCCAAATTCTACGACTTCTCAGGAAACACAACCTCAAAGCTCCCGCTTTTGCAACACCGCAGCTTCACATGGCTGCCGCAGCAGCACCCACCAACATGTCTTCTGAACAGCAGACCGAGCAGCTCACTCCAAGTGAGACGTTCTTCCGCCATTTCCAACAGGAGGCCACGGGTAGGTGGCATCGAACTCTATTATCATAACGACGCCACCGCTGTATCCACTCGTTAACAATCCTTGCAGCCCTGCAGAGCGAAATCGCAAACCTTGAAGACCTTGGGAGCACCGGCGGAGAGCGGGCAGATGCAGTAGATCACTGCCTCGCGGCCATTGCACGGTTGTCGGCCGAAGTGAAGGATGTCTCTTCGTCCATCCCTGCCTACGACAGGCGGACTTATTCGGAGGCAATCAAGGCTCTGTCGACCAAACTCCAAGACGCCCGGGCCAAGGTAGCTCCCAGACAGAAGTTCTCGTTCAAGTCTTCTTTCACGATGAAGAAGAACGAGTCGGCAATCAGCCTGAACGATGCTGCGGTGCTGGCCGACAAGAAGCGACGCGACGCCCCTGGCTACACCTCGGACGTGTCTGGCACCTCGAGCTTCGTCAACACACCCTACGAAACACACTCACCCGCGGTCGAGCAGATCAGCGACTACAGCAACACGATCCCTGAGATACCAGAGACAGGGATACAGCCACCACAAGCGGCCCAACGCCAAATGTCGTTCTCCCAGAGCACATCAATCAGCATGAACAACCACGCAAACCAACACATCATCCTCCCGGCCTCAGCCTCACACGCCACCAGCTCCGGCACCCTGTCCAACCTCCACCGTTGCGTAGTAGACATGTCGTCTCCCACTACCGTCGGCCAACCCTTCGCAACTCTCACCCTGAAGAACATCGACCGAAGCCTGATCATCTGCGGCCACGTGAGCGGCGCCGCGCACCTGACGAATGTCACCAACTCAGTCATCGTCGTCGCAAGCAGGCAGTTCCGGATGCACGAGAGCAAAGCGTGTGACGTGTACTTGCACGCCTCGGGACGCCCGATCATCGAGGACTGCTCCGGGGTGCGGTTTGCTCCTCTCCCTGACGTGTACCTCAAGGATGCAGACCGCGAGGTGACGAACCGGTGGCAGGAAGTCGATGACTTCAAGTGGTTGCGAGCGGAAGCGAGCCCCAACTGGACCGCTTTGGACGAGTCGAAGCGCGTGTCTGAGGAGGTTTGGCGGGATGTGGTGCCTGGAGGTCCTGGGTTTTCGACGGACGATGTGCTGAAGGCAGCGGGGGTCCTCTAATCATAAATAACATGAGCTGAGCTGAAACGTCTGGATTTTGGATTCCCGAAGGCCGTTGGTGTGGCGAACGATTGGTAATTCGGTTTCCTGTAGAACATCATTGTTGTGGTCTTAATCGCAAGTGGGCGTTATCACATTCCCGTCAAATGCTCCTCATATGCCCATCTCTAACATTCAAGTAGCCCTGTGCATGAAGTGGAACATCAGGAGTTGCATCCCTCAAGGCTACACATTTGAATGGAAATTTGATACTGTGCATCGGCCGGTGGTTGCCGACGTTTTGAATAACGCCCCAGAATACCCGCAATATTTACAACATGACATTTCTTCGCTCTTTCGCCCGTGATTCTGCTCCCTGCCTATGAATCCGCCAGACTCTACTTCGAGGTCTCGCTGGGAGTGACCGCGTATGTGGGACGCACGAACCTGGATCTGTTGTTAGTCGCCTGTACACACATGTTCTGGCGGCTATGCCGAGCCGTCTTGCAAAAACGCACCTGTCGTTGTTGTAGACCTTTGTCTCCGCACCCAGAAGCTCCTTCTCACGCGCCTCCTGGGCCCAGTGTCTCCTCACCAGATCGCGGTCTTCCTCGGCTTGCAGTACGGGGATCAGGTGGATGCGCGACCACATCTTCTCGCGCGCGAGCTCGCTGTACGTTTTGTCAGCATGGTCATGATCTCTTGAATCCACTTTTTTGCATCCTTTTGATTCATGCTCGTGAATGAATCCTCTCGTGGAGCTTCCCAGATCACAGTTCTCTTTCTATAGCTTCCTTGGTGCCTCCGCTGTTCTTTCTTCCCGCTGCTCCGTCCTCTCCAAGGGTGGGTGCGTCGCTCACTTCTGTTCCCTGATTCCCTGACCAACTCTGTAGAAACCGTAGCTGCAAATACCCGCCATTGCGACCAGGTAGTAGGCGGGGCGGAAACCGCGGACGGGCAGGTTGCGGCGGTACTGCACGGGCTCGTAGCCGCCGGTCGGCGGCATGTCTTGAGGCATCTTTGGAAGTGTAGGAGCTCGGCGGAGCTCTGTGTATGTATCGGTCGGGAAGAGGTGTGTAGGTGCGCAATGGCTTCGCTGAGGTGGTGCTTCTGTGATATCTCGTGAGGTTCAATGGCTGCTGACCGCGACCGGCTGGCCCGAGCTGGGTCAAGTTCGGCCGACCTTACGGGCACGGCTTGGCGCTTTTGGCTCGTGAAGAACTCAAAATATTGTATCGAACCTCACTTGACTATATATAACCCTACAGTTGGACGGACCGTGATTTCTTTCCAGCATAAAACAAGCTGCCCCATTGCCAAAATGGAGGGCGAGGAAAGACCGCAGAAGATGCGCAAGCTCAGTCGCGATCACGAAGAGTCGCAAGCCGAGAGCGATGCTATGAAAATTGATCCTAATGCTCCTGGAACCGAGAATGCAGCGCAGTCAGCGACCGGGGAAACCGCAGTTACCCAGGAGAACACTAACGCCGAGACTGCCACTGCCCCTGCGGTCCAATCTGCAGCTACGGACGCTCAAAATCCACCCATGTCGAAGAACCAGCTGAAGAAGCTTCGCAAGAAGCAGGAGTGGGAGGCAGGGCGCGAGGAGCGGAAAGTGATTCGCAAGGAGAAAGTTGTCGCAAAGCGCGAGCGCAAGCGTGAGGCCAAATCCAAAGCCCAACAGGAGGGTGGCGAGGAGCAGCCCACACCCGCAGTGGTGAAGCAGCGCAATATCCAGCGCCCTGTTCAGCTCCCTGTAACCATCATTCTCGACTGCGACTTTGACAACTTGATGCGCGACAATGAGCGCGTGTCGCTTGCTTCTCAGATCACTCGGTGCTATTCCGACAACAAGAACAGCAAGTTCCGGGCGCATTTGACCATCTCTTCGTTTGGCGGCCATCTCAGAGAGCGATTTGACGGTTTGCTCAACGGTGTTTACAAGTCATGGAAGGGCATGCGTTTCATGGATGAAGACTTTGTGGAGACCGCCGAGAAGGCCAAAGAATGGATGACTGAGACCAACGGCAAACCTTTCAAGGGTGCATTCGCAAAGTATGCCGATCTGGAACCCGCGCAAATCGAAGAACTAAAGCAACAAGGAGAGGTCGTTTACCTTTCCTCGGAGTCCGACGAAACCCTGGAAGAGCTCAAGCCGTTCAGCACCTACATCGTTGGTGGCCTTGTTGACAAGAACCGCGAAAAGGGTGTTTGCCACAAGCGCGCAACGCAACGTGGCGTTCGCACTGCCAAGCTGCCCATCGGCAAATATCTGAACATGGCAAGTCGCAAGGTGCTCGCTACTAACCACGTCAACGAGATCATGGTGCATTGGCTCGAGTGTGGCGACTGGGGCGAGGCCTTTATGAAAGTCATGCCAAAGCGCAAGGGCGGTACACTAAGAAAAGAGGGCGAAGGCGACAAGGATGAGGGAGGCGAGGACCCTGCAGATGCCGAGGAGGACGAGGCCGAAGCTGGCGCAGACGATGAGCAGGCTCTGAAAGACGAGGCCAACAATGCTGCAGAGATCGAGACAGTGAACGAATCGACCGGTGCAGTTGCGCAGGACAAGACTTCGGATGTGCCAGCGGTCGCTGCTTCGTGACAGCTTGAGAGAGCGCTTAACTGCCCTCGCATACACTCGACGTTGCAGCCGCAGACCTTGCTCCGCGCTACCGATCACTTTCGATCACCACGTCCACCGACCATGCGCATGCGCATGCTCGTAGGCTGTGTTGCTGTGCCGCTACGCCGCTCTGCAACACGGGTCACACATGGCTTTCCAAGTCAGTTCAAGTCGGTCTGGAGACAGCCATCGACTGTAATGAGCAGCCTCCTTTGGTGCGCTTCTATGATTCGCAAACCAGCTGCGACATGGCGCGGAGCATCGATTCTTGGACGTTCGGCTACACGGTAACGATGCGGCTTGCTTATCTTGGGGCGCAACCAATCCTCAATAACGAAAGCGTGCGAGGATCTTGGACCGTCGAGGGTGCCACCTGGCAGTTTGTACCTACTTTTTGACACGATCTTGAACATGATACTCGTTAAATGAACCAACCCAACAAGACCTACGATACCATTCGAACTTGACTTCACAATTACAACCAACCAACCCAGTTCAAGCCAAGATAGGAAATGCTGCTGCCTGCGATATTACTTCGGCAGCTGTTAGCGTTTAACAACAGTATAAGGTAAGAACCGCTGTAATTTCCAGCCTATACCTCGTCACCTTGCTACCACTTATTGCTGATTCCTTCACTACCAACGACAAATACAGATGATTTACAATAGTTCGAAATCTGTATATATCCAAATCAATTCATAAGAAGTACTATTCAACTACCTCAAAGAAGGTTTGGCTATCTTGTCAATTCATGATAGCTAGATATTTACTGGTACCTACTTACTAGTACTAAGAAAGTATACCGCCTAGTATACTCTTATTAAGATAAGTATACGGCTAAGAAAATACGTATAAGAGGTACTACACATCCTTCTCCTCTGAGCAACATGAAATAATCGAACATCGATAGAAGCATTGAGCTAACACAATCTCACATAGCACGGTCTCACACTTTGGTCAACGAGATCATCGTCTGTTGATAACCTTTCTCGACAATGGCTCAAGATGATCTTTTCCTGGGTCGCAGCATCCTGACACCGAAAATCAATACACCTAAGCCGACTGCCAGACGCACTGGGTAATGGCAGCCGCCTCGACGCGAACATAGACCTGCACATAAACGTAGTGAATTAGCAGTGGGACCATCCGAACCTGAGTGCGGTAGGCTGCCCAGCACCTTAGCAGGAAAGCCACCTAAGGGAAACCCTAACAATGCTGCACCATCCGAACCATCTGGAAAAGGCAATGCCCCGATGACTTCGCTCAATAATGCAACTCCGGTCAATCGCCAGGCGCGGACTTCGTTTCCTGGCCGCAGTATCTCATCTCCCGCTTCGCAGCGTTTGGAACATCAATCTCGGGCCAGCGAGGTTGGCCCTGTTGCCAAATTAGACAAGGCTTCTTTTGAACGCTTCCAAGCCGAAGTCGATCGGCTCGAGAAAGAGCGTGATCAGGACGACTCGACCTTCGTCGACTCGCAAACTATAACGGAGAGATCGAGCGTCGCTGATTCCCAATCTCAGCCGGGATTGTCGCAAGAGCTCAGTCAAGAGACCCTGCGGATAAATCGACAAAACGCCACACCGAGCAATCGGTCTAGAATGTCGCCAGTACAGCCCTCGCAAGGGCAACGGCCCACAGACACAGTCGATCTGGATACAGAAGCTGCACAGCCATTTCAGCAGAAACGAGTCGCTCGGCGGAATGTTGTAGAGGCACAGCCAGCCCAGCAAGAACGGACTGCCCGTCGAAATGCGACAGAAGCATCGCCAGCCCAGCAGAAACGACCAGCCCCTCAAAACTCAACGGCAGAAGAGACGCCATCGAGAAAGAAACGACAATGCGACAAGTACCACCACAGAAACACACGCTACGAAAACTTCAAGCCTGCCTCGCAAGCCAAACGCAAGCACGCCATCGAAACACTCAAGTCAACCTGGAGAGTAACGGAAGCCGCATTGATGAGCTTGCCTCTCGCGCCTCGCCGTACGACAGACACCGCGCAGCCGGTCATGGAACCTTTGCATTGGAACACGCCGTTGCGCGCGGCTCTCATGCGGTTGGCGCGGGCGACGAGTGGCGATTTCAGTCGTGCATGTGATGTTGTCAGGGATACGTTCGAGCGCGAGAGTTTGTTCAGTGGTGCGACGCAGTTGAATGCTGATATTGTGGCGAGTGCTGTCGATGAGCTTCGAGGCGATGGGTCCCAGCCTGCAATTCCTGTCGCAATACAGCGGCCTGTTGCTACTGCAGCTGCACCTGCCGCTGCACCTGCCGCTGCGCCTGTTGCTCGTACTCATACTGTACGAAGTCCTGTTGCTCGTGCTGCTCAACCATCTCCGGCTCCAGCTCCAAGCGCCAGCGGCCAAAGAGCTCCTCCGTCGCCCTCCGCGTCGCCTGCGATATCGCCCGCCATGTCTCCAAAGATCTCCATCAAATCCGAGTCTGCAAGCTTCGGTCCTGCACGACGACCCACTTCCGCATTGGATGAAGAGTCTTCCGGCGCGGAGGATCTCGAAATCCTGGAGGCCAAGGCCCGGCTTCGCAAGATCGAATACGATCTTGCTTGTGAGAGGGTATGAGTCTCTAAGCTTCAGCGAAAGAAGCGGCAGAGGGATGTTGAGAGGTTGAGAGGGCATGGGAGCTCTGTTGAGGATGCTCTTTGTTTGTGAAGGGTGTTAGGATACCGGTTTCAAAGGTTGTGATGGTTTGCTTGATTATGGATCCGGTCAAGACTGTGATATTCAATTGGCTCTTGTTGCGTTCTGTCCCTTCTTTCTTGGAGCCCGGCATTCGGATATCCCATGAGTTACGGAAGATGAAATTTATGGACATCCACTGAAAGCCATTCTGGACATCGTGAGACCACCACGACACATTTAAAATATCATCGTCGGTGATGTGTGTATTTTGCATACCTTATACTGGTCGTGAAAGGCTGGTCGTGTCTGATAGGTACTTGTGCAAGACTGGGTTTCGATCCACGCCAAGCACAGCTCGACACGAAAAGAGGACCATGATGGTCACCGAATTTACATCTTCGACTTGATCTCCTCAAGCAGCTGCTGCAGCTTGTCCTTGTTTCCAGTCTGCATCGGCCACTCGATACCCAGACCCTCCTTCTCGTTGGGCTTGGGAATCATGTGAACTGGTGGTGGCAGGTTAGTGATAAGCTTCCCATTCTTCTTCAATAACACAGCCAAAGCTTACCGTGAACATGGTCGACGACCTGGTGCGCAATCCTGCCGTTGTTCTGCAGGATGTTAAAGTCCTGTGCACCAACAGCAGTGGCAATCTTCTTGGCGACGGGCAGCAACTCAGCCAGAGAGTCGTCGGGGATGTCTGTGAGCTTCTCGCCGTGGTGTTTGGGGATGACGAGCTGGACGATGGTGAATCACGTTAGCAGGAATGAGCACGTGGGCTGTGACGGGTCTGTACGAACAGCATGGCCTCTGCTCAGAGGGTTGATGTCTAAGAAGGCATATGTCTTCTCGCTCTCGAAGAGCTTCATGGACGGGATCTCGCCTGCGGGAGTGGTCAGACAGGTGCACGGCTATCACATCGGCGGCTTGCGGCGTCGAGGCATACCCTTGATGATCTTGCAGAAGATGCACGCGGCTGCCATGTTGGGTGGTGTGTGTACTGTACGTGTGTGTGTGCGTGTGGTATGAGACGGGTATTGTTAGGCACAACAGTCGCGTACGATTGATGAGGCATGCCCTCCTTCCAAGGTTCGCTCGGTCATCGGCAGGGCAAGTGGCCCCCGCCTTCGCAAATCGGCTCGAACAGACGGGCCAGCTGATGAGGTGCCACAAGCACAATCTCATTCACACACCGGCCCTCGAGAAGCCATCACTCACTATTCACCGGATCTCACTCATCAGACATACATACAATCCTGCATGTCCACCAGCCTCTTTGCCGTTCAGCCCAGCACACACCTCCTAGCCCTTCACCCAGACCGCGATCACGCCTCTAGGCCGAATCGCGTCTGCACCCCAGCTGTCAAGCTCCACGCGATGCAAAATGTCTACGGTTACACCACGCCACAGCACCCCCAGATCGGTCAGAAATTGACCGTTGACGAGCAAAGCCATGTTTTCCGAGCACAGGTGGAATTCGCTTGCAGTAGTGTGACTGCTCGCTTACGACACAGCCAATGCCTCTGACGACTGACAGCACCGTGATTCAACCACTGCTGTCCAGGGGTACTGTATGCTACCACTGGTCTGGTCAAGTGAACGACAGGTACCTGGGTATCCGCTCTCGAAAGTGATGGATCATAGACGTCTTCACGCTTGCCGCCCGCCTCGACACCTCGATCCAGCTATTGACAGTGCGGCATCCCAACTGGTGCGCGTCTCCGCTGTGGGCCAGGCCTTCGACTGGCTTGCATGAGATAGATTCCGACCATTCGGTGCACGCAGCCTCAGGAAAGGGAATTGTCCCCCGAATCGTGCAGACAAATGCCTTTTGGGGCCTCGCTTCAGCATGCACGCTGTACACTTACCCATTGGCCGCATCCTGCGTCCATCACACTATACGGGGCGGCGGGCGATGTAGCCGTATCCTGATGTATCTTTCTGCGTCAAAGCCTCGACATACTGTCGGATTGGTACTTAACCTGGTGCAACCACAGTCTTTTCGGTGCGTCTTCCGAACACTCGCATTTGTAACTGAAGACGAATCTTGGTCTCCTCGTCACGAAGCCACTTTACAACTAGAGAGTCTAACATCCGGGTCCGGCTGCACTACTACTTTCCTTCTTCTTTGTCGGGGTGGGAATGTTGTATTTCACGCCAATGTCGACAACTTCGTCTCCAAGCCCGATGCAGTATCGGGGATCCACCACAACGAACGGGTCTTTCTATTTCTGCATCGAAGGTGTATGTGTTCCCGCGGCGTGCCCTACTTGAAACCAAACTGACGTTATATGTGTAGCTACCCAGACGTCACACATGGCAAGACCTCAAAGATTTGGTGAAGAAGGAAGCCGCCCACGGCATTTGGACCGAGATGGCCTCCGTGTCAAATGGTCAAACTGGCCAGACTGGATGGGCGAGATTGCAGCGCAGGGAGGAGGCCGGAAGACTATACAGTAAGTTGAAACCGCAGCAGATTACACGTTCTACATTGCAATACTGAGATTTGCCACAGGTTTTCTGAAGAGCCAAGGACTTTGGGTCCATTTGTTTGACACTAGTACATCACCGCCTCAACTCATAATGTGCACGTGCGGCCCCAATTCTTGCGCCGTCAACACAAGGTCGACAGAGGCCTCGTACCTGACTGCCAATCCGCCTGCCGGCCAGACAGTATCGAACAACTTTGGTTACGCCCAACAGTCGGCAGGCTATGCCGTACAAGCACCACTGCCGTACTCATATTCACCGACGGCCGCCATGCCAGCCTCTGTGGCTCCGTCTGCGATGATGGCGGCCAATCGCGTGCCATTCGTGTACGCCCAACAGTTTGCTGCACAACAAGTGGTCAATCACGCTCAAGTCGAGAGGCACACACAAGGACCTATGTATATTTCCTCGCCCACTGGAACGCATGTCAATGTCAGTCAAGGCGCCATCAAGACCGAAGTCCGCGGCATTTTTGTCAGCAACGTCGACTACAAGGCCAGCTCCAAAGATCTCCAGCGTTACTTTGGCAGAGCTGGTGAGATTGTCAAATGCCAACTGCAGAAGGACCCTGTGACTGGCAAATCGAAGGGGAATGCAACTGTTCAGTATGCTGTTGCTAAAGATGCGAAGAGGGCTGTGGCCATGTTCCACAGTGAGAAATATATGGGTATGCGTCTCAAGGTTCGTCTGGACAAGGAGCCTGTCGCCGTTGGCACGCCTTCCGCTGGCTCTTCCAGAACCAACGGGAATGCCAGCAACAGTCGCACTGTTCAGCAAAGTCGCAACAATGCTGAACCCATCATCGTCAATGGCAGCAGTTGTCAGAGTTAGCCTTGTCACAATGTACCATCTCCGCTCATTTGGGATCAATTATGATGCGGGCCTACATCACATCAACAACTAAATGCCTGAGGCATGTCTCAAGTGCTACCGTCAGTTCAAAAGCCTCTTGATGATAAGCCAACAACACGCACGATCATGCCACATCTGCATGCATGCAGTGCTCCAGGCCATGCTTTGCGCGACTACGGGTTGGTCGATCTCTCCAGCCCCACGCGTGTGGTCGCACGGCACATTTCGATGCAGCAACTTGATGGGGAACTGGCCCGCGCTTACTCCTTCAATGGATCCGACCTGTCATTTCACTATGTCGCCTAGGCTTGGCTTCATGGTCGCTTACTACCGTCTTGGGCCGCAGTACCCACCACTGCAACCGGCCACTAGTCTAACCTGCCGCCGTAACAACGACCATAGCTTACCACAAAGCTCCAGGTTTCGGTCGTCGTCTCATACGAAGCCACGCACAACTCGTGCAACGGGCTGCTACTCATCCGGCGTAATGCAGGGCGCCATCCTTCAGAGCTGCAGCAAGCCGTGCTCGGTGCCTTCCCGGTCGGTCCAGGGTACATCCCGGGTTAAGTGATGTGTTCCACAATCGCGCCACCAGACCGGTTTGATCCTACTTGTCAACTCTCGACTGTGTTGCTCTGTGCTCAATCATACGGATCTTTTTGAATCTTTCTATCTGAGCTTGATCGAATGTTGCCTGCCCTCATCCTTACCTCAGGGATTCACACAAGCACATGCGAGGTTCGTTCATTGCCATCGCACTCTCCTCAATTCGAAGTTCGCCTATAGCTGTACGCATGTGCAGCTGGGGGTACGCCAACCCTAGCACCATGGCGTTGTACATTCGAGGAGCGGGGAGAGTGCTGTATTCGGTGCATGCTCAACCGAATCGCATTGTGGCATCGAAGGCTTCTGCCTAGCACTGTATGATCTCCTCTGAGCTGACATGTTGTCCGAATCAGCTTCTCTTTCCGGCTGAATTGCTATCCCGCACAAAATCCATGATCGATGGATGGCTCGTTATTGTTACCAGCAATCCGGGGCCTAAGACTACTCAAGAAAGCGATGCTTTTCACGTTCCAGGCTTCCCATGAGATGCACAAGCCCCTGGTTTAGTGTACGAGCTGCGACATGCGGGATCAAAGCCGTCCGCGACGGGATGACTTCTGACTTGCATACACCGGAAAGCATGGCGTTTTACACCACCTCCGGATAACGCAACATGGGCGTTCAATTCACCTCGCCGCCCATCTCCGACTGGCGATTGTCGTTTCACGACTTATGTTGAACGGAGCCCATTCCGGAGTCACCATAACACATCGCAAGTAGGTATCTAACAGTTTCAGCCGTATATCCCTCTCAAATTCGAAAGATCACTTACAAAATCAGATCTCACCGGTACTGCACGCACGTCCCCCCTGTTCTTCACGGGTAGCAAAGCATGCTATCGCGGCCTCTAGCGCTACAACGCGCATATACTGCCGCAGATACTACCTACATATATGCGCGTCAAGCCGTGAAGAACGTCGTCGCTAAGCGCCAGGCCGCCGCCCCTGGTAGCTGGATGCATCTTTGCCCTGCTCTTCGTACACTACTACTACCACAGTACCGGCAACATACAACCGTCCCGTCCTCGCTCGCTACCCACCCGGCTCACCTACCGAAGCCCGTAGGCTGCGACTGCCACCCCTCCCACCGGGCATGCACGCTCATTACGCTGTCGCTGTTGCTCTTCCCCTTGCTCTATTCAATGGCGATTTGCGCGCCTAACTGCTATAGAGAGATAAGGCAACGCGCGTACGTATGCGTTTCGCTTCGGCTTTACACTGGCTTGGTCACGCCAAGAGTCTCCGCCGAATCAACTATTCGATGCCGTGCCCAAACAACCAGACTCTCATATGGCGGATCGCTCGGTTGTGCCGGCATGCGTGACACGTTTCGTTTGCCAATTCTACAGGTAAGCGACTAAGGTATAGCCTCGCCGCCTTTTAAGCGACGCCAGCAGATCGTTCAATGGACTGGCAACGGTCGTTGTCGACCTCGCTCAAGGGATCCTTCCCCAGCCGGCTGGGTGCATGGGTGGTATGATGCGGACTTTGACACAATGCGATGTGACTTGTCGGTGACGGGCGATATTGGGCTCGGAAAGGGGCCACTCCAATCGAGCTGGCTATCCAGCTGCCTGCTTGTCTGTCTGTCTGAACACAAACAACCCAGCTCTCCACAAGACTGGTAAGGTCAACGCCGGATCTTGTAGTCTCTCTCT
>Ga0265797_10004593_pt1 | contig 20971 bp, 24 predicted proteins | sample P2T30metagenome_FD_192433 | JGI IMG/M metagenome (GOLD analysis project Ga0265797, IMG submission 192433) | Plant litter microbial communities from East Loma Ridge, Irvine, California - P2 T30 | ecosystem: Environmental > Terrestrial > Plant litter > Unclassified | place: USA: California...
AAAGTAGCCGAGACTGCCCACATCAATATTGAACTCTTTGAAGATCGCTATTACGATCTCAGCCATGGCCTCGCCGGAGTGGGCGCCTGCCAATTGTGGGAGCGCAATATGTAGATCTTTGAGCTCACCGCTGCTATCAACGTAGTGGGCAACAATACCCAAGTACCCACGCTTGCCGCCCTTTGTTATCCACCCGTCAAAGCTTATATGGATCTTGCTTATTGATTCAGACAGCTCCGCAACAACCTTAGGCTTCAGGTAGTTGTACAGGCGCATGACGTAACGCGATACGCTGTTGTGAGACGTCTATAAAGCTCGCTCCGCCTCGACGCTGGCTAATTGTATCATCGTGCGGAAGGATTTTGATTCAAACTGCGAGAGTGGGAGGTTATTGTCGATAAGCCAGTCGACGGCTGCGAGTCGAAACTGCTGAATATTGAAGCCACTAAGGACGTTAGCGACAGCTTGTGAGCAGCCCTTTTCAAGTGAGCGCTTAAGGAAAGTTTCCTATCGCGGCACGGTGGAGGAACGTTCACCCGGCGGCAGTAAACCATAGCCCTTCTTATCCTCTCTAAGATGACGCCCAGGGCCTGATAGAGACTGTGAGACGTTATATACGCCGCGCCCTGTGTTAGTGAACTTATGCTTAAAGCAATAGCGGCAAACCTACGTGACCTTTGCTGTATTGCTGCGTAGGGCAATACGATAGCTATAGGCGTACACCTAGCTTACCCGACTTAACAGTGTTACGGGAGGCTTGCAGTGCCTTAGGTAGCGACTCTAATCAAAGCCCTCGTAGTTGTCCTCTACCCACTCAAACTCTGCGTTGATAGGCTGGCCACTAGCTACTAAGGCTGCTACAGTAGCCTGCTCGCTGCCTATGGGCGGCGCAGTAATGGTGTCCTCGTTGCGCGACTCTCGGAGAGTTGCTTCAAAGTTTGGGGCCTAGGACGCGTTCATTAGGGCTTGACGCGGCGACGGTAGTAGCGAAGGAGGAGACGGTAGAGGAGGCGATGAAGGAGGTGGTGGAGGAGGCGGTAGAGGAGTTTGTGAGGGCTGAGTATCGATAGGTATAGGCTGGCTTGCAGTACCGCGATGACGTGGTGTTTTAGAGCGCCTCGAGGAAGTCGCGTCTTCGGGCGCAGAAACGCGCGCTCTTTTTCCTGCCATTGTAGCGACGGTAAGGTAGATAGCTGGAGTGGACGGAGACGCGTAGATAGAGCATAGGTAGTCGTGGTTGATGAGGTGTTGTAGGTAAGGTCGTCGTGGATAGAAGAATTAGAGCATTTGGGTGGACGAAAATCAGGTGGCTTATTTGCTCTAAAAATAGGTAGAAAGCCGTTTCTACGTCTGTGTTTCGAACTAACGCCCTCCCACCAAGATACTAAAAAATCCTCGCCAGGTTGCCTCCCCACTGAAATAATCCGCCTTAATCACTGAGACAATTGAGCGAGCTGAGCGAGCACCCATCCTCGCGCTCGCTCGGCCCACTGAGCGCAAGGGGTCGCTCAGCTCGCTCGTCTTGGTCAAATTGACTGACCGCGAGCGAGACGAGCGAGACGCTCGCTCATTGACAAGTATGCTCACGCGATCGCTCTCAACAAACTGCGGGCCCAACTTCAGGCACAGCAAGCTGGAAGGCACCGTGCGTCGCGCGGCGCCGTTAACCGCGGCCATCTACTGAGCGCTGGAGCTTCTCGAGACAGCCCTCTCATGATTGAATGAGATCACCACCACGCGGGGCAGGATCAGGCAAGCGCAAAGTCGCCAAGGAAGCATGACGGGTAGGGCACCAATGAAACATATACTAGAAAGAAGGAACCGCGTAGGTACGTGAAATGGATGAACTTGGAGGAAAATGAAGAATGTAAAGCCCGTTACTTGCTTATAACTCCCGCTGCTACCCAACGTCTTTACCCCTCTGACTCCTTCAAGTCATCTCGTGCTGCCCGAAGGATTTCTTTCATATCCAAGTACAGCTTCGGATTCGGAGCCCTCCACCTTCCGCCTCCAGGGAATATCTTTCTCCGCAATCTGTTAACGCAGGGGATCAGTGGCTGGTAATATTCGGTAAAGTGTTCCAGAGTAGTTTTACGAAAGATCTCATCGTCTGATACTGTGCCCAGCTTTAGCTTGGCTAGCTCTTCCGTGTTCGCATAGTTCCATTTATCGAACTGCTGGACCACTCTTCCCTGCGACCCGTTGTAGTGAATGCATATCCAAAATAGCACCCAGAAGAAAGATTCTAGGTCGTGCATGAAAGAATGCTGCTCATCGTCGTAAAGTATCCCAATCGCCATGAACGCTCGCGTACCGGTCTTCCCTCGCGCCCCTGACGGTTTTTCGCGATCCTCCTTGATAGCAAGGTCTAGGTCGATCAAGAAGGCGTGCCAGGAGGGGTTGTCCTCATCCTCGTTCACCATAAGGTTGTTCGGCGAGATATCGCATTGTAGCATGCCGGCCCGCGTATACAGCGACTCGTATCCTGCGATGCAGCCTTCTAGCGCAGCCAGAAGGCTAGCCCTGGAACTCGCCATATATATAGGCTTCCCGTAGTCTCGGACAATAACGCGGCGGTGCACGCGATCCGCTGTTGCCTTTCCTCCTTTTGCAGGAGAGCTCGAACAGGTTCGCTTGCTGGGTGGTAAGGGCGCGTTCGTGCAGCTCGAGGACCGCTTCCGTCCGGCGGCACTGCTGCTTCGGCCTTTCCGTGAGAGGGAGGAAACAGTCGTGCTTGGAGGCTGCATTGTGCTTTCCGGCATGTAGTTTGTCGCTTTCGTTACATCTAGGCCTCGACGCACGTTCCCGCGGATGGTGTCGTCCTGGTTGCCCACACGAACCGTCCCATGGTGATAGTATCTCGCCACATTGACCACGTCCTTCTCGGTTGACTCACGCAGCAACTCGCCCTCCTCCTCGCGCTCAGGGTACTGCCACGAGTCCTTGATAACGAGAGGTGCCCGCGACTCATCCCCTTCACGATAGGCTCTCCAACAGGTTGTGGCTCGACCGGCAACACAAGCCACGCGTTTTATGACCTTGTCAAGGATGAGGCGCTCTGTACGGTCGTCTCGTTCGATCTCGACGTATCGCTTGCCCCCGGCTGTGATGATGGTGGGATCGAATCCAAGCTGTTCCTCGTTTAGCCATAGGAACCCGAGCACAGCGGAAACGAACTGTAGTCCGTCTTCGTTGATGTCGAACTGCGAGGAGGCGATCCCTCCAAGTCGGTCGAAGTTCCACAGCCGCATGCGGGATCCACACAGCGTGAAGCCAGGCACGAAGCGGCGATTGTCCTGAGCGGCGAGGACCTCTCGAGCGTATCGTCCGAGGTCGAGCCATGCTTTGGAGGCTACGTCGGCCGCTGGGTTGCTCTTAAGTTCTCCCGGTACGAGAATCTGCTTCCAGTGGTATTTAGAGTCCGCGCCGGCGCTCGGGTCGTCCACAAAGCCAATATCCAACTTGCGGTTGGCCGTGGAGCCTTGCAACGGCTGGTGCAGCTGTGCCAGCGGTCGCCGACGAGTCTTGGAGGCTGGCTGGTGCTCTGCCGCCCAGTCCGAGAATTGGCCCGTTATTTCTGCGAACCAGCGCAGGACATCTCGCTCCTTCGCTTCCTCAGGCCAACCTTGCCAGCCGCTTTCCTCTTGGTAGAGCGGGTTCTCCCCTTCGCAGCACCATTTAAATACGGCCTGTGTTGCCGGCTGGAGATCTGCGACTTCCCCAAAGAAAGCCTCGAAGAAATCAGGTATCCCCACGTACATAGGCCCCAGCTCCTCTTTCAGCACGTCGTCTACGTATTTGCGGTGTTCGGTCGAGTTGGCGAAGCTACCCGTGCTGCGCAGCCACGGCGTTTGTAGGATGGACAAGGGAGGGCGGGGAGGTGGAGTCGATTCGGTGACGGCGTCGTATACTCTATCCCAGACGACTTCGTCGGTCTGGAATTCGAGGATCGCATCGAGCAGAGGTCGTATTCGTTCGGCGTCAAAGTTGTCCGAGCTGACTGCAGCATTAAGCTGCAGGAGGTCATGGAAGACAGTTTTGCCTCGATGTCGAGACTGTAAAAATCGAGAAGCTGGGAGGGCTCGCAAAGCGGAAAGAAGATTAACGAATAAGTCCTGGGTTTCTGTAAATGTGTTAGAAGTGCAGCAACGATGTCAGCCTATACTACCTTCATAGCCCACCTGGCCAAGCGCTTGCGAAGAAGTGGGAATGCCTTTCTCTTCGCATATTGAATTGAAAGTGTTGCGAAAGCCACTTAGCCCTTCACCTATTGGTTTAGACTTTATGATCTGCGACCACGATTGCGTAGACATCCTCGAAGAGGCATATGAGTCGTCAAAAAGTGCCACAGCGCCGTCTCGCACACAGCCGCTCACAATCCTATGCGATCCAGAAAGGGCGAGATAAGACCAGAAGTGACGAAAAGAAACGTGCGATGTAGGGTGGCGATGGCGAGAGAAGGTAGCGACAGCGCGCGACAACGCGCGACAACGCGCGGGCTCAAGGAGACCGGTACCTACAGTGTTAGCGCAGCATCCGAGCCACCTGAACATCCGCACTTCACGAACGTCCCAACTTCAACGCGTCATAACTCCACCACTATGGATCCGATTCAAGAAGCGATTGAAGACACCGAATCGCGTGAATCAAGAGATGAATTCTCGTACCGTGAAGTCGCGAAAAAGTTCGATATTAACCGAACGACGCTGTCGCGGCGGCACTAACAGAAACAAGCCACAAATGCAGCCTCTAGAGAAGCGCAGCGCCATCTCAACCCACAACAGGAGCAGGAACTCGTGCGATACATAGAAAGATGCACAAGGCGCGGCTTGCCGCCTACACGAGAGATGCTGCAAAATTTCGCCAGCGCGGTTGCGAAGTAGGAGGTTTCCCACAGCTGGGTTACTCGCTTTCTGCAGCGTCATTCCGGCGAACTTACCATCAAATGGAGCGCTGGGATCGATCGCGAGCGTCACGACGCTGACAGCAAAGAGAGATACGGGTTGTACTTTGCTCTCCTCCATGAGAAGATGCGACAGTACGATGTCGACGCCCGCAACACCTACAATAGGGATAAGAAGGGCTTCTTTGTCGGCCGCGAGAACGCTCCAAAAGAGTCTTTTCAAAGCGTACTTGGGCTTCAAAAGAGCACACTGCGGCGCCCCAAGATGGCAACAGGGAATGGGTAACGCTGCTGGCTTGCGTATGCGCTTCTGGAGAGGCATTGCCGCCCGCTCTCATCTACCAGGGCACATCTGGGCTTCAATCGAGCTAGGTCGACGACGTAGAGGCCGGGAAGCACTCAGTTTTCTTCTCTAACTCACCTACAGGATGGACCAACAACGAGCTCGGTCTTGCCTGGCTTCGGCAGGTGTTCGATCGCCATACGAAGGCGAAAGCGCGCTCAAAATGGCGTCTTCTGCTACTCGACGGCCACGGCAGCCATCTCAAGCGCGATTTTATAGATTTCTGCAACTACAACCGCATCCTTATCGCTCTCTTTCCCCCCTATTCAACACAGCCTCTAGCCGCTTAATGTGGTGCTGTTCTCGCCGCTCTCGAAGAGCTACACTCAAGAACTCAACCGCTACCTGCAGCGATCGCAATGGGTTTGCAGCTTGAAGCCTGCTATAGTAAAGCTTGGCTGCGGGTAGACTCCTGCAGGCTGCAGCTAATTAACGCTACCGATCACGTAGGCGCCGCCAACAGCGCAAACTCATCAACCTTTGAGTGTTGAATTGTACTAGAAGGCCGAGCAAATCGCGGGGTTCATGGGACTAGCTACCGCAGCCAATACCTCAGCTATTACCCCAGCCATTACCTCAGCCACAGGGCTCTTGCACGTATTGGTTGCCTCTACGGTGGCGACATACTGAGGATAAACGAATCTTACGCTATCTCAAAATGAGCTTGAGCTTGAGCTATTAGGCAACTTGTTGGCACGCAAATCGGCTGCTGCGTACCACTCATCTTCTACCGCGAAGTATACGTGACTCCCTTGCGATGATGGAGTGTATACGAAGAGACACTGGGGAGTGAATGCTGAAACGACGCAGAACAAGAAGGCAGGTTATGTCATTCATCGATTCTACTCAATCTTACTATATTTTTATTTTGATACCTGATACTCGAATGTCAAACCACCTCCGCAAGGTACAACAAAGATGCTCTAGACAACTGGAGGTTCAGTTACATCTTCTTCCGACAAAGCCATGCGAGTGTAGAAATGATTGAAAACGCAATATAACCGTGAGTGTTGCTAAATGATAATTAACAGGGACTAATGAAGGGGGTGGCCTACAGACCGTTCACAGGTGGAAGAACATACCTGATCGATTTGGAGAATGTCCGGTTTTGTACCATTGCAATTCCCAACTCTAACGTCCTCATGTCTAGTTGTGAACACTAGTCCAACAATCACGTAGTGAGAACCGTAGCATTGAGTGTAGTGAACGCAAATAGACTGGATCGGACATGACAACCGGATCGTCTGGCTCTCGTGAGAATCTTCCCCAAGGAAGGCTTTGCTGTTCCCAGTATATAGGAACTTCAAACCGCAGAGCATCACAAATCCAAGCCCAAGGTCTTTCGAGTAAACGGTTATCTCAGTCGCAGCTCCCAGGCTGGTACTAGCGAGAAAAGCCTGCTGGGAAGGGTCCGTTCGTATTGTCAATCTCGGAAACGTGATTGGAACTGTTCTAGTGCTTTGGTGAACACTTAACCCGAATGGAGAGCCGAGAACCCCAAATTTAGAGAGGATTCTCGAAGGTATTTACTCTGTGTTAGTCTAGATGATTCACGCCGCTATATCTCTTACCTCTGAGGTGCAAAACACTCCCTCCGGTTGTGTTGCTACTTGCCAATCGTAGGCTGATTCATCCCCAAAGAGAATACCCTGAGGGGACATGTTTGTCACTAGCTACATAGGTCAGCGGGAATATCATGTTGAACAGGACTGGAATACCTTGATTGCAATGCCCTGGTTGTTCTTGGCTTTTGCGCAACCAATACTTAGAATGACCTCTCCCTTCGTGAAGTAGTACGAGAGCCTCACACCTCCAGAGGTCGGATTGCCAATAGTGCGAAAGTCTTCGTTGTTGTATCGAAATTCAAAAGCCATGACAGAACAATCACTGGTATCGACGAAGGCAGTTACGGATGCCAAGTCCTGTAGATTTCCCAGGTGCCAGAATGGAAAACGCTGCTTATCTGGAAATAGGTCGAGGAGTACCAATGCTCTCAGGCTTGGAGCCGGGTAGGAATTCTGCCACATCATACTCGAGACATTGAATAAAGTGGATGGGAACATGGCCAACGCGTTAACTTTAAACGTCTACCCAGTTAGCCTTGACCAAATAAGAAGTAAAAAGACAAGAACCTACATCTAGTGACAGCACAAGGGTTCCCCTCAAATTTTCCTTGTCCCATACCACCTCACAGTGTCTTGTCTCTGGTCCCGGATCGTGAAGTTGTGCATCCGATCTGCGTCTTGCCATCCAGAAACATCTCGGAACTGGAAGGACACGAAACCAAAACATCGGATACAAGCCTAAGCCCAGTCCATTGTTTTGTTTCGGAGGTGACAGAGTAATCACCTTTGTAGCCGATTGTACACCCGTTGATCTCCATCCCGCAAAGGTAGCGACGGTCGTAGACGTCGACGAAGTTCATCGTCAAATTGGAAGACGGTGTGAACTCGCAGTCCTGCATACGACGAGTCTGATTGTGGCATTTATAATCGCTCGAGTGTATCGACAACTGCTGGTGATCATCGTGATCCGAGATGGACCCGTACTGGCGCTGTCTATATAACTTTAGTACAAGCTCACAGTTCTTCCAGACTGTGGTGAATGTGGCAGCATGCGGCCACAAGGAATTTCCACTGCTTTGTTGTACCAGTTTCCGCAGTACATGCTCCACAGCAACGCAAAATTGCTGGTCTGTACCAGGCTGCAGCTCCCAGACATCATACTTCCGCCAAAGAGACTTCCATGTAGCAACGGGAGGATCCCGTCCAGTAGCCGTTCGCAAGCTATCCACATCGGAAAACTCCGTCAGAAATGAGTATACGATATGGAGAAGCTCTGAAGGCAATGAAAGTAGCTTCGACAATGGAGCAGTCGATGCGTCGTTCGGGGAGTGAATGGTGTTGTCAAGCAGCCCAGGCGATGGTAAAGGGGAGGCCAGAATGGCACTGAGCTGTTCTGCCAATAACTGTGGAGCTACTTCGGGTTCCGAACGTCGCAACAAAGGACTTATGTTACGAAGGCAGTCGCGAAAGTCCTTGAGCCAGCATCCGTCGTATCGTTCCAGGAGTGCAAGTTTCTGCACGATGATCCAGCAGCTGCGGTGAAGGATTGGAAATTGGGGACGTCTGGAATCCACAAGTGTTCCAGTCTATCCGTACAAAGCTTTTGGGTATCTCCCCTCCATTTGTTCTGAACAGACCTGGCATACTTGGGACCGGCAGGTGCACCGCAAAGGGAACAATAGTCGAGGAATGTCATAGAAAAGTAAGATGGGGCGGTGATATTTGTTTGCATGCGCCGCAACACGGCATATGTATTTGATCGGGGTGGACACTTAACTAGTGTCGGGATCTCCCAGCCCACATTCTGGGTTAAATAGTCGGTGACTGGTGGCCGGAAGTACCGGTAGGTAAGTGCAGCGAACGACAGTCCGTGTGTGTATGTAGGCGAGTGCGAGTTTAGTAGTGTAGGTTTCGATACCTGGGCATCTCCCGCGCTGGGTAAAACCATGGTGACGGATTTTCGTAGTTATTAGTTGTCCCACCGGTGCTTTGACCGTCTCTTGATTTGCCCGTGATGTCCAAATCGTCACTGCTTCCTCCACTACGACACGACACCCACATCGCAGACGTCTCGCAAAACATCGACAAGTTCATTTTCATAACCAGCAGCGCCTTAGTTACTCCAAGCTGATGCTTGACTCAATCTACATTTCTTGCGCCCATCACCGCGGCCACTTCCAATCGGCTTGACCGCGCGTGTGACTACCATATTAGTATAGCGAAGGATTTCGCTGACGAGTTAACCATCCTCGTCTTGACTTTGGGATCTTCAGGATTATTTGCACGCTGGTAGCTCCCTCGCGCACGCTCCACATCTAGTTGTCTAATTATGATAACACACAGGAGAGCTAATGTGCTGGTTAGTCTCTTGTCGCGGTACTGAAGGTGCGACGATATGAACCTCTTTCTCAACTCTACCTATCCAATATCTATACGAGCTCGGTTACCAAGTGTAAGCCCAGGGCACCTTGCATGGTCACGTGGATTATCCACCAGCCAATCAGCCCATCACTTCATGTATATAAACTTACGTCACAGACCTCTCGGGATCAAGACAGAACACACGTACAACTACACAGAACAATACACCTTACAATATATATCAAGCGTCTTTTTGCCTACACCAAGGTTTCAAGGCGCCAGGGCGCGCATGTCATTCGTTGGTTCTTTGCAACATTCTGTAGGTAAGTCGGGGATGACGGAGGAGCAGCGCGCCTAGTATGATCATATCCGACTCCTCCGAAATACTATCGCTTGTTCTTTTACGTCTTATATATTAGCCTCACTCGTCGTCGCGTACAAGTCGAATTACCCTCTCGACGTTGTGAGCGCTGCTCGATATGTAGGCGACCCGAGACGTGGCAACCCCTCTTTGCACACACACTCCCACAATATCCACAACCACGTACCGGGACAATACGCTGACAATGTCTGCTCAATAGGGTCAACCTCCGCACCGAGAAGCGCCTGAGGCTTCGGTAAGAGGAATGGTACCGCGGACGCTCGTTACCGGTATCCTTATCAATACGTTCAGTCCGCTGGCCAAGTGCGGTGAGTGAATCCTATCAGGCGCTGATCCCGGCCGCGCACAAAACGATGCCAACCAGCAGCCGGGACAGACCTATCATCGCAAAGTGTATGAATAATTACATCTATTTTTCTTGAGAAATTGACCATGAAGGTACTGAGCGCCCGAGTCATGTCTGCTCTTGCTATGGGACGACCTGCTAGCTCCTGACGTCAAATGCCTCGGCACCGATGACAAATGACTGCCTAAGATGTGTAGAGACACTGTTTACGAACCCCTACATAAAAAGAATTACAAACGTTCACTGGAGCGTGCAACATTTCCCCGAAAGCTTAACGAAGATTTCAACAAAGAGCCACAAATGTCATCGCCAGTCATCCTATACGATCTGCCTAGCAAACAGGGCACCGCATGGTCCTTGAACCCATGGAAGAGTATGTTGGATCTTGCATTGTGATTTTATGTCTGGTAGCTAACATCCATAGCTCGCATGGTTCTTAACTACAAGAACATCGACTACAAGACTAAGTGGGTTAAGTATCCAGATCTCGAACTATACTTCAAGTCACTGTACATCCCACCTCCCCATCTGCGTGCATCACCATACTCACACTTTTCAGCGGCATACCTGCAAATGACCCCAAAGCCCCAGGCTACTTCGCACCCTACTCCTCACCTGCCGTGAAGTATCCTGATGGCACCTTCGGCATGGACTCGTGGCCCATCGCACACGAGCTCGAGAAGCGCTTCCCGTCTCCCTCTCTGCACCTCGACGACCCCATCATCGTGCAAGTCCGCGACAGTATTAGTAAACTTATGATGCCCTTGATTGGCCACTTGCTTCCCAAAGTCCCCGTCGTGCTGCTGAACCGTAAGTCCGCCAAGTACTTTGACCGCACGCGCGAAGTAAGCTTCGGCAAGCCCTTGCCAGAGCTGGAGAAAGAAAAGGCGACGGAACAGGCGTGGAAAGATGTTGAGGGACCGGCGCAGATGTTTGGAGACTTGTTGAGGAAGAATGGTGGAGGACCGTTCTTCTTGGGCGAGACGGTGTCGTATGCGGATTTCGTCTTCCTGGGTTTCTTGCAGATGGCGAAGAGGCTTAATAGTGGGTTATTTGAGAGGGTGTTGGGACTAGATCAGGCCTTCCCGAAGATATTTAAGGCGTCGAAAAAGTGGTTGGAGAAGGAGGACTAGACGAGAAAATGCGTGGAAGACGACGGGTTAGTGCGAGGTACACTTCTAGTTACAACACCACTAATGTTAGCATTATGTTAGTCTATCAACAATAGAAAGCGCTTATAGTTGTTATGGTATGCTCCAACCTGCGGTTTGTAGAGAGACAACTACTTAAGTTGAAAGGCAACTAGAAATTATTTGACTGCAACGATGGATTTGTGACTTCTTTACAAATTGAATTCTTGGCTTGTCGGGTATCTAACAAAATAAAACATGCTATCAAGCTGGGCGTGAGGTTCCTGCGACCTGCTGCACCCAGTGCTACCCCGTCTCTTCCTCCCCCAGCAATCATTTCCTGAATAAATTGCTCGTGCTGTTCGTTAGTGGGTTCGGCTGAAATTGAAACTCCATGTCGTTTCCCCCACCCACAAACAGTGGTTCACTATCCTCATCCACGCGACTAGGCGGTGTCCTCGTCTCTCCTCGCATGATCTCCACCGTGCTGATGATCGGCAATGTCAGTAACAACAGCGGTAGAAGCTGTCCGAAACTCCAGCTCCCCTCCGGCGGGCCTTGTAGATTGATGCTTTCCGGGGGATTGCCGAAAGCTTGCGATTCCATGACCACGCGCACCGTTGCGCCGATGCCCATTGCAAGCAGCATGAAGAGACACACCACTTGCACGGACTTCATCCACTTTGGGTGCGTGCGTGCGTGTAGATACCATGTGCTGAGGACGAAGACGATGCCCTGGCCAGCAATGACGGCAATCGTGGCTGCGACAGAGAGCGCGGCGTTGCTTGATTTGCCCCGGCTTTCAACTTCCCAGACGCATCCAATGGCAAGCTTGGGCTCCATATTCTTCAGCACGGTCTGCAGGATGAAGATGCCGGAGAGCATGCCGAGGAGCATGTTGATGAACATAAGGATCTGTCGGATCCAACGGAGCACCCAATCGCGCTTAAAATCGTTGACAAGGGCTAGCAGTGTGACGAGGTTGGTTGCTGTGGACAGCAATGACAGGAGCCAGACAATAAAAAAGTGGTAAGGCACCATCGTTCCCATCTGTGCTAGTCCGACAGCTTAGATTCCGATGCCCGTTAGGATCTGCTGATCCGAGAAGGACTGTAGCAATTTTCGACTGATAGGCGCAGAGGTGGTTTTAACGAGTCCGAGCAGGATAATGGCACCTGCAAGTAGGAAGGAAAGCAAGTTCGTGATGATAAAGGAGAGAAGCGTGCCCGCGCCTGCAACTCCAGCGTCCGTTTTGGTGAATTCCGGTATGTCGGTACAGTTGAACAGCATGATTGCTGAGGATGTAGAAGGCTCAAGATGATGGGTATGGTCGCGGTTTCGCAATAACAGGAAGGCAAAGTCGATTGTCGCGTGTGCACAATGAAGTGAGTGTGTAGATAATAGGTATGCAGAAAGTGAAGGTGTCAAGCAACAGGTCAGCGCGCACAGCCTCTTCCTATGTCATCATCAGCAAGGAGGTGCATCCCACAATGCTCATTCAAGGCATTTTGGCGAACAACGTTGTCGCGTAACAAGGGGTAGATCGACAAAGGGTCCAAGGAAACCTGTTGGCCAATTGTCGATCTTTGTCGCATTGTTGCTGTGGCGCAGCGCTTATTCTGTAACTTGGCGAAACGCGCTGGTGGACCACTTAGATGGCGCGCTTGACAGCGGATGCTAGCTCTTCAACATCGAGACCTCAGATACTCTACTCTCAAAAATATCTATCAAAGATCATGGTGTTTGAACGAAAGCAGGGCGATAGGAAGTGAAGAGAATCCGATTGTGAGGACCGCGCTCGACTAGATGAGGATCAGCCACACACTAGATTAGCGCGCATTTTCATCACGAACTCGCGTGTCTCCGTGCGTCCTCTCTCCTATCGATTGTACTGTCGATGATGCCTGTGAGCCTGAGTATGTTCTTCTTGTTCATCAACCAGTCGCTGTGCTGTCGTTGCTGTCAGTCCTGCGATCATCGACCCCTCCAGAATCTTTGCAAATATGGCAGCAGCCGCCTCTTCCTTCTCTTTGTTCCAACATTTTCCTGCTCAATCGCGACTAGAGACCTGACACCGACCCAATCTTCGAGCATATGACCGACAGCGCTCGCTGGCGTCACGATGCTTGACGCACGTATACGATCACTCGCGCGGTCGGCTGCTATGTCCAGGATCTTTGACCTCAATTCGGAAGCTACGGCACAGGAGGCTTGACCAGGTCCCAAAAGTACCATTTGCCCTTTAGTCAATACCAGTCGCCACGAAGCTCCGCTTAGATCATGCAGTAGACTCTCGTCGCTAAGATCGCACATGAACAGAAGTGAACACACAGCACTGTATCGAAGCCTGGAAACAACAGTCGGATGGCCGGTGGCACAAGATCGCGTCTGCCGCACTGATGGTAAAAATGGCTTTCATCTCGACGAGACCAAACCCAAAAGTGTTCCACCCAGCGCTGCGCACTGGACGAATGGCGCGGGAAAACGAATTTCAAGCCACAATGCTCGGAATGTTACTACCATCGTTTTCTGAATTACTTTACGCGGCTCGACTTCTGCGCTATCTTTGGTCTGGATGCTGGAAGAATGCAGAAGCCGATAGTTCGGCCATGCTGCTCCTTCTCCGGCGTCTCAAGGTACATGCTTGCAGCAAGCTGTCCCACGTATCAGATCTTTGCCCGATTGCTGCATACCAAGGTACTCAGTACAGACAGAGTGACCAAACAGTTTCGGGATCTCAACCCAGATGGAACAATTTCATGTTGAAACCGTGTGCAATCACACGCGTCGGCCGTTTGTCTCTCATCTCCTGCGCTAGCCAAAGCTGACCTGAGACTTAGAGTCAACGACCGGAATCTGAACCTCGTGAGTATATTGATGTCTTGAATTGTTTGTTATGCATCGTTAAGAGCCATCAGCGGAGTATGAAATATCCGCCATATCTTCCCAGATCTTCCCTAATCTAGCATCAATCACCGCCTGGCAACCCACAGTCTTAACACAATGTCAAATCAAGATCGCGCAACTTCTCGCAACACGGTGTCTGCGCACGACTTCAACAATACGGAACAGCCTGAGGTGTTCTTTCCTATCGCGGACGCAACAGCATATCTACAGGCTCCGTGGAGTCGATGTCAAAGCTCTCCGGGTATCACAGAACGGCAAGGTCCGCGATGCAACTATCTTCCACCTGCTCATGTGCCTTCGCGCAGGTGTCAAAGCCTATGACGCAAAGTGGCGCCTATTTCGCGAGGCTGCACGCAGTGGAGACGTCACAAATCCAGCCGACAACCTTATCAAAAAATTACTTGGAGAGATCGGATTATGTTCCCGGGGTATCAGGAGTACATCAGATTACGCCCTGCTATGCTCACTCATGAACCAGACCAGCAATGCAGCTCATTCGGCCAAATGGTGTACTCGTCAGGAGTGGTCGAAACTTCAGATAGACGTGGCCAAATCTTGGATGCCGTACCTCCTCTGGCGGGGTAATTGCGCTGAGGAGTGTCTACCAATTTTTGATGAACTGGAATTGGCCTACGGTCGCGTCGTATACACACTTTTGTTGGGATTAAACGACACCCCGCTTATTTCATCGCAATCTTTGAAGGACTCGCTGCGTAGCGAGCCAGATAGACTACGCACTAGCCCCGCCGAATATAAAGGCTTTGATTCTATCGAAAGTGCGATAGCATATTGCCAAGTCAAGACTCCACTCGAGTTCGAGCGGATTCAGTCGTTGGCCCCAAGCATCAACAAACTGGACGAAGAGGCGAAACAAGCTGCACTACGAGCACGGCCGCAGGTAGACGCTTTGCTCAAGCAAGTCAACTTGAACATGAGTCTGCGCTCAAGAAAGTCAAGGACGACCACATGTCTGAACTCTCCAAATTCAAAGCCAAACTTGACGACCAAGCCACTGCCCACCACGTTGAGCTCAAGCACATCCACAGCGATCACGCTTCCAATATCTCAGACCTCAAGACCGAGTCGGAGAATTGCTCGACCGCCCTTTCCGCAAAGATCAAGCACATCGAGACCTCGCATGCGTCCGAGCTTGCCGATCTTAAAGCCAAACTCAACGAGCAAGCCACGACTCACTCAGAAGAGCTCACGCAAATCAAATCCGACCATGCGTCTCAAAACTCAAAACTCAACATCGAGTCGACCGACCGCACCATCGCCCATTCAACAGCGCTCAAGGCCATCGAGACCACCCATGCGTCCGCAATCGCCAACCTCACCGCAAAATCAGAGCATCAAGCCAAGGTTCACTCGGCAGATCCCGACACCTTGAACACCGAGATCTCAACTCTCAAAGCCAAGTTCGACAACCACGCGAACGCCTACTCCGCCGAGCTAGTGCAGGTAAAACAAGTAGCACACATACACAGCACTGCCAATGCGCGCCTTAGGCACGAGAACGAAGGGTTGTGGCAGCGCATCGATGAACTTTCCGAAGCTGCTGAGGATCGGGCTAAGCGGGCGCGCCTCAAGCACGAGAAAGAAGAGTTGCAGCAGCGCAACAATGAATTTGGTGAAGCTGCTGAAGAGGATCGGGTTGAGCGGCTCGACTTGGTTGCAAGTATGACTGCGTTGGGCTTGCTGTAGTATGTGTTTGCGTCAATGGATCATGATCCAATTGACAAAGTTCTTTCGCTGAAATCCCACTCCTGTTTGTATGTCCTCGTGTATACATGGTACTAGCTATACGCAATAACAAGCAGCAGTACCAGTCTCAACTCAAGAGTCTTCTCCAAACCTTCCTCCTCGTCATTCATTATCCACTGTGTCCAAACCATCATCAATTGCAAAATGCCCCTAACCCTCTCCCTCTTCCTAAAAAAAGGCACGACCGCAAACACGCGTGACCCCGCACAAATCGCTCGAAATTCGAGAGAATGTTACACGCCAGTCGACGTGAAGGACAACCAAACAATAGTGTCATGGACTAGGATTTTGGGTGTACTAGCTTGCTAGGCATGATAATTAACATGTTGCAGGATAGCGTATTACTTTGGGAATGAGTGGTGAGCCGTGTGAAACTAGGTAGGTGTCTGCATGTGCAGCGGTGGTGATGAAATGATTCTCAGCATGTAGTGAACGGTTGATCATTATGATTTCAGCGTTGGAAGGGCGTTGTTTAGCTTTTGCTTCCTTATTTTACGTTCACTTGCCGCATGTTAGCTGCAATAGTTGTCTGTGATCATCCCGCAGACACTCGCGTTCCTTATCAGTTGACTCAATCCATATCAAAAAAAGTTCGTCACACATTCACTTCCATGGCACTCAATCCACTCGCCCACGAACATATCAATTCAGCGTCTTCAATTCAATCTCTTCCATTTCATTTCAAATCCTCAAGGAGCTTCACCAAGCCACGAGCCTACCCTATATCCTGTACCTAGCAATAACAATAACCTAACCCATACAATTCTGGTACTAACGCCCCAACCATCTCGTTATCTCAAGAGTAAAGCGCGAAAAGACGCTGCGCTTCCTCGTCCAAACTCGAATCCGAACTCGGCGGCGTGGGGAATCATGGCGACGAACTCGGTGGCGACCTCAGCGTCGATGAACTTAGCTGCTTTGCACCAGGGGTATACTATATATCCGCAATCATCGCCTCATTATCCTCGTCCACGACGCCTAGTAATCGTGCGTAGGGGACAGTTATGCGCTGGAGGTCGCGATGTTTGCCTATATGTGTCATTAGCAGCCCATCTCTCCAGTTCTTGCAGCAATTGATGACTTACCGAGAATCAGCACCGCTTCTTTAAGCAAGTCCTCACGTTTCCAGCCACATATCATCTCGCCTTCGCCGTCTTTCTCGCCCTCTTCTTCGTCATCGTCCTCACCAATCAAGTCGCCAGTGAGACTCCGTAGTAGTTCTTCGATCTTGCCTTTGAGTCCTTCGGCGCCTAAGCGCTTGACGTACATGCTGAGATATATCTTGAACTCTTCCCTCGCACCCATTATCCGCGCGGCTGCGACGCGATTCTCCAGATGCGCTACACTGACACTGCTTTCGAATGTTTCGTATCCTTCGGCGGATATGAGAGCTTTGATAAGTCGTTGTAGATAGAAAGCGCGGCCTTGTAACAAGAATTGGTTTGTCGTACTGCGCTCCAGAGACGGAATGATGCCGGCGGATATGTTCTCAATCGAGACGCGGTCGTACTTTTCTTTACTTGACGATGCGCTGTCGGCAGACGATCGAATGTTGCTAACACTCGAATCCGTCGTGTTCCAGTATTGGCTGCCGACGGACCACCACAGCTCGGATATGCGTTGCCAGATGTACATCATAGGGTTGTATACGTACCCTTCGCCATTCGACATGGCGACCACAACTCTGCCCTCGGAGTTCAGGCGTGCGAACACAATGCCGGGGGAGCGTGTGAGGTGTGGACCTTGTGTGTGTGCTGCGACGTCCAGTATAGGCGCCACGGAGATGGGTGGGTGGGGTGCAGACATGGTCTTGAGATTCCAGATATACACCATGCCGACGGCGGACACGCACATGAGCCACCAGCCACGGCAATCCATAATGACTGGCTGTGCTTCTAGTATCATGGCATTGATTGTTCTTCAACCAGCTGGTGACCATGCGTACACGGAGCCGTCTTCGCACGCGGCTGCGAAGAAGTTTGTGTTTCCTGTTACGAGTAGTACGGCTTTAGGAAGGAAGTCTTGCCATAACAACTGGCCTTTACTTGTGCAGCTTATTCGTAATAGGTCGTGATCCTGTGGTCGGCCTGTTCTTGAAGGGCCGGTTGCGTTTCGTGCTTCGAGCATGATTGTGTCTGAGACTTCCGCTTTGCCAGTGTTGGCATCTACGCCGTTTTGCTTTGGTTCGCTGCCGTCTGCTGTTCGGACGATGACGCTGCGTAGCTTGGGGACAGCAAGTCGCACTTGACTTACGCTCAGTAATGGGTTGACAATCGCGGGTCGGAGGACTTTTGATGGCTCTGCTAGATCGTTGCTTCTTGCAGGAGCGGCAGCTGGTGGTATGAGGCCATTCTCGCTGTTCAGCACTATAGCAGCGCCTCCAGGCATGACCGACGCAGTTAATCGTCGCTCGACCTGTCGATCCTCGTCGCCTTCTATCTCTGCAAACTTTCGCTTGTTGCCGATGAGCATCAACGCCAAACCACCCTTTGGAAAGCCATCATACGGTTTGGACAAGTCCAGTATGTTGTGCGGATTATCGCTTCTCGCTCCTGATGTTGTCGATGCCGAGATGAGCTGTGTTTGAGGTAATGAGGATGCACCGACGCCGGATGACGAGGACACCAGCATGGGCGCTATTCGCTTCTTTCCCTCCTTCGTAACTGTGACTCTTTGCTTCAGCTTCTCCACTCGCTGATCTAGGGGTGGTTCAGTAGGAGCAACCAGTACTGCTGGTGTGGCTGCGCTAGATCCGTTCGTAAGTGCCGTGGAAGGTAGTGCGCCGTTAGTACCGTTCGTGATGGGAGGTTAGACCGCACCGCCATCGCCCATGAGAGCGCCCACCCGACCCTGTACGCCCTTCAACTCTCCACTTTTACTGCTCTCTTCCAGAAGAAGCGCATCTGTGCCTTCGATGATTCCAACTCTTCGACCAGCACCAAACTTCGACAGCGTTTTTTCATTTTCTGCGAAGGGCGCAGGATACCCCAGCTCTCCAGGCTCAAACACTAGCGTGAAGATGCTTCCATCCAAACTTGTTGCGAACAACATTTCCCTATTTAGTGCCCATGCCAAGTCCAATATCGACTTCGTGGACAGCTCCTGCGAGATCATAGAAGGCCTGGAGAAGATGGTGTTCCATACACTAAGGCACTTGTCTTGCCCAGCGCACGCTACCACTGTCACAGTCGGTTAATGAACGCTCCCATCGTGATCCGCCCGCGGAGGACTCTGGTAGAACAGCCTAGGTGAAAAGGCAGCCACCTCCACCAGTCCCTCGTGGCCAATAAGACTGGTCTGTTGCGACTGGCCGTCCCATGTTCCACGCTCAAGAATAGCGACAGAGCTAACGGGGCCGTTTGTAGCGTTTGAAGCTGCTATGTGTGCGCCGTCAGGTGACCACAAGCAGCGACAGAAGTATGTGGTAAGCGGCGATGTAAGAAAGGGTGTGGTGATAGTGTGTTCAAGAACGAAGTTGTTAACTTAGTCTTGTTGTGTGGCATTCAGGGGTGGTAAATTAAATCAGTAGACTTTAATGGTTCGGTCGTCGCTTGCGGTCGCGAAGTACTTGTTCGCGGGGTCAAATGTGATGCCCTTAACGTGACTTTAGTGGTTTGACAGCGTCTTCAGCTTCTCGAAGGAATGTCCTGACCACACTACTACTTTCGAATCCAACCCTACTAAGACCAGGATCAATGAGTCAGCCGACCAGCCTAAATCTTGCACATCGTTTTCGTGTCCTATCAGGCGGCGAATGACGCGCCAATTTTCGATTGGTGCGGGTTCGTTGGAGCCTGTCCTGCATCAGCAATGAGCCCTCCACTAGCACACGTATACCCACCAAATACAGCATGTGTTGGCGCATTAGGATCCAGTGCATATACGCATACTATCTTGTCGTCCGCGCTGGACGCCAAGTATTTGCCGTTCCTAGAGAAGCGCACGGCGTGGATGGTGCCCGAGTGGTGGCTCACAGCAGCGAGCTGCTTCGGTTTCGTGTATTCGGGAGACGCCGAGTTCAGAATCGCTTCGGTGGACCATATTCGCACGTAGCCATCTAGGCAGTGTATGTTAGTAGAGTTCTGGGGAGTAGCGCAGCGTGTGCGAGTTCCGCGGTGGTGGGTGAAGGTACCTCCAGCGGCTGTGACGAGACGCGTTCCATCGGGGGAGACGTGGCAGCTGTAGACCTTGAAGTCTTTAAGCTCGCCTAGATGGTATCGCATTAGCTAAAGTGTCGTGCTAGGCGTGTAGCATGCAAAGTACATAATGCGCGCGAACTAGCATACCTGGATAGGTCAACCACTGTGGTTTGATAAGGTGCATGGTCGCATGTGAAGTTTAAAAGACTGTCTTCTGCTGCTATGCGACCATGCAGGTTAAAAGAAAATAAAAAGAAGTGGTAAGCCTAGAGTGGTGGATGATTGAACGTATTGCACAGATACGCGACAGTTGTCTGGCGCTGGCGACGCGAGTCCGCAGATGACGCTCGCTTAGCCGACGTTTGGGCAGGGGTTTAAGGTTTAGGTGCAGCGCTGATCAAGTGGGCTGCTTTCGGTGTCTGACAATATGTATTGAGAGATAAGTACGAATCCTGCACAGAGATGATAGTCGAGAGTTTTGACTGTAGACATTCAAGAGGGATTTAATTCAAGTCATGCTAAGTTACAGGTTTTAGGCCGAAGCTTCAACCAAGGTTCGAGGGTTGATATAGTTCCTAGTGTATGTAAACTCCTGGGCCACGCTCCTCATGCACGAACAAATCGCAAGCATTCGGCACCGTTCACGGAGCCTTGGTATCCTATCCCGTATGCTCGAGACATAGGAACGCATGTCTCGATGTAGCTTATCCAAATGCCTTTATTTCTATTAATATACTTAAGGCTAGTATAAGCGTGATAGAGGAACGCGTGGATTAGTTTAACTAGCAATACGTTAGGTCTGCTGCTATTCGTAGTATTATCCTAGTATATAATAGTAAGGTTAAGTTCACTAATATTAAGGCCTTTACTGAACTTATCTACGAGGGCTACAACGCAGTTAACAACGTAACGTTAGACTTAACCTAGGTTCCTATCTTAGATTTAACGTAATCGCAGATTTAGCAAACTCCTTCGAAGTTCAGGCTGCTTAGTATAGTCTGTAGGTTTTTTTTTTTTTTTTTAATTCATTTACATTGCACTAACGTACCACACGGGTGGGCTGGCCACCTTCGCCAAGCCCCCACCAAAAACCATCCCACCTCACTTTACATCGCGATGCAACAACCACAG
>Ga0265797_10004594_pt1 | contig 20966 bp, 16 predicted proteins | sample P2T30metagenome_FD_192433 | JGI IMG/M metagenome (GOLD analysis project Ga0265797, IMG submission 192433) | Plant litter microbial communities from East Loma Ridge, Irvine, California - P2 T30 | ecosystem: Environmental > Terrestrial > Plant litter > Unclassified | place: USA: California...
TACCAGACCCGGGGCGACAGCTTCGATGTCACCGGCCAGGAATACGTCGGCCTGCGTTTCCTGAACGAAGCGACCGGCATCCGGAACTACGGCTGGGCACTGATGAGCACGACCGCCGACAATGGCTTCCCGGCTGCCGTGCTCGGCTACGGCTATGAAAACATGGGCCTGTCGATCACGGCCGGGCAAACGCCTCGGTCGAGCCGCCGCCCGCAGACGTTCCGGAACCGGGCTCGATTGCTCTCGTGGGCCTCGCTCTGGGCGCCATGGGCCTTATCCGTCGACGCAAGTCTTAATCCTTGCACCGACCGGGGTTGGCAGCTATAATGCCGGCCTCTTCGGGTCGTTAGCTCAGTTGGTAGAGCAGCGGACTTTTAATCCGTTGGTCGCAGGTTCGAGCCCCGCACGGCCTACCAGAATTGGCAGTAGCAAATGAAGGCGTTACGAGTGATCGTGACGCCTTTTTTGTTTTTGGCCGCCTCCCTTCCGTCTGCCGTACTTAATCCCTTGCTCCATTATCCGGGTAATGCATGCTGATCATCTGCAGCTTGCAATAAGTACAACATTCCTCCTTCCTTGGCGACACGTCGTTTTGTGGCGACAAAAGTGTCTCCTTCATATGCTCAGTTCGTAAGACATTCCCCGTTAGACCAGCAAGTTGCGTTTATTCAAATGCCAAGCATACACGCGCTTGAATAATGACAAGCTTCCGCGTCGCGATAGTCAGCAGTTTTCCAACCAGAGTCACATCCAACCTGACAGGAATTGATGACAGATGGCAGATTACGATACAAGGAATGCGTCCGACCTCATGCAATACATGCTAGTGACACGCAACCGTCCCCTACGCCTGCTACTCAACGGTGCGGAAGACAGCAATGGCAAGGCATTGCTCCCACAACGAATAATCGGTAATGAGACGCTTTGTGGAGGATTCGAGTTCCGCATGCTATGCGTATCCGAGAGTGCCACCCTGCCACTCAAGGACTTCATCGGTGTGCCTGCGGAACTGCAAGTCGTGACCGATCGTGGACAGTTGCGCCGCATTTGCGGCATCGTCATGGAGGCCGTGTCGGGTCAAAGCGACGGCGGCCTCGCAACCTATCAATTGGTCATGCGTGACGCGTTGTCGGTCATGGAGAACAAGACCAACACGCGCGTGTTCCGAGACAAGAACGAGCTGGACATCATCCAGATTGTGGTCTCCGAATGGCAAAAAAAGATATCAGTCCTGGGGGCGACTCTCGACCTGCATATCGACGTTGGCCTCACTGGCCGGCAACTGCCACGGCGTCAATTCATCATGCAGCACAATGAGTCGGATGCGGATTTCGTCCGCCGTCTGATGCAGCAACGCGGCATTGCCTGGTTCTTCCGTCCCGGCCTGGCGACCAGAACAGATGCCTCTGCTAAACGACGGCAGGCACCCGGGATTGGACATACGCTGGTGCTATTCGAGGACTCCAACCGGCTCGATCAGAACGCGGCCGGCATCGTGCGCTTTCATCGCGATGATGCTACCGAGCAGCGCGACACCATCACCGGCTGGAGTGGCGTGCGCACGCTCCGGTCTGGTCACTCATCCATGTACAGTTGGGACTATCTCCAACCAGGCAACTCGCCCTTCATGACGGCCCGGGTGCCGTCGCAAGCCGACCAGGGCCAGCACGGCAACCGGTTGGCCGCGGGTCTGGACGACTATCATGTCGGTGCGCCGCACCTCGGCGACACGCCACGTGACTTGTTGCAACTCGGCGATACGCAGATGGCGCATTACGAATACGCCGCTAAATGCTTCAGAGGCGAAGGCAGCGTGCGCGATTTGGCTGTCGGCGAGTGGTTCAGCCTGAAAGACCATCCGGAAATTGACACCCATCCCGAGAGTGAACGTCAGTTCGTCGTCACATCACAACAGATCGTCGCCCAGAACAACCTACCAGTGGAAATTGGCGCGCGTGTGGAGCGCTTGTTCGAGCAAAGCGGGTGGCCCCGCGGCATGGACAAGAACTTGTCCAATGGCGACAGCCAGTCACTACGCTACAAAACCAGCTTCACGTGTGTTCGCCGCAAGGTACGTATCGTTCCGCCACGCCCTGTCCTGCCACACCCACAGCTACAGACTGCGATCGTGGTCGGCCCCGAGAGCGACGTGGTCTGGTGCGATCATCTCGGCCGCGTCAAAGTCCGGTTCCTCGCTACACGACCGGAGGATCACGATCATGCAGCTGGCGCAGGCAGTGCCGACTCCGATCGTGACTCAGCCTGGGTACGGGTCGCCTCCAACTGGGCCGGCAATGGGCTTGGCAGCAATGCCCAGTGCGGCACTCGCCTGCTGCCACCCGTTGGTGCGGAGGTACTCATCGGTTTTGCCGGCGGCCACCCGGACAAGCCTGTCATCATCGGCCAGCTATACAACGGTGCCGCGCCACCTCCGTCATTTGCCCAGGAAGACAATCTACCGGATACGCGTTATCAATCCGGCTTGCGCAGCCGTGAAATACGCGGCCGGCGTGGTAACCAACTACGACTGGATGACACGCAAGGCCAGATCAGCGCACAGTTGGCGAGCGACCACGGCACGAGTGAACTGAACCTGGGCTACCTGACGGAGCCACGGCGTCACGGCGGTGCCCATGCACGCGGTGAAGGCGCCGAGTTACGCACCGACGAAGCGATTGCCTTGCGGGCCGCGCGCGGTATCTTGCTGAGTGCCTGGAAGCTGCTCGGGGGTGCGGCGTCCAAAGGCCCCCAGCTCGCGCGCAGCGAGTACCTGGACCTGCTGCATCAATGCGATGCATTGTGCACATCGCTTGGCAATTACGCTGCCGAACACAACGGCCTGGCAATCGATACCAAAGAACAAGAAGCACTGCTCGCACGATTCAAGCAGTGGGAAGACGGGAGTAACACGGCGCCCGAAGCCTCCGCGACAAGAGAACCGGTCATTGCCGTAACTTCTCCCGCCGGCATTGGGTTCGCCAGTTCAAAGGCGATCGTAAGCTACTCAGCCAGCAACATCGACACGACCGCCCAGCAGCACCTGCAGCTCACCGCAGGTCAGCGCTTCGTAGTCAATGCCGGCAATGGTGTTTCATTGTTCGCGCGTAGCGGCGGACTCAATGCCATTGCTCATACCGGCAAGCTGCTGCTGCAAAGTCAGCACGACGACCTCGCCGTCAATTCGGCGAAAGATATTCAGGTTACAGCCAACGAGGGTGCGATCACCATCGCTGCCAAAACTATTCTTCTGGTAGCGCAGGACGGTTCATTCCTCAAATTGGGAGAAGGCCCTCCGGTCATGGGGAGCAAGCAGGCGCTCAAGTTCCACGGCCCCGATTTCATTTGGGAGGGCCCGGAGACGATGAGCGCTGAACTCCCCTCGTTCAAGAAAGACGGGACGGATCTCAAGTTCGAACCCCGCTTCTATCCTCATCTCGACGGCGGTGTGCCTGCTGCTGGATTGGATTACAAGATCGCGTCGGCCGCCGGCAGCAGCGAAGGCAGCACCGATGCTGCGGGAGCGACCGCAATCCTGAAGCACGAACAAATGCACGTTGCGCGCATCGACCTCACGGAGAAAGGACAGTCATGAGCGGAAATCTCTATAAAAAATTGCCTTTCAGCAGAGGCATGGGACAAGGCATAACACTGCCGGGGCAAGACAACAAAAAGATTGTCGGGGTAAAGCACAATCTGCCAGGCTCTATCATCCTGGTGCATGGCGTAAATGACGTGGGGACCAGTTATGACGCCGTTGAGTCGGGCTTATGTGAAGGTCTGGCAGCGCGCCTGTGCGGCGAGCTTACGCCAGCCAGGTATCGGATGCCGAAAACGGCAGATAGAGACAAGCTTGAGGAAGATCCCGACGCCATTTTCTATAAACGGCAGATCACGGATGACACGCACAGTCCCGTAATCCCGTTTTACTGGGGGTTCCGGGAAGAATCTGCGCATGTCTCTGACTGGAGAAAAACGTCACACGGTCAGGCAACTGATCGCCATGGCAATCGCCTGGACCGGGACTATTCCAAAGGAGGCGGACCATTTGCCAACGCGACGAATTCCCTTGCAGACATGTGGAACCGGGGCAAGAGCGATGCACACGGCAGCTTGGACTGGGCCGCGCGCGATGCGACCCACCCCATTTTGGATAGCCCGGGCCGCCTCTACATGATTTTGGCAGCGCGCCGGCTTGCCGCACTCATTTCGATGATTCGCGACTATGACGACAACGAAACCGTCTCGATCGTCGCCCACAGCCAGGGTTGCCTGGTCAGCCTGTTGGCTCAGGCTTTCCTGCTCGATCCGAATATGCAGAAGGACCAGCCCGGCGCCCGGCCGGCCGACACACTAATCCTGTGTAATCCACCGTATAGCCTGATTGATAAATCGCCGGTAACAGCAGCGCTGGTCGACGGCCATTCCGGCACCGATCCGCAAATGACGGCAAAAGGTGACCGCTATCGGTTCATCAGCGGCGGACAAACCTTGCATGCCCGCTTGACTACGCTGGCCAACATCGTCAAGGGCGTGCACGCCCAGAAGCATAGAACGCCCGAGCTCACTGAGCTGACCGATACAAAAAAGCATTTCGGTGCGGTCGGCCCCAAGTGGACAGCGGCTAAGGATCGCGATAACCGAGGCAAGGTTTATCTGTATTTTTCGCCGGAAGATATGACAGTGGCATTTGCCGGCGTCGAAGGAATCGGCTGGCAGGGTGTCCCCGACTTCCAGCGCGGCCACCGTCTCGAAAGCCAGCAACTTAGCGCGCGGCCATCGTTCAAGGATTTCGTACCACAGCAGAGCAAAATGGTGGCAATGCCGACACCGACAGTACGCACACCGCTGACGGAACTGGGCGCTGGTTTCTTCCAACGTGTTTTCACGCTGAAGCGCCGCCCGGATTTTCGAAGCGGCAAACTTGTCATGGTTGGACAAGCACCCCACGACTTTGTGTTACGGGTTGCCGGCGAAGACGATCAAGCGCACACGGATGCAAGCGATTCGTTGACAAGCCGTTACGCCCTGCGCGAGCACTTGCCTATTCCTGGCAAGGCACCCGCCGGAGGCTCTATCGAAGAGCAGGCGCGATTCGGTCTGCGCCGCATCACGGGGGAAGCCCTGCCGAAGCCGGTCATGGCGAGCATGGGCGAAGGCGCATTTCCCGATGCACAGGACCGCTTTGGTGCCAGCGAATACGTCGACCAGATCGATGCCGCCATTTCCGTCACCAGCGACTACGGTATCGCTGGACATCATTGGGAATGCATCGCTGCCCCAGGAGGTGTCTCAATGGCCTTGCGTGGCTACCAACCGGTTTCGAGCCCGCGCCCCGTGCTGCACCAAGGCCGAGTCGCAAAGTGTAACGAATACCGCGGTGCTTTGACGGAAAAGCTTAATAGCGACAAAAAAAACGAAGACAGGTGCGAGGTCAAGAACGTCTACGTGTGCCTGGAGATCGGTTTCGAACGGCCCGTCAATCCGCTCAAGCTGTTGATCGAGCGGACCGAGACGGCGAACGAAGCACGCCTGCGCTGGCAGAAGACGACTGTATCGCGTTCGTTTCACAGCGCGATTTACGGCGGGCGCAAGAACCATAGTCAAGTGACCGCGTACGACGTGGCGATCGGCGGTGGGAAGGCGCCGACGCATCCGTTGTTTTATCAGTACCTGTGCGCGGTAGCGGATTGGCGCTTGAAAATACCACTCCCCAGTGATCCACGACGGCCAGGCATTCTGATATGGGAAAAATTCTTACTACTGTTTGGGGACTATTGGTCGGACGAACGCCCTTGGCGCAAGGCTCTGATCGAAGGTAACTCTACATACTATTCGACTGGGATACTTCCAGCAGGTCTTCCACTGCCCCCTGAAGGACTCCCACCCACCCTCATCGTGGAATCAATGTCTGCAGGAGTCGGGCAGGCTGAACGGGTAACTTCATGAGGACATACATGCCAAATCAAAGTGCGATGATAAGAAAGTCGGTACCCAATCGCCTTTTTCGCCTGACATTGTTGTCTCTCTTCACGATTTCAATAAACGTACTTGCGGCATCCAAGCAAACGGAGGCAACAATGAGCAAACCATGGTGGCTTTTGGCGGTTGCCCTAGGCGTTGGGCTAGTGCTAGGCGGACGCTGGATGCTGGCATCGCGAGAAGCCGATGTTCGTCAAGCACAAGCCTCGGCTGCAGCATTGAAGGAACGTGAGCAGTTGTCGGCGTCGCACACCGAACAAGGACGACGCGAGTACGTCCTGGAGGTAATCAATTTGGGGGTCACCCTGGACAAGTACCGGCAAGGAAAACTATGGGACGCACTTCAATCCGGTAATCCATATATCTCCCTTCGTGAGCAGGATCCGAAAAAATATCCGTGGGCAGACACTGACAAGAGTGGTATGAGCGGAGGGCGAGTTCTTGACGCTTTACTCAACGGCGCCGGCTATTCTGTGACCGACTGGGGAACTCCAGTCTTCAATGCTAGACCGCCGAACCTTGGTAAGTACCCAGATAGCCCGCTGCTGCCTGATATGGGACTTGCCAGTGCCGCCGAGGGGGAAGGAATGTCCACAAGTCTTTTCGTTGCAGGCCCACGCCGCTTTGCCGAACGACCGGATCGCATTCTCGAGGATGTTTTCGAATTCTTCGATGCCAATCCAGATGTGCCATATGTTGTTCTAAATTCGGATGATGGCTTAGACCTCAGGGAGAAGTTACAACCGCCCGGTTCGCCTCCGCTTGTCAAGAATGGCTACTACGTCCCGGAAATGCCCGACTCAGCGGCGCTCTTCATCTTGGCGCGTCGCGAAAGGGTTGAACCAATCCGTCCATTCGCCTACGACGATATCGACGGCGTCCCCCCTGCCGTTCCCATGGAAGTACTCAATCGCGACGGCGTCGCACGCCGTCTCTTCCTGGGCTATCTCGACTTGAGGAAATCCTTACCGCGCTCGTACAAGGACGCAATTGATCGTCCGCCCACCATCGCCGAATGGCTAGACTACGCAGCCAAATTCAGCGTACGCCCGGACATCCGCGGCACCGGCCAGACCAGCTTCCTCGACCGGCAATTGAACGCAAAACACCGCCCACCACTCGACTGGAAACCAACGCCTTGGTTCCCTATCCCCTGGAGCAAGCTGCAACTGCGCCAGTTCGACGACATGAGCACGCGCGGCTTCGTTCACCGCCCCGTCTTCGTCAAGACTACCGATGAACATGGCAAGCCGCTGGCCCGCCGCGATGCGCGCCAAAAAGCGCTCATGGAAGGATTGCGAGAGGCATTGCGTACCTTGCCGGAAGCAGAACGAACCAAGGCACCCGCACGCGTGATTGTCGCGACGAACAATCAAACCGAGCAACTACTTGCACTCGAAGGCATGCTGCACCAGTACGCTGCAGAGGGCGGTCCTGAGATCGATAGTGGCAAGCTTGACCAGTTCATCAATATCGACCGGCGTCTCGGTAATACAGGTGCCGCCACCTTGTTCATGGAAATGGCAATCGGCATAATCGGGAGCCATCGCGCAGGCGGCCCAAGCCTTTCGGTGAATCTACGCGACCCACATGAAGCGACTTTCATTTTCGTCAGCCCGCCTTCCGAGGAAAAGCGCAAGTCCCAGCATGCAGCGGGTGATGTATTCCGCAGCATCCATTCACCTCCGGTCGATCCGGCGAACTATGCCGTACCTAGCGCCCAATAACAATATACCCGGTCACACTTTTGTTTGCTTCTAAAAGCAGGAAGCCGCCAAATGAAAAATGTTATCCGATTAGGAGATGCCACCTCACACGGCGGCAAAGTGATCAGTGCGAGTGCTTCCCATTTCAGGGTGCAGGGGATTCCTGTGGCCTGCGTAGGCGACACATGCAGTTGCCCGATACGTGGCCATACTGGCTGCACGATCACGACAGGTTCCCCGCACCACAAAATCAAAGGAAAGAACATCGCTTTTGACGGTGACAGTCTCAGTTGCGGGGCAAAGCTCATCTCGAGCTTCAAGCACTTCAGTACCGATCTATAAGGATCGCAACTGAGAACAATCCACAACAAACTCGCCCATCCAGCCCCGCCAAGCAATCTCCGCCATGATTATTTGCGCCGGCGCCCCAGGGGGCAGTTTCCAAACGAACAAACCACACCAAAAATCTGGGAAGCTGAAGCCTCATAAAAACCAAATGGAGACTTCATGCAAACCCTTCAGCACAAAACGCTGGCGCGGGCCTGTGCGCTCGCCGCCTTGATCGCCGGCGCCAGCTTCGACGCCCAGGCCGCCTTCAGCATCACCACCACCACCGGCACCGTCGGCGGCGTGCCCAACCAGCCGACCTTCTACACCATCGACACCGACGCCGGCCTGGTCTTCAAGATCCGCGCCTACGACAACGGCTCAAGCACCCAGTCGGCCGGCGACATTGCCAGCCTGCGCTACAACGGCATCGAATACGCCGACCAGGCGCGCGGCACCCAGCTCAACAGCGGGTTCGACTACCTGTACAGCACCACGTCGGCCGTGGGCGTGACGGCGGAGGCGGTCGACGCGAACGGCGTCTCGACGCCGGCCTCGGGCGCCAACAACGGCGTGGTCGCCGGCAGCGACTACATCAAGGTGACCATCACCAGCGACGGCGGCGCCAAGGGCAAGCTGACCCACTATTACATGGTCAAACGGGGCGACCCGAAGGTCTACATGGGCACCTACTTCACGGGCGAGCCGGATACGCTGGGCCTGGTCCGCTTCATCGCGCGCGTGCCGATCGGCGTGCTGCCCTGGGGCACCCCGGCCGGCACGCCCGGCGGCGCTTTCCCGAACGGGACCTGGCCCGACGACTTGCGCGGCACCAATGGCGCGATCGAATCCGGCGACGTCTTCGGCATCACCAGCGGCGCGATGGCGGGCGAGACCCGCTCCAAGCATTACTCCAACATGCGCGTAAAGGATTGGAAATACATCGGCGGCACCGGCCCGGGCGTCGGCATGTGGATCGTGCGCGACAACAACGAGGGCGGCTCGGGCGGCCCCTTCTACCGCAGCCTGCTGAACCAGATCACCAGCACCAACAACGAGATCACCTACATCGTCAATTATGGCGAGGGCCAGACCGAAGGCTTCCGCATGAACCGCCTGAACGGCTACACCATCGTGTTCACCGATGGGTCGGCCCCGGCACCGGTCGACACGGGCTGGTTCTCGAAGCTGAACCTGCTCGGCTACGTGCCACCAAGCGCACGCGGCGCCGTCTACGTGCCCGCCATCTACGGCCGCAATCCGGCCTTCGGCTATACGGTCGGCCTGGCCAACGCCGGCGCGCAGTACTGGGGCGATGCCGCCGGCAACGACGGCAACACGACCATCGGCGGCGTCATCCCGGGCGATTACACCATGACGGTGTACAAGAACGAGCTGGCGGTCGCCACCAGCCAGGTGACGGTCACGCCCGGCACCACGAACATCGTGCCTGCGCTGACGATCGCGGCCGATCCGCTGGCCCATGCCGACGATCCACGCGGAAAATGGCACCTGGCCAAGGGCGATCCGAGCTTGAGCCCTGCCCTGTTCCGCATCGGCGAATGGGACGGTACGCCGGTCGAGTTCCTGAACGGCGACAAGGTGACGCGCATGCACCCGCAGGACGTGCGCATGACCGACTGGTGGAGCAGCGCCACCGAGCTCAACCCGTACGTGGTCGGCTTTTCCAAGGCGGGGCTGAACATGCCCGCCTACGAGTGGAAGGGCTTGACCGGCGCCAGCCCGGGTCCGGTCACGGTCAACTTCACGCTCAAGCCAAGCCAGATTTCCACTGCGTCGACCTATAAATTCCGCATCGGCATCACCACTGCCCAGGCCGGCGGGCGTCCGCAGATCAGCGTCAACAACTGGAATTCGGGCTACGTCGGCTCGCAGTCGGGCGATGTGTTCCCGCCGGGCCAGCCGTCGACGCGCACCATGACCGTCGGCACCTATCGCGCCCGCAACATCACCTACGACTACACGATTCCCGCCAGCGCCCTGGTCGCCGGCACCAACGTCCTCAAGATCTGGGTGGTCAGCGGCTCGACCAGCAGCTCGAAGTGGCTGACCACGGCGTTCTCCTTCGACGCCATGGACCTGATCAAGACCCCCTGACCATTCATAAGAAGATAGAGATCGTCATGACCTTCAAATCCACCTGCCTCGGCCTTGCCGCCCTGTTCGCCATCGGCCTGTCCAGTGCCGGCGCCACGCCGCTCACCTTCGGCGCGGCCGACGTGCCGGTCGCCATCCAAGACCTGGCCACCGCCACCTCCACCATCCGCATCGACAGCCACGGCCGGGTCCTCGACGTCGACGCGCTGCTGGACATCACCCATTCCTACGATGCGGACCTGGTGCTGTCGCTGTCGCACGCCGGCACCACCGTGCTGCTGTCGAACCGCAACGGCGGCTCGGGCGGCGCCGATTACACCGATACACTGTTCGACGACAGCGCCTTCGTTGCCATCGACGCCGGCTTCGCCTACGCGCCCTACACCGGCGCGTTCCGCCCACAGGAAGCCTTGTCGGCATTCAATGGCCATGACATCTTTGGCGACTGGATCCTGAGCGTGGCCGACATGGAAGCGGGCGACAGCGGCGTGCTCAACCGTTGGAGCCTGGCGGCGGAGGTGCCGGAACCGACGTCGCTGGCGCTGTTCGGCCTGGGCATGCTGGGCTTGGGCGGCCTGCGGCGGCGCAAGTAAGGCATAGCCGCAATAAAAACGCCGGGCATCCTTGCCCGGCGTTCCTGTTTCCAGCTGACGCTGATTCAGCGCTGCGCCACCGTCGTCGCCGTCACGACAACCTGCGCCAGCCGCGGCCCCGGCACATAGCTCATCCGCATGTCTTCGCCATACCGGCCGCGATTGAATTCCATCCACACGTTACCGTCGCGTGAGGTGTACCGGTCGGCGGACAGCGCCACCAGCCTGATGGGACGCTGCTTGTCGATCGTTGCGACGATGCCGTCGTCGGCCGGCTCCACCTTCATGCGCCAGCCATTCGACATCGCGTAAGCGCCGCTGATCGCCTCGGCCTGGTATTCCCAGAACTGGAAGGCCGGTGCCGGAGCCGTCACTTGCACGGTCGAGGTCGGCTCGGGGTTGGTCTGCGGGTAGTTGTTCGACTGGGCACCGGCGTTAGCAGCCAGCAAGACCAGCGAAGCAGGACATAACAAGGACAGGATGCGCATGTTCGCCTCCCTTTCATGAATCGAAACCGGCGCTCGGGAAATCCCGCCGGTGCATTCATACTAGGGCAGTGTCCCAGCGTTACAAGACGTCAGGTCATCACATCACGAAACGGTCTCGATTCAAGGAAATTCAGATCGAAGCGAAATGAACCCGCACTCAATCGACGATCCGCCCACCCTGCCCAATGATGCTCAAGTCCACGAAATTCGACCCATTATGGTTCCCCGGCGTGAACTTGACCGTATAGCCGCCGAGGTCATACGCCCCCATCGTCTCCAGCGCATGCACGAAGTTCTTGCGCGTCGGCTCGCCCTTGACGTGGCGCAGGCCTTCCACGAACACCTTGGCGGCAATGAAGCCTTCCAGGCTCGCATAGTCCGCCTCGCGGCCGGGCTTGCCCAGGTAGAGCTTGCGGTATTCCCTGGCGATGTCCAGCGTTTCGTTCCACGGCGACGGCATCACCTGGGAAATCATCACGCCGCGGGCCGCCGGCCCCAGTTCGTCCGCCAGCGCGCGGCTGCCCACGAACGAGACGTTCCAGAAGAACGGCACGTCGTCATTGTTCTTGCGCATTTCGCGGATGAAGGCGGCGCTGGATTTGTAGGCCGAGATCATGACGATGGCGCGCGGATGCGCAGCCTTCATCTTGGCCACCGCGGCGGCCACGTCGGTACTGTTGCGTTCCACCGAGGCGGTGGCCAGGATCGTGCGCTGGCGCCGCTTGAGCGCCTGCTCCACGCCCTGCAGCCCGGCCTGGCCGTACGCATCGTTCTGGTACAGCACGGCGACGCTCTTGACGCCCATGACCTCGAGGTGCTCGACGATCTTTTCGGTTTCCTTGGCATAGCCGTCGCGGACGTTGAAGATGTTCTTGTTGAAGGGTTCGCGCAGGGTCTGCGCACCCGTCATCGGCGCGAAAAAGGGGATGTCTTCCTTGTCCACCCAGGGCTGGGCGGCGTTCGAGGTCGGCGTGCCGACGTAGCCGAACAGGGCGAACACGCGCTCCTTGTCGACCAGGGCGCCGGTATTGGCCTGCGCGCGTTGCGGGTCGTAGCCATCGTCCAGCGTGTTCAGGACGATGCGCCGGCCGTTCACGCCGCCAGCGGCATTCACGGCATCGAAATAGGCGAGCGCGCCGTCGCGCATGGCCGTGCCCAGTGCCGATGCCGGGCCGGACAAGGCGGCGGACTGGCCCAGCACGATCTGCTTGTCGGTGACACCGGGACCGGCCCAGCCGAATCCGGCCACGCACAGCAGTCCCAAACCAACACACTTCTTGATCAGATGTCTTGATAACACGGTAGCGCCCCTTTGATGAGGATCTACATATTACCCGACTAGAATTTCCTCAAAGAAATTAATTGATCAAGTGTTGTGCAAAGACCTCGCCCGTCAGTCACGACATGCCGTCGACCACCACCCGGTTGCGCCCGCCCCGCTTGGCCGCATACAGCGCCTTGTCGGCGGCGTCGATCAGCGCCGACGGTTCGTTCAGCGCCAGCTTGCCGTAGCTGGCCACGCCAATGCTCAGCGTCACCATCGGCCAGTGCGCGCCCGGCGCGTGCACCAGGCCCAGCCCCGCCACGTGTTCGCGGATCGCGTTCGCATGGCGCTCGGCCTGCTCCAGCGAGGTGTCCGGCAGGATGGCGGCGAATTCCTCGCCGCCGTAGCGCGCGGCGATGTCGGCCGGGCGCTTCAGTTTCGCCGCCAGCGCCTGGGCGACGGTGCCCAGGCAAGTGTCGCCCTGCTGGTGGCCGAAGTGGTCGTTGTAGAGCTTGAAGGAATCGATGTCGATCAGCAGCAGCGACAAGGAGCCGCCGATGCGCTGGGCGCGGCGCAGTTCGCGTTCGATGGCGACGTCGAAGTAGCGGCGGTTGGCGATGCCGGTCAGGCCGTCGACGTAGGAACGGGCGCGCAGTGTTTCGGCGTGGTCGATCAGGCGGCGTTCGCGCTCGAGCGTGTTGCTGACGTCGCGGATCTCGACCAGGCAGAAGCGTTCATCGCCTTCCCGGAACGGCGTCACCGTCACCGCCTGGTCGATGCGCGGGCCATCGAAGCTGCCTGCCTCGCGCAAGGGAAAGGGAGCGCGGTTTTCGGACGGCGCGACGCTGCCGGCGTGGCCCTCGATGAGCGCGGCCAGCACCGCCGCCTCGACGCGCGAGCCGCGCAGTTCCGGGAACACGTCGAACAGCGGCCGCGACTGCACGCGCGCGGCCGAACGTCCGGAACGCGGCGTCATCCAGCTGTTCCACAGGACGATGCGCAACTCGGCATCCAGCACGATGAGGCCGCTGTTGACGAGGTTGAGGGTGCGCGCGGAGAGCGCGCTTGCGAAGCCGGTGTCGGGGTGGATCACGTCGCCGTTTGCTGTCTGGTAAACAAACGATGATACCGGAATTCAAGACGCGGGAAGGACCAACATTTGCCCATCCGGACAAACATTTGTTTCTTTCCGAAACGAAAGTACTTGGCCATGCGCTGTCGAGCCGCTATAATTCTGCCCGTTGGGTCGTTAGCTCAGTTGGTAGAGCAGCGGACTTTTAATCCGTTGGTCGCAGGTTCGAGCCCCGCACGGCCTACCATGAACAAGCAGTAGCACGAAAGGCGTTACGAGAAATCGTAACGCCTTTTTTGTTTTACGCTGCCCGTCGGCGCCAGCGCCAGCTGAGACAACCGAACCTCCCGCCGCAGAAACCATCCAACGCTCAGCACCGGTGACATCCCTCCACCGGCGCCCATGTGCAGTTCTCTTTCCAATGCGTTACTGACTGATTGGAGACATCATGAGAATGCTGAGCATTATCCTCGCTTCGACCCTCCTGCTGTCCGCCTCCGCCCTCGCCGGGGGCGGCATCGGCGAGCGACCCACCGCGCAACAAATCGTCGACGTCGAAGGGACCTACGCTCTCGACAATGGTGAGCGCCTCCGGGTCTTCGGGCTCGACGGCAGGTTGTATGTGGAAGTCGGACATCACCGCAAGGAACTGGTGGTGGCCGGGCCGGACCTTTTCGCGTCGAAGGACGGTTCGGTATCGCTGCGTTTCGATCCCGACGGCGATGCGGACAAGGTCGTGCTGGGCTACCGCCGCGATGTGGACAGCGGTATCCCGCTGCGGATGGCATCGGCGGACCTGCGGCGACGCTGATCGACGCCACCCGCTTCGCGCGGCAGCACGAACGCCAGCCCCAGGCTGGCGTTTTTGTCTTGAAATACAGTAAGCTGTGGGCCTTCCTTTCTCCCACCGCTTCATGCCGCAAACCATCCTCACGCCTGTCCACCACGAACTGATCATCAAGAAAAGCCGCTTCATCGCCTGCGTCCAGCCGATGCCGGACCGGGCAGGCGCGCAAAAAGTCGTGGCCGCGCTGCGGGCGGAGCACCCGGGTGCCGCCCACGTGTGCTGGGCCTTGCTGGCCGGCGGGCAATCGGCCGCGGTCGACGATGGCGAGCCGAGCGGCACGGCCGGGCGCCCGATGCTGGACGTGCTGCGTCACCAGGACCTGGAAGGCGTGCTGGCGACCGTGGTGCGCTACTTCGGCGGCGTCAAGCTGGGCGCGGGCGGGCTGGTGCGTGCCTATACGGACAGCGTGGCGCAAGCCCTACTGGCGGCGCAGAAGGTGGCCATCCTGCGCCTTCGCCAGTTGCGCTGCCGGGTCCCCTACCCGCTCGAAGGCTTGCTGCGGCGCGAACTGGAGCTGGCCGGCGCGACCCTGGATGAAGTCACCCACGCCAACCAGGTCGGCTTTACCTTTTCCCTGCCACAAGACAAGGCCGATGCGCTGGTGGCGCGCCTTAACGAAGCCGGCAATGGCCGCGTCGCCTGGATTGGCCAGGACGAGGACGCCGAATAAAGGTCACAAGCCGCTTCTGGCCGAACTCGGCCGTTCGACTCAGCATGGCAGGTTTGCGTGTGCACTGAGGCAACATCGCTAGCGTACGCCACTACTGTACATTTATACAGTATCATAGCTCCTGTTCGGTTATTGAAGAGAAGCAGCATGACGCAACAGCGCGCAGCCAGAACTGATTACACCGCTGTTCCATTCGATTTTCCATACGAGCCTGGTGGCACGTCATGGAATCGCTGCGTGACTTGGAATATATGCGAGGAACTTGCACTGCACCTCGCGAGCGAGTGTGCTCAAGTCCACATGGAGTCGGATCGGTCTGTCAGGCCAATCGACCTCCTGCTGAAATCGTATCGTGTGGTCGAGGCGCTTGGGTGGGGCGAACCACCGTTATTGCGGTGGGTAATCCAGCGCGTCGCGGCCTTGCTGAACTGGCCAACGCCAGACATTGCCCGACAACCATGAGCAATGCGCCAACCTTGGTAACAAGGTTTATTCAAAGGAGATTAGTGATGAACTTCAGCCTGAATTTTTTGGAACACAACGTCTCGATTGCTGAGGACACATGGACCGCGCTAGTTACGACTGGTAGTGATGCGTCACTTGCGAATGTACGGGCTACCATCTTGGACGTTCTGGAGCGGAACGGTACTTTTACCATCGAGGACAGCAATGACCAATCCGTGCGTCGCATTGAGACGGCTGCTGAATTTGAAGGATTCATGCAGGAAGTCGAGATGCAGCGCACGCAGTTTCAACAGGATCAGGCTCAATAAGATCCGGTTTGGATATGGCAGCTTGCCTGGTTCGACTTTCTGACTGGGCGACTGCCAACTAACCACCCGGACGTTGCGCTCGAACGCAAAAAGTCTTGCGTCACCAAAAGAATGGGCGAGGTTGCAATTCCCCAGCCATCACCTTCGCCGCGTTCCGTAATGCGCGTTGACACCGCCAATGCCCCTCTGCGCCGCATAAATTCTTAAGCATTTCGTAAACTCTTTCCGCATCGTTAGGAGCGATTCTTGCGCTGGCCTGCAGAAGGAGAAAAAGCGCTTCGCTTCGAGAAGCGACAGGCTCAACGTTTTTGGCGATGTTTAGAGCTTCACGAAGACGTTTGCTGGCTTCGGATTTGTAGTCTCGTTCGGCAAGCGCAGCAATTTCCCACGCTCGGACTGCACACTGTTGATACTTGTCGCCACCTTCAGCCGCAGCTTTTGCTGCTTCTGCCGAGATTGTGATGACATCATTGTCTGCAAATCGTGCAACCCAAGCCAAAGCCTGTGCGCGAAACCATGGTTCGTCAACCTGCCGAGCTTGCTTAAGTGCTTCGCCCGGGCGCGACTTTGCCAAGCTGATCGCTCGATCCCGCGGCGTTGTAGCGCTCATTGCTCTTCCATTCCTCCGATGACGAGGTGACTCTGCAAAGACGTATGCCTGCTCAGCCGATAGCGAACAATCGGCACGGCTCAGTGTACCCGGCTGTTGTCTGCAGAGCAACTAGAGGGTTTTGTCAGGCGTTCCAAGTCCGTCGCCAGCAAGCTCAGCCTGTTACCGCTATCATTCAGCCTGATACCGGACATCACGACTCAAAAGCGGACTCATTGTTCGTGAGCCGCTATAGTGACCAGTCTCCCTTCGCGCCTGCGCGTCTTGTACCTCATCCATACGCAGGCGCAGCCATTCACTGCGAAAAAGAACACATGATCAAGAAGAGCCTGGCCCCCTTGGCCCTCGGCGGTTTCGGTATTGGCATGACGGAATTCGTCATGATGGGCATCCTGCCCGATATCGCCACCGGCCTGAATATTTCCATTCCCGAAGCGGGTTACCTGATCTCGGCCTACGCGGTCGGGGTCGTCGTCGGCGCGCCCACGCTGGTCAGCCTGCTGGCGCACCGTCCGCCGCGCAGTGTGCTGATCTGGTTCATGCTGATGTTTGCGGTGTTCAACGCGCTGTCCGCGTTCGCGCCGAACTTCCACACGATGATGCTGTTCCGCTTCCTGGCTGGCCTGCCGCACGGCGCCTTCTTCGGCGTCGGCGCCGTCGTTGCGACGCGCCTGGCGGACAAGGGCAAGGTGGCGGCCGCGCTGGCCAGCATGTTCTCGGGCCTGACGATCGCCAACGTGATCGGCGTGCCGGCCGGCACCTGGCTCGGCCACAACATGAGCTGGCGTATCGTGTTCCTGATCGTGGCCGTGATCGGCCTGGCCACCGCCATCATGATCCAGAAGCTGATCCCCTACTTTGAAGCGGCCCCGAGCGCGGGCATCCGCCAGGACCTGAAGATCTTCCGCAAGCCGAAGCTGTGGCTGGCGCTGGGCATCACCTCGATCGGTACCGGCGGCTTCTTCGCCTGGCTCAGCTACATCGCGCCGATGCTGACGGAAGTCTCGCACTTCCACGCCAATATGATCCCGATGATCATGACCGTGGTCGGTGTCGGCATGACGGTGGGTGTACAGTTCGGCGGCAAGCTGGCCGACCGCGTGCACCCGCTGCGCGCCATCATGATCCTCTTGATGACCATGGTTGCGCTGCTGTGCCTGAACGCGGTGCTGGCCTGGTCGCAGCCGGCGATGGTGGTACTGGCCTTCCTGGTGGGCGCGAACGCGCTGGCGCTGGGGCCGCCGATCCAGATGCTCCTGATCGAGCATTCGCGCGAAGCCGAGATGCTCGGCTCCTCGCTGGGCCAGTCGGGCTTCAATATCGGCAATGCCACCGGCGCCTTCCTCGGCGGCATTCCGCTGACCCTGGGCATGTCCTTCGCCTCGCCGCTGTGGGTCGCGGCCGGCCTGGCGCTGTGCGGCGTGCTGCTGTCGGCGGCGATGACGGTGCATGGCCGCCGCGAAGGCGTGAGCGCCCTCGCCTGATCAGCGGCGGCGCCGCGCCAGGGCGGCCGCGCCCAGGCCCAGCAGGAACAGCACGATACTGGCCGGTTCCGGCACATCCTTCGCCGGCAGGGTCGCGTTGCCGCCGGACGGCTGGTTGCTGCCGCCCATGCTGAAGCCGGGCACGTCGACGGCGCTGAAATAATGGTTGGCATTGACCTGCACCGTCGACGACCAGTTATCGACGATCACTTGCCCGTTGATGACGCCCCAGTTGGCGCTCTGGGTCGCGTACGGCGCCAGCACGCTGCCGATCACGCCGCGCACGTCGATGCTGGTCGCCTCATAAAAATTGAACAGGACGTTGTAGCCGGACAGCGGCTCGAAGCTGATGCCGCCGTTGTTGAAGGTGCCGGCGGCGCCGCTGACGTTGAAGATCAGGGTCTCGCCCGGCACCAGCTTCTCCAGCGTCCAGCTGGAGGAATTGGCGAACAGGTCGGCCGAGACGTCGAAGATGTCGACCCCGCCCGCGCCGCTGCCCGTCACCTTGACGCCGCTCCACAGGCGCGAGACCGAGCCGGTCGGGTCGAGGTCGCCCAGCGCGTTGGCAAGCGTCTTGTAATAGGTTTCGGTGGCCTTGAAGTCGATCGGGTTGGTCGTGGAGACCATCGGCGCCGCGGCCCAGGTCAGCGACGTGCTGCCGCCCACGTAGGCCTTGCCGTTGCTGATCGATCCGCCGGTCAGGCTCAGGTTGCCGCCCGCGACCAGCGCGTAGCCGTTGCTGCCGAAGGCATCCTTGTCAAGCGCGTTGATCGAGTAACTGGAAACGGTCACGTTGCCGCCGGCGACCACCGCGCCTTCGACGTCGCTCGAGGGCGCGGTCACATTGTGGACCGCGTACAGGTTGGCGCCACCGATCGGCGCACCCAGGTTGACGATGCCGGCCTGGGCGGGACCGGCCAGCGCCGCCGCGGCGGCAAGTGCAGGGACGAGTGAGCGGATTGTGGGCATGTGATTTCTTTGAGGAAAATCAAGATGCCCAAGAGTATCATCAATACCGGCACTTTGCCGGCTTATTTGACGATACAGCAAGCGCCCGCGTCAGGGCAGGTAGCCTTGCGCGCGCAGGCTGTCCAGTGCGGCCGTGATGGTCGCCTCGGTCTGCACCGCTTCCGTGAAGCCTGCGCGGCGGATCTTGCCCATGTCCGAGATCATGTCGAACTCGGTATTCAAGATGAAGTCGCCGAAGGGCCAGGCCACCAGCTTGGCGTAGTCGACTTGTTTCAAGCCATGGCGCTCGGCCAGGCGCTGCCAGGCACCGGCCTGGGACGGCATCTGGCGCGCCAGCGAGAACGGCTGCACCGATCCCACCTCCATGCCGAAGTTCTCGGCAACTTTCTTCCAGATTCGCTCCCAGCGGAACGGTTCGCCGACGAGGTTGAAGGCTTCGTTGCGCGCGTTCGGGTCGAGCGCGGCCCAGACGCTGGCGCGCGCCAGCCAGTCGGCGTCGGTGGTCTGGGCAAAAGCGCCGTTGTAGGTCTTGTGCGAGCCCGGGAAGCGCAGCGGCAGGCCGGCTTCGCGGCTCAGCGCGGCGAACACCCCCATCACCATCACGATGTTCATCGGGTTGCCGACGATGTCGCCGACCACCACGTCCGGACGCAGGATGCTCCACTCGAATTCGCCGGCAGCGGCACGCTCACGCAGCAGGTCTTCCTGGGCGTAATAGAAATTCGGGCCGAGGTGGCGCGCATCGTCTTCATAGAACGGCGCCAGCGAGTGACCCAGGTGCACGCCGTAGACCTTGGCGCCCTGGTAGTGCACCACGCGCTCCAGCTTGGCGCCGGCCGCCTTCAGACCGTCGAGCAGGTTGCGCAGCATGGCGCCGTTGATCGCTTCTTCCTGGGCCAGGTCCTGGTTGCCCTTGAGGGCCGCGTAGAACACGTGGGTGGTATCGCCGGCGGCTTGCAAGGCCTGCTTCGTCGCTTCCGCATCCAGCAGGTCGGCCTTGATGGTCTCGACGCCGTCGATGAAGGTGCGCGGGATGGCCCGGACTTGCCAGTCGGGGCGGTTCTTGAGTTCACGGACGACGGCGTTGCCGATGATGCCGCTCGCGCCGACCACCAGCGCGGTATGTTGTTTACTCATGCTTGTTCCTTATTCGAAGTGAATAAGGCAAGCTTAAACCAACAACGCGTGTCCCATCGCCTGGCTGATTTCTTCGGCCTCCGCGACGATCTCGCCGAGCGTCGCCTCGTCCACCAGGTAGTCCAGCGCGCTCTCGTCGTGCTCCGGCAGCGGCCCCGGCGGCTTACCCAGCGGGGACGGCACCGCGGCGTACAGGTTGGCCAGCAGCAGCGTGTCGAGCAGCGAGGTGGGCGGCATGTGGAGGAAGGCGTCGCGCAGCTGGAAGATGGCGTCGGCGACGGGTTCGGGCAGCGACAGGCGGCGCGCCACTTCGCGCGTGACCACGTCTTCGCACAGCTCGGCCCAGCGCTCCGGATCGTCGTCCAGCAGGCCGGGATAGCCGTCGGCGCGCGACAGCAGGTAGAAGCCGCCGACTTCGTGCACGATGCCGGCGAACATCGCCGTATCCGGGTTGGCGCCGGTGACGCGGCGCGCGAACACTTGCGCCAGGGCCGCCACCTGCACGGTATGCTCCCACAGCTGTTCGCACTTGGCGCGCAGCAGCGGGTTGGCGATGCGGCTGCCGAACTGGCGCACGACCAGGCCGGCCACCAGCATCTGCAGGTTGCGGAAACCGACGCGGGTGACGGCGCCGCGCACGTTGGTGATCGGGCGTCCGCCGGCGTTGAAGGCGGAGGTGTTGGCCAGGGCGACGGTGCGCGCGGCCAGTTGCGGTTCGCCCAGCACCAGGCGGATCGCCTCTTCCAGCGGGCAGTCGGGATCGTTGAGCGCTTGCTGCAGGCGCAGCACGGCGTTCACACTGGTGGGGAAGGAAATCTCACCGCGCTCCGCTTGGGCGACGATGGTTCCGAAGGCTTCGAGTCTGTTCACGGCGAGATTATAACGCGCCTAATTTATCCTCAAAGCAATTGCCAGCATAGTGGTTCGTA
>Ga0265797_10004595_pt1 | contig 20964 bp, 17 predicted proteins | sample P2T30metagenome_FD_192433 | JGI IMG/M metagenome (GOLD analysis project Ga0265797, IMG submission 192433) | Plant litter microbial communities from East Loma Ridge, Irvine, California - P2 T30 | ecosystem: Environmental > Terrestrial > Plant litter > Unclassified | place: USA: California...
AGGCGTTGCTGCATTCCCGCTTTTTGAAGGCAGCTCTACAACGGCAGCCGGTATTATTCTTCTTTTGATAAGTATGCTGTCCGTATCAGCAGCAAGTGTTTATTATGCAACCATTCAATGGAAACTGCCTAATTTGCTGATTAACGGCTGGCAGGTACTGCTTGGAGGAATATTTTTATTGCCGGCAACATTGCTGTTCGGTGATACTGCAACTATGAAATGGGATTTACAATTCTGGGGATCTGTACTTTGGCTAAGCCTGGCTGTATCTATAATCGGGCTGATATGCTGGTTTTATCTGCTCAGGATTGATACGGTCAAGGCATCACTCTGGCTGTTTCTCTGTCCGCTATTTGGTTTCTTTTTTGCCTGGTGGCTTATGGGTGAGCCGATAACAGCTTATACTGTTGGAGGAACGGTTCTCGTAATTGCCGGTCTGTATGCAGGTCAGAGAAAAAAGCTTGAAAAAAAGTAAGCCGTACTGCTGATTTATATTCAGAGCACGACTTCAGTATATTATTCTGTTTCTATTTCGCCTTTCAGGTAAAGTTTGGCCTGTCCGCTAATTTTCACCCTGTTATCTTCCAGCTCACATTTAAGATAACCACCGCGTTTGGAAAGCTGTTTGGCGGTCATCGTTTTTTTAGAAAGTCTTTCTGCCCAGTAGGGGATCAATGTCGTATGTGCGGAGCCCGTAACCGGATCTTCATCCACTCCGGACTGGGGCGCAAAGAAGCGGGATACAAAATCCACATCGCTGCCGGAAGCAGTAACAATGATTCCGCGGGCAGGAATTGTGGAAAGCACAATAATGTCAAAATCAAGGTTCTTAACCTCATCTTCGGAATCCAGTACGACAAGGTAGTCTGTCTTGCCCTTATACACTTCTGCCATCGTTGTTGAGCTCAGGCTTTCAACCAAAGCAGGCGGTGGTACGGCAACCTGATAATGATCTGCCGGAAAATCCATCGTCAGCCAGTCTTCATCAGACGTAACAGCAAGTTGTCCGCTGCGGGACTCAAAGCGAACGATATCACCTTCAAAGTTGTGCACATTAAAAATCACATAAGCGGCTGCCAGTGTTGCATGCCCGCAAAGATCTACTTCCGTTGTCGGTGTAAACCACCGGATATGAAAACCATTTTCAGAGGGAATAAAAAAAGCCGTCTCAGCAAGGTTGTTTTCTGCTGCAATTTTAAGCATTGTATCATCCGGGAGCCATTCGGTCAGTGGCACAACAGCAGCCGGGTTTCCACAAAACAGGCGGTCTGTGAAAGCGTCAACTTGATATATAGGAAGTTTCATGTGGTGTCGCAAATGGTGGTTATGATTTTACCAAGGTATTAAAAAAATCTTCTATTCAACGTAGATATGCATGGGAAATTTTAAGATTATTATTAGAATTAGATAAAAATTGAATTAGAATTCGTATTGTAATTATCTTTTTCTGTTTTTCATCCGAAGATATACCCCATTGGTCCAGCCAAATCCTTCCTGAATTTCATATTCTCCTCCTCCCGCGATCAGATTTGTGTTGGATACATCGTATTTTTCCAGCATTTTTCCGGAGTGCTTAAATTCCTTTTCTATTAAAGTCAGCCATTCATCGCTTAATTCGTTTGCAGTACGGTGAAAGTTGTAGTTGCGCAAGCCTTTATATGTAATCCATTGCAGCGGAGCCCATCCGTTTGGTGCATCCCATTGCTGTCCGGATTTCACCAGCGTTGTCAATAATCCGCCCGACCGAAGAAAATTCAATCGGATATAACCTCGGATGTAGTGAGACTGCTGCTTGGTGGCGAGCTTAAAATACAGTGGAAATGTTCCTGCAAGTGTAATTGCATTGGTATTGAGTTGTTTCTTAAAATCGTAATCCATGTAATAGTTACGCAGGTCGTTCCAGAAATAGTCTTGGATTGCCTTTGCCCGAAGCTGTGCTTTATGAACAAACTCATGGTGCAGGTCATACTGATCATTGAGCAAATAAGCTTCTGCCAGCGTTTTTTCCAGATTATACATCAGACAGTTCAAGTCTACTGGTAAAATATCTGTGGTATGTATTGATGCAAAATCATTTTCATCTCGGAACCACCGGCTGCTGAAATCCCAGCCGGATTCAGCTGCTGCACGCAAATGACGATAAACTTCATCTTTGTTTGCCCGGTGTTTTTCTTCTGCTTCCGCACCAATTTCTATATCTTCACCGTATGATTCCGGCCTTGGCGTAGCTTTGTCATCCCAGTACCTGTTTAGTACAACTCCTCCGGGCAAATGAACAACTCTCCGGTATGCTGTAAACGGCTCAGTTTCCGGATCTGATCCATCCATCCAGTAATCATATTCTTTCTGAAGCCGGTGAAGGTATTTCTTCAGCACCTTCTTTCCTTCCATCTCACTGTAAAGATTTACCATCAGCGAGAAAAACGGTGGCTGTGAACGGCTGAGATAATAAGTGCGGTTGGCCGTAGGGATGTAGCCAAATTTATCAATCAGGTAGGCGAAATTATTGATCATACTTTCGATCAGATCTGTTCTTCCTGATTCTTTCAGCCCCAGCATTGTAAAGTAACTATCCCAGTAATAGATTTCCCTGAAACGCCCCCCAGGTACTACATACGCATAAGGCAAAGGGATAAGCGACCCGCCGCGTTCCTGATTTTCCGGCTGGCGCGTTAATACTTTCCACAGACTTTGAACGTACTGTTCAGTTGTAGAATCAGGGTCTGGGACAAAATCAGATTTTATTTCAGAAGCCGGTCTGAAATGTTCCAGTACAAATCCGGTTATATCAAAATCCGGACTGCCTTTTTGCTGATAGTATTTTTCAATAATTAAAACCGGGTCTTCTAACGGGATACAGTCGGCAAATGTTTTGGAGTCTTTAAAAACATGAGCATTTTGAACATCCTTAAACAGCGTTCCGTACAGGTCTTCCGGAGACGTGTATGATTGACTATAGATAGTGTCGGGCGCAATGAATCCGTACAAACGATAAAAATTTTGTGGTTGTAACCAATTGAGTCAAAAATATTTAAATATGTTTCGGTACAGATTTAAATATATTTAAATCGTTTATTTAACTTCTGTAAACTTTAACTTCTCTAATTTTAACGCATTTTCTATCAGCTGTATTTCAATTCCGAGTATACCTGTTTCTCCGGCGAGGTTAATTTTCTCAAAATCATCGGTTGGTTTATGGTAATCGTCGTGTCCTCCGGTATGGAAAAACAGTACGGGGATCTGCTTTGCGTAAAAGGATCCGTGATCGGAACCTCCGCTTCCTGCATTATCGGTGAAGAACTTTGTATCTGTTTTAATATTTTCAAAGATACCTGGCCATGCAGCGCTGGTTCCGTAACCTCCAATCCCCACGCCACGGTTCGGATCCAAACGGCCGATCATGTCCATATTAGCCATAAAATTGATTTTATCAAGCGGAAGCGTTGGGTTGTTTACAAAATGCCGCGATCCCAGGAGCCCCAATTCTTCGGCGCCGAAGGCAATAAAAAGAAAGTTATAAGCTTCTTTTATATCGTTGCCTGAAAAGTACCTGGCCAATTCCAGCAATCCGGCTACACCCGATGCATTGTCGTCGGCACCATTGTGAATCTGCCCTTCCGGTTTTTCTGCTTTTGAACTGCCCTGACGACCCATTCCCAGATGGTCAAAATGTGCACCGATGACAATGGTATATTCCGCACCGTTATCCAGAAAACCGATAACATTATTTGTTTGTCTTAAACTGTCCGAAACAACAACTCTGCGGATTTTTGCAGTAAAGGACTGATAGTAACCCTCAGTGCCTTTTTGAATAAGGTTATACTTTTTAAATTGCTTGGCTACATACCTGGCCGCTTTGCCATTTTCTTTACTTCCCGTACCCCGCCCTTTCATTTTATCGGCAGCCAGGTATTTGATATGTTTGGCAATATTGTCTGCTGACGGGTTCGGAGATTGGGCAAAGGAGTTTAATGACAAAAGGGAAATACTCCAGAAAATCAAAAATTTCATAAATAGAATCAAAAAATAAAGTAACAACAGGTTGCAGAATGCTGCTTAATTTAATCCGTTTCGCAGCAATGCTTCATACACCACATCCATAATGGCCGTCCGGATATTGAGCTGAGAGATTTTATTGTTTTCCCGTGTCGGATAAACTCTGTTAGACAGGAATACGTAGTTTAACTTCCAGGCCGGATCTGCCCAGGTCATAATCCCGGTGTAGCCTGTGTGGCCAAAGCTGGACGGACTTGCATAACGCGGTGCATTACCGGTATATTTGAATGAAGGTTTATCAAAACCAATTCCTCTGCGGCTGCCCGTTTCCGGATATTGATATCGTGTAAATTCAAACAAAGCATCCTTGCTCAATAACTGCTGCCCGCCATAGTAGCCCTGCTGCAGGTACATTTGCCATACTTTCATCACATCGTTGGCATCCCCAAATAATCCGGCATGTCCGCTCAATCCGCCTAGCATTGCTGCAGCTTCGTCGTGAACTTGTCCGTGCAATTGAGTCATTCTGAAAAAAGTATCACGTTCTGTGGGAACGATGTCGGCAAGACCGTAAAATCTTTTCGGATTAAAGGTTAGCGTATTTGCTCCCAGCTTATGGTAGTAATGGTTTTTTAAGTAATCTTCAAAATTCTCACCCGACAATGTCTTTACGATCTGCGGATATAAAATGAAGGAAAGGTCACTGTAAACATAACCTTCTTTTTCATTCAGCGGCGAATCGCGGATAGACTTGAAAATCGTTTTATCATAATTTTTATAAATGAAAAGACTGTCGCCCACAACGGAAATCGGGAATTTTTTAGATCTGGTCGTGCTAAATGTATTTTTTTTCCAGGTACCGTCCGGATTCTGTGCTTCTTTCCACAAAACAATAAAGGATTTCAGCCCTGCACTATGCGTCAATACGCGTCGCCAAGGAAGATCCGCTTTGTTTGATTTTTCAAAATCCGGCAGGTAATCCTTCATCGTTGCATCGAGGTCAAATTTCTTTGCGTCCCAAAGACTCATCAGGGCAAGTGTTGAAGCGGTAATTTTGGTAACAGATGCGAGGTCATATAGATCGGTGAGTTTGACAGGCTCGGGGCTTTCGTAAGTGTGCCTGCCGTATGCCTTTCTGAAAAATACTTTTCCGTCCTTTGCCAGTTGTACCACGCATCCGGGTGTCGCTTTCTGATTTACCGCCAGGTTTGCGATTGAATCAATTTTAAAGGTAATCAGTTTTGAATCCAGCCCGATCTCTTCCGGAATCGTATATTTTAATCTGCCCAGTGCCTTAGTTTCAATGCCTGAATTATATGGAAAATTGCTGTTTACAGTTACCGGTAATTTTCCAACTGCCGGAATTGCCCCAAAAATCAGCTGAGCCGTAAGATCCTGCGTGTACGGTGTCAACTGATAAGCCATCAGCAGCGATTTGGCAGCCTCTGGTTTTTGAATTTTATTCAGTGCGTAAGGATTGCCGAAAACAGAGACAACCGCTTTGTTCGTGGCGATCAGCTCCTGTAAAGTACTGTTCATGGCTTCTGTTAATCCGTAATTTCCACGCGGAGAAATACTGCTCAGGTGCAAACCAACAAGGATCAGATTGAAAGAGTCCAGCTTGCTGCGTAGGGCTGTTAATTGCGCTTCCGTAGGTTTTGCCGGAATAACAAAATGTTCAACCGTAGTATACAAAGAAAGGGTTTTCTGGAAAGTTGTAATACTGTCGGCTCCCAGTGAAACCGAAGCGATTTTTAATGTATCGAGTTCCCGCAGAGGCAGCAGATTCTGTTCGTTTTTAAGAACTGTTAAGGCTTTTTCTGTCAGAAGGCGGTTGGTCAGTTCAGCCGATTTCGGATTTAAATCTTCATACAGATTTGTTAAGTCAACCGGTTTGTAGTGATTAAGACCGACCCACGCTTTTGCTTCCAGAACCTTGCGGCATCGGAAATCAATTTCTGCCTGTGATATCTTTCCGGCTGCAATGCTCTTCTTTATTTCCGCAATGGTTTTAGAGACGTCTTCTGTAAATTCAAGCACATCCATGCCAGCTTCCAGTCCCATGGCATCTGCTTTTCCGTTTGGGAAATATTTGGTAACACCTTTCATGTTCATGGCGTCGGAATAGATCAAACCCTCAAAGCCAAGTTTATGCCGGAGTAAATCCGTAACAATCGGTTTTGAAAGGGTAGAAGGAAGATTTGGCGTTTTATCCAAAGCCGGGATGCTCAAATGGGCGATCATTACACCACTGAGTCCGTTGTTTATCAGTGCTTTAAAAGGATAAAGTTCGAGCGAATCTATACGTTCTGCGTTATGGGAAATTAAAGGAAGATCATAGTGTGAATCTGTCCCGGTATCACCATGTCCGGGAAAATGTTTGGCGCTTGTCAGCAAACCATTTTCCTGCATACCTCTCATGTAGGAAACGGCCTTATCGGCTACTTTGTATTTATTTTCACCAAACGACCTGAAACTGATAACCGGATTGTTCGGATTGTTGTTGACATCAGCAACCGGGGCAAAGTTAATGTGTACGCCTAGCCGCCTGGCCTGTTTTGCAAGCTGTGCACCCATTTCATATATCAGATCATTATTTCCCTGGATCGCACCGAGTGTCATTTGATATGGATAGCGAACCGTACTGTCAATACGCATCGCCAGTCCGAATTCTGCATCCATGGCTATCAGAAGCGGAACTTTGGAAACAGACTGATAATGATTGGTAAGCCTTGCCTGGGGAACTGGGCCTCCCTGGAAGAAGACGATTCCGCCTACCTTGTTTTCACGGATCAGTTTCTCAACATAGGCCGGATTACTTGTTTTGGGATCTATTACCGCTCTTTTTACATCTGAAACTGCCGCAACCATAATAAGCTGTGCAATGCGTTCATCGGGAGTCAGGCTTTTAAATACCGAATCCACCCATTGACGATTTTTATTTAGAAAGCCGGGAGGTGTACTGATTTGGGCAAACGCTTTTTGGAAACAAATTATAAGAAAAAAAGAAAACAGAAATCCGGATTTTTTCATGAGATATGGAAATACAAAACAATTTGTCAAAGTTTGGAAAACCTGAGCACTAAAACAATGTGAAGCATGGCTGAATAGAATCTTTTATGATTGTATTTCAGGGGATGACGATTCCGAGGACCAAACCTGCAATAATAATCAGGTAGGAAGGGAATTTGGTAAAATAAAGAATTAATAATGTACCTGCCAGCGTGGCCAGAGATTGCCAGTTGCCTGTCATGGGTTCAAACATGGATATCGCTGCGGATATGGTCAGCCCGCAGCTTGCAGCATGTATTCCCTGTAAAGAAGCGCGGATGCCACGGTATTTTTTCAGTTGGTCCCAAAAAGGATAAGCAAAAAAGATAAAGAATGTGCCGGGAAGGAAAATACCTGCCGTGGCTACAAAACCTCCGATAATCTGTCCCGTAACACCGCCCGGCTGCATAGACATGCTGCCTACAAAAGTTGCAATTGAGAATACCGGTCCGGGCACGATCTGCGTCAAAGCCATTCCTGATAAAAATTCCTGTGCGGTCAGATAATGTTTAAACTCTACAAATTCATTGTAAAGGATAGGGATCAGAACTTGTCCGCCACCAAAAACCAGGCTGCCATTACGATAAAAGTTCTCGAAAAGCCGGACGGGTAAAGAATTGGTGATTTTACCAATTACAGCGGCTGCAATTAAAACGGAGATCCAAAAAATGAGCGGCCGCCAGGTAATTCTGATCGGCTCCTTATCCATTATTTCATGTTTTTTGAAATTCAGCGAAGCAGCCACACCACCTGAAATGATTAGTATGGGCGTCATGTAAGGTGAAGGATACAGATAGGCTAGAATGATGGAGATGATCAGAAACAGCCAGGACTGTGCATTATGAATTACTTTTCTCGCAATTTTATACGCCCCGAATATCAGAAATGCAACGGCCATTGGCCCCACAAAGCGGGTGAAGGATAGCGAGATCTGATTTTTTTCAAGATAATGTATCCCGATCGCCGCCATCGTCATCAGTATCATTGCTGGCAAAGACCATACCAAAAGCGTCAGATAAGCCAATGGCTGCCCGCCGATTTTCAGACTGATCGCAGTTACGGTCTGTGTGGAGCTGGGGCCGGGAAGAACCTGGCAGAGTGCCTGTAATTCAAGTAGTTCTTCTTCTGAAATGTATCTTCTTTTCCTGACCAGCCGTTCGATCATCATCATTAAATGTACCTGCGGGCCTCCAAAAGCCGTACAGGACAGCAACAGGATATCCAACAGGTAGATGATATACCGAAAGCGCCGGATGGAGTGGGTCAATTTGGTAGAAATTTCATGATGATTTTCACAACGAATGATGCAGCAGAAGTTTACGGAACAAATGTCCGCAGACTACTTCTTTAAGCCAAGTTCTCTCAAACGTTCATCCAGAAATTCTCCGGCTGTCATATCCACATAAAGCTTGGGGCTTTCAGCAGTTACACAGCTATCCAGGCAGGTTAAATCCATATCAGCGCGCGGATGCATAAAGAAGGGGATTGAATAACGGGATGTTCCCATTTTTTCACGCGGCGGATTGACAACGCGGTGAATTGTTGATTTTAATTTGTGGTTGGTAAGTCTGTCGAGCATGTCGCCTACATTTACCACGATCTGATCCGGCAGCGCCGTAATTGCGATCCATTGTCCGTCACGGCGCAGCACTTCAAGTCCTTCGGCGCTGGCTCCCATGAGAAGCGTAATAAGATTGATATCGCCATGTGCTGCTGCTCTTACCGCTCCCTCAGGTACAAGATCAGGGTTCAGGATCGGGAAATAGTGCAGGGCACGAAGCAGGCTGTCGCCGTTTTTAACTTTGTTTTCAAAATAGTCTTCAGGCAGGTTCAGATACAGCGCAATTGCACGCAGAAGCATCTTGCCGGCATTTTCAAATGTTTTATAAACTTCAAGGGTGAATTTTGTAAATTCAGGAAGCTCTTCCGGAAATACATTTGAGGGCATGTTTCCGATCGGTTCAGGCTGGCCGACATGGTAGAATTCTTTCAGATCAGCAACTTTGAAGCCTTTTGCGGTTTCCTTCCCTTTACCAATATAACCACGCTGTCCAAACAGCTCGGGATGTGCGTATTTCTTTTTTATTTCATCTGGAAGTGAAAAAAAGTGCTGTACTGCCTCATACAGGCTGATACGCAGTTCATCACTTAATCCGTGATTTTTGATTGCAACAAAACCAATATTTGTAAAAGCTGAACCCAAATCAGCAACGAATTTTTTCTTTTGTTCAGGATTTCCCGACGTAAAGTCCGCCAGATCAAGTGAGGGTACTTCGTTTAATAGTTCCGGTTCCATATTTTTATTTTTTTGCAAAGTATAAAACAATCCGTTGTTCATGCAACTAAATATATGCCAATCCTCATCTTTTCGTACTTTTGCGAGCCTATGGCGAAAGGTAAATCAGGTACTTCCAAAGCAGACAGCTCTAATTATTTAAAGCCATTACCAGCGAAAGGATGGGCTATTATGGCTGGAATCGTTATCCTGATTGCAGCCATTGTTTGGTGGACGGATAGCACGGATGAGAATAAATGGGAGTTTGTCGGAAAATTTGGTATCAAGCTGCCACTAAAATATGCAATTCATGGCATAGACGTATCACATCATAACGCAAAAATTAACTGGGATAAACTCAAAAATGCAAGAACAGATAAGGTTGGGATAGATTTTGTTTATATAAAAGCTACTGAGGGAGCAACACATCTTGACAGGCAATTTCAGCGGAACTGGTCTGAGGCAAAGCGGATAGGGATAAGAAGAGGAGCTTACCACTTTTATAACCCAAGAGTGAGGTCCGACAGGCAGGTGGCTAATTTTATAGGCCAGGTACGCCTCGAACCCGGAGATCTGCCGCCTGTACTGGATTTGGAAACAGATGCCCGAAAGCCGGATGACATTATTGTAAAAGGAGTAAGAAACTGGCTGGTCCTTATTGAAGAACACTACGGTGTCAGGCCAATTATTTATGTGAATGAACATTATTACAATAAATACATTGCCGGAAATTTTGATGACTATCCGCTTTGGCTGGCGGGATATTCAAGAAGAGACCTGAAAGATCTGGCCTCGGATGCGCAGGTAATCTTCTGGCAACACAGCGAAAAGGGCTGGGCAGACGGTATTAAGGGATTTGTGGACTACAATGTTTTTTTAAATGAACCCGGTGAGTGGGAGAATCTGGGGAATTGAGTTTCAAAGTACTATATATTAGTAACCTTATCAGGTTGTGCGGGCTGATGCAGCCGGTCTGCCAATTTAGGATTTTTACTTTTTGCAAACGGAAGGTTGAATTTCTGCAATACAAAAGCGATCGGATATCTGAACCTTGTCTCAAAGTGAAAAAGGAGAAGACCCGTGCAGGTCAGGAAAGATAAATTAATGCCGGACAGAAGCACAGAATTTATCGATCCGTAGAAATAAAATGAAAAAATGGAGATCATTCCTACCGCAGTGATGATCAGCAGTGAAATCCTAAGATAAGCCCAGTCAAAAATTTCTATGAAAGGTATTGCTTGTTTTCGCAGGTAATAAATCACTAAATACAGCGTGCTGATACAGTGTGCAAGTATCCATAAGACCAAAAACCCATTAAAGTAAAAAAGTTTACCGGCTGCATAGCCACCGGCAATACTGATAAAGGCGAAAAGTAAAGTACCGTGCAGAATACTGTTTAGCTGGCCGTTTGCCAGATTGTGAATGTAAGCAGTAGTCCCCAGCAAATTAACAAACAGGGATAAAAGCAGGGCGATGGAAATTACGTAAACGATAGCAATGTTTTCGAGTTTCAAAAAATGCATGATCAGCGGAATCAGCGGGAAAACCAATGCAAGAGCCAGCAGGGAAAATGAAAAGGTAAAATTAAAAAATCGGGTAAAAGGAAGACTATCCTTTTGATTTCTTCCCGCCAGCGTGGGCAGGTAGGTATTCATGACAACCACAATCAGCATTCTGGCCTGCCAGAAGAATTTATAAATGATATCAAAAAGCCCGAGCAGATGAAGACCGCCAAAATCTTTAATTAAGAATTTAGTCACAGGGTCAGTCAGCATTCCTATAATAGAATTTAACTGAAATTTATATCCATAATTGAAAATTTCCCTAAAAACCTGTCCATTCACATATACAGGACTCAGGATATTGTAATTGAGTTTTCTGGTTACGAAGTATACGGCAATGACTATTGAAATGGTCTCTTTGATTATCAGCCCCACAGCTAAGCCCCAAAGACCGTATTCTTTTAAAAGCCCGATTGAAAAAACGAAGTAAAATATTTTACTGATAATTCCGGTGATGCTTCTTTTGTTAATTTCAAGCATTCCGTCCAGTGAAGATATGAAAACTCTTCCGGCTGAACCCAGAATGAAAGAGGAGAAAATGATGAGAATGATCTGGTCAAGTATCTCGTATTCAAATGGTTTCAAATGCTTTTCGCCATAAATGAGAAATGCTGAATAAGTTAGACCCGACATGATCAGAGAGATAGCCAGAACTGCGTAAAAGGTTGTTGTGATAACCTGTCTTGTTTTGTCATAATCGCCATTTGAATAGTTTTCTGAGACAAATTTTACAGCACTGCTTGCAAAGCCGGAGCTGCCCACAGAAGTAAGCGCCATCAGTGACATAGCCAGAGACCATACGCCTACATAATTTAATCCCAGATTTGTAATTACAACCCTGAAAACAATGAATACCACGATGGTCTCAAATATGTATTCCAACAAAGAGATCAGATAGGTAGAAATTTTCATTCAGAGCACTGATTATGGATGAGGTAAGGTTATTTTTTTTGCATTTGTTGATACAGAGATAATGTCAGCTCTATCATTTCTGTAACTGTTTCATTCTGAATACTTCTTATTGGTCCTGGTAATCTTAGTGCCTAAAAAAATATCAGTCTAATCTCATATATTTTGCGTACAGAATAATATTGTACGCAAAATATCAAAATATTAGTTTTATTATTGAAAATGAGCTAAAAATCGAATAATTTCGATTGATTTAGTCTGTATTTGCAGAATAAATGATAGTGTATTTTCGATAGAAAACACAAGGGATGGAAACAGGAATTTCATCATACGGATAGGAGTTGAAGGCATGTGTAATTTAAGCCTTTTATCCGTAAAATGCAGTTTATTTTATTAAACCAAAAGCAGGAATTTTGTAGCTGGTTTATTACTTAGTGTATGGGAAATCACCCGCTTCTATTGTTGAAGTTGAGAACAGGTTAAACGACCTATTTAAAATAAAAAAGTAGGAGAAGTACTTTCTCCTACTTTTCATATCGTTGTTATATATATCAGATAATCGGTTCCTGCTGGCTGAGACAATGGAAACTTCCCTGTCCCCAGATAATTTCTGTTGCTTCAAGCGGAATAATTTTTCTTTCCGGAAATGCCTGCTGCAAAATATCGATGGCAATCCCGTCATTTGGATTATTAAAAACAGGAACGATTACACCGGCATTGCAGATCAGAAAGTTGGCATAAGAACCGGGCGTGCGGAAACCATCAATGATCACAGCTTTTGGCATAGGCAACTCAATGATGTTCAGCTGCTTTCCGTTCAGCAGACGCATCGCTTTCAGCATAGCCAGGTTGGTTTTCAGTACATGATAATTTTCATCGTGTACGTCATGCTCTACACAGGCAACAATCGTATCCTCGTTAACAAACCGTGTCGTGTCATCAATATGTCCGTCGGTATCGTCCCCGACAATGCCGTCCTCAACCCATAATATCTGATCAACTCCGTAAAAATTACAAAGGTATTCTTCTATCTGTGATTGATTCAAATGCGGATTCCGGTTCTGGTTAAGCAGGCAGGATTTGCTGGTAAGCAAACTTCCTGCTCCGTTGAACTCAACGGCACCACCTTCCATAATGATTCCGGGACTTACGTAAGGCAGTCCAAGATAATCAGCGATTGCAGGCGGTGTACGGTTATCATCGTCAAACGGCGGATATTTGCCTCCCCATGCATTATGTCCCCAGTCGACGATCATCTTTTGTTTCGTTTCCGGATTGATCAGAAATGCAGGGCCATGATCACGGCACCAGGCATCATTAGTTGCTTTAATAACAAACTCAATTTTCGATAAATCTACATTGATTTTTCCCAGTTCAGCAGTAATGAAGTTTTTCAGGTTTTCATCATTGGCAACAATTCCTACATTTTCACCCTGGCTTATTGCTTTGATAAATGCCAGATATTGCGGACGCATTAAGCTAAGGCGATCGCCCTGCCAGGAAGAATCATTATGCGGAAAAGTGAGCCAGGTAGCGCGGTGTGGGTGCCATTCAGCCGGAAAAGTAAATCCGGATTGTTTGGGCGTATTGATCAGGTAAGTTTCGGACACAGGGAATCAGCTATACGTTGACAAAGTATGTTTTGCCCCAAAGGTCGTAAAGGAATGCAGAATTATATCAAACCTTTGTTATTTTAATCAGATCAGGTACACTACATTCCGGTTAAAATAAAATAGAATAATGATTTTATTATAATTTTATGCTTTCGAGGTTTTTAAAAACAGTTTGCTTACTACATTGGGAAGTGCGCCCAGGCAAATGAATATAAGTCCGCCGGTAACCAGTGCAGATGGATGTGCAAAGAAACTTCCGGAAGAAAGTATCGCGAGGATCAGAATGGTAGAGAAAGGTAAAGAAAATGCCAGCAGCAATACCGCAAGTTCAAGATCAAATGTCCTTTTTTCCTTTGGCAATGCTTTTGCATCTTCCCGTAAATTAAAAGCTGAAATATGGGCCAGCGGCCAGAAGCTTGCTGCACTTAATGGTATGACAACGGCAAGTAAAATCATTGAAAGGTCGCTGATGTTTAATACGTAGATCATTCCTGCACTGATGAGCATTGTGATGCCGGCACGAAAAAAAAGGATACTGGCTACGATTCGTTTTTTACCTTCTTTCAGCTGAACGGCAAGGCCAATGAATAAAAGCACCAGAGGTGTCATCATGGCGCTGGTTTTGTCAAAAAGGTCAGTAATGACCGACGGCAGCGTTTTGTAACTAATGCCCAGACTAAGCAAAATAATGGCCAGAAAAATCAGCAGATTGATCGGTTCCTGGAACATGCTGGCAAAAAGGCTTTTCAGTTTACCGCCAAGTTTTGTTTCTTTCTCCTCACTATTTTTCAGAAACATGTTCATTGCCAGGATATAGAGTGAAATTAAGACAAAAAACTTATTGCCTACATCCGCCAATGCTGCTATGGCCAGACTTTTTTCACCAAGAAATTCAGCTATAAAAGGAAAGCACGAGAGGCCGGGAGCAAGGGAAGGGATCAGCATCATGAGTGTTCTTCCGGTTGGACTGTCCTTCTCGATCCCAAACAGTGTGAAGGCCAGCGGTGCAGAAAAAAACATCAAAAAATTGAAGACCAGTGTCACCAGAGGTATAATGATCATGGATGAGTCGATCTCAATTTTCATCAGCGAAATGAAGATCGTTGATGGCAATGCTACTGACAGAATAATCTCTTTAATTCCGTTGGTCTGGTCTTTGTTTTTGAATTTGCTTTTTAGCAAAAGACCAAGTGCAATGAGCAGTAGGAGTGTAATGGTTTTTTGTAAGGCATCACTCATGATTCTCGAATATTGGAATGATCAGTTTTTTTTTGTCTGTGGATGAGTTTAGAAGGGTAGGATTAATTTCTGATCTAAAACAGAAAAAGAGCGTTAGAAACGCCCGGGTTATCTGCCTGATTATGAAAGACAAAGGCGGGAACTGTTTTTATGCAGTTCCCGCGTGCAATTAACTTAACTGACCAAGGGCGCCTACGAATGCTTTCATTTCATCCATGGTACCAATACTTACACGGCACCAGGGCTTATTCTGGATATCAAAAGCGCGGATTGAAATTCCTTTTGCTGTCATCTTTGCAAGTAGGTCTTTACCCGGAATACTTACCGGAAACAGGACAAAATTCGTGAATGAAGGAATGTATTTATAACCCATCTTATCCAGATTGGCATACAAATATGTTTTGGCCTCGTGGTTGAGCTTACGGGTGTTTCCCTGAAAATCCTTATCGTCTAGACTTGCAGAAGCCGCAAATATCGACGTGTAAGCAATTCCCATTCCGCCGCGTGTAATTTTATTGATCTGTTCAAGAAATGCAGGTTGTGCAGCCATATAGCCTACACGAATGCCGGCCATTCCCATGATTTTGGAGAATGTACGGGCTACGATTACATTTTTCTTTTGTGCTAAAAGCGAAACCATGCTTTGCGTATCTGCGCCGACTGCCAGCTCGATGTATGCTTCATCAACAAAAACAGGTACTTTTTCTGAAACGCGGGAGCAGAAATCCAAAAGGTCTTTCCCGGAGGTAATGGCGCCGGTAGGGTTATTCGGGTTACATATATAAACCAGTTTAGTGTCTTTATCAACAGCCGCTTCCATAGCTTTCAGGTCATGCGACCAGTCTGCAGTACAGGGAACTGCTTTCCAGGTTGCACCTACGGCTTCTGCTACTTTGATCAATGACATGTAACAGGGATCAGCAGACACGACATTTCCGCCGTTCATGAAAAGTACCAGAGCGACTTTTTCCAACAGATCAGAAGAGCCTGGGGCCATCATAATGTGGTCAGCCGGCACACCTTCTTTTTTTGCGATTTTGTCGACGAGATCCGACATTTCTTTCCATGCATAGCGATTACCATATTTTACTGAATCGGCAACTGCTTTTTGTGCAGATAGAGGAGGGCCATAAGGGTTTTCATTTGCACTTAAACGGGCAATAATCTTTGGTGCCTTTGCATCTTCCGGCAGATAATGTTCCCTGACCATCGGGCTTCTGTAAATCCGGTTTTCAGGGTCAAGGGAAAAAGGGGAGCTGGAAAAAGCGCCCATGCTCAGATGCGGAGCCAGGGTCATTCCTCCGATTGCCATTAAACCGGATTTTAATAAATTGCGACGGTCAATTTTCTGGTTCATTTCGTGGAAAATTTAGTAATAAGTGACAGTGATTTTATTGATTAACAATAATATTTAGGATGGTCTGATTCAACATTCAGACATGCGAACTATCTTTTTAAATAAAGTTATGGCTGTGTGGTGTCCACGTTTCCATGCGCCGCACACATTTTCACGTGGACAGAACAAACACAGCCATAAACCTGCAAAACTGCTTTTTGATAAAGCAAGACCTCTCAAATCGAGGACGGAAAATCCATAGACATTAGCTGGTTTTAATTCCAGACTACGACTGAATTGTCAGTCCACGATATAAGTGACCTCTGTTTAAAACTTTTATATAGCAATCAGAAAAAGCATCGTCCGCTTCGGAAAGTACCGGTTTGGATAATGTTATGTTCTTCTTACATATTAAAATATATTCTGGTGCGGCTGGAATATATTTTTGTACTCGAAGTAAAGTCATTCGTTTAATGACTTACCAAATATACTGACAAACAATAAAATTGCAACTTAACTAAGCCAGATATGCAATATTTTTGCAATAAAAATTGGCTAATTCTTAATTAGAAAGAATTTTATTGTAATAAATCATTATTTATTTTTACTAATCCTTCTTCGATAAATTCTATGTAATTTATAGACTTGATTATTGTACCTGCCCTGTTCAGATCGTAAGAAAACAGAAATTGTTTACGTATACCTGGTTTACCAAATAGGTTGTAAATAAAAAAAAGACCTTCGCAGGAAGGTCTTTAATAAACATGTATTGTATTTTCTAATCGATGAATCTTTTCAAAATAGGCTTATATGAGTCTACTCGTCGATCTCTGAAAAAAGGCCATGTGGTTCGGTAGTGATCCAGTTTCTGAAGATCCAATTCCTGTACATGCGTTACCTCCTGATCATGCGGCGCCAGATACAATAAGCGGCCGTGCGGGTTTGCGATAAAAGAGCCACCCCAGAACTGCTGATCGGCCTCTCTGCCTACGCGATTTACAGATACAACATAAACGCCATTAGCTACTGCATGTCCGCGTTGAATCGTCTGCCATGCACCATATTGTTCTTCATTGGTTGCGGGGTCTGTCTCAGTAGTATCCCAGCCAATCGCGGTTGGGTAGAAGAGGATTTCAGCACCCATCAGACTGGTAATCCGGGCTGCTTCAGGATACCACTGGTCCCAGCAGATCAAAATACCTATTTTAGCAAACTTGGTGTCGAAGGTCCGGTAACCGATCGGATCTACGGAGTCTTCTGTTTCGCCATTAATCGCATCACCCGGTGTAAAATAGAATTTTTCATAATATCCCGGATCATCGGGAATGTGCATTTTACGATATTTTCCAAGATAGGAGCCATCTGCATCAAGTACAGCGGTTGTGTTGTGATACAGGCCATGTGCACGTTTTTCAAAAAGCGAAGCGATAATTACCACACCCAGTTCCTTTGCCAGGGCTCCCAGAGATTGGGTGGATGGTCCCGGGATTGGCTCGGCCAGTTCAAAGTTTTTATGATCCTCAACATCACAAAAATATAAGGACCTGAAAAGCTCCTGTAAACAAACGATCTGCGCACCTTTGGCGGCGGCTTCGCGCACTTTTTCAGTTGCTTTAATAAAATTTGCTTCTATATCGTCGGAGCAGCTCATCTGAACTATTCCAATATTTACTTTTTTATTCATGCTCATTCTTAATTTCTTTTTTCTGTAATCAAATTAATAAACATCAACGCACCGCTTCGAGTTCTGGCATCGGGAAATCAAAGGTCAGATCATTCATACATTTAAAATGCTTTTTCGGGCATTCTTTATATCCGATTTTGGAGCAGGGCCGGCAGCTGAGATTGTTGTTTTCAATCGCTTCAAATTCGGTTTGATAAGGGTACATACCAAAAGCCGGCACTGTATTCCCCCAGATTGAATAAACTTTCTTCTTAAAAGCAGCGGCAACATGCATCAATCCGGTATCATGAGAAAAAACAAACCAGGCTTGTTTAATAATGGAAGCCGATTGGTTGAAATTGTATTTCCCGCAGGAATTAAAGATCAGTTGATCGCCCAGTGCGATTCTGATTGCTTCTCCTGCTTCAAAATCTTCCTTACCGCCCAGAAGAATTACAGGATGATTGATCCTCCTGCAAAGTTCGATCATTTTTTGAACAGGTAATTTTTTGGTGGAATGTTGTCCGCCAATGGCATAAGCTATAAAACGATTTTTGTGCGTTTCGGGGAAGCTGTCTGAACTGATATAGTCTTTGGATGGAATGAAATAATCCAGACCGGCCTGATCATTTTTTATGTCAAAAGTCTTTAAAGTGGCCAAATACCGGTCAACAATGTGAATGGCTGGTAACTTATTTATCTTGAAGCTGGTAAGTAAAAGTTTCTGAACATTTAATTTATCAAAGCTGAATGACGGTTTACCCAATTTGAATTTAATATTCATTGTGCGCAGGTTCGTGTGCAGATCAATGACATAGTCAAAATTTTCGTTTTTAAGCAATGGCATCAATTCCTTCAGACTATCATCCAAAAGCCATAGTTTATCTATATAAGGATTATCTTCCAGAAGAAACCCGAATTTCTTTTTGGTAAAATAATGAATTTCGGCATGAGGATATTGCTGCTTAAGACACCTGACCACAGGTGTTGTCAGGACAATATCACCGATTGATGAAAAGCGAAGAATAAGAAATTTGACAGTTTTACTCACTTTTGTTTTCTTCCGGCAACTGAAATGGATGCAGATTAAGCGGACGATTATGTTTCCAGCGTCTGTGGCTCCAAAGCCAGTTATCAGGTTGTTTTAAGATATCTTTTTCTAAATAATTGATCTGCTTTTCCAGTATCTTGTTGTTGGGCTCTTCTTTTGGAGATTCGGTTATAAGCTCGAAATAGAACTTGTAAAATCCGCGTTTCCATTCATTTCGTAATACGCCCATGTATAAAACCGGTGCATTTAACCTTCGTGCAATCAACTCAACGCCACGAAAAACGCCGGTTTCCTGATTCAGGAATTTTGTCCAGTATGCCTTTTCCGGAATTGGCGACTGGTCATTTATGAGAATATAAATAAAAGGTTTGTCTCTGGGTGTCACCGCTTTCACAAACGCATCTTTCATCGGCACCATTTCTGTTCCAAACTGGGTACGGACTTTTTTAAACCAGTCTTCAAAAGCATTGTTGGCCAGCTCGTGATACACCACCACAATTTGGTAGGATAATTTGGCAGAAGCAAATAAATTGAGCATTTCCCAATTTCCCAAATGTCCGGCAACAACGATCAGATTCCTTTTTTGCTCATAATATTGGTCCAGCAGCGATGTTTCTACCTCAAATCTTCTGAACAGGTCATTTTTAGAAATGGAACGTAACTTAATGGTTTCGAAGATGATGTCAGTAAAATTACGGTAGTACTTTCTGGCAATTTCCCGGATCGTCCCGTCATCCTGTTCCGGGAAACTATTATGCAGATTTTCAATGATAACCTTTTTCCTGTATTGTATCACATCAAAGATCAGGAACCGGAATATATCTGAAAGCTTGTACAGATTTTTCCAGGATAACCTTGATATTGCCGTCAGCAGACGCAGTAACAACCGGGTAAATACATTCTCCATTTTGGTATTCCTTATTGCAAAATAATAGCAATCAGGAAAACAAAATAGTTCCGGAAAGAAGGACTATTTGGCAAGCATAAGCTGTTCCGGTTTTAAGTTTTCCGGTCGTTTGTGTTTCCAGCGCCTGTGGCTCCAAAGCCAGTTATGCGGCTGTGCGCAAATGTTCTTTTCAAGTATACCGATCTGCTTTTTCAAAATCATATTATTCTCAACCAGTTTGGGCTCTTCTGTTATGGTTGAGATTTCTACATGATAATAGCCACGTTTCCCGGGTACTTTACTGAAATCAGCATACAGTACGGTGAGGTTGTATCTTCTTGCAATGGTTTCCACTCCTCTGAAAATACCGGTATCCTGATTCAGGAAGGTCGTCCAGAATGCCGTACCAGGATTAGGAGACTGGTCGTTGGCCAGTACAACAACATAGGGTTTTTCTCTCGGTTTTTGTAATTCACGAAAAATCTGGTCCATAGGCACCAGAATGGCTCCGAATCGGGTGCGAAGATCCAGAAACCAGGCATCGGATTCCTTGTTTTGCAAGGGCCGGTAAACTACTATGCATTCATGGGTAAAACAAAGTGACGAAAACAGATTGGCAAGTTCCCAGTTTCCCCGATGCCCCATTAAGTAGATGATATTGGTTTTCTTTGCATAAAAATCATCCATGATGCTTATATCGCCCTGTAACCGATCGCGCACAACATCAGCGCTTGCAGTCCGGAATTTGATTGTCTCTACAATAAGGTCAGTAAAATGAAGATAGAATTCTTCCGCGATCACTTTTCTTTCTTCGTCAGTTTTTTCCGGGAAGCTATTTTGAAGATTAGTACGAATAACGTCTTTTCTGTAACCTGCAACGTCAAACAGAATCCATTTCAATACACTTGACAGTCTGAAAGCATTTTTCCAGGAGAGACCTGACAACGAATTAAGCAGAAAAAGGAAAATTTTTGAAATGGTTCTATTCATGCAAACATTTTTACAAAACTACATATATAACGTATGTTTATAAAATGTTAGCTTTTCTTTTCAATATTTCTTAGCTTCACTTATTCAAACAATTGTTAATGTGCTGTGTTAGAAGGATTATTTGATATAAAGAATGACAGGCGGCTTAGTATGTATCTTTACCGGATGGGTTTTGGTATGTGGCTGATGTACTTGATTTTAGGTGCGCCGGCATTGCGAAGTTATCTTCATTACCGTACGGATTGCGGTATTTTATGTTTTGTTCTTATGATCAGTGCTTTTTCGGCATCAATGGTCTATGAATACTTTCACGAACGAAGTGCTTACGAACAAAAGAAAAAATGGCTTTTTGTAAGCTATGCCGTGCTGGCCGGAATTGTTTACTTCTTTATA
>Ga0265797_10004596_pt1 | contig 20944 bp, 20 predicted proteins | sample P2T30metagenome_FD_192433 | JGI IMG/M metagenome (GOLD analysis project Ga0265797, IMG submission 192433) | Plant litter microbial communities from East Loma Ridge, Irvine, California - P2 T30 | ecosystem: Environmental > Terrestrial > Plant litter > Unclassified | place: USA: California...
CGGACGCAGATGAGCGGACGCGAGTGGGGCGGACGCGGGCGGACGCCGAAGGGCGGGCGCGAGCGGAGCGGGCGCGGGCGGGGCGGACGCGAGTGGGGCGGACGCGGGCGGACGCCGAAGGGCGGGCACGGGCGGAAGGGCGCGGGGGGGGGGGGCGGGCGCCAGCGGGGCGGGCGCGAGCGGAGCGGGTTCGGGCGGGGCGGACGCAGGCGGCGCCCGCCCCGCACGGGGCGGGGCGGACGCAGGCGGCGCCCGCCCCGCACGGGGCGGGGCGGACGCAGGCGCCCGCCCCGCCCCGCACGGGGCGGGGCGGGCGCCGGAGGGACGCGGAAGCGGGTCAGGCGCCGAGCAGCTGCTCCGCGAGGTAGCCGCGCAGCTGAGCCAACGGCATGCGCTGCTGCTCCATGCTGTCGCGCTCGCGCACCGTGACGGCGTCGTCGTCGAGCGAGTCGAAGTCGACGGTGACGCAGAACGGCGTGCCGATCTCGTCCTGACGCCGGTAGCGGCGGCCGATGGCGCCGGCGTCGTCGAAGTCGATGTTCCAGTACTTGCGGAGATCGGCTGCGAGCTCGCGGGCGAGGGGCGAGAGCCGTTCGTTGCGGCTGAGCGGCAGCACGGCGACCTTGATCGGCGCCAGCCGGCGGTCGAGCTTCAGCACCGTGCGCTTGTCGACGCCGCCCTTGGCGTTGGGGGCCTCGTCTTCGGTGTACGCGTCGACGAGGAACGCCATGAGCGATCGGGTGAGCCCGGCCGCCGGCTCGATGACGAACGGGGTCCAGCGCTCGTTCTTGGCCTGGTCGAAGTACGAGAGGTCCTTGCCCGAGGCCGCGGCGTGCGTCTTGAGGTCGTAGTCGGTGCGGTTCGCGACGCCCTCGAGCTCGCCGAACTCGCCGCCGGCGAAGCGGAAGCGGTACTCGATGTCGACGGTGCGCTTGGAGTAGTGCGACAGCTTCTCGGCGGCGTGCTCGTAGAGGCGGAGGTTCTCGGGGTCGATGCCGAGGTCCACGTACCACTGGAAGCGCTGGTCGATCCAGTACTGGTGCCATTCCTCGTCGGTTCCCGGCTCGACGAAGAACTCCATCTCCATCTGCTCGAACTCGCGGGTGCGGAAGATGAAGTTGCCGGGCGTGATCTCGTTGCGGAAGCTCTTGCCGATCTGGCCGATGCCGAACGGAGGCTTGATGCGCGACGACTGCAGGATGTTGTCGAAGTTCGTGAAGATGCCCTGGGCGGTCTCGGGCCGCAGGTACGCCATGCCCTGCTCGTTGTCGACCGGGCCGAGGAACGTCTTCAGCAGGCCGGAGAAGTTCTGCGGTTCGGTCCACGAGCCGGGCTGACCGGTCTCGGGGTCGCGCACGTCCGCGAGGCCGTTCTCGGGCGGGTGGCCGTGCTTGGCCTCGTACGCCTCGAGCAGGTGGTCGGCGCGATACCGCTTGTGGGTGTGCAGCGACTCGACCAGGGGGTCGCTGAAGACCTCGACGTGCCCGGAGGCCTCCCACACCTGTCGCGGGAGGATGACGGCCGAGTCGAGTCCGACGACGTCGTCGCGCCCCTGCACCATCGTCTGCCACCACTGGCGCTTGATGTTCTCTTTCAGCGCGACGCCCAGGGGCCCGTAGTCCCACGCCGATCGGGACCCGCCGTAGATCTCTCCCGACTGGAAGACGAACCCGCGGCGTTTGGCCAGGGCGATGACGGAATCGAGACGGTTGGGTGCTGCCACGTGTGATGCTCCGATTGAGTTGAGGCCCGAGCTGGGTGCCCGGTCGGCCGAGGTACCCGGCAACTCTAGCCGCCGCCTCCTAGCCGCGCAGGGCGCCCGCGACGGCCTCGACGTCGTCCTCGTCGTTCCAGAGGTGGAAGGCGATCCGCACCCGGCCGGCGCGCCCCGAAGCGGTCAGACCGGCCGCGGTGAGCGCCTCGAGGTCTCCGCCGGGATCGACCCAGGTCACGATGGCCTGCCCCTGTCGGGCGATGTCGAGACGGTCGCAGAGCAGGTCGCCGAGGCCGGAGGCGCGGGTCCACACCTCGGTCATGTCGAGACCCGCGAAGGCGCGCAGAGCAGGCAGGGCGCCGACCCAGACCGGCCACGCCGGCGAGACGTCGAACGCGCGCGCGTCGGGGGCCAGCTCCATGATCGGGCCGTAGCAGGAGCCCCAGACCGACTCCCCCGCGTACCACCCCGCCTGGACGGGACGGAGGCGCGCCGCGGCCTCGACGGACACCGTCAGGAACGCCGCGCCGCGGGGACTGCAGAGCCACTTGTAGGCGTGGCACACGGTCACGCCGTAGCGGCTCGCGTCGACGGGCAGCACGCCGGCGGCCTGCGTCGTGTCGCAGAGCGTGAGCACGTGATGGCGTCGAGCGGCGGCGACGATCGCGGCGTCGTCGGCCACGGCGCCGGTGGCCGACTGGATCGCCGACCAGGCGACGAGCCATGTGTCGTCGGAGACGGCGTCCGCGAGTTCGGCCAGCGGGACGCTCCGGACGCGCACCCCCCGGTGGCGCTGCTGCAGGAAGGGGAACACCATCGAGCTGAAGTCGCCGTCGACGCAGATCACCTCGGCTCCGTCGGGGACGGCCGCCGCGACGACGGCGACCATCGACGACGTCTGGGAGCCGATCGCGACGCGCTCGACCGGCACGGCGACGAGGGCGGCGTAGGCGACCCGCGCCTCCTCGACCACGGCCCCGTACTCGATCGGCGAGGTGCCGCCCGTCCGCCACATGTCGAGATCGAGGCGCTGCGCCTCCAGGGTCGCCGTCATCGGCAGCCCCATCGTGCAGGCCGCGAGGTAGCCCGTGCGCGGCGCGAACGAGCGCGACGCCTCGACGAGGGCCGGCGACCAGGAGGAGCGGGTCGAGTCGGTCATGCCTCCAGACTGGATCCGCCCCACCCTCACGACAACCACCGACATCGTGCGGATCTCATAACCTGCGGTTATGGTTCTGCCATGACCGACGACCTCGACCTGCAGACCCTGCGCGTGGTGCGGGCTCTGGCCGACACCGGCACCATCACCGCGGCCGCCGCCCGTCTGGGTTACAGCCAGCCCGCGGTGAGTCAGCATCTGCGGCGGGCCGAGGCCCGCGTCGGGCACCCTCTCGTGCTCCGGACGGGTCGCGGCGTCACGCTCACCGAGGCGGGCGCCCGTCTCGCCGAGCACGCCGTGCACGTGCAGGCCGCCCTCGACGCGGCCCGCCAGGAGCTCGACCGGCTCGGCGGGGCCGCCTCGGGGCGGGTGCGGCTGACCGGGTTCCCCAGCGCCTCCTCGACGATCGTCCCCGACGTCCTGGCCCGCCTCCGTCGCGACAACCCCGGCCTCCAGGTCACGTACGTCGAGGCGGAGCCGCCCGAGGCGCTCGCGTCGCTGCGCGACGGGACGGCCGACGTCGCCCTGGTCTTCAGCCACCCGGGGTCGCGCGGACCCGACCGCGACCTCGACGGCCTGACCGAGCGAGCGGTGTTCCTCGACCGCACGGTGCTCGTGCTGCCCGCCGGTCATCCGTTCGTCGACGGGTCGCCGTTCGTCGAGCTCGCCCGCGAACGATGGATCGGCGGCTGCCCCCGGTGCCGCGGGCACCTGCTCGCGACCTGCGCCGCCGAGGGGTTCTCCCCCGAGATCGTGCTGGAGACGGACAACGCCCTGGCCGTCCTCGGTCTCGTCGCGGCGGGCATGGGCGTCGCCCTGCTCCCGCGCCTCTCTCTGCAGGCGGCCGCTCTGCCCGCCGGAGTCCGGGTCGTCGTGCTGCCCCCGGCGACCGGTCGGCGCATCGCCGTCGTGCACCGGCCGGGTGCTCGGCGGGTCCCCAGCGTCCACGCGCTGACGGGGGCGATCGGGTCGCTCGACCCGCGCCTCCACGGCCTCACCGCCCTGAGCGGACGGCGACCGGACGCGGGCTAGGCTGACCGGACCACTCTCGGAAGGTGCTCCACCCGTGCGCAGAACAGTGCTCGCCTCGGCGGCCGGCGTGGCCCTGCTCGTGGGCCTGACGGGCTGCTTCGCGGATCTCGACTCGCTCGAACGGGTCGGCGACGGACCCTCGGGAGGCGCGGCGACGGCTCCCCCGCAGCCGCAGGTGACCGGCGCGCCCGGCGCCGGGGGCGGTCCGGCGCCCGACGACCTCGCACCCGGCGGGACCCTGCTCAACCAGGTCAACTACAGCGACCTGACGATCTACGTCTACGACGTCGGGCGACTGACCACGACCGCCCCGTCGATCTACGCCCGCCCCGACGGCACGGACCCGTACCCGGCGGGCACCGAGGTGGTCGCGACCGCCTACGTCCTGACGAACAACTCGCAGCGCCGCCTCGACCTCACCGATCTCAGCGCGGACTACTCGTCGTACGGCAACGATCTCGCCACCCAGGACGTCTTCGCCGGCCGCGACCTGCTCGCCGGTCTCGGCTACGAGACCGAGCTCGACGCGCAGTTCCCCGCGGATGCGGCGACCTGGTACCTGCTGCCGGGCGAGTCGGTCGTGTTCGCGAACGCGTGGTTCCACCGCGATGCGGACGGGCCGTTGACGCTGCAGTTCCTCTGGCCCGCGGAACGGATCTTCCTGGGCGCGAACATCCAGTTCTGAGTCAGGCCGACGGCGCGTCGATCGCTCCGCCGAAGCGCCGGGATCGCGCTGCGTAGGCCCCGACGGCCTCCCACAGGTCGGTGCGGGTGAAGTCGGGCCAGAGCCGGTCGAGGAACACCATCTCGGCGTACGCCGACTGCCACAGCAGGAAGTTGCTCGTCCGCTGCTCGCCCGAGCTGCGGACGAAGAGGTCGACGTCGGGGAGATCCGCCGTGTAGAGGTGCTTCTGGATGAGCTTCTCGCTGACACCCGACGGCTTGATGCGGCCGGCCGCGACGTCGTCCGCGATGGCCCGGACGGCGTCCGCGATCTCGGTTCGACCGCCGTAGTTGACGCACATCGTGAGGGTCAGGACGTCGTTGCCGCGCGTGAGCTCCTCGGCGAACTGCAGCTCGCGGATGACCGAGCCCCAGAGCCTGGGCTTGCGACCCGCCCAGCGGACACGGACCCCCCACGCGTTCAGCTGGTCGCGCCTCCGATGCAGCACGTCGCGGTTGAAGCCCATCAGGAACCGCACCTCGTCAGGAGACCGCTTCCAGTTCTCGGTCGAGAACGCGTAGACGCTGAGATGCTTCACCCCGAGCTGGATCGCCCCGGCGACGACGTCGAGCAACGACATCTCGCCCGCCTTGTGCCCCTCCACCCGGGTGAGGCCCTTGCCGTTCGCCCACCGGCCGTTGCCGTCCATGACGATGGCCACATGACCGGGCACGGCGCCCTTCGGCAGCTCGGGCGGATACACGCCCGTCCAGTCGAGGGGCCGGAAGTCGGCCGCGTCGCGATGGGTCTTCTTCACGGGTGCCCTCCTGGGAGCGGGGTGCGGCCCGACGGGGCCGGTGCGGTGAGAGCCGCCCTCGGCGGCTCACGATCGACGTGCTGGAGCGAACGGAGTCCCCGCTCGAGATGCCACTGCGTGTACGCCGCCACCACGCCGCTGGCCTGGTTCCGCGTGCCCTCGGGCGACGCATCCGCGACCGCCCAGTCCCCCGTGAGCAGCGCCGACAACAGGGCCAGCGCCTCCTCGGTCAACCGGGGCGAACCAGGAGGCGCGTGATCGTCCGCCACCACCCCGCCGAGCTGCACGACGAACGCCGAGTGCGGGCCGGGCGCGCCGCTGACCGCGCAGTCCCCGAAGCTCGGCGACCACCCCGCGACGCTCAGCGCCCGGAGGAGATACGAGTCGAGGGTCAGCTGCGGCGCGTGCTCGGCGCGGGACAACGAGCGGAGGGCCCCGACGAGCAGGAGGTACTGCTGCAGACCCGCCTCGGCCTCCGTCAGCTTGTCGGCGGTCTCGACCATCACGCTCCCCGCCGTGTAGCTGGCGTAGTCGCCCGCGATCACGGCTCCGTACGACGCCAGCGACTCGGCCTGCTGCACGATGTCGAGCGAACGTCCCTCGTAGAGCTGGAGGTCGGCGACCATCATCGGCTCGAGACGGGCGCCGAACTTCGAGGCCGTGCGGCGGACGCCCTTCGCCACGGCGCGGATCTTGCCGTGGTTGCGACTGAGCATCGTGAGGATGCGATCCGCCTCGCCCAGCTTGTGGGTGCGCAGGATGACGCATTCATCGCGATAGACGGGCACTGCTCCAGTATCCCCCGCGTGGTACAAACGTCGGATGCACGCCACAGCCTTCGCCGTACCTCTGTGGGTGGATCTTCTCGCCGTGGGCATCGGCAGCCTGCAGGGGGCCATGTTCGCCTCCGAGTTCAAGGACCGTCGGCTCGACCTGCTCGGCGTCGCCATCATCGGCACCGCCACGGGGCTCGGAGGCGGCATCCTCCGCGACGTGCTGCTCGGCGAGGTGCCTCGCGCCATGTCGAGCAACTGGTACCTGACCGTCGCCGTGCTCTCGGCGATCCTCGGCATGGCGCTGCAGCGGGTGTTCGACCGGCTCGCCGGCGTCATCACCGTGCTCGACGCCCTCACCATCGGCCTGCTGGGCGCCATCGGCTCGACGAAGGCCCTGTCGATGGGGCTGCCCGAGATCCCCGCGGTCTTCGTGGGGGTGATCGCCGCCGTGGGCGGCTCGGTTCTGCGCGACCTCCTGATGAACCTCACGATCGCGATGATGCACGTCGGGTCGCTCTACGCGGTCGCCGCGGCAGCCGGCACGACCGTGCTGGTCGTCGCCGTCTCGCTCGGCGCCCCCGTGGCGGTCGGCGCCGTGGTGGGGACGTCCGTCACTTTCGCCATCCGCATGCTCGCCGTCCGGTTCGGATGGACGCTGCCGGAGCAGCGCGCCCTCAGCAGGCTGCCGCGCTGGCGTCGTCCGCGCTGACCGCCTGGCGGCGGCTGCGCCGGGGTGCGTGCGGGTGTGCGGCTGCGGCGTGCGGGCTGCGGGTTGCGGCCTGCGGCGTGCGGGCTGCGGCCCGAGGCTTGCGGGCTTGCTGCCCGGGGCGTGCGGCCTCGCCGCCGTCAGCGCGGCGAGGCGCTGGTCCGGATGGCGGATCCGGGCACCTGATGCGCGCGACCCGCGTCCCGTCCGCCCGCCCCGGAGGTCCCTCGCAGTCGGCAACTCCTGTCAGCTGCTCGTCATCCGTCGCCGCGCGGGTCATGGCGAGAACGCCGGAGCACGCCTCCGGAGTTGCCGACGGCGGACCCCGCTCGCGGTGGACGGTGCGGCGTGCGCGACCCATGCTGCCGACGCCCCCTCCCGGCAGCCCTCCCGTCGGCAACTCCTCCCCGCTGCCGCGAACGGGATCGGAGCCGCCGCCGAACCGGGCTCGCTGACCGAGTCGGCAGCGTGCGGCAGGAGTTGGCGACGGCACGTCGGCCGGTGGGCTGCCCTCGGGAGCAGCAGGCCCGCCGACAGGCTGGAGGGACGCGATCGCCCGTCGCCCGTCGGCAACTCCTCCTCCCCGCTGCGCACGAGGCCCGGGCGCGCGTAAGGGGAGGGCGGGGCGGCGGGAGGCAGGAGTTGCCGACGCGATGGCCTCGGGCACCCGCGCGTGCTGTCGACACCGGGGAGAGTCGGCTCCCGCTGCGGTGACGGGGCGGCTCAGGCCGACCCGGCTCCGAGCCGGGCGCGGGCGGGAGGCTCAGCCAGGGTCTCGTGCCGAGCCCAGGGCCCCCGGGCCCGTACGGGACCCGGGGGGCTCGGACACACGGCCCGGGGGTTCAGGCGGGGGCGAGCTCGCGGGCGGCGACGCCCCGCAGTGCGCGGTTCACGGCGGAGACGATCGCCTTGAGCGAAGCGGTGGAGATGTCCGCGTCGATGCCGACGCCCCAGAGGCGCGTGCCCTCGACATCGAGCTCGACGTACGCGGCGGCCTGAGCGTCGCCGCTCGCGCTGAGGGTGTGCTCGACGTAGTCGTAGAGCTTCACACCGACGCCGTGCGCGTCGAGGATCGAGATGAACGCGGCGATGGGGCCCGTGCCCCGCCCCGTGGTGGCCTCGACGTCGTCGCCGATGCGGAGGTCGACGTCGAGGGCGGTCTCACCGCTCAGATCGCTGGAGGTCCGCGTGCCGGTCAGCTCGAAGCGGCCCCACTTCTCGTCGGCCTCGTCGGCCGGCAGGTACTCGTCGCGGAAGATCGACCAGATGTTCGCGCTCGTCATCTCGCCGCCCTCCTCGTCGGTCCGGGCCTGCACCACGCCGCTGAACTCGATCTGCAGCTTGCGTGGCAGGTCGATGGCGTGGTCGGCCTTCAGCAGGTAGGCGACGCCGCCCTTGCCCGACTGCGAGTTGACGCGGATGACCGCTTCGTAGCTCCGCCCCAGGTCCTTGGGGTCGACGGGCAGGTAGGGAACCGCCCAGAGCAGCTCGTCGACGGAGACGCCCTTGTCGGCGGCCTCGGCCGACATCGCCTCGAAGCCCTTCTTGATGGCGTCCTGGTGCGAGCCCGAGAACGCCGTGTAGACCAGGTCGCCCGCCCACGGACTGCGCTCGTGCACCGGCAGCTGATTGCAGTGCTCGGCGGTCCGCTTCACCATGTCGAGGTCGCTGAAGTCGATCTGCGGGTCGATCCCCTGGGTGAAGAGATTGATGCCGAGGGCGACCAGGTCGACGTTGCCCGTGCGCTCCCCGTTGCCGAAGAGGCACCCTTCGATGCGGTCGGCGCCGGCCATGTATCCGAGCTCGGCGGCGGCGATGCCCGTGCCGCGGTCGTTGTGCGGGTGCAGCGACAGGATGACGCTCTCCCGACGCGCCAACCGGCGGTGCATCCACTCGATCGAGTCGGCGTAGACGTTCGGCGTCGCCATCTCGACGGTCGCCGGCAGGTTGATGATGACCGGGCGCTCGGGCGTCGCGTCGAACGCCTCGATGACCTGGTTGCAGATGTCGAGGGCGAAGTCGAGCTCGGTGCCGGTGTAGCTCTCGGGCGAGTACTCGTAGAAGACGGCCGTCTGAGGGATGGTCCTCTCCGCCTCGCGGCACAGCCGCACACCCTCGAGCGCGATGTCGATGACACCCTGACGGTCGGTGCGGAACACGACCTCGCGCTGCAGCGCGCTCGTGGAGTTGTAGAGATGGACGATCGCCTGCTTCGCCCCGGCGATGGACTCGTAGGTCCGCGCGATGAGGTGCTCTCGGGCCTGGGTCAGCACCTGGATCGTGACGTCGTCGGGGATCGCGCCCTCGTCGATCAGGCTGCGCACGAAGTCGAAGTCCGTCTGCGAGGCGCTGGGGAACCCGACCTCGATCTCCTTGTAGCCCATGCCGACGAGCAGGTCGAACATGATGCGCTTGCGCTCGGGGCTCATGGGGTCGATGAGCGCCTGGTTGCCGTCGCGCAGGTCGACCGCGCACCAGCGGGGCGCCTCGGTGATGCGGGCCGACGGCCACGTACGGTCCGGCAGGTCGACGGCGAACTGCTCGTGGAAGGGACGGTACTTGTGGATCGGCATGGCCGACGCGGTCTGGGTGTTCTTCATGGTCTCGAGCTCCTGGGCTTGCCGACAGTGTCAGCGCTTCGTTGGTCAGCCGACGACGAACTCCGCGACGAGGGAGGCCTGGGCTAGGACTCGTCGCGGCAGCTAAGGAGGAGCAGACCGAACAGCACGAGTCGAGGCTAGCACCGCCCGGCAGGGGGACGGACCGAGGAGGCGCGCGCGGCTGTCGAGACGACGCACCCCCGCGATCATCCGGTCAGGCCGTGCTCGTACGCGTAGACGACGAGCTGCACGCGGTCGCGGAGCGACAGCTTCGACAGCACGCGGCTGATGTGCGTCTTGACCGTCGCCTCGCTGAGGAACTCCCGACCCGCGATCTCGGAGTTGCTGAGCCCCCGCGAGGCCAGATCGAAGATGTCGCGCTCTCGGGTGGTGAGGGTGCGGAACGCCTCGGGGACGGCTCGGGAGCCGCGTCCGTCGAAGTGCTCGAACAGCTCTCTCGTCGCGGAGGCGGCGATCACCGCGTTGCCGGAGTGCACGGTTCTGATGGCGGCGAGGAGGAACTCGGGATCCGCGTCTTTCAGGACGAAGCCGCTCGCGCCTCCTCGGATGGCCCGGGTGGCCGCCTCGTCGAGATCGAAGGTGGTCAGGACGATGATGCGCGGGGGCTTGCGCATCGCCCGCTCGGCCGCTGCGAGCACCGCGGAGGTCGCGGCGATGCCGTCCATGACGGGCATGCGGATGTCCATGAGGACCACGTCGGGCAGGGCCTCGGCCACCATGGCCACGCCCTCCTCGCCGTTGCTGGCCTCGCCGACGAAGAGCAGATCGGGCTGCGAGCCGACGAGCATCTTGATGCCGGCGCGGAAGAGCGCCTGATCGTCGACGAGTGCGACGCGGATCGACGAGGGAGTCATCGGGCGAGACCTACTTCTTGTGTGAGTGCCGAGGTCGGCACGATGGCATGGACGACGAAGCGCCCGTCGGCGTTCTGGGTGGTCAGCGAGCCGCCGGCGAGCGTCGCGCGCTCGCGCATGCCGTCGAGTCCGTGGCCGCCACGGCGCTCTTCGCCGGGTGTCGTCGTGGGCACCGGACGGGTGAGCGGCCGTACGACGTTGCCGATGAGCAGATGGAGGGACTCGTACCGCCAGTCGAAGACCAGCTCGACGACCTCGTCGACCGCCCCGTGGCGCAGCACGTTCGTCAGGGACTCCTGCACGATGCGGAAGACGGCCAGCTGCCGGTTGGTCCCGAGCTGCTGCGGCTCGCCGACGACCCGGTGATCGATGCGCAGGCCCGAGGCGCGCATCTGCTCGAGCAGCTTGTCGAGATCGCCGAGCGCGGGCTGCGGCGCCTCCCCCTGGCTGTGGCGGAGCTGTCCGAGCAGGACGCGCACGTCGCCGAGCGCCTCCCGCGCGGTCGAGGCGATGGTCGTCAGAGCGTCGTCGACGCTCGTGGGGTCGACCTTGGCGGCGTACCGGGCCCCGTCCGCCTGGGCGATGACGACCGCGAGGGAGTGCGCCACGACGTCGTGCATGTCACGAGCGATCCGGTTGCGCTCCTGCTCGACGGCGATGTCGCGCTCGGCTCGGGCGGCCTCGCGCTCGGCCCGAGCGGCATCCCCCTCGGCGCGGATGGTCTCGCGCTCGGCGACCAGGCGGGCCTCGCGGCTCGTGCGCTCGGCGGAGCGCGAGCGGGCCAGCAGACCACCGGCCCAGGGCAGCCCCAGCAGCGCGAGCAGCCCGAGGAACGTGATGCCCACCTGCAGCATGATGCGGACGACGTCCGTGATGCCGCTCACGTCGTAGGAGACGCCGAAGATCGTCGTCTGCACGAAGGTCAGGTAGAACGTGCCGACGGCGGCGCCCACCACGAGCGACACCAGACCGAGCCACTTGAGCCGGTCGGTGCCGTACGCGGCGACCGTGTAGAGGATCACGCAGATGGCGATGTTGCTGACATCGGGCGTCGTCCGCGCGAGCATCTCGCCGATGGCGACCACCCAGGCGATCGACAGAGCCAGACTCGGCGACAACCGGCGCACGGCGAGAGCCACGGCCAGCCCGAGGGCCACGACGCCGGTGAAGGAGTCGTTGGAGATGAGCAGCGCCGCGCCGAAGAGCAGGACCCCCGACGCGGCGTCCACCACCAGCTGGTAGGGGGCGAGGCGACGGAAGAGCACGGGACTACCGTACGGCCCGCCGGGACGCTTCACGAGCGAGCGCGCGGACCTCGCGACGGGCGACGGAGGCGGGTCATCCTGTGGAGGGACCTCGGATCAGAAGCCGAGGCGCCCGAGCAGCTTGGGATCCCGCTGCCAGTCCTTCGCCACCTTGACGCGGATGGACAGGAACACCTGCTTGCCGACCAGGGGCTCGATCTGGGCACGCGCCCGCTCGCCGACCTCCCGCAGCCGCTGCCCGCCCTTGCCGATGACGATGGCCTTCTGGCTGTCGCGTTCGACGAAGAGATTGGCGTAGATCTCGAGGAGGTCCTTGTCGTCGCGCTCGACCATGTCGTCGATGGTGACCGCCAGCGAGTGCGGGAGCTCGTCCTGAACGCCCTCGAGGGCGGCTTCGCGGACGTACTCGGCGACACGATCCTCCAGCACCTCCTCGGTGACGGCGTCCGCCGGATAGAGCGGCTGCGAGAGGGGCATGAGCTTGATGAGCTCGGTCGCCAGCACGTCGAGCTGGACGTCCGTCACGGCGGACAGGGGGATGATCGCGTCCCATTCGCGGAGACGACTCACCGCGAGCAGCTGCTCGGCCACCGCCGGGCGGGAGGTCGCGTCGACCTTCGTGACGATCGCGACCTTCCTGGCGCGGGGGAACGCGTCGAGCTGCTCGTTGATGTACTTGTCGCCGGGGCCGATCTTCTCGTCGGCGGGGACGCAGAAGCCGATGACGTCGACATCGCCGAGGGTCGTCTGCACGACGTCGTTGAGACGCTCGCCGAGCAGGGTGCGGGGCCGGTGCATTCCGGGCGTGTCGACCAGGACGAGCTGACCGTCGGCGTGGTGCACGATCCCGCGGATGGCCCGCCGCGTGGTCTGGGGCTTGGACGACGTGATGGCGACCTTCTGCCCCACCAGGGCGTTCGTGAGGGTGGACTTGCCCACGTTGGGTCGACCCACGAACGACGCGAACCCCGCGCGGTAGGTCGAACCTCGCGAGGGGGCCGTCGGATCGGCGGCGTGTGTCGGTTCGTCGTGGGTCATGCGGTGTCCTTCGCGGATCGGTTCGAGCTGAGGACGGCGGCGCCGTCGAGGTCGGGGTCGTCGGTGGCGGAGCCGCCCGCGGTCTCGAGCACGGCGCTGCGCTCGACCAGGACGGTCTGGAGGTCGTGTCGGCGACCCTCGGTGCGGTCGGCGGTGAGCGTCAGCCCCGACACCGTGACGACGGAGCCCTTCTCGGGCAGGCGCCCGAGCGCCTTGGTCAGGAGCCCGCCGACGGAGTCGACGTCGTCGTCGTCGAGTTCGAGCCCGAAGAGGTCGCCGAGCTCGTCGACGGGCATGCGCGCGCTCACGCGGAACACGCCCTCGGACACCTCGCGATGGGGCGCCACCTCACGGTCGTACTCGTCGCTGATGTCGCCGACCAGCTCTTCGATGAGGTCTTCGAGGGTGACGAGACCGGCGATGCCGCCGTATTCGTCGACGACCATCGCGAGGTGGTTCTTGTCGAGCTGCATCTGACGGAGGGTGTCGTCGGCCTTCTTCGACTCGGGCACGAACGCGGCGGGGCGCGCCAGGGTGCTCACCGGCGCGTCGTCGTGCCCCACGTGCTCGTGCAGTCGGCGCGCCAGGTCGCGCAGATAGACGATCCCCACGACGTCGTCGTTGTCGCGCCCCACGACGGGGACGCGGGAGACGCCGCGGCCGAGGAACAGGCTCATCGCCGACCCCACGGTGGCGGTGGCCTCGATCGTCACCATGTCGGTCCGCGGGACCATGACCTCGCGCACCACCGTGTCGCTGAACTCGAAGATCGAGTGGATGAGCTCGCGGTCGTCCTCTTCGAGCACGTCGAGCTCGGTGGCCTCGTCGACCATGCTGAGCAGCTGCTCCTCGGACGAGAAGGAGGCGCTGGCCGGGCGCCCGGGAGTGACCCGGTTCCCGACGGCCACGAGGGCATCCGCCACCGGTCCGAGGACGAGACGCACCAAGCGCACGAACCCCGCCGTGGCGACGACGAGTCCGCGAGCGTGGGCCCTGCCGACGCTGCGCGGACTCGACCCCACGAGGACGAAGGACACGACGGTCATGATGAGCGCCGAGAGCAGCAGGGCCACCCACCACCGCTCGACGCTGAACGCGAAGGCGAGCGACACGAGGACGGCGGCGGACGTCTCGGCGACCACGCGCACGAAGTTGATGGCGTTGACGTGGGCGCCCGCGTCGACGGACAGCGCCAGCAGCGCCTTGCGGCTGCGGGGCGCCTGCTCCGCCTCGTCGATCAGGTCGGCCCGGCTGAGGACGCCGAGGGCGGAGTCGATGGCGGCGAGGAGTCCGCCGACCACCACCAGGACGACGGCCACGATGACGAACACGGTGACCATCACGGCGTCACGGTCGCTCGTCGGCGCCGGCGAAGGCGGCGAGGATCTCGCGCTGCAGACCGAACATCTCGCGCTCGTCGTCGGGTTCGGCGTGATCGAAGCCGAGGAGGTGGAGGATCCCGTGGCAGGTGAGGAGGTACATCTCGTCGAGGGGGCTGTGACCGGCCGTGGCCGCCTGAGCGGTGGCCACCTGGGGGCAGACGACGATGTCGCCCAGCAGACCGGCGGGCGTCGGATCCTCTTCGGTGCCGGGACGCAGCTCGTCCATGGGGAAGCTCAGGACGTCGGTCGGCCCCGGTTCGTCCATCCACTGGACGTGCAGCTGCTCCATCGCGGTCTCGTCGACGAACACGATCGCGAGCTCGGCCTCGGGGTGCACGTGCATCTGGTCGAGCGCGAACGTCGCGAGACGCTGGATCGCCGCCTCGTCGACGTCGACGCCCGACTCGTTGTTGACCTCGATGCTCATCGGGTTCCTCTCGGTGACTGGTCGGCGCGGGCGGCGTCCGAGGCCTCCGAGCGGGCGTGCTGCTGGGCCTGACGCTCGGCGTCGAAGGTCGTGTACGCGTCGACGATCCGGCCGACGAGCGTGTGCCGGACGACGTCGTCGCTGGTGAGACGGGAGAAGTGGATGTCGTCGATGTCGCCGAGGACGCGGGTGACCAGCTGCAGGCCGCTCGCCCCCGTCGGCAGGTCGATCTGCGTGACGTCGCCGGTGACCACCATCTTCGAGCCGAACCCGAGCCTCGTCAGGAACATCTTCATCTGCTCGGGCGTGGTGTTCTGCGCCTCGTCGAGGACCACGAACGCGTCGTTGAGGGTGCGGCCTCGCATGTAGGCGAGAGGGGCGACCTCGACCGTGCCCGCCGCCAGGAGCTTCGGCACGATCTCGGGGTCCATCATCTCGTTGAGCGCGTCGTAGAGGGGCCTGAGGTACGGATCGATCTTGTCGGTCAACGTGCCGGGCAGGAAGCCCAGTCGCTCGCCCGCCTCGACGGCCGGCCTCGTCAGGATGATCCGCTGGACCTCGCGCCGCTGGAGCGCCTGGACCGCCTTCGCCATGGCGAGATAGGTCTTGCCGGTGCCGGCGGGGCCGATGCCGAAGGTGATCGTGTGCTCGTCGATCGCGTCGACGTACTCGCGCTGACCGGGGGTCTTGGCGCGGATCGCCTTGCCGCGACCGGACACGATGGGGTCGCCGAACATGGCGGACGGCGTGCTCTGACCGCCGTCGAGGACGCGGGCGGACGTCTCGACCTCTGCCGGCGCCAGGTCGTGCCCGCCGCGCACGAGGGAGACGAGCTCGTCCACGAGACCGCGCGCACGACGGACCGCGTCGGACGGCCCCTCGAGCACGACCTCGTTGCCGCGCACGAGCACCCGGACGTCGGGGTACTGCTTCTCGACGGCTTTGAGGAGGCGATCCTGCGGGCCGAGCAGCTGGACCATCGCCACCCCGTCGACCTGCATGTCGACTCGGACGACGTCGGCGGCGGCGCCGTCGCTGCGGGACTCGGACGGGTGCGTGTCGCTAGTGGGCAAGGGTGCCTTCCTGGAGGGGGCCGCCCAGGACGTGGGCGTGGACGTGGAACACGGTCTGGCCGGCCGATTCGCCGGTGTTGAAGATCAGGCGGAACGACCCGGAGGAGTGCTCGCGGCCCTCGGCGTCGCGGAACACGGCCGGATCGGCGGCCAGCGCCGAGGCGGTGGACACGAGCTCGGCGAGCAGACCCGGGTCGCCCGCCGCGAGCTCGGCGACGTCGCGATACGGGGTCTTGGGGACGACGAGCAGGTGCACGGGCGCCTTCGGCTCGATGTCGCGGAAGGCGATGAGGCGGTCGTTCTCGAACACGATGTCGGCCGGGATGCGACGCTCGACGATGAGGCTGAAGACGCTCGGCTCCGCTGCGGAGTCCTGCTGATCTGACATGGCGTCCATGGTACCGGCGGCCGCCGACATCCCGCCGGTCTCGACGATCGTCGTCGGACCGGTCACCAGCGCCCGAGCCGCACGCTGAGCACGGCGATGGCCGCCGGTCCGGCCGTCGAGGTCCGCAGCACGGAGTCGCCGAGCCGCACGGGCGTCGCGCCTCCCGCCGTGAGCGTCTCGAGCTCGGCGGGAGAGACCCCGCCCTCGGGCCCGACGACGACGAGCACCGAGGAGGCGCCGGTCAGGTCGACCGCGGACAGCGCCACCTCGGCGGTCGGCTCGAGGACGAGCACCCGCTCGGCCCCGGCCCGGGCCGCGATCGCCTTCGTCGTCGCCAGGCCGGTCACCTCAGGGCCCCAGGGCCGCACGGCCTGCTTGGTGGCCTCCCGGGTGATGGCGCGCCACCGCGCCAGCCCCTTCTCGATCTTCGCGCCCTCCCAGCGGGACACGCTCCGCGACGCCGACCACGGCACGACCTCGTCGACCCCCAGCTCGGTCGCCGCCTGCACGGCGAGCTCGTCGCGGTCGCCCTTGGCGAGGGCCTGCACCAGGCCGATCGTCACCTCGGGCCGGACGTGGTGGACGACGGACTCCGCGATCATGACCACCCGGTCGGCCCGCGCCTCCTGCACGGTCCCCTCCACGACGAGACCCCGGCCGTTGCCGACCCGGAGCGGATCGGCGACGCGGACCCGGCTGACGGTCACGGCGTGACGCGCCTCGGCTCCCGCCAGGACGACCTCGCCACCGACGGTCGCGTCGTCGAGCGCCTCGACGAGGTAGGAGTGCGCCACGATCAGAAGTTCAGGAAGCGGTCGCGCAGCTTGCCGAACAGACCCTGCTGGAACTGCGACAGCTCGGGCCCCTGGTGGCGACGTCCCGATGCGAACTTCTCGATGAGCTCGCGCTCTTTGTGGCTGAGCTTCGTGGGGGTGACGACCTGGATCCCGATCTTGAGGTCACCGCGCCCCGTTCCGCGGAGCTTCGTGACGCCGCGGTCGCGGATGGTGATGATGTCCGCGCTCTGCGTGCCCGGCTTGATCTCGAGCTCGACGTCGCCGTCGATGCCGGGCAGCGTCGTCGCGGTGCCGAGGATCGCATCGGCCATCTGCACCTCGAGGGTCGCGAGCAGGTCGTCGCCGTCGCGGCTGTAGGTGTCGTGGTGCTTGACCTTGACCTCGAGGTACAGGTCGCCGTTGGGGCCGCCGGCCTGACCGACCTCGCCCTGACCGGGCAGCTGCAGGCGCAGACCGGTGTCGACGCCGGCGGGGATGTCGATCGGGATCGTGCGACGAGCGCGCACGCGACCCTGACCCTGGCAGGTGGGGCACGGGTTCGGGATGACGGTGCCGTAGCCGCGGCAGGTGCCGCACGGGCTCGAGGTCATGACGTTGCCGAGCAGCGAGCGGACCGTCCGCTGGATCTGGCCCGAGCCGTTGCAGATGTCGCAGGTCTGCGGCGAGGTGCCGGGGGCGCAGCAGGATCCGTTGCAGGTCTCGCAGAGGACGGCCGTGTCGACCTCGATGTCGCGCTTCGTGCCGAAGACGATGTCGTCGAGCTCGACCTCGAGGCGCAGGAGGGCGTCCTGCCCGCGCTCGCGTCGCGATCGGGGCCCCTGACGCTGCCCGCCTCCCCCGCCGCCGAAGAACGCGTCGAAGATGTCGCCGAAGCCGGCTCCCCCGCCACCGCCGCCGCCGAAGCCGGCCTGCGGTCCGAGGTCGTAGCGCTCGCGCTGCTGCGGGTCGCTGAGGACGTCGTACGCGTGCGTGACGTCCTTGAAGCGCTCGGAGGCGTCGGCGCTGGGGTTCACATCGGGGTGGAGCTCGCGGGCGAGTCGGCGGTAGGCCTTCTTGATCTCGTCCGGCGACGCCGTCCGGTCGACTCCGAGCACGTCGTAATGATCTGCCACTTGTTTGGTCTACCTCTTGATGTCGGTGCTGAAGATGGGAGGGGGAAGGGGAGCCGAGGAGGCGCGGATCGGGTCAGCGCTCGTCGAGCGTCGACGAGAGATAACGCGCCACCGCGCGGACCGCCGCCATGTTCGACGAGTAGTCCATGCGCAGCGGCCCGAGCACGCCGATCCGGGCGATCTCGCTGCCGGAGGACGTGTAGCCGCTGGCGAGCACGGACGTCTGCGCGAGTCCGAAGGACGCGTTCTCGCGGCCGATGCTCGCCACCACGTCGACCGCGTCGAGCTGCATCTCGCCGAAGAGCCGCAACAGCGCGACCTGCTCTTCGATGGCCTCGAGCACAGGATAGAGGCTGCCGCTGAAATCGTCCTCGGTGCGGACGAGGTTCGCCGCGCCGGCCATGACGAGTCGGTCCTGACGGCCGGCGGCCAGCTGCTCGACGAGACTCGCGACGACGCGTCGGACCATCGCGGCCAGATCGGGGCGGAACCGCTCGGGCAGGTCGCTGAGCGATCGCGCGGCGTCGCTGAGCGCGGCACCGCCGACCGCGGCGTTGACCGAGGCGCGCAGCTCGGACAGGAAGGCCTCGTCGACCGGCGTCGGGAGATCGATGATCCGCTGCTCGACCTGGCCGCTGTCGGTGATGAGGACGGTCATGACCTTCGACTCGCCGAGGCTGACCAGCTCGATGTGGCGGACCCGGGCGCGGGAGAACGACGGGTACTGGACGAGGGCGACCTGATTCGTCAGCTGCGAGAGCAGTCTGACCGTGCGCCCGAGGACCTCGTCGAGATCGGTCGAGTCGCCGAGGAAGGTCTCGATGGCCTGCCGCTGCGCGGCCGTGAGCGGTCGGAGGTCGGCCAGCTCGTTGACGAAGAGGCGGTACCCCTTGTCGGTGGGCACGCGACCCGACGAGGTGTGCGGAGCCGTGATCAGCTCCTCCTCTTCGAGGAGGGCCATGTCGTTGCGGATCGTGGCGGCCGAGACGCCGAACTGGTGGCGCTCGACGATCGACTTCGAGCCGACGGGTTCCCTCGACGCGACGTAGTCGTGCACGATGACACGGAGGACTTCGAGTCCGCGCTCCGAGACCACGCCGCACCTCTCTCTCCGCTCGGGCCGTGACCGATCCGGTCGGGCCCCCGGCCTGCCTGGCACTCGCCGTACCAGACTGCCAATCCTACGTCACCTCCGCCCGCGGTCCTACTCCCGGACACCGCGCTGCCCTAGGGTGATGGCCATGACCGACATGCCTCCTTCGCAACCGAACGACCCCGGCGCGGGCCAGCAGCCGTACGGCCAGCAGCCTCACCACGGACAGCAGCCCTCCGGCCAGCCGCAGTACGGACAGCCGCCCTACGGTCAGCAGGGCCAGCCCTCGGTCCCTCCGATGCGTCCGGAGGACGAGAAGCTCTGGGCGACGCTGATCCACCTCGGCGGCATCCTGTTCTGGATCGTCCCCGCGCTGGTGGGCTACCTCGTCCTGAAGGACCGCGGCCCGTTCATCCGCGAGCACACCCGTGTCGCCCTGAACTTCCAGATCACCATGGCCATCGTGCTCGTCGCCTCGGGCCTGCTCAGCGTCATCATCATCGGGGCCATCACCGGCTTCGCCGCCGGCGTCGTCATCGTGATCTTCTCGATCATCGCCGCCGTCGCCGCCAACCGCGGCCAGTACTACAAGTACCCGCTGACCTTCGAGTTCATCAAGAACTGAGGCCCGGCGACGGATCGAGGGCGCGCCTCCTGAGAAGGAGGCGCGCCCTTCGTCGTCCGTCCGGCTCGCGGGAGCGCCGGGGCCGGTGCTACGAGGGCAGGAGGCGGCGGACGACCGCGTCGGCCATGAGCCGGCCCTCGCGGGTCAGCACGACACGCCCCTGGAGGGCGGGGCGACCCTCGACCCAGCCGTCGGCGATGAGACCGGCGACGGCCTGACGTCCCTCGTCGTCGAGCTCGGCCACGGGGAGCCCCTGGCGGATGCGCACCCCGAGCAGCACGCGCTCGACGCGGCGGGTCTCGTCGTCGAGGGTCTCACGGCCGGCGCCGGGCGACTGCTCGGCCGTCATGCGCTGCTGGTAGGCCGCCGGGTGCTTGACGTTCCACCAGCGGACTCCCCCGACGTGGCTGTGCGCCCCCGGTCCGACGCCCCACCAGTCGTGCCCCTGCCAGTAGGCGAGGTTGTGACGCGAGCGGTGCTCGGCGCCCCGAGACCAGTTGCTCACCTCGTACCAGTCGTACCCGGCGGCGGCGAGGCGGTCGTCGGCGAGCTCGTACATGTCGGCGGCGAGATCGTCGTCGGGCGTCGCCACCTCGCCCCGCCGGATCTGCCGAGCGAGCTTCGTGCCGTCCTCGACGATGAGGGCGTAGGCCGACAGGTGGTCGGGCTGTTGCGCGAGCGCGACGTCGAGCGAGCGCTCCCAGTCGGCCAGGGTCTCGCCGGGGGTGCCGTAGATCAGGTCGAGGCTGACGTCGAGCCCCGCCTCACGGGACCACTCGACGACGAGCGGGATGCGCTCGGGGTCATGGGTGCGCTCGAGGGTCGCCAGCACGCTCGGCACCGCGGACTGCATCCCGAAGCTGACCCGGGTGAACCCGGAGGCCTTGAGGGAGTGCAGGTACTCGGCGTCGACGCTGTCGGGGTTCGCCTCGGTCGTCACCTCGGCGCCGTCGACGAGCCCCCAGGTGCCGACGACGGCGTGCAGCATCTCGGCCAGGTCGATCTGCGGCAGCATCGTGGGCGTGCCGCCGCCGAAGAAGACGGTCGACGCGGGCCTCGCCGGCAGTCCGGCCTCGGCCAGGACGCGACCGGCGAGGGCCACCTCGGCCACGGCCTGCGCGGCGTAGTCGTCTCGTTTGGCACCGCGCAGCTCATCGCCCGTGTACGTGTTGAAGTCGCAGTACCCGCAGCGGACGCGGCAGAAGGGGACGTGCAGGTAGACGCCGAAGTCGCGCCGATCGGCTCCGGCGACCACGGACGACGGAAGCGCGCCGTCGACGGGCGCCGGGTCGCCGAGCGGGAGGGTGCTCGGCACCCTCAGTCGTCCAGTCGACGCAGGGTCGGGTCTTCGGGAGCGGTCTCCGGGGCCTCGGCCGCCGTGATCGCCGCCGCGTCGAGGTC
>Ga0265797_10004597_pt1 | contig 20943 bp, 15 predicted proteins | sample P2T30metagenome_FD_192433 | JGI IMG/M metagenome (GOLD analysis project Ga0265797, IMG submission 192433) | Plant litter microbial communities from East Loma Ridge, Irvine, California - P2 T30 | ecosystem: Environmental > Terrestrial > Plant litter > Unclassified | place: USA: California...
ACCATGTCATCTTCAAAACCCACACAAGCGGCATCGGTCGCCATATTTTGCCCGCAGAGCAAAGCGCCAGATAAAGCATATCTGGACCAACTACGCACATTTTTCATAAACCACCCACAATTGCACAAGCTAGCAGATGCTGTTCAACGACTTAGCGAAACATGGGATGTCCTCGCCGCACGCAGACCCGACATCGCGGCTCTGCATCAGGGTCCCAAGTACCTGCGGGCGTTGTACGAGTGGGTGGAGACGGGCGCTTCAGAACCTGTTGCGAATGCCATGTCTGGAATTCTTTCACTGCCGCTGTTGGTAGTCATCCAGACATGTCAATATTTCCAGTATCTGCAGCTTGCGAGGTTGACACACGCCGAGTTTTTGCGCGGGCTCAAGACAGGAGGCGCACAGGGATATTGCGGCGGGCTTCTACCGGCTATCGCTGTTGCATGTGCCAAGGATGAGGAAGGAGTGGTGAGCATGGCAGGCATTGCTATGCGTATCGCTCTCGCGGTGGGCGCATATGGAGAATTGGGTGATGATGAGAATTTGCCTGGGCCAACGACGATTGTGCTTCGCTTACGACATGAGGGTCAGGGTGACGATATAGTGAGGAAGTTTCCAGGGGTAAGTATCGCATCGGACATGACGTTACTACTTGACTGACTTGAGTTAGGCCTATGTTTCTGCCGTTACCGACCCCAAAACCATCAGTATAGTTGGCCCTGTCCCCACTCTTGAGAACGTTAGTGCGTACGCGCGTGAGATTGGGCTGCAGGCGCAAGGCATGCATCTCAGGGGAAAGGTACACAACCCAGAGAATGCTGAGTTAGCAAAAGAGCTGTGCGAGTTATGCGACGGAATGGAGAGTCTTACACTGCCGGGCTGTGAATACCTCCAAGTCCCTGTTTACTCCAACATCACCGGCCGGCGGTTACAGGAGTGCTCACTCACACACGAAGCCGTCCTCACCATACTAGCATCCCGGTGTGAATGGTGGACACTCCTCAACGAACTTGCATCTGCGCTCAAGTCTACAGGTGTCCAAGCACACACGTTCGCCATGTTCGGTATTGGCGATTGTGTACCCCTGATGCCGTTCCACCAGGCGAGACTCAAAGTCTCCAAGATTGACATCCATCGTACCATTCGGGAAGCCGAGCTTAGCGAGTATACGTTCCCGGAAGACGCCATTGCAATTGTTGGTGCTGCGTGTCGATTGCCTGGTGCCAATAACTTGGAAGAGCTCTGGGATCTCATGGCAGGCGGTGTGTCCAAAGCCGAGGAAATTCGACCAGATCGTATACCGTTGCATGCAAGCTTTAGGGCCTCGCAGGATCCAAAGGTAAGCTATCGGGTGTTCAGTTTTTTTTCTGTACTGACAAGTTAAAAGTTCACAAGCCGGCGGAAGTTCTTTGGAAACTTTGTGGATGGGGTTGATGGGTTTGACCACACCTTTTTCCGCACGAATCCAAAAGAGGCGGCCTACATGGATCCACAGCAGCGCATCCTGCTAGAACTGGCGTACCAAGCCATGGACTCCAGTGGTTACCTGCGGACGCATAGGCGTGACAATGGTGACAACATAGGTTGTTTCATTGGCGCTTCTTTCAATGAATACCTCGACAACACTTCGGCGCATGCCCCCACCGCATACACTTCAACTGGCACCATTCGGGCCTTCCTCTGTGGCAAGATCAGCTACTATTTTGGCTGGAGTGGACCGGCAGAAGTCATCGATACCGCGTGCTCGGCTTCACTTGTAGCTATCAACCGCGCGTGCCGGGCAATCATGGGTGGAGAGTGCTCTATGGCGCTAGCAGGGGGGGTCAACATCATGTCTGGCATCAACAACTACATGGATTTGGGCAAGGCTGGTTTCCTCAGTCCAACTGGCCAGTGTAAGCCGTTTGACAAGGGTGCCGACGGGTACTGCCGCGCCGACGGCGCGGGACTTGTTGTACTCAAGTCGCTGCGGCATGCGCGAGCTGATGGCGACCATATTCTCGGTGTCATTCCCGGCGTAGCGACAAATCAGGGCGGACTCTCACCGTCAATCACTGTACCTCACTCGGCTGCGCAAATGACGCTGTACAGGCGCATTCTCAAGCAAGCAGGCATGAAAGCGGAACAAGTGTCGTACGTCGAGTGCCACGGAACTGGCACACAGGCAGGCGACCCGCTAGAAATAGCGTCGGTGCGCGAAGTGTTCTGTGGTGGTGACCGTCAAGGACACCTGAACGTGGGATCTCTCAAAGGCAATATTGGGCACTGTGAGACAGCCGCTGGTGTGGCATCGCTGCTAAAGGTGCTCGCTATGTTGCAGAAGCAGCGGATCCCTCCTCTTGCCAGCTTCAAGAGTCTCAACCCCAAGATTCCTGCTTTGGCGCCTGACAAGATGGCCGTCGCGAAGCAAGTAGAAGAGTGGGATGCCCCCCTACGTGCCGCATGCGTCAACAGCTACGGTGCAGCCGGCAGCAACTCTGCGCTCCTCTGCGTCGAGATGAAGCGAGGCATTGCTGGACCGGTTGGACACGGTGGATCCACAGTCCAAACATGTGCTTGGCCCATTGTCATTAGTGCGGCCAGCAAAGACTCTTTGTCACGATATTGTCATGCCTTGGACGCTCATATAGGCAAAAACCCCAATCTGTCGCTCGGCGATCTGAGCTTCACACTCGCGGAGCGGAAGCAACGTCACCGCTTCCAAATCGTGGCGACAGTGTCTGAGCTGGGCAGCCTCCGTAGGATGCTGACAAGCCGTCAACTCGAAGCAAGTATGATTGATGTAGCCAACACATCCCGGCCCGTTGTGATGGCGTTTGGTGGACAGAGTAAGCAGACAGTGGGGCTGGATAGGGGACTCTATGAGAGCAGCCCCAGGCTTCGAGCTTACATCCAAGAGTGCGACAACATGCTCATCGCCATGGGCTACTCAACTATCCTGCCCGCCGTCTTTTCGTCAGAGCCGATCGCCGACGTGGTGGTGCTACAAACAGCGACGTTTGCAGTGCAGTACGCGTGCGCAAAGTCTTGGACGGACGCGGGAGTGCATGTCTGGGCCGTGATCGGACACAGCTTTGGCGAGCTTACAGCCCTCGCCTTTTCCGGCGCTCTCAGCCTACGCAGTGGGCTGAAGGTCGTTGCGGCACGCGCGAAGCTCATGGCAACTAAGTGGGGTCAAGAGAGAGGTACCATGCTAGCCATTCATGCAGGCCGGGATGTCGTCGATCAAGTGGTCCGAAAGGTGGGCAGTAGCGAGCTCGAGGTGGCGTGCTACAACGCCGTTGCAAGCCAAGTTGTTGTGGGCTCTGCTGCTGCTGTAGAGCGTGCTGAGGCGCTGCTTGCGAGCGATGCACAGTTTCCCAGTGTACGTAGCCAACGCGTCGATGTGTCGCACGGCTTCCACTCCAAGTTCACCGAGCCGCTACTGGACGAGCTCTCGACTGTGGCCGCGTCTCTCACCTTCAGCGAACCCAAGATGGCGCTTGAGATGTGCGTATCGGACGTGGATGCAAAACAAAGCGTCGGACCGTCGCGCATCGCCCAGCATACACGCGAGCCCGTGTATTTTGTCGACGCCGTCCGCCGCATCGAGGCCCGCTTGGGCGCCCGCTGCATCTGGCTCGAGGCGGGCACTGATGCACCCATCATACCCATGGTCAAGCGCGCCGTATCGCAGCCGGCAGAGCACACGTTCCTGGGAATGCGGTTTGCGGGCGCAAAGGATGTTGGCCAGGTGTTGGCGGACGTAACGGCGTCGCTCTGGCGTGAGGGAGTGGCAGTCTCCTTCTGGCCATGTCTTGGCGGGCCGGCTGAGTCAGGGCTGAGTCATGTCTACCTCCCCCCTTATGAGTTTATGCGCACCTCTGCCTGGGTCGTCAACGTCGATCGCGCTCTGGAGGCCCGCGCCGATGCAGACACAAAGCACACGGTCCAGCCAGATCCGCCCCGCTCGCTGCTCGTCACCGAGCAGCAGTCGGGCTCCCTAACCTTCACCGTCAACATCGCCTCCAAGCGCTTTGGCGACATTGTCAGCGGCCATGCGGTGCGTGGCCGCCCACTGTGCCCCGCCTCCATGTACATGGAGTGCGCCGTCATGGCTCTGCAATGCCATCTTGGCTCTCGGTTTGACAAGACTTGCGCCCTGTCCTTTGAGAACCTCACCTTTGAGCATCCTCTAGGCGTTGACCTGAGTCGGCATGTAGAGGTGGTGCTGAGTGATGCTGGCAAGCCTGGCCTGTGGAGGTTTCAGCTGCGCAGCACACCCAAGTCATCCACCACTCCCCGTTTCTCCATACACGGCAGGGGCAAGGTCCGACTCGGCAGTCCTCCTCAGTTGCAGACATTCAAACACCTTGTCGCTGAGTGCATTGAAGATGTCAGCAATAAGCGCGATACGGAGACGCTGCTGTCTAAGCGCGCCTATGGCCTATTCTCCCAGGTTGTCACCTACGCGCCCCTCATGCGTGGTATCCAGTCCATCACCATGGACGGCACTCGAGCCGTTGCCAGCATCAAAGTCCCAACCCCTCACGTTGCTGCCGATGACAGCTCTGCAATTACGCTCTGCGATACCGTCTCTATAGACACCTTCATCCAGGTTGTCGGTCTTCTCATCAACAGCAGTGACGCGTGCATTCCTAACCATGTCTTCGTTGCTACTGGCGTAGAAAGCGCCACACTGTCCAGTGCCTGTAACTTCACTGCCGCTGATACCTGGACTGTCTACGCTGTATTCCGATCCACCAGCGAGACGACGGCCACTGGCGATGTTTTCGTCATGACCACTGACGGCGCTATGGCTCTGAATGTCATGGATGTTGCTTTCACCCGACTGCCAATTGCAACGCTTGAGAAGCTCCTCGACACAGCAAACTCGTCGTCTCTTGTCAAGAAAGAGGCTGTCCCCAAACGGCGTGCTGCACCTGCAGTTCCAAGCCGTCGCGCTGTGCCCGAGTTGGAGGCTGCAGACGAGCATCAAACAGACAGTTCTTCTGGCAGTGAAGATGGAATTGCCACTCCGCCTGGCGAGCTTGATGACAGCAGTCTTCGTAAGATGATTGCCATGTACACTGGCGTGTCAGTGGATGCTATCGCTACCCAATCCACCATGGCGGATTTGGGTGTCGACTCCCTTGCCGCTGTTGAGTTCGCCGAGGACCTGCGCTCGCAATTTGGCAAGGACATTGAGTCGATAGATCTTCTGTCGAGCAATCTCAATGCCTTGTCCAAGCTCTGTCTGACTTCAGCTTCAAAGCCACGGCTTAAGAGCAAGTTGACCAAAGCCAATGTTGCCCAGATACTGCCTGTTTTGCCAGTACCTGCAAGCAACGACGGTCGACAGTGCCTGGTCCGAATCGTTTCAGATGCTTGTGGCGCCCCCATATCGGATATCAAAGACTCACACACTCTCCGTGATCTTGGTGTTGACTCTTTGGCGTCAGTGGAGCTGAGTAGCGATCTCGAGAATGCGTTTTCTACTCAGATCAGCGAAAGCGACGTGCATCTCGACTCCACCATCGCTGAGATCTGCTGTTATTTAGGCATCGGGGAGGCGAGCGTAGATCCCTCACCAGCCATGCCGACCCCAACATCCATGGTTAGCTCAACGCATGCCGCTCTCACGGCGGCCACTACTCAAGGAAATACCGACATGACCCGTCAGCGTGTTCTCCAGATCATATCCGATGCATGCGGTGCCCCTACTGAGGCTATGGGAGACGATGAGTTGCTTCGTGACCTCGGTGTGGACTCATTGGCAGCGGTAGAGCTGAAGGGTGAGCTCGAGGATGCGTTTGACGTCCATCTAGATGATGACCTACTCGACCTATCCATATCCGAAACGGTCAAGAGCTGTGGAGGTACTATAGGGCCCGCCAGTCTTTCTTCAACCCCCAACAGGACGGCCGCCAGTCCGACCCTACCGTCCAAAACCTCAGATATCAAGCCCCCAACAGCACCGGCCAATATGGGAAGCCCATTCGACTCTCTTATGCTCAACGAGAGCGACTACACTGCCAAGGCAAGGCGATGTGGGTTTCGAGACTTTGGGACCATGGTAGCTCCCCGACAAGATGAGCTCATGCTGGCTTATATGGTCGAAGCCATTGCAGAGCTCGGCGTTGATTTGAGGGCCTTGAAGGAGGGAGCCCCGTTGCCACCCCTGATTTATCGAAGCAAGCTCGCCTACGACCGGCTCATGCAAAGGCTCTGGGTCATCCTGGAAAAGCATGGACTGGTGAACACGATCAGCACGTCACATCACGTGAGAGGACCTGCAAAGTGTCCGCAAAGTACTTCCTCCGAGCTTCTTCTTAGCATGCAGAAGGACTTCCCCGCGTATCGCTGCGAATTCTCTCTGATGAATTTGACTGGATCCCAGCTTGGGCAATGTCTTGCTGGAAAGCAAGATCCAATCGCCCTCATGTTCAAGACACAAGAGGCACAGGCTATCATGGAAGATTTTTATCTCAACTCTCCCATGCTCGCCACAGCTACAGAGATGCTTGTAGACACCATCATCGATACTGTCTCTGGATCCAAGGTCAACAACCCCATCAACATCCTCGAGATTGGAGCTGGCTTTGGTGGGACAACAAGAAAGCTTGTGCAACGACTCGATTGCCTGGGTCGCTCTGTATCCTACACTTTCACCGATATTTCTCCCACACTCGTCGGTCGCGCGCTAAAGGTTTTCGCGAATCAGTATCCATGGCTACAGTTTCAAACGTGGAACATGGAGCATACGCCTCCCAATGCCCTCTCTGCTGCAGGACCTTTTGACATTATCATCGGCACCAACTGCGTTCACGCTACTCAAGATCGCACGTCCACTCTCAATCGTCTCAAGCAACTGCTTCACCCGTCCGGCTTCATCGTTCTCTCAGAAGTGACAGAAATCGTAGACTGGTATGACATCACCTACGGCTTGCTCGACAGCTGGTGGTCCGACAAAGATGGCAGCTACCCCCTTCAGTCCGCTGAAGCTTGGATGAAATGCTTCAAGAACGCTGGATTTGCCGTTGCGTCATATTCGCAGGGCCCCACCGCCGACTTGTGCATACAAAGATTGCTCATTGCCAGCATGCGAAGGGACATAGAAGCCCCACATCGCACGCCCATACAACCTGCAGTGGAGACTGTAGTCTACAAGACGGCTGATGGTGTGGACATTCATGCAGACGTTTTCTTTCCAAAGCAGCCGCTTGCCAGCGCCATGCCCATCGGTGCGTCTCTCTGATAATCACGCTGCACAATTGAGGACTAAGCGACTGACATTTCCTGTTAGCTCTCATGATTCATGGTGGCGGCCATATGACGCTTTCACGCAAAGCAATACGCCCTGCACAGACCAGCTTTCTTCTCCAGAATGGTCTCCTCCCAGTGAGCATAGACTACCGTCTGTGCCCGGAAGTAAACCTCATTGACGGCCCTATCGCCGACACACTGGATGCTTACAAGTGGGTCACGACAACTTTGCCTAAGTTGGCACGGCCCAAGGGTATCTTGGTTGATCCGGAGCGGGTTGTGGTCATCGGTTGGTCTTCTGGAGGTCAGCTTGCCATGACAACCGCTTGGACAACCAAGTCAGCTGGCATGAAACTCCCACTTGCCATTTTAAGTTTCTACGGTCCCACAGACTTTGAGTCAGGAGATTTGGATGCGCGTAGAGCAGAGGAGTATCCAGAGAGGACAATGAAGATGAAGAACATCATCAAGGCTCTGCCCAAGAAACCACTCACTCAATACGATGGAAATGGTACCGACACTACTGGTATGGGTTGGGTTCGTCCCGGCGACCCACGCTCCGAACTCGTGCTGTCTCTCTTCAAAGAAGGCAACGGTCTTCCCCTTCTCCTGAATGGTCTATCTAGAGCGAGCAACGACCAAGAAGATTCCGAAGACGAATCCGAAGACGGCTCCGAAGACGGCTCGGAGGATGGAACAGACGATGCTGCTACCTGGTTCCGAGCTCCTGACGCCGAACGCATTGCAGCTATCAGCCCGCTCGCACAGCTGCGTCGCGGCAATTACACTGTCCCAACCTTTATTATTCATGGGACCAAGGACGAAATAGTGCCCTACCATACCGCTGTTACATTCGTCGACGCTATGCGCGCAGCCGGTGTTGAAGGACAGCTACTCACAGTGCAAGGTGCTAGGCACATTCACGATGTGGCACTGAAAGCCGGTAGTAAGCGTTGGGATGAGACAGTGGCTCCCGGATATGAGTTTCTTTTGCAGCATCTGGGATACTAGAGTGTATGATATAGCAAACGCTTTCATGTCGATATGTAGTTTCCTTACATCTGTGCTATTCAGCAGGCGTTTGGGACGTCTCTTTTCTCTAATGTACTGTAAATCGTATCGCATCATGTCTTTGACCCACCCACTCTAGCCATGCCCGTACTCATGACTGCTGGTCTGTTCAAGAAGAAAACCACGAAGTTCATTCCACACCAATTCTCAGCATCCACATAAACCCCACGCAGTCTGTCCCTCGCAGCTTTCTAATCACCCTCTCCTAACGATATCTATCTTTCGTTTTACAAAGAATCGCTCCTGTCCCTCACCTACACTTTCCTATACATACCCTTGATCCTACCTCAATCTCTAACTCCACTCCCGACCCAAATCCTATTACGCAGGGCTGGCATCAACAGCATTTCACTCCCAACAAAACTCGACATCAATAATTATCATTTCAATTCTTATTGTTATCATATCCAAATTTAGCGGGTAAACTAAAAACGAAAGCCATCTATTCTCTTAAATCACTGAATTCTTTTCAATCGCTCATGTCATCTTCGTCATCATTATCATCACGCTTTTGGTTGACTAATGAAATTCCAAATTTGACAATCTCAGCTCCGCTGGATCTGGGATATCAGGTAATGGTAACTGGAAGGGTTTACCGGTTCAGTCGTTCGGTTTATTCGGTTAGTGACTCGGTTTGATCGGTCGGTCGGTCGGTCGGTCGGTCAATTCGGTCACTTTGGTAAACTCGGTCACTTCGGTTACTTCGGTCACTTCGGCGATTGTTTGGCTGGCTAGTTTGTTGTATCCTATCGTAGTCTCTAGGGGTGTTGTTTGTTACGCACTTGGGTAGTAACTAGGATGATAGTGGGGCCAATATGAGGGTTTGGGTGTAGAGACGGAATCGGAATCGGAATCGGAGTAGGGGTTAGAGGAGAGCGGGTTCGGAGCGTGTTGTGAGAAAAGTGACCGAAGTGGTTCGTGGGGAGAGGAGGGGTTTGTGGTGAGTTGGGCCGACCTTTGGGGGAGGTGGGATGGTGCAAGGTATGGTTTGCTAGACACGAGGTTTTGAGGTGGAATGGGGGAGATCTTTGAAGAGCAAAGATGATATCCATAGACTTATATGGGCGTTTGAGAAGCTACTCAGGATGGAGAATGGAATGTTTATTTAGTTGTGGGAGAATATCTATAGCATGTTGTGTTCCACACGTTGTTCTCAGCATACAGATATAACATGATCAAGCCATGCACCCAGTCTCAAAAGTTCCAAGAGTGAAAATACAATCACATCCCCCTCACCCTCATGTGTAGATTCAAGTCCGGCTTCTCGCGCATAATGAAAACTCGCTGCTTCTCGAGAGCAAACTTGTCGTCAGCCAGCTGCCAGTCAAATTGCCACACAAGTCGCGCCAGAATCAGCTTCATCTCTGCTAGAGCGAGGTTTTTCCCTACGCAATTACGCGGCCCGGTGCTGAAAGGTTGGAAAGCATCTTTTCTATCATTTGAATACTCGGGCAGTGCGTTGGACAGCCAGCGCTCGGGTGCGAAGCGCTCTGGGTGGGCAAAGTTACTGGGGAGGTGGTAGGCGGGCTGTTGAGAGACATTGACGATGGTCTAGGTTTGTTTGGTTAGAAATAGCATATCACAGAGTTTTCATGGAGAGGTGTAGTGAATCAAAGGTCAACTCACTCCTCCCGGTACAGCATGTCCTGCGATTATGGCGCCGTCCTTTGGCACGATGCGTTGCAAACCCGCAGGAACAGGCGGGTAAATGCGCATACCCTCGTTGATCGTACCCTGCAATATTTTGAGCCCAGCTACAGTAATCATATTGATATCTTCTTTCTTTGTGAACGTGTTGGTGATCTCCTCCCGTAACGTCTTCATCGCACCCGGGTTCTTCGCCAACAAGTACATGATTCCGCACAATGCCGTTGCAACGGTTTCGCTCCCGCCTGAGATGAATATCCCAGCATTCGACTCCATCTCCTCGATACTCATGCCTTTTTCATCATTATGGCGTAAGATATACGTCCAAAAGTCCGATCTGTGCGGCTGCTCGCCCGCAGCCAGGCGTTTGTGGACTTTCTCTGCGCTGAGCTTGATATGCTGGAAGCGTCTTTTGATGTCCTTCTTAGGTAAAAGTGCGATGAGCAAGGGCGTAAAAGGTTTGAATAGCCGTGCCGCGCCAAAGAGCGAAAGTGCCTTAATGAAGGGAAATAGTAGCTCTACCCAGGGGTGGTATGCGCCGTTTGATAAACAGCCAAATGGCTCACCGAACGCCAAATCGCCGACAATATCGAAAGCGGTCCACTCAAGCCAGTTCTTCACATTAACCTCGCTCATAGACTGCGCCTCTAGAGCGCTCGTAAGCTGGTCAATGTAGCGCATTACGATGCCCTCTTGGGCCCGTAATGCCTTGTCGCTAAACGCATGGTTGACTAGTCTACGTTGCCGCGAGTGATCTGCGTTATTGGCTGACAGTATATGGTCGACTGTCTTGTGACTGCGCGTCATGCCCCATTTTGGGAAATTCCGGTTAGGTCCATGGCCATAGATGTCTATCCATGCTTCTGGTGTAATGAAAGATACCATATCGGGAGCGATACGCACAGCATCTCCGTATTTAGCGTGCAGTGAAGTGAGGTCGTAAGGTAGATATCCGCTGAGTATGGACTGTGCGTGGGGAAGATGCGATATTGCGCGGCTAGCCGGTCCCGGAAATGCTTTGAGAGGGTGGAATGTTAGACGATAGACGGCACGGAGTACCAGGAAAGAGGTGACCTGGATAGTGTCAGTTTGGGAGTAAGTAGAAAGGGTCCATCACTTACACCCAGGACGGCGATCAACCACTTGGGGATGTGTACCATCTCGGTAGCATATGATATCCCAATGGTATTCATTTTGGTTTATGGAAACCTAAGATCTTTAGACGTTTTAAAAACAGTTTCTGTATCGAGTCGAAAGACCTGAAGTTTTCGAGGTGCCATCTACTTCGGCATCGGTCAATTTCACTGCCCAGAAGCTCGGCTATATACATCTCCACATGATTTCGCCTTGAATTGTGTGTACTGTAGTACCGATTGAAAGTATCTTCGTGAGCATAGTGACTTCACGGCTTATAGGCTTGTAAGCACAGACTAGACTAAGCACCCATGAACCTATGCCAATCAACCTTGATCACGTGTGATTGCGAATATGTAGAGCTCCAGCATACAGACATTGGCTGACATGAGGGTGTATTTGGAAGATACCAAATTGCATAAGGCTAATCCCCGTTAAGATATAGATATGCCAATGTCTCAAGGTGCGCTAGATGATTCCAGGGCAAATTTCTCGTAAGCGTACAGAGAGCTCCTCCAAGAATCTTTTTCTCGCGTCTTCCATCTCAATTGTCTTTGAGTTACCTGTCAAACTAAAAAAGCATCTTAGTCAGTTATATTGTGCTTCCATTACTCGACACGATGACAAACTCACTCTTTGCAAATATGGCAGTCCATAAGGAAAGCACCATGACACTCTTCTCCGAGTTCCGGTTTTACCCCATCGACAAGATTGCGGCTACCTACCTCCGTCGAGCGCGCGACTATGCCAATCATAAAGCGCCTGAGGACACCAACAATCCAGCTTTCGTTATCGCGCACAATGTTACTTTTGCATAAGCCAGGCGTCAGGCACGCAATGACTACTTTTGACTGATCGGAAAAGGGGTATCGTTGCGCCATATCACGTACTGCCCACATGAGCAGGAGTTTGGAGACGCCATAACTATACTCAACTATTAGCAAAAAATTCGTCGCAAAGCATGTTGGATCTTTGGAAAAATTCACCGGTTGCTTATATCAGCTGTCTGCTCTGAATTGAGGGCCGTCAGGATACTGCCCGAAGCAGACTTCTCCTTCAGCGGCGCGATGAATTGGAGATCGCTACCCACGAATGCCAATCTTCCCCGATTGCCAGTCTTGATTGCAGACTGTTGTAGTTTGGGAAGAACAAGGTAGCCTAGAAGGACTGGGCTGATGACGTTCACTGCCATCTGACTCTCGCATCCTTCGACCAGGCTGAACTTGCTGGTCATAATACCGGCATTTTGTACCACAGCATCCAAGCGATCCAGCGTGTTGATGCGCTCGCCAAACTGCTTTATGGATGAGAAACTACCGAGATCTAGTTCCCAGACCTCAGTATTGCTGATAGAGACAGAAAGCGCCGAGGAAATTTCCTCTGCAACCTGTTTGCCTTTGGTAACATTCCGTACTGCGAGAATGAGCCTAGATGCCCCTAGCCGTAGTATGTGCTTTGCAGCCTCGTAGCCGAGACCAGATGTGGCACCAGTCACGACAACTGTTTGGCCGGAAAAGTCGGAGGAAGGAACCGGTGGAGTCACGAAAAACTGAGAGTGAAGAATTGTAGTTGCAAAGCCCATGATTACAAAGTTGACGATGGGTGATTGATGGCACAGCAATAACTCGAGGGGATTTCCAATGTGTATACGTTGGCGTTTGCTCTAACATTTCTTAACTCCGTATGTGGTATCTCCGTGCTATTGGGATATCTCCGTGAGTAGCTTCCAAGTTTTGGACGAGATGGTAGGATTGTGGTGGATACAAGCTGCCGAATCGAATGTCCCCGAAACGGACCGACACGCCCAACTTGCTACATTCACAAATACGATGCATTGTGTATATATGATGCTTCACTTAGGAAGTTGAACTTAGGCATCATCAAGATTACTTTACTAGATTAAAAGATGGCTGCCATCCAGACCCAGACTCTTCCTACTCCCGTGGGGGGCACTTCGACATACTTCGACACTGATGCTATTGTCGATGGTTCAGCGCCCAAAGTCGCGAATAGTGCTGGTTTCTTCAATGCTGCAGTCGCAGCCAATCACGTACGACTCCAGTATATCATGTGGTAGCTTCTTTTGTGAAAAATACATGGCTGATATATAGCTGCAGAAAGAAGGCGCTGAAGAGCTTGCGCTTTTGAAGTACATATACACTCGCTCGGACATAGACCAGTTGCGCGGAAAACCAGACGCAGTCTGCAACGCCATTGATGACTTTGCAGCCACGATTCCACGAGGGTTGATGACCATTGGGGCAGAGAAGCGCACCTTTATCACAAACATGCTGGCTGCGGCTGAGCCTGCACCGACCTTGTTCCTCGAATTCGGTTCTTATGTTGGGTACTCTGCCATTTGTCTTGCCAGCGCCATGTTGGCACGAGCGGGCCCAGAGCAGTCCGTTCGCTACATGTCGTTTGAGAAGAATCCAATTATCGCAGCCGTCGCAGCCAGTCTAGCCGATCTAGCGGGTCTGCGCGATGTTATCAGCATTTATGTCGGCTCGGCCGGGGAGTCGCTCATGCGTCTTGTTAAGGAGGGTGCGGTGACGAAAGGCACTGTTGACTTCATGCTGTTGGACCACTGGAAAGACTTTTACATTTCTGACCTGCAGTTGTGTGAGAAATCTTCTCTACTCAGGCCCGGCTCGGTCGTTCTAGCTGATAACATCATCTTTCCTGGTGCCCCAGAGTATCTCGCCTATGTGCAAGCGGGAAAAGCAGAGGCGTCACCTGATGGCTTTAGCTATGTGACAAAGACGGCTGATTTCATCCTTCCTTTCGGAGGCCCGGTGAGTAAGCTTTGTACTGTACTAGCACTCATACTAACAAGGACAGGACCAACTGGCAATATCTACTGTGTCGTAGGTCTTCGCATTGTTTAAGCAAGGAGTGCGGAGAAGAAATTCCAGTTTGGCGGTACTTGGTAGTGATTTTTTGCTTGTTAAATCATGAGATATGTATTCCTTCTGTTATGATAGTTGAACATTCTCTCAAATACCAAAACATGCACTCGCCTTGTTCAATGTCAATATCAAATCTTGCAGGTGTGAATATCAACGACAGCTCCGTACAAGAAAGAAAGAATAACTGACTCTCGAACAAATGTTGTGTTGAAGAACCAAGACCATACTCAGAGAATAGGTAATGCGGAATGTTAAGTATAGAATAAGTAATTGTATGATTGGGAGTCCTACATCATGGGATACCAGGAACAACTACTTATTTACCAAACCTTGGAAACAGTTTCCTCGCCGCCCCACCATCAATCGACTCCCTCGCTTCATCACTCATATACATAGCCTTAATACTCTCTATCTGCGGCCCAATAGTTCCCTCCCTCGCAAAAGGAAAATCACTGCCAAACAGCACATGCCCTTGGTCCGCAAACTCGCTCAGCACCTTGACCGGCCCTTCATACCCCGTCAGCGCGAGATCAAAGTAAAACCCCTTCGCCTCCCTGATAAAATCTTCCGCGCTCTTATCCTTTAGTCCTAGATCAGCCGTTTGATGCGCGATTCTTGTAGCCACATATGGCAAAGTACCGCCACCATGCGACAAAATGATTTTTACATTAGGGAAATCGCGGATAATGTTGGATGTGATGAGATTAACTGCTGTGCGAGTAGTCTCATGTGGGAAATCAATAATAGGGCGTGGGATACTGGGGTCGGAGGGTGCGCCCCATGTTTGGGCAAAGGTGGGGTGAACGAAGACGACGGCGTTGCGGGCGTCAAGTTCTTCCCATAAGGGGCGAAAGGAGGCATGGCCGAGGTAGTGATCCGAGTAACTTGATAGGAGAGCCACGCCATCTGCTTTGAGGACGTCGAGGGCGTAGCGGATTTCCTCAAGACAAGCGGACATATTGTCAAGGGGGGGCACGGAGGCAAAGAAACCGAAACGGGAGGGGTGAGCGGTCACGATTTTGGCGGCATATTCATTAACCCAACGGCATAGGGCTATGGCTTCTGAATTTGGTTTAACGAAGGCGAGACCGGGGGCGCTGAGGGAGAGGATCGAAGCAGAGATGTTGTTGCGGTTCATGAAGTCTAGGTCTAGTTCCACATCCCAGGATGGAAGTTTGAGGCCTTTGGGGATCCCAGACGCTTCTTTCCATTCTGAAAAGGCTGTTAGTTCTCTCTGAAACTTGGAAGGTTTGGAAGGCGACGCTCACTCTGCACGTACTCGGATGGGAGCATATGGTGGTGGACATCAATTTTCCCCATGGTGATCTTTGCAATGAAAGACTGGTCTCGCACGGATCTTTCGATAGTTTTCAGTCCATCTTGAGTTGTTCAATCGGTGTTGTGCAAGCACTTCGGCTCCTTTGCGTTTTGACACCGAATGGGGCAGTCATGATATCTAGCCGACTCCATCCCAATTCCCGATTTAATAAAGCGGCGAGAATGAAGCGGTGAACATCGTACGACCAGGAGCTAGGTTTCTTAATTGGTGACATTCGCCCTGAGTCAATCCTTCAGCGACCGTCTCTCATTGTTTGCCAAACATGTTGCCTTCTCTCGTGTTCGGTCTGCTTTCTGTGGTCGGTCTGACTTCGGCGGTGACTCCAGTGAGCATTCAGAGTTACCTTCGAAATCATCTCTCGTCCAAGTCTGAAGTTTTTCTTTCCAGCTCCCAGTCCTACCAGACTGAGCTTACTGAGCGGTGGAATGCATACCAGGCACCATCGTACGTTGTGGGCGTGAAACCTGCCACTGCACAAGATGTCTCCACCATTGTGAGTTTTATAGATTCTTTCTTTCTTGCTTGCGATGAAAAATGCTGATGAGCAGCGTGCAGATCAAATATGCGGCGAAAAATAGCATCGCTTTCATGGGTACGGGCGGCGGTCATGGTTATACTACTACCACCAGTGCCGTGAAGAATGGAATCAACATCGATCTCGGTGCTTTCGACAGCGTCTCCATAAACAAGGCGGCAAGCACAATAACAATAGGTGGCGCAGTCACCTTCGGAGACGTCTTAGGCCCTGTGTTTGCGGCTGGAAAAGAGATTCGTACGTTGCCCTCTCAAGCACATTCTGAACAGACGCTAACTTGTATTTCCGCTAGAAACTGGATCTTGTTCATGTGTAGGATTTGTAGGCGCGACCCTTGGCGGAGGAATAGGTCCATACCAGGGTCTCCATGGCCTGATTGTCGATGCGCTTCAATCGGTCACCATTGTAACTGGGAAAGGCGACATCGTCAACGCCTCTTCATCTGAGAATAGCGATTTATTCTGGGGTCTCCGTGGAGCTGGAATGAATTATGGTATTGTGACCTCTGCGACGTACAAGTTGGCTGATCAGACAAATGGCGGCTATGCCTTGAATGGCGACTTCCTTTTCCCGGCCAGCGAGAATACGACAATTTTCAACATCTTGAGCAAATTCGCTGGGAATCAGCCAAACGCCTTGTCTCTCACGAGCTCCATCCAGTACTCGACTGACTACAACAGCGTTCGTTGAAATCCTCTATAATTTTTAGTGTACGCCGCTCACTCGATTCACAGGCAGTTATCATGGTCAACGCCGTGTACATAGGTGCAGAGAATGACGGGAAGAAGGTCATCGCGTCGTTGCTATCCACCAAGGCTCTTAAATCAAACGTCACCATGATCCCGTACAACCGACTTATCCACGAGAACCGCTTTGGCGTAGACCCTCTCGGCTGTATTGCGGGCTTGCCTCAAGCGGCTTACGGCTTGAATCTCTACCGTTATGATGTTGCGACCTATCAGGCAGCCCTTGCTTCGTATGTAGACTTTTATGCTGCGACAGGATTGACGACATCATACATGGTGACGGAGATGTTTCCAACCAAGGTCACTCTGCAGACGGCAGACGCCGCGACTGCGTATCCCTATCGCAACACGATGGCGTATCTGTAAGTTTCTGGCCACTACCAACTTGATAGTTCAGATCAACGCTAATGAAATCATAGATTCATGAGCTTTAGTGGATTCGCGACAGACTCACAGGCTTCAGCTATTGCAGCTTTTGCCAAAGCAAGACGCGCAGAATTTGCAAAACTCAACGGCGCGAAAGGACTCCAGGTATATGTCAACTATGCACATGGCGACGAGGGGCGTGATGCTTGGTACACTGCGGAGAAGCTTCCAAAGCTTGAGCAGCTTAAGAAGTCATGGGACCCGCACAGTCTATTCAACTTTACGAATGGGTTCGCCTATTAGTAGGACCGAGGTGTTTGATTCGGCAGATAGTGAGGCGGAAGAGAAGAGAAGAGGGACCTATAGTCGTTAATTGAAGACCCTACCGCGTTGACGTATATATTCAGAATGAATATGTCGGCTGAGACATCGAGTAAGACAAACTGTATTTTTCTTCCTTCTGTAATGTAATATCAATGCCACGTTGTGCAACACATACTCTTTCGATGACTGTATTGAGCAAACAATCAAGTTTTGTGTTTTAGTTGGAGTCTGTCAACGGGGGCGGGGGGTGAAAAGATGCCTGCGTTAGCGTCTCACATGATAGCGCGTTGCGGTTCCCGATCCCGCGCACGTCAGCCTAGACAGTAAGAGCAACCACAACAACCCACATGGAACGTTTGCACGAACTTGCAATTGAATAAACAATGCGCACCCTATCCACGAAAACGCCGCTCATCTGCTAAGCCAATACACCCCAGCCCGCATCTATGTGGTTCCTTGAACACGAGAGCCTCTTTGGAGGAAAGCGCGTATGGCTGCGCCCAGGATCACAGCAGCTCTTCGGACGGACTAGAGCTGTCGACCAGGATGCTCCACAGGGAACGAACTGGAAGATCGATAACAAGGCCGTGTCGAGGAAGCATGTCATGCTCAAGGTCTACGATGTGTCTCCAGAGGACGGCACAAAGCTGCACAAGCGGTCTCAGGTTGAAGTCACCGACCTCAGCTGTCGGCAAGGAACCACAATCGACGACAAGCATACACTGAAAAGCCAGAAACTGGAAGATGGGTCGATAACTTACAGTAGTGAGACATTGAAGGGGACTGAGCACATTATCCGACTAGCCCAGGGCTATGCCCCGTTCAAGATTGTATGGCGGCCAGCTGTATTTACGCATGCGTCAAAAGAGACACGCGATGGCAAGGCCCGAAGTACACGACTGCATGCTCTGGATATCAAGACTACGACCGACTTCGTATTTGATAAGACAACCCACGTCGTATCCGCGAAACGAAACCTCCCAAAAGTCCTCTCTGGCCTGACGTCCGGCAAGCACATAGTCACAGCAGACTTCCTCGATGCAATCCTCAGCGTTGCCACGCCATCGGTTGACCAAGAACAAAACTACCTACCATCGAAGCTAGAAGAAGACTTTGATACATGGTGGCCGACAGAGAAGGACTACATACCAGCAGCGGGCGCAGAGCCAGTTGCTCGACCACAGGAGATGCTATTACCTGATGCCTCAAGATCAGAGGTATTCTCCGGGCTTACCTTTATCTTTCTAAACGAGGGGCAATACAGCAGCTTGCTTGAACCTGTCACTTGTGGAGGAGGTAAAGCGCTGCTATACAATGTTCAGCCGGGCGAGACAACCGTACAGGAGTATGTCGACTATGTTCATAGTGTGGCTGGCAAAAAGCGGCGCGGAAAACCCAGCGAAAAGCTGCCAGTGGTGACGGTACGACTACCAGCATACCCTGACGCTATGGAGGAATGGGCTGCAAGTTTCGTAACCGGTGTGGATCGGGCACTTGGTCAGCGCTCCGTTCTACAGAATGAGTTCCTCGATGCTATCATCACGAAAGACCGAGCTCCACTGCAGAGGCCGCCTGCAGAGTTGGAGGATGTTCAACATACTCCTCCTGAATCATCCGCTACCCGACGTTCAATGCGTACTACAACTCCAATCTCTGCTTCAAGAGCTCCATCACAAGGCCCAGAAGAAAGTGCACCCCCAACGGAAGACTCTGCGAAGATCAATCCACGAAAGCGAACACAAAGACCGAAAACCAGTCGCTTCACTGGCTTTGACGACGATGAACCAATCCCAAAGAAGAAGAAGGTTGAAAATACTCGAATGGAAGACGTGCAGCAGTCTATACCGCAGGTAGCGACATGTGCGGCAGCTTCACAAGCGCACATTGCAGGAGGTATGCAAAGCCATACTGCACCTCAGTCACACATTCAGGAGACAGTGGAAAAAGAAGAGCAGTTGGACGCGCTTTTCCCGACTGCTGCGAAGATGAGGAAGGAGAGGGCCGCTACCCGGGCGCCATCAACGTCAGTCGAGCCCGGAGCAGGTGGGCCAGTACAAAATTCAACTACCAAGGGCGTTGATGCATTAGCACGGTTGAATAGAGCGAAAGCCAGGGCGGAGAAGGATATCAATATCCGAGAGCACACACGACAACGCATCAAGGAAGAAGAAGACCAACGCAAGGCAGACGAAGAGAGCCTACGAGAAGCACTCGAGGGCGTGGATATCGGTGAACTCAAAAATCTAGCGCAAGTAGAAGAGATGGAGGTTCTTCCCCGACAGAACAGAGTCACCACACACAACCAGAACGCAGTAAATAGCGAGCGCTGGAACCCAGAATGGAATGGGCGCAAAAACTTCAAAAGGTTTCGTCGTCGCGGTGCCGAACCAGGCGTCCAAGCGCGCAAGGTCATTGTCACACTTGAAGAAGCACCGCCAAAGAAAGGCCTTGGTATCAGCGATACATTTCTGCTGGAGGGTATTGAGCCTTCCTTCCGCTCGCGTGGGAGTCGCCGTGGCGGCGGCGGAGGCCAGACTGTCGATTCCGACTCCGAGCCAGAAGTCGGTGGCTTCACGCGTCGGAAACGCAATACGCAATCGCAGTCGCAACAGCAGCAGCAGCAGCAGCAGCAGCAAGAAGTCATCAATGTCGAAGATAGTGGGCCAGACGATGAAGAGGATCCTAGCGAGCGAACGCAGAAGAGTAGTGGACGGACGCAGAGGGTTGTGGAGACACAGCTGTCGACAAGCTCACTGGCGCAGAGGGGTAAGAAGAGGCCGTCTGACGCCGGGAGTGTGCAGTCAAATAGTAAGAGGAGCAAGTATGGAAGAGTTGTTGATGATGATAGTGACGATGAGGAGACGGGCTTCAGGTTCAAGCGGAGGGGATAGAGAGGGAGTTTGTTAGTTTCGCCTTCGTGTTCAGAAATATGATACCCAGTAGACGCGAAGAATGTTTTCCATCACCATAAACCACATCAAATGCAAGTTGGGAGTTTTTCTTAAAAACCCAAAAGCGTGCATTCGTAGCATTCGTATAGACAACAACGAGTTCAGCGCCAAAACGCCATCCGCCCCATCACCGGGACGGCTGAAATCGGAGCGTGTAGTATGCCTCTTCCCTTCCCCCAAACCCATGTCTTGGGTATGCCAATATACAGAGCTCCGGACTGCAACATCCACCCAGTAGTCCACGACAGCCCATGCTGCTCCGCCCAAGTTATCCGTTGATTGCCCGTTTTCTCTGCCGAGTTACAAGCCCAGTCGGTTTTCGTCCACGACATGGTGGGCTCCAGGCTGTGGATGGATAGGTAGGGAGATGATCTACCGCTTGCGCTCAAAGTAAGAGCTGGCGCCAAACAAGGCAACGCTCTGATCCATGACCGTCTCGCCGACCCAGAGGTAGTTTTCAAACCACTTTTGCGCGCTGGGGTTCTCGCTGAACGAATCGGGCTTCACACTGGGTCTGGGTTTAGCTTTTAGCCCCAAACTTTTTTTGTTCATATAGGTTGCGGACTAGCATGCTCGAAGGTGTGTAGGTGTGTGTGTGTGTGCGTGTATGTGAATAGACATCGAGGGAATAGGAGGGAGGGGGAGGGGGGGAAGGGACTGGTGGTGGTGACGGTGA
>Ga0265797_10004598_pt1 | contig 20942 bp, 22 predicted proteins | sample P2T30metagenome_FD_192433 | JGI IMG/M metagenome (GOLD analysis project Ga0265797, IMG submission 192433) | Plant litter microbial communities from East Loma Ridge, Irvine, California - P2 T30 | ecosystem: Environmental > Terrestrial > Plant litter > Unclassified | place: USA: California...
TGAGCGACGGCTTGTTCGTCGGGCATGAAAGAAGGCGAAGTCCAGGTTTCGCCGCTGTAGCTCAGTCGGTAGAGCAGCGCATTCGTAATGCGAAGGTCACCAGTTCGATTCCGGTCAGCGGCACCAACATTCAGTAGTTAGATCAAGGGGTTACATGATTTTTCATGTAACCCTTTTTTCTTTGATGGCGCTGTAAGCGAGTTGTGTAACCGCTGTGTAACCCAGCTTGCTCAACATTAGCTTTACAGGTTGAGTGCCCGCATCCTATCGCATGGGGTGCCAACTTCGCTGTGTGGACCGCTAGAGGCGATCGAAGATTCATCAACAGCAGGCAGCATGCTACGGCGCTTCTTGGACGTTCCTAGGCTCTGATAGGAACCGCTCGACCGCGCCGATAACACCTTGCCTCTCGTGCGCAGGGATGCGGTGCAAGCGAATGAGAATCATGGCCATGTCATCTTCCTTGCAATAGAAGTAGCATTCCGGGACATCCAGTACTTGGGCGACTCGCTCGACCAATGAGAAATCCGGCACATGCTTCCCGCGCTCGTATTGGTTCATACGCGCGCTCGAAGACATCTCATCGATCCCTGCCAGGACGCCAAGTTTTTCCTGAGACAGGCCGGCCCGTAAACGGGCCTCCTTCATTCGCTTCCCAAATAAAGACATCCATAGCCCCTAAAGGCTAAGATATTCTTAGTATTTTATTGACGTCACACTAAGGAATCCTTAGGATTGCTGCCTAAAAATAGGAGGCAATGAATGATTCACACCCGTATTCCACCTGCATTAACCCAAGACGATCGCATCGATGATTTCTTGGCTAAGACGGAACGCGACCTCTTCATCCTGGAGGAGGCGGCGACACGCCGGGTACTCATTAATGGCTTGAACAAGCGGCAGCTCATGGAGGTCGTGTGGACGCTTCAGGGGCGCGACTACCGAATCGAGCGCCGCATGGGCGCCGCACTCGACGACATCGGTAGGGATACGGGAGCAACTTACCAGCTCGGCGATCTTTTCGGCCTTGAGTGGGGTGTCTACTTCAAGAACGGCGCAGAGCACCCGTGGCGGAAATCCCGCCTTACCGCGTTCGGAGTGAACGAGCGCGAGGCAATCTTGAATCTGTTGGACGACGGCTTTCGGCGTGCTGCGTGGGACGACTACTTCTACGTCCGGCTACAAGGCGTGACCGACCTGCGCGGGATGGGCACGACGTGTTTGAACACCAGAACCCGGCTGGGCTTCTATTAAAGAAGGAAAGAAAATGAAACTTGAAAAAATTTGGCTGGTGGTGGTTTTAGCTGGTTGCGCTTCTACGACGGGCGTGATCTCTACGGGTAGTAATCAGTACATGGTTTCGCGAGAAGACAACGGTCCGGCTGCTTCACTGGGCCATCTCAAGGCCGCGACAATGCAGGACGCAGGTGCGCACTGCGCCGGTCAAGGGAAAACGATGCAGATCCTTAGGGAGACGGATACTCCGCGCTCGCTTGGTCAGTTCCCGCAAACCACGTTGCATTTCACCTGTACTTGAACCGCATGACCCTAGCAGCTCCACGGTAGACTAGTACCATGCTGCTAGGCGCCCTACTTATTGTCGAGCTGGCATTGCGGCGTTACGATACTGGCCATGACAAGTTTCTCCGCTCCCTCAGTTCACTCATGCCCCGGTTGCGGTGCCTTTTTCCTTCGCAGGCGACTGCGCAGCTTTAATTTTTTCGGTGCCCGCGACTGGTCGGACGGCGCGCCCAGCATGTGGTGGCGCCAAGAGCCATTGGTCCGTTGCAATGCTTGCGCTGCGCTCTTCTGGTTGGAGGATATAGAGCCTGTCGGGATCATGCCCGACGCCCCACAGCCGATCGGCCGGTTTATGCGCGCTTGGCTGCGCTGGCGTGGCGACCCGCAAGGGCTGCTTCACAGCGAAGAGGAGTGGGGCCGGGCCATGGCATGCTGGGGACAGGCGGGCTACATCGGCAGCGTGCAGTTCGACGACGTCATGTACGTAATAGCCCGCTCCAAAGGGATCGGCAGGGCCCGGTTGCTCTGGCTGCGCAGGCGCATCTGGTGGAACTTGAACGACCGCTATCGCAGCTGTCAGGATGGCTCGCCCATCTCCAATGTGCCGACTTGGCCTCAGGCTTTGGAGCGGTCCAACATGGAGGCTATCCTGGCTATGCTGCGTGAAGGCGATGGGCATCCAACGGAAATGATCGAGCAAGGCGAATTACTGCGCCAGCTTGGCCGTTTCGACGAAGCGATCGCGATGCTGAAAGCTGTCCCGGCTGACGGACATAGCGAGGTCAAGGCTGTCAAGATCGAACGGCTCGCACGAAGCGGCGACTCGCAGGTGCGCGAGCTGCGCCCTTCGACATGGTGACCAATTCAATTACATTCAAAACGTGAACATCCGATGTCGACCGGACGCAGACTGTCACCTCTCCCTAACGATTCTCAGACACTGGCACGCACGCAGGCATGAACGTGGCGCGCACCCGAATTCAGGCAAACTTCATAGCTGCGAGATTGGCCAGGTACTGTTGCAGATCGAGGAAGAGGGAATCGCCGCGCGTCCCCCGCATTGTCACGGAAAGTTCCTCATTAGCGCTCAAGCCCCCCTTCGTGATATTCGCGGAACCGATCACGGCCGTGTATGCATCGCCGCTTTCGAAGTAGTAAATTTTGGTATGCAGCGCACGACTGCGAGGCCCCACCATGCGGTGCGTCAGCCCTGTACGGGAGGCCAGCGCTGGCGCCACGCCTTCTAAGGTTTCCCTTCGGTTGGAATACACCGTAATGACGGCACCATTGGCGAGCGCTGCGTCAATCGACGGCAGCAAATCCTCTAGTCCGGGAAGTTTGATCCACCCAGAACATAGGATCGACACTTCTGAATTCTTGATCAGTTCAGACAACAGGTGAGCATGTTTTCGTTTGCCGGAATTTGTTTGGAGCTGCATGGGCGTGCGTACTTTCATTGGCCGATCAGGTTTTGACTAGTGTCGCGCTGAGCGCGGAGGATCGTCACCGCACAGTTTAGATGGCAGCGGCATGGGCAAGTCTAACGGTCTGGCAAGCGGCGCCCATCGTTCCTGAAGGAGAAATGACAACAGTTCTCTCATGATCAGGGGCGAATCCGCTAAGCCGTATGCGAAGCCAACTCTAGCCTTACGGCCGCTCATGGCAAAAGTGGGCCGGTAAGCTCAGCATAGCAGGTAGCCACGGCGAAAAAATCGCTGACTGTCACGGAGGACTGCATCCAACCCGAGGCGGACCTAGCAGGGATTAGTAGCCTCTGACCGATGATGCTCCGATCAAAATGGCTGCCGTGATCTCGGTTCAAAATCGCAGCCTATAGGCAACATGCCCATGTCACCGTGATCAAGTCCTAGAAAAAGCCTCGCTCCTCGTTGTAGAGACGTCCATTACTGGCCGACTCTAAAGTCGCGCGCATTAAAGTTTGAATTGCGTCACGTTGCCGTTGCTCGCCACCAGGGGAAATCGCGAAAGCCCCCACGCTAGGCAGCCTCTCAGAGGTGCCACCTCCGTAGGCGCTTGGATGCCGCACGAAAAAATTTGGCTTTGGCGATTCTGAATCGCCACCCGCCCCGTCACCTGGGAAAAGAATGTAAGCGCCGCGAGAGCCCAAAATTCCGTCGCGGTAGGTGTGCATTTTGAAAAGATCGTCTTTCTTGTGAACTCGTTGCAATTCTTCGTTATAGTCGCCGGCACTAGGCTCGTCTTCGCCGTCAGGAGCCGCGAAAAGGGCCTCCGTTTGCTGTCGCTCAAGCCGATACTTGGCGTCGAAATGGAGCCAGTGGGTGACAGGGTTCACTGTGGTGGTGATCCGAATGCTGAAATCGGGATCGAACGAGGATGTGTAGCTTCCGTCCCATTCGGTCTTCGGCGTCTTCGGACGCGAGAACTTTCGATTGTAGAAGAGCGAGACATATGCCACATCACCAGTAGGCGACACGAACTCGAAGCGGCATTCGCTGCTGGCTCCTTTTGCCAACTGCACCCGCAAGCCATCGGAAGACACGGTTATGAAGTTGCCGCCGCCTGTCTCGCGGCACAGCTCCAACAAGATCTCGCGCAGAACAAAGAAGCACCAATACTCGTAGATCTGGTTGACCGGACGGATGTCGCCAAGCAGACCGTCCGAAAGCTGGGCTCCCTCTGGCCACGCCAGGTCGAGCGACATACGCAGAGACAGGTCGTATCGGAAAAGATCCTTATAGCCTCGCTTGCGAAGCAAAGTCTGCGAGTTCGCCGGTATCAGCGTCAGCGGTCCCACCTCGCGCCACATGGAGTGCTGCAGGGCGTCGTCGATCCGGGTGGACCAACCTCGGGCCTCCCTTTCAGAGGACCGCCGACCGCGCCGCTGCATGCCGCCTTCGATGCGCCTGGCGAGCAGACTGCAATGCTCCAAGAATGCCTTTGCGTATCGATTTTCTGGCGTGTCCAACGATTCATAGCTATCGCGCTGAGGAAGCATGCGCGGGGTGTAACCATTGAACAGCCTGGCCAATGGTCCGCCTCGCCCGACATCGGAGAAATCGACGCCATCGGCAATCAGCTCTGGATCGGCCTCCTCAATTTCATTGATGGGGACGTATTCGATCCGCTCCCGCATCTGGCCGTGCGGGCTGGCGAAAATCTCCTCAAGGCTGGCTGGTAATTGCCCGTCGCCCATCACATGGCGCATAAGGAAATGCAGCGCGGCCTCACTGACCGCTAGCTCATCCGTCGATTCGAAGGACAGAGAAACTGGGCTATCGTAGGACAGCAAGAGCTCCGCCGCCTTGTCGGCCAGATTATCGAGCAGTTCCTTGAACTCCTCAAAGTAATGCAATTTGCGGCATGCTACCTCGGCGCGGAGGACGCCTCCAAACACAGGACTCAAATCAAGGACTCCGGCCTGCGAGCGAAGGCGTATCTGCCCGGTAACCAACGTCTTTCCGTCCACCTCTCTCCAGCGGCGTGGAGGGTCTGAGGCGTATGCGTTTGCCAAGCGCGCCGCGAATGGCCATCCTGGGGATATCGAAAATTGTCGTCGGGCCTCATCCAACGGAAACGGGACGAGCACGTCGACGTAGTAATCGGTGTCCTCGCGAAGCTGGAATTTTTCGAACAGGTGGCCGGCGTCGCGCCAACACATCGGGGGGACATCCCCGGACAACAGCTGCGCGACGTTCCGTTCGCCCTCGGCGGAAATCAGTCCATCCGCTAGGATTGGCTCGGCGAGCGGCATGGCCTCGCCAAGCGCGGTCTCAATGTCGAGCCAGCAGCCGCCGCCCAAGTCGAAGCGCGCCCGGTGCATCGGAGCGTAGCTCATTTCACCTCACGAATGACACGTAATTCCGCGAAAGGAGCCTGGCGTGCATGTCTTGAAGCTTGCGCCTGGAAAGCGCGAACTCTTGGCCGGCAGGGATGGCCAGGGCGTCGGCTGGCTCGATTCGGGTGGCTTGGTCGGATCCGATTGAGTATTTCGCAGGCGGCTCGGAATCGCCGTGATTGCCCCCCAAGAAGGCGTGGAGCGCCTTCAGGCTGTCACCGAGCGCGGAACGATTGCCGTGGATTTTCGGGAGGACCTTTTGAAACAAGGCCCGATCGAGGCCCTCGACCCAAGTAGCCATCGCATCCGTCGGCGAGGCCCCCTTGGCCAATTGGGATTTGATCCAAACATGCATGTAGGCATGGACCTCCTTCACGACCCTGTATCCGAACTCGAATCCAGCTGGTTTGAGGAGCTTGAAGCAGCCGTCCAAGGCGCGCAAGGTCATTGCTTTGGCCGCTTCGACATCCACCGCGTCCATGCCATGCTTGGTCGCCAATGAGTCCAGCACGGCAGCCGGGCTTGCCGATCGGAGCTCGCCATCCTCGCGCTCGTCGATTGCCTCGCGCAGCAATTGGTCTGCTTGCGTGAGATCGATCTCGGCGTCGGGAGAAATCCCATTCATATACTCGCTTGGCGACAAAGCCTTCACTTCGAGGACATGGGCGCGATCCAGCACTTTTGGCGAGAACATATAGGTCGTCTCGTCGATATTCACGGTCCCCACGTAGAACAAGTTTGGCGGCAGTTTGAGAGACTGATCATTGGCGACCAGGAGCCGGGCGGACTCCGCCTCCGCAGTGGTCGCGTCTTCTAGGTCGAGCAGCTCGCTGATCACAGCGACAGAGTGCTTGTCGATGATTGGGGCGCTCTCGCCGTCCTCCAGGATCGATGATGCCTCCATCAGCGATAGGAAGGGAGCGAAGTAGCGCTCGACGTGCGAGAGATTCATCTCGTCAAACACGAGAAAGTGCGGAATGCTTGTCGAGCTCGGGTTGCACGCTCGCAGAATGATTCGGACGGTCTCGGTGATCTCGTAGCTCTCATTGGTCTGGGAGCCGTCAGGGCGCGTCCTCTGCTCGCCGAACGGAGTTCGGAACCCCAACAGCTTCTTCGGCGACGTCCAGTCTGGGCCGATTGGGACCAACTGGAAGATCTGTCCCTTGACTTGGGCGTCGTAATGAATTTGGATTTGCTCGGCCAAGCGAAGCGTCGCCCGCGATTTGCCAGTGCCGGAAGCACCGCTCAGGATCACGAATGGCTTCGCAGCCAGCGCGACAACAAGGTCGAGCGAACAAAGCTTGCCCGTCGGAGCCGCCACTGCGACTGCCGCGACTGGCGCGGCGGCCAAGCCGACCAGATAGTCCTCTGGCTCAGATGGATTCGTTTGAAGGTCACCAACGTCGATCACGCCGGGGGCTGTGTCAAACAGCGCGGCGATCTCCGCGGCGTTGAGCTGATAGTCTGCTACAAAGCGGTCTTGGACAGCTTGGAAGCACGCAGCGGGGGTGGCGCAGCCGGTGATGATCGGGTCAATGTCGATCTTTCGGTAGTTCCAAATCGCTAGTTCGCCAAGGTTGGGACGCGCGACCCGGGCGGCCTTCAACAGCAGCGCCTCGAGATGCCCCTCGTGCCCGGCTCGCAACCCCGCTCGGCGCGGCTCGTCGGTGGTCAGCTCCACGACGGTTTGCCATGGGTTGCCGCCAATAGTCGATCCGGTGCCGTTCGAAATGTATTTGCCTCGCCTGAACCCACCTGACGAATCCTGCGAGGTGAAAACGTTAAAGATTTGCTTTTCCTCCTGAACCACGATTGTGTCGTCGAGCTTGACGCCGGCCAGCTCCTTCGTCGCCTGCAAATAGGGCTGCTGGTTCTGCGTGATGGCCACGTGAGTGGCTCGTGCGATTGCAAGCGTCCGTTTTACGATCAGAAAATCCATCAACGCCGCCTTCGCGCGCGTTTGGCCAAGAGTGGCCACGCTTTGTTGTAAGCGGGCTGCGGTGAAGTAGCTAGGCATTGGTCCTCAACCTTCTTATTTTGACTAGGCCAATTCGCCTAGGTGATCCACCATCGATTGACAAAAATCCCTGGAGATATCGATTCCGATCGCCCTGAAACCGTGCCGGCGAGCGAAAACTAAGCTGGTTCCGCTACCTCCAAATGGATCGAGGACCACGCCTCCAGGGGGCGTGGTGGAGAGAATGGGGATGCGGACAAGCTCTTCGGAGAATCTTGCTTTGTGCTTGTGGCTTCGGCGCGCAGGCGCGATTTCCCATGTGTCAGACGGCGGCAAAATGCTCCCGCTGTCCGACTTGCGACCCACCTTCGCTTTGTCGAAGTAATACCATCTCGATTTGACAAGGTGGAACATATACTCATGCGAGATCGAGCAGCGATCGCGGACTTGGTCTGGAATAGGGTTGGGCTTCACCCAAACGTTGTCATTCCTGACGATCCAGTCTTCGTCCTGCATGGCGATAGCAAAGCGATGAGGAATCAGCAGCAGCTGCTTGGGTTTGCATAGCAAGCCATCGCCCGTCCTGTCCTGAGGGCGCAGGCCGAAACGGCGCGCGCTCTGCTTCGACTCGCCGCTCTTGTGCTCCCCTTTGCCGCTCCAATAGGTATCACCCAGGTTAACCCATAGGCTTCCGTTTTCAGCCAATACTGGCTTGGCGGCTTCGAAGCAGGAGACCAGTTCGCGAATGAAGTCGCGTGGATGCTCCTCCAATCCAATCTGGCCCTCGGCGCCGTAGTCGCGCTGTCCGTAGAACGGCGGCGAGGTGACCATGCAGTTCACTGTTACGCCGGCAGCCGCAAGGTGGCGCATGGCCTCTCGAACGTCCATGTTGAAGATTAGGACGTTATCGTCGGCGTAGAAAGCCGCCTGGCGCAGTTGCGCGTTGTTGAACGATTCGTGGCTCGTGATTTGGGGCGCGAGCGCCAAATTTGCTTTTGTTGGGGATGCGGGTTTCTTAATGCTCATTCTCTTCGCCATCGCCGGCGACTTCGAATTAGCCGTCCGAGACACCGGACGGCCGTCGGTTCGTTTTTGGGTTTGCTTTGCGCTGACTGGCGAACGTGGAAGCAAGTCAATCTCACGTCGCTTCATGGGGCTTTTTTCCACGGCTTTTGGGTGACTGGTCGATCGACGGCTCCTCCTCTCCGGGAACAGCGATTCGATGAGTGTCGCAGTAAGTCGCGACAAGCACCTCCAGCATGTTCACCATGCTGCGCTGGTCATGGTCAGCCGCCGCCTTCAACGCGAGTTTGAAACTTGGGGAAACCCGCAAGTTTAACGTGTCGCTCTTCACGTCGTTGAATTTCATAGTGCAACGCAATTGTCTGTGCAGTTGTGGAATGGTAGCACATTCGGCGGCCCGACAGGCCTCGCATTGATCACTAGCAGAACGAGCACGCAAGCTGGTCATCGATCAACGCCTGGGCGCAATCGTAATGACAGTTTGTGCGTCTGTCGGTGACGACGATCAACCTGAAATCTTGCCCCGAGCGAAGACGTCGACTGAGCTAAAAAACACTTTTTCATGCCGCATCTACTCCGAGTCAGTCCATGGAATAGGAGGAGGTAGTCTTTGCCAACGAGGAAGACTACATGAATCGCCCCGGCTTTCGTGGACGCCGGTCGGAATGAGTCAGGCGAGGATGGCTTGACTGCTCAGTTGCTTGTAATAGTTTGCCTCAGCTTCGGCTGGCGGTATATAGCCGAGTGATTCCAGTAGGCGATGGTGGTTGAATCAGGAAACCCATTTTAGCGTGGCCAGCTCGACGGCCTCACGCATCTTCTAGGGAGCGCTGCGGTGGATCAGTTCGGCCTTGTAGCGCCCGTTAATGGTCTCGGCCAGGGCGTTATCGTAGCCGTCGCCCTTACTACCCACAGCCGGCTCTACGCCGGCTTCTGCAAGACGCTAGCTGTAGCGGATCGAGACATATTGCAAGCCCCTGTCGCTATGGTGGACCAGGGCGTCGGGCTGATGCGCGAACAGTGCCTGCTCCAGCGCGTCGATCACAAAGTCGGTCTGCATCGAACTGCTGACGCGCCAGCCGACGATGCGCCGGGCGAAGACGTCGATCACGAAAGCGACGTAGACGAAACCATACAAGGGCGAAGCGTACTTAAAATCGCTGACCCATAGCTGCTTTGGCCGTTACGCCTTGAACTGGCGCTTAACACGGTCGAGCGGGCATGGCGGCTTATCATCGGCAACCGTCGTGCGCAGAATCTTGCCACGCATGACGCCACTCAGTCCGGCCTTGCGCATCAGGCACTCCACGGTGCAGCGGGCTATGTCAGCGCCCTCACGTCGAAGTTGGTGCCACACCTTGTCGGCGCCATAAACCTGCAGGTTCTGCCAGACCCGCTCGATGTCGACTCTTAGCACGTCGTCACGCTGGACACGGTCATAGCGCAGTGACGGGTTGCGTTGCTGCGCAGTGTGGCGCCAGTAGCCCGACGGCGTGACCTGCATCACCTTGGAGATCGGCTCGCTACTTTCGGCATGGCAGTACCCGTCGATGTAAGCCCTCACGGCTTAAAGTGGCGGCCGAGCTCCGCCTAGGCGAAAAACGCACTCGCCAGGCGCAGGATCTCGTTCGCCTTACGCATCTCGCGTACTTCTCGTTCCAGCGCCTTGACGCGCTCTTCTCTAGCAATTGTCGGACCTGGCCGCTGGCGGGTATCGCGCTCTTGCAGCGGTAGCCAAAGACGCAGCGTCTCCGGTGTGCAGCCGATCTTGGCTGCGATCGACGTGATCGCCGCCCACTGCGACTCGTACTGGCTGCCGGCTTCGCTAACCATCCGCACGGCGCGCTCGATGACTTAGGGGAAGTTTCTTCATGACTCCCATTCTCTAGAATAATGGAGCCTCTGCAAAACCCGGGACGATTCAATCACGCCTTCAAGGGGTTCGATATGCTGCCGCCTACTTGCATGAAAATGGAATTAGTATCGATGTGGCACTCGACCTGCCCGCTTGCTCGCCAGAAAGGTTATCGAATGTCATTTACGAACGTCAGCTCAGTGAGCGTTGCATACAATAGCGCATCGTGCACACCTTTCTTCGAAGGGCTATCTGAACGATCGGCGGCACTCGGTATATAGGAGGAAGAGAATAGTTTTCAGCATGGGTCACTTAAAGGTAAGAGGCAATTAATTCAATTATGCTGACGCCTGAAAATTTTTTTGAGGGTCAGACCTATGTGAAAGGGCAGGACGGGGGGGGCCTTCGCCCCCCCCCGGTGGGAGGGGCCTTGTAAGCCTGCCCACCCTCGCCTAACCCCGGAATGTCAGCCAGCAAATGAGGCTGAAGGCGGCAGACGAGCCTAGCAGCGCCGAGGCGGTTCAGTGCTTGCGGCTGCGCCTAGCACTGCCATCAGATTCGGCTGGAAGTGGCCTGGTACGCCTACGATTATTTCGGCTTGACTAAGCAGCGAGCTAGTGCCCAACCTTCACCTCCAGCAAGGCCTAGCGAAACATAAGCTAGACCGTCGCGCTCGAGGAGTACAAAGCCGAAGGCCGCAGCAATGGTGAGTGCCAAGATGAGGACGAGCGTGACCAACCCATGGGCATGCATGGCTACAGCAGGGTCTAATTTAGCCTTGGATTTTCGCCGGGCGGCACGAGAAAGGTTGCGTGGTGGTGGTGGTGGCAGTGGTGGTGGCGCGCGGAAAAGGGGGGGGGGCGGCGAGTTGGTGTGGATGAGCTTAGATGAACGTCGGGGGCCATCGCCATCACCATCACCATCACCATCACCATCACCAACCTCGTCCGATCCACCGTTTGTGCCCCCGCCTGGTGCCATTGTCACCTCATCGATGCTTGTAGCAACGGATGCTCTCGCTTTTTTCTTAGACGATAGCCCCGCATGCGCTGGCCTCTTCTGCCCGTCCCGAGCTACTTGGCGACTAACACAATAATCGGAATAGATTGACGAGAGGGCGTCGCGATGCGGCATCCGGATTTCAGGATCTCGGCCTAGATTGCGCACAAGAATGACTTTATTGACTGACATGACTTTCCTTTCGGTCGATTTGTCAGTCGATTTTACTGGCCAAGCCTCAGAATATTCTGCAGCTTAGCAAGAGACTTCTACCGCACCACGTCCGGCGAAATGCAGTACATCGTTATTCTGAACTGGCCTGGGGGACAGGTGGTTTTACAATGGTCAAAACTGTCGCCCGAGACACGCCGTACAGCTTTGCCAAGGCACTCACACTCTGTTTTTGCGCGTAGGCCAAGATCATGGCATTGCGCTGTTCAAGCGTGGTTTTAGCCGGCCTGCCGAGGATTTTGCCTTCAGTCTTGGCCCGTGCCAGCCCCGCTTGGGTCCGCTCGACGATTAGATCGCGCTCCATTTCCGCCACTGCCGCCAACATAGCCAGCATGAGCTTCCCTGCGGGCGACGTCAGGTCTAGCTTTCCGAGCTGGAGTACGACTACCTCGACATCGAGTGATGCCAATACCTTGATTGTGGCGAGGACATCAGGTGCATCTCGGCCTAGACGATCTAGTTTGGACACCACGACGGTGTCCTTCTTTCTCAACTTTGCCAACATGTCACCGAACTGCTTGCGCTGCGCTGCGTGAGCCTTTCCACTGACGGTGTCCGTGTACCAATACTCCACCGCATAGCCAGCGCGCTCGATCTCCAAACGTTGGTTCTGAGCCGTCTGTTCAACTGTTGAAACCCTTCCGTACCCGAAAACTGCCATGATCCGCTCCGATCAATGTTGGAAAATTGAAGCAATATATATCAACATGTTGATAACAGTAAAGGCTATTTTTTCAACACATAGTTATCTAAGCGAAAGTGGGTGTTAGAAAACGGTCCATTTCTAACAATAGGTTAGACAGTTGTGGGATAGATCGTCATGTGCCAACATACGGGTCGACTTTAACTTCAATACTACCCAAGGAGCATATTTTTTTATGAGTGCAATTGCGATTTCTGAGCGGGCCCGCACGGCGATTGACCTTGGCGAAAGTCATTTCCGTGAGTTTAAAAGCGCTTTGGAAGGCCCACCCGGATCAAAAACTAAACGGCCACTCAAGGACATTGCAACAAATATTGCACAGACTCTCGTCGCGTTTTCAAATGCAGACGGTGGGGAACTTTTGGTGGGGGTGGAAGATTCTGGGGAAATAACCGGAATGCCTGGATTTTCCGAAGCGGACTTCGCTCTGCTTGAACAGGCACCGGTGTCGCGAGTACATAAAGATACGCCACTGCCGGTAGTACGGCGCCACCGAGTAACTATTGATGGGAAAACTGTACTATATTTTTCGGTACCAAAGAGCACGCAGTTCATACATGTTACGTCTGATGGACGTTGCCTTCAAAGACGAGACTTGGAATCTGTTCCCGTAGCAGCGGAAGCAATACAATTTGATAGGCAAGAGCGAAAATCTCGCGAATATGACCGTGAGTTCGTTGATGGAGTTTCTGCTGACGACTTGGACCTCGACCTCGTCCGTACGGTTGCAGATCAGGTAATGAAGGGGATGTCAGCGGAGAAATGCCTTCAGTATCTTGAATTGGGTGAATATGGAATGTCTTCGCTGCGTTTGCGAAGGGCCGCACTGTTACTCTTTGCTAAAGTCCCATCTAAATGGCACCCTAGATTACAGGTCAGGATTCTTAAAGTAGATGGCGAGACCGTCCGAACAGGGGAAGATTACAACGTACTAACCGATGACGCAATTTCTGGGAATGTTCTAAATCTTATCGAAAAAGCATGGGATGCATTGCGCCCTCACTTGGTACATACGAAAATCGATAAGTCTGCACGATTTGAACAAAGGTCAATGTATCCAGAGTTGGCATGTCGTGAAGCTGTATTAAACGCCATTGCACACCGCGACTATTCTGATGAAGGTAAGGGCATCGAGGTGTACATATATAGTGATCATCTCGAAATACGTAATCCAGGTGCTTTGCTCTCATCCATTCGTATAGAGGATATTGCCAGCCAGAAGGGTGTTCATCAGTCACGGAATACTAACGTTGCCCGAGTGCTTCGCGAACTGGGCTATATGCGAGAGCTTGGAGAAGGCATGCGCCGCATCTATGACCTCATGCATAAAAACGAATTAGCACCTCCTCGCTTACATAGCGCCAGCGATGGATTCAGCATCACATTAACCCACCGACCTTTATATTCGAATAAAGATCTTTTGTGGTTAAGCCAGTTTGATGGTATCGAACTGGATCGAGAACAAAAGGCAGTTCTATTGCTGGGAGAAGGAGGCCAATTATTCTCTGCGCAGCAAGTTTGGGATGCTGTTGGGATTGTTGATACAGAGCATTATCGGAAGCTTGTAGACTCTCTACTTACCCTTGGCGTTTTAGAAAGCAAAATCGGAAGGGATAGAGCAAAGAGGTTAGCACAACGGGGAAAAATTCCGTATCGTGAGTTTCCGCGATATGGCGTTACCGCTCCCAGTATGACTAATGTCTCTTCTCCGCCCTCTGCTTCAACGCAGCAGGCTACCGTGGCGGCAGTTGCAGAGGTGGCAAGCGACCTTCCAAATGAGTCTTTAAAGTTGCATGTGAGTAATATTCCCCCGAAGGTAAAGAAAGCGATGCTCTTTGAAGTTTTTCAAAGGTTCGGTGAGGTCGCAGAAATCTATTTGCCAACAAGCAGGGGACATAATAAAGGATACGCATTTGTTGAGTTCATGACCGCAGATAGTGCTATGGCTGCGCTCGCGGCGAAATCTGTGCAGCTTGACGACAGGCAGATGCATTTTCAGCAAGCGATTAGTCGACCATCTGCTGCGGCAAAGTAGCAAATGACAGCTTTGCAAGGCCGACCTTACGCGTCGGCCTTACTTTTATGAATTAAAAATTTGAGTGAGCTGAAAAAGCGGATTACATAGTTATCGCACCTGCCAAAAGTTCATCTTGTATTTACTATTAATACTGAACTGTTGCAAAAAGGAATGTGTCGTCGCTAATGGGTTTCTTGGCTAAGCCAAGAATGAATTTCTTTGTAGTAAGTGCTTGTGAGACGTGCAACGGTTGCAAGTTGACTGAGATACCGCTTCCGCCATTTGTAGGGCTGGCGCACAATCTGCGGATGACCTGGATTGGTCCCCATTGAGGCCAGAAATTTTACCCTTGCGAGTTGTGTTCTTTCCTTAACTGTTGCGGCAAGGTTTGTCCGATAGCGCAAACTATGGCAATGCCGGCACGCCAGGTCGCCGTTCCGGTAGAACAAGGACTGGAAATTCCCCTCGTGCGCGTGAGGGCACTTCAGGAGGGGCCTCAACCGGCCTTTGAGGCAGTGGACGGCCACGATGTCTACCATCCAATTCCGACCGCCCAGGAGGACCGCTAGGCGGCTCTCAGCAAGCACGGCAACGGTCCGCAAATCCCCGTCGTCCAAGACGAGCCTGGACGATCCTGTGGCCTTCGCAGCCCGTATCAGTTTCGGCAAGTTCACCTCGAATGCATTTTCGAGGACTGGCACTCTTGACGCCTTTGCTTTCTTCATTTCGAGTACCTAAAAGAAAAGCAAACCGGGCAGATGCATGCGCGGTTCATGGATGGGATAGGAGATCGGAACGAGAACTCCAGGCGTCTGTGGTTGGCCACAGGGTACACTTAGGGTACCGGAAGAACAATAATTCGGCTGCCTGGTCTAGCCATATCCCGTGCTACTTCTCTACCAGTTCGATAACGGCCAGCTGGGCGGGCGCCATTGCGTTTGTAATGCGCTGGGAACTTTGCAAGCACAACCGTATAGCGCCCCCTGTTGATGCTACCTGTTGGGCGCATACCCATCGTGTGCCACCCTTGCAGAGGCGCATGAGCAACTGGCTAGATAATAAGTCGCGATCAAAAGCAAAAGCCGCTTGCGGTCTATAAGCTAGGCCACATGCGGCTTTCAGGTTAAATAGTATATAAAAAAGATCCCTCTTTTTCTTGTACATTTCTTTTCGCGTGGCCCTACGCCACGTCAGAGAGCATGACTGCTTTTATTGCTTTTACTGCCGTTACTACTCTTGGTCCGCCTGCTCGACGAACTCAGATGCGATGTAGGCCGCGCGCGTCTTACCCTTCCCACTGGCCGACCTCGTATCGTAGCGGCGGATGTGACGGTCCGATTCCAGATTCTCGAACACGCTGCGGCGCACGCGGGTATCGGCCCCTTTGAACTTCGCGGATTTCCTTGCCAGCTCGAAGACCGTCAGGCCACGGCGGCCTTCCTTCAGGATCAGATTGGCAACGTCGTTGCAGAGGGCTGCAAATGGGGAGTCGGCGATGTTATTGGCCATCCGGCTGATCGCCCGGTCAGCCCAGAAGGTCACGTAGTCGATCGCCCATTGCGCATGGTCGGCGCCGATGACGTCCGCCTCGCTGGAGTGTGCCACGATCAGCGAGACGCGCATGGCGATTTCCCGCACGCGGCTGTACATCTCGGCCATGCCGTGCATTTCCAGCTCGTCCATGCGCTCGATGCAGCGCAGCTCCAGGTCGTCGAACCAACGGCGCGCCTGGCCCGAGAAATCCAGAATGGATGGAACCGGCGCCTGGCTGTGCACAGTGTCGATGATATCCGCCATATCCCCGCTGCCCTTGACACGGCACTCGCGGACCCAGCGAACCAGATCGTCGGGAATCTCGACTTGATCGACAAAGCGGGCCGGCTGGCGCCCGAGATCCGATTCAACGACGATGATGCGGTTCAAGAAGCCATCCGTCAGCGCACCTGATCCCACGGCCTCGTAAAACGGCGTGGGCGTGGTCATACCCAGCACGGTCAGGGCTGGATTCTCCACATATTGCGGCCCAAAGCCATTTCGTTGCGCCTGGGTCAGAGTAGCGGTGGAGAAAGCCTTTGGCTGGAGCGTGCCGCCGCAGCGGCCGAACACTTCCATGAGGCGTTTGCGCGCCGTACCGCCATTGGTATTATTCTTCGCGTTGGCCGCTTTCAGCATATAGCCGAACTCATCGATGATGGCGATGTGGGTGGGATACATACGCAGCATCGAGTCGATGGCGCTGTCGGACGTGTACTCCGACGCCGGGGACAAGGAGGAGAACTTGGCGGCACGGAGGACGCGCTCGATGGCGGTCTTCGCATGTTCCTTTCCGGCGCCCGAGACTCCGATGTTGAGAAAGAACAGCGACGGCCAGTTGTCGCTGGCAGTGCGGAACTTGCGCCCCATAGCGAGGCTGCCGAGCGCCAGCGCCGCCTGCACGGCGAACATTGGCTGCGGCTTGATAGCCGTGGCGTTGGTCCAGTCAACCATCAGGCCCAGCTTGCCCGGGATGGTCAGCAAGTGGGGAGGGATTTCGCACGTCGGCTTAGCGGGCACGGGAACTTCATCGGGCACGATGACGGTATTCGCGACGGTGGCGCACTTAGGTTCGGCGATTCGTTTGCGGTTCAGGCTTTCCAGCAGCTTGCTGCTGTCCACATCCTTGGTGCGTTCCTCCATGGCCATCATGCGGACGGTTTCGTAGGTGACGCCGACGCCCTGCGTGAAGCTGTTCCACGCTTTGATCAGCGCACAGGCATCGTACTTTTCAGGGCACGTTTGGCTCCACTCATCGGCAATGTCGAACATCTCCTGGGACTGGCTGTGGCAGTGCAGGCCCATCAGGACCCTGAGCCATTTGTCTCGGCTGCATGTGGCGGAAATTACATCCAGGTCCAGTTTGATGAAGATACGCTCGTAAGCCAGCAGCGGTTCGATGTTCGGGGCGACTTTTGCGCCAGACTCAGTCAACTTCGCAGTCTTGCTGAAATTGTCGGGCACCCACTCCGGCACGTCCGCAATTTCTTGGCCATTGAACAGGTCGCTAGACGCCTCCCATTCGTAGGTGCGGCCGGTCAAGTGGCGCGAACCAGGGCCGACCACGTATCCGTTCGCCTTGAGATCGATGTTGGTGCCCATGGTGCCGACAAAGCTGACCGAGCACTTCGCCCAGTAGTAGCGGTGGTTACCACCCGCGCCAGTTATCACCTCCGCAGTCTCCGGCAGCCGGCCGTGGATCGCTTCCAGCGCCTCCAGCGCCTCAGCACCACCAGGCTTGTAGCTGTCTTCGTCGATGACAATGGGCATTTTGCCGGTGTCGGCAATTTCGCGGCCCAGACGCACGCCGTAATTCAGCATGGGATATTTCGCGAATCACGTATTAATCGTGCTCGGGGCGGTAGTAGCCGTATCCATCGATCCGAGGAAATGCGGGTGCTTGCCCGGCGTGCAGAACGGGTTCACATTGATATCGCCGCAAGTGCACTTGCCGTCAACAATGCCGTGCAGAGGGAAGACTGGAAAGCCCTTGGATGCCATTTGCAACGCACCGTGATGTGCTGGCGACAGCAAAGCGACGGTAGGATTCCCGCCAGCAGTCGAGGTGAGTGCGCGATCGGGCCCCTTTTGGATTTCCATGAAGGCCGTTGTGTCATCGTGAGTGATCTGCGTCAGCAGGGAGTCACCCGTGGTGTCAGGGAGTTCAGTAGTCCACATAACTGACTATGCCTCCATTTCAGCCGACAAGTCGCACGGCAGTTCCATGCGGGCCTCGCTGTCTTCGATGCGGACAGCAGCGATGTTCGAGAGGAAAACGCCGTCGAACTTGTAGCGATTGACCACTGTCAGCACCACCGGGCGGCCAACCCAGTCCACAACATTCATGCTGGACGACACCGGCTGACCTTGGAATTTGAAGATGTGGATGGGCAGCTCGAATATGCCCGTGCAGTAGCCGTATTCGTGGAAGCCGATTTCGACCACGACAATAGCGCCATCGGCCTTAGCGCTGCTGATGTAGCCGTTGATCAGGCCCCTTGCTGGCTGGTGGCCGTACAGGTAGCGCAGGAAAGCCGCGCGGGCTGCATAGCACGCGGCGGTGTGCTTTTCTTTGGTGCGCGTGTTTGCGTTGCACAGAACGACGGGCGTTCCGGCATCGTCTTGGAACATGAGGGAGGTGATCATGCGCCCTCCTTGTTCAGCAGTGCCTTGATATCGGCGACCAGCCACGCGAGGCGGCCGTTGATACGCACCGGGCGGAGAGGGCCATTTTCGTAGCAGGCCCACACGCGCAGCGTCTGGGGTGCGCGGTTCAGATGGAAAGCAGCAGCCTCGGTAGTGAGCATGGTGCGCACTTCCGTGACGAGGGGTTGGAAGAACTTGTGTGCCGGCTGAGCAGAGATACCGGATTCAGGTTTTTTGGACATTTTGAGAAATCGTATTTGGTTGAAGAGGTTTGAAGTCTCTTCGTCGACATCGATTTCTCAGCTAGTTGCGGTCCTCAACGGCACTGTGCGATCCTTGTCGGCACCTAACGCGCATTGGCTCGCTTCAAGCGCGCCCGTAGATGACGCACGGTAAAAAACTTCACCTCGGCACCGACCTGATATTTTACTGCCTCTTCGTCGACACCGATCAGGCACCCTTCTCGCTGTTCGGCTAATTTGACCAGTTCAGCGAACACGCTTGCCGCTGCGTTCGGGTTCAATGCTTTCGCACGGGCTAGTTCGATCTCATCGTCCAGTACTGACTTTCGGGCCTTCAGTCGATAGATGATCTTACCAGGGCGCGCTGCCTTCGCCGCGAGTGGGGAGAGATCAAACGAGGCACGACCGCCGCCCTTGGCAAGCGCCTCGTGAAGCTCGATGCTGACCTTCGTCCGTGGCCATCCCATGCGGTCTGCAAAAGCGTCATTGGATGACTGCAATTTTTTCAACTTTTCCTTATCCATACGTACGACTGCGTAGTTGTTCGACGGCTGGAACTATATAGGATATTGATCCAATCGGGTTTGTCAGAAATAACAAATACACCCGACGTAAACGAACGATCAGCCTGAGTCGCGACATTATTAAAATTTCAGAAAAATCGGCCTGTACATAAAGACGCAGCCTCGTCGCTTGACCGCGTCGTCCAACCGTTTTTATGCTGGTAGCTCTTGGACCTCGAGAAGTGACCTGTGTGTAAGATACAGATAATTCTCAACAATCTTAAGGCAAGCCGCACTCAATACCATTAAGCTGCCGCGCCCATTGCGGGCACGACAGCCACGGACTTGATGCCGGTTTGCTCCAGCACCCACACTTCAATCTTCGTGTGCCACATCCGCAGCAGATCGATCGGTCGCCGGATGTAGTGCTTTTCTGCGATGGCACTGGGTTTGTGGCCCATGATCTGCGCCACCACACCGGCTGGGCACTCCACCCACTCGCTCAGCGTGCCAAACGAGCGGCGCAGGCCGTGGATCGACACATGCGGCAGCTCGGCCGCTTCCAGTGCGTTGTTATGGGCCTTGCGCGGCTCCTGGATGCGTCCGCTGGCAGCGGTGCGGCTGCTGAATACCCACTCATTGGTGCGCGGTAGGGCATTCAGCAGCGCGGATACGTAAGGGGTCAACGGAATCGTCCGGTTTGCCTCCACCTTGTCCTGCAAGACCATCGTGCTCCACTTGAAATCCACGTCTGTCCAGCGCAGTCCAGCCAATTCCTCACGTCGCGCGCCCGTCAGCAGGAGGGCTTGCAGATAGGCGCTGGCCACAGGGTTCTGGATTTCCCGGACTTGTTTGAACCACGGGGCCAATTGCTCGCGCTGGAGGCAATCCGACTTCGCCGCCGGCTTGGGGAGTTCGTCCTTGGCCACGCATGAAGCGCATGCGTTGGGGCTGACTTCGGTCTTATATTCGGCTCGCATGGCGCACCAGTTCAGGAAGCCACGCAAGCGCACGAAAGCGTTCATCGCCACGGTGGACCTGTGTGTTTCACCATTCAGCCATTTCCGTACAAATTCCGCGTCGATGTCACGCAAAGGGCGGGCGAGCACCGAAACAAGGACGCCGGGCAAGGTGGTTTCTCCTTCACCCTTTTTGCGCCCACGGGTCTTTTGACGGCCACCCGGATCTACCAGCCTGCGGTGGTCCAGCAGGGTACGGGCGCTCCAGCGGGTCTTCCGGGCAGTCATATAGGCGTCCCACGCTTCGCGCGCGGGCGTCTCGGCACGGCGACTGGCATCGCGCTTCGCTGCCTGTTCAGCGACAAGCTCGGCTTTCTGCACCCTCGGGTCATGCCCGCTGTCAACCAGCACCTTGAGGCGGCGCGCCTCCGCTTGGGCACTAGCGATGTCCCATGTCGACGGGGAGCCGATCGTGGTGCGAATGGTTTGATTGTTGAGCTTGGCCTGGAAGACGTAAGCCTTCGTCCCGCTGGAGACCACGCGCAGGCCGAGGCATGGCGCGGTGGCGTCCCACATGAATGCTTGTTTGCTGTTGGGCGGGCAAATGAACCCGTCGACGCGCGCAGCAGTGAATTTGATTTTCGCCATATAGCTGAGTGTTGTGTAACCGCTGTGTAACCAAGCTATCAGTATATTTGCCAATCGCCATCAATACAAGACTGGGCGAAAAATACTGTAAGCTACTGAAATATATGAGTTTTCATTGAGGTGGGAAACACTTCTGAATACATCGATATGCACAGAACTTCTCATTCGTAATGCGAAGGTCACCAGTTCGATTCCGGTCAGCGGCACCAAAATTAGTTAGTCAGATCAGAGGGTTACAGGCTTATGCCGGTAACCCTTTTTTCTTTCGTGTTCATTTTCTGGATCGCT
>Ga0265797_10004600_pt1 | contig 20940 bp, 13 predicted proteins | sample P2T30metagenome_FD_192433 | JGI IMG/M metagenome (GOLD analysis project Ga0265797, IMG submission 192433) | Plant litter microbial communities from East Loma Ridge, Irvine, California - P2 T30 | ecosystem: Environmental > Terrestrial > Plant litter > Unclassified | place: USA: California...
GGCCACGCCATGCCGCTGGGCGGCCACGGATTCGCCAACGGCGGCGGCGGCGCGGGAGCCATGACTGGCGCGATGCCGCTGATCGACCTGCTCGGCCGTCTCGGCGCCGGCGCCGCGATCCCCGGCATGCCGGATCTGCCGGCGTTCGCCATGGGCGCCGGGGCGCCCGGAGCGGGGCAGGGTGGTGACGGCAGCGCTGGCGTCCCGGGCGTCCCGCACGGCGCCTTCTACCTCCCGCACCTGCGCGCCAGCCTGCCGCCGGGCGCACTCTCGCGTGGCGACGCCACCACGCTCGACCTGCTCTCGCGCGTGTTCGAAGGCGTGCTGCAGGACGACGGCGTCGCCCCCGAAACGCGCGAGCTGATGGCGTTCCTGCAGGTCCCTGTATTAAAGGCGGCCCTGCGCGACCGCAGCTTCTTCTATGAGGAAGCCCATCCCGCGCGGCGCCTGCTCGACCTGCTCTCGCAAGCCGGCTGGGAACAGCCAGCAAGCCAGGACGACCCGGTCTACCGCGCCATGCGCAGCAGCGTCGAGCGGGTGCGCGACGCCGAGCAGCCTGAATTTGCCGCCGCCGTGGCCGAACTCGAAGCCGGCCTGGCCGCGCGCGACAGCGCCGAGCAGGCGGCCATCGCAGGCCCCATCGCCAACGCCACGCGCCAAGAGAAGCAGGTCGCCGCCAAACGCTCGGCGCAGCGCGCCGTTGCGCTGCGCCTCGCGGGTGAACAGCTGGTGCCGGCGGTGTCGGGCTTCCTGGAGCAACGCTGGAGCGCGGCACTGGCGCTGGCGTACACGATCGAAGACAGCCGCCCCGGCGCGATCGACAACGCCACGCGCACGATGGAAGACCTGATCTGGAGCGTCAAGCCGAAAGCCACGCAAGAGCAGCGCAAGGCCCTGATCGCGCGCCTGCCCGCGTTGCTGGCCAGCCTGAACAAATGGCTGGATGCCACGCGCTGGCAGGACGCCGAGCGGCTGCAGTTCTTCGCCGAGCTGGCCGAGTGCCATGCCTCGATCGTGCGCGCGCCGATCGAGCTTGCGCCCGAACGCCAGCTCGAACTGGCGGTGGAAGCAGCGCAGCAGGACGCGCTGCGCCGCGTGGCGCAAGAGCAGGCGCAGGCCGAGGACGAGCAGCACGCCAGCCACGGGCCGGACGCCGACGCGCTGGCCGGCCTGGAACGCGGCATGCGCCTCGAACTGGCCGAGGGCGACAACGTACGCAAAGTGCGCCTGGCCTGGGTCAGCCCGCTGCGCACGTTGTACATCTTCTCGGGCGCCGCGCGCCAGGAAGCATTCTCGCTGCCGGCCGCGCGGCTGGCCGACCTGCTGCGCGCGGGCGCGATCCGGGTCGTGCTGGCCGAAGGCGTCGTCGGCCGCATCCTGGGCGCGGCCGTCGGCAGCGAGGCGGTCAACGACGCCGGCCCGCCGGCAGGCCAGGCGCCAGGCGCGCCAGCCCGCAGCGCATAAGGCCAGGCCAGCGTCAGCCCGGCCATGGCGGCCCCCATGCCCGCAATGGTATGATGAGCACTTCTTCGCTACCTACCTGTCCCACGCAACGTGCGCCTCTCTTCCATCAAATTGTCGGGATTTAAATCGTTCGTCGATCCCACCAATTTTCAGGTGCCCGGCCAGCTGGTCGGCGTGGTCGGTCCGAACGGCTGCGGCAAGTCGAACATCATCGACGCCGTGCGCTGGGTGCTGGGCGAATCGAAAGCGTCCGAGCTGCGCGGCGAGTCGATGCAGGACGTGATCTTCAACGGCTCCACCCATCGCAAGCCCGCCGGGCGTTCGTCGGTCGAACTGGTGTTCGACAACAGCGCCGGCAAGGCCGCCGGCCAGTGGGGCCAGTACGCCGAGATCGCCGTCAAGCGCACGCTCACGCGCGACGGCACGTCCACCTATTACATCAACGGCCAGCCGGTGCGCCGGCGCGACATCCAGGACATCTTCCTCGGCACGGGCCTGGGCCCACGCGCCTACGCCATCATCGGCCAGGGCATGATCTCGCGGATCATCGAGTCGCGCCCGGAAGAACTGCGCGTATTTCTCGAAGAGGCGGCGGGTGTGTCGAAGTACAAGGAGCGCCGGCGCGAAACCGAAAACCGCCTGTCCGACACGCGCGAGAACCTGCTGCGCGTCGAAGACATCCTGCGCGAACTGAACGCCAACCTGGAAAAGCTCGAGGCGCAGGCTGCCGTGGCGCTGCGGTTTCACCAGATGCAGTCGGACCAGGAAGAAAAGCAGAAGCTCCTCTGGCTGCTGCGCAAGAACGACGCGAAGGCCGAGCAGGTCAGGTTTTTCCGCGAAGTCGAAGAGGCGCAGACCGGGCTCGAAGCGCAGACCGCGCAACTGCGCGGCGTGGAGCTCGACCTCGAACACCTGCGCCAAGCGCACTTCGCCGCGGGCGATCGCCTGCACACGGCGCAGGGCGCGCTGTACAGCGTGAACTCGGAAATCGGCAGCCTCGAAGCGCAGATCAAGTTCGTGGTCGAATCGCGCACACGCCTGCAAAACCAGATCGTCACCCTGAGCGCCCAGCGTGACGGGTGGTCGACCCAGGTCAACGAACACCGCGAAGGCCAGGAAGAAGCCGAGATGCAGCTCGAGGAACTGGCCGCGCGCGCCGAGGGCGCCCAGATCGCGGTCGAAGTCCACGGCGAGCGCCTGCCTGAACTCGAAGCGGCCTGGCGCGCCGGCCAGGACGCGGCCAATGCGGCGCGCGCGCGCATCGCGGCGGTCCAGCAGCGCATCGAGCTGGCCGCGGCCCACGGGCGCAACGCCGGCGGCATCCTGGCCAACCTGGTCGTGCGGCGCGAGCGCCTGCAGCAAGAGCGCAATACCCTGAACCTGCCCGATAGCGCCACGCTCGACAACCTGCGCCTGCAGCTCGAAGAAAAGCAACTGGCCCTTGAAGAGCAGACCCTGGTGCTGGAAGACGCCGCGGCGCGCCAGGACGCCGTGGAAGCCGAACGGCGCCAGGCGAATGGTGACGTCCAGCGCGAGAGCGCCGCCAACGCGCAGCTGGAGGCGCGCCTGAACGCGCTGCGCCAGATGCAGGACCGCGTGCAAACCAAGGGCAAGGTCCAGCCATGGCTGGAGAAACACGCGCTGACAGGTTTGCCGCGCCTGTGGCAGCAGCTCGACGTCGAAGCGGGGTGGGAAACAGCGCTCGAAGCCGTGCTGCGCGAACGGGCCGGCGCGCTCGACGTGACGAACCTCGATGCGACCAAGGCCTTCTTCAACGATCCGCCACCGGCGCGCCTGGCGCTGTACGCCGCGCAGCTGTTCGGCGCGCGCGACCCGGCGCCCGCCGGATTGAGCCCGTTCACGAGCCTCTTGCGCGTCAATGACGCCGGCGTACGCGGCGTGCTGGAAGACTGGTTGCACGGCGTGTACATTGCGCAGGATGCCTCGGAAGCGTTCGACGCGCGCGCCCGCCTGCCACACGGCGCCAGCCTGGTCACGCGCCAGGGCCACGTGATCACCCGCTCGAGCGTGCGCTTCCACGCACCGGATGCCGAGCAGGATGGCATGCTCGCGCGCCAGCACGAGATCGACAACATCGGCAAGCAGTTGCGCGCACAGGCGCTGCTGGCCGACGAAGCGCGTGATCGCGCCGCCCGCGCCGACGTCGCCGTTACCGATCTGGCGCGCCGCCTGCAAGAGTCGCGCGCGCGCGTGGCCACGTTGCAGCGCGAGGTGCATGCGCTGCAGATCGACGTGCTCAAGCAGAGCGAGATCGAGGCGCGTTTCAACCAGCGCAGCGGCCAGATCGCGGCCGACCTGACCGAGATCGCCGCCCAGGAATCCGAGCAGCGCCAGGCACAGCTCGAAGCCGAGCTGTCGCTCGAGGAACTGACCCTGCAACTGGCCGAACTGCAGGAAGCCAGCGAAGACGGCCAGGCCGCCTTCCAGGATCACGAACAGGCGCTCAGCCGCGCGCGCGAACACATGCGCGACCTGGAGCGCGGCGCGCAAGAGGCGCAATTTGCCGAGCGCGCCCAGCGCAGCCGCATCGACGAATTGCGCCGCACGATCGCTACCGCCGCCACCCAGGCCGAGCAAGTGGGCGCCAGCCTGGCGCAAGCGCGCCTGGAACTCGAGGCACTGGAAAGCGGCAGCGCCCACGAGGGCTTGCAAGTGCTGCTCGACCAGCGCACGACGCAAGAGGCAGCGTTGTCCGCCGCCCGCCACGAACTCGATCAGGTCGCGCAGCAGTTGCGCACGGCCGAAGAATCGCGCATGCAGACCGAGCGCAACCTGCAGCCGCAGCGCGACCGCATCACCGAACTGCAACTGAAGGAGCAAGCCGCGCGCCTGAACCAGGAGCAGTTCGCCGAAGCGCTGGCCGCCACGGGCGCCATCGAAGCCGAACTGGCGGTCAAGCTCGATCCGGATGTAAAGCCCCAATACCTGCAGGGCGAAGTCACGCGCCTGACCAACGCCATCGCGGGCCTGGGCGCCGTGAACCTGGCGGCGGTGGACGAACTGGCCCAGGCCAGCGAGCGCAAACACTTCCTCGATTCGCAGAATGCCGACCTCAGTGAAGCCATCGCCACGCTGGAAGACGCGATCGGGCGCATCGACCGCGAAACGCGCGACCTTCTGCAGGACACGTTCGATCGCGTGAATGGCCACTTCTCGGAACTGTTCCCGATCCTGTTCGGCGGCGGCAATGCGCGCCTGGTGATGACCGGCGACGAGATCCTCGACGCCGGTGTGCAGGTGATGGCCCAGCCGCCGGGCAAGAAGAACGCGACGATCCACCTGCTCTCGGGCGGCGAGAAAGCCCTGACCGCCACGGCGCTGGTGTTTTCGATGTTCCGCCTGAACCCCGCACCATTCTGCCTGCTTGACGAGGTCGACGCGCCGCTCGACGACGCCAACACCGAGCGTTTCTGCCGCATGGTCAAGCGCATGTCGGAGCACACCCAGTTCCTCTTCATCTCGCACAACAAGATCGCGATGGAGATGGCCAGCCAGTTGATCGGCGTGACGATGCAGGAGCAGGGCGTTTCGCGCATCGTGGCGGTGGACATGGAAGCTGCCGCTGACCTGGTCGCCGCATGATGGAATGGGCACGATGAACCAGGCCGCCGCCCATCGTCCGGCCGATTTTGCGTTGGCGGCTGCGCTGCGCATGGCCGCAACGTCGCCCGTGCCCATGCTGCTGGTGCGCGCCGACACGGGCGAGGCGACGCTCAATCAGGCCTGTCATGCGCTGCTCGATCGCGCCGCGGCGCCAGCTGGTGCCTGGTCGCCGCTGGCATCCATGTTCCCGGACGCCGTCGCGCTGATGGCAGCGCTGCGCGCCATTCTCGACACGGGCCTCGAGGCCACCACGGCGCCGCTTGTGCTGCGCGAGCCGGTGCAGGTGGCCCTGTCGGCGCTGTACCGGGAAGACGGCGCCATCGTCGGGGTGTTCGGCGTGGTCCAGGCGGCGCCGGTACAGGCTGGCCAGGCTGCGCACGAGCGCGCACTGGCCACCAGCGAAGCGCGTTTTCGCGCGATCACGAACGCCATGCCGCAAATGGTCTGGTCGACGCTGCCCGACGGTTTTCACGACTACTATAACGACCAATGGTATGCCTTCACGGGCGTGCCGCATGGCTCCACCGACGGCGAAGGCTGGAACGACATGTTCCACCCGGACGACCAGGCCGAGGCCTGGGCCAAATGGAGTCACTCGCTGGCCACCGGCGAGCGCTACGAAATCGAATACCGGCTGCGTCACCGCAGCGGCGCCTATCGCTGGGTGCTCGGCCGTGCGCTGCCGGTGATGGATGAAGACGGCGTGATCCGGCGCTGGATGGGCACCTGCACCGACATTCACGAACACAAGCTCACAGCCGACGCACTGCGCGACGCCGACGTGCGCAAGGACGAATTCCTGGCCATGCTCGGCCACGAGCTGCGCAATCCGCTGGCGCCGATCAGCAGCGCTGCAGCCCTGCTGCCGCTGTCCAAGGGCGACCCGGCCCGCGTCGAGCATATCGGCCGCGTCATCGCGCGCCAGGCCGCGCACATGACTGGCCTGATCGACGACCTTCTCGACGTGTCGCGCGTCACGCGCGGCTTGATTTCGCTCGACCGGCACGTGGTCGACGTGCGCCTGCTGGTGGATGAGGCGGTCGAACAGGTTCGCCCGCTGGTCGACGCGCGCGCGCACGATCTCGCCATCGCCGACGGCGCCCCGGGTGTGCAGGTCGTGGGTGACGCCAAGCGCCTGGTGCAGGTCATCTCGAACCTGTTGTCGAACGCGGCCAGGTACACGCCGCCGGGTGGGCATATCGAGGTGTCCATCGCGGCCGCGCACGACGCGGTCAGCATTGCCGTGCGCGACAATGGCATTGGCATGGCGCCGGAATTGATCGCTGGCGCTTTCGAGCTGTTCCGGCAGGGCACGCGCACGCCGGACCGGTCGCAGGGCGGCCTTGGCATCGGACTGGCGCTCGTGCACCGCCTGGTGCAGCTGCATGGCGGGCGGGTAGGCGCGTCGAGCGGGGGCGAGGGCAAGGGCAGCGAGGTCGTCGTCACGTTACCGCTGCACGGCGCGTGACTGGCTACCCGGTAGTGTCGGTTCTGGCCTTGCACGGTGTCAGAATCCCAATGAATGGCGTCGACTCGGGGGAGTTGGTATCATTGCATGACTCAGCGTGGGGACCGCCCGCACGCGTGGCATTTCGATTGAATTACCTAGTTCGCGACAAGACCAGGACCGTGCGTCCCGCGCGAATTTCGCTATTGAGGCACAAGCAGCATGACTGATCTCCAAATGAGCCTGATCGCAGCCGGCGGCGTGTTCGTCGTCGGTGTCGTCACTTACAACAAATGGCAGGAGTACAAGGCCAGGAAAAGCGTCGAGCGCGCGTTCGCATCGGACCACGACGACGTGTTGATGCGCACCGGCGAGGGTGCGCCTGCGGCTGAACGCAGCGAGCCGATGTTCGATCTCGACACGCCGCCGTCCGCGCCTGCAGCCGCCGCCGTGGCGGCGCCTGCTGCAGCGGGCGAATTCACGTACAAGCACGTGACCGAGCCGACGCTCGATGCAGCCGCCTTCACGGTCGCCGACACCAAGCCCGAGCCGCAGCTCGATGCAACGCCGCTGCCAGAGACACCGGCGCCGGCCGTGGACGCAATCCCGGTCCCTGCCGTTGACGCTGCGCCTGCATCAGCAGCGGCACCCGCACCAGCGCTGGCACCAGCGCCAGCACCGGCATCAGTACCGGCGGCTCCGGCCGCACCGGTGGCGCCACCGTCCTACCGCGCCGGCGGCGCCACCGCAGCGCAAGACGCCGTGGCCGCATCGCTCCCGGGCACCCGGCCCGGCATGCCGCCGGCCGAACTGGCTGAATGCCTGGTCGACCCGCTGATCGACTGCATGATTCCGCTGGCGCTCGACGCGCCGGTTCGCGGCGACAAGATCCTGCCGACGCTGCACGGCCTGCGCCGCGTGGGCAACAAGCCGATCCACTACATCGGCTTTGCCGTCAGCGGGGAGTGGGAACCGATCGTCCATGGCGGCGTGTACACCAAGCTGCAGGCGGGCGTGCAGATGGCCACGCGCACGACCGCCCTGAATGAACTCGAATACTCCGAGCTCGTCACGCGCCTGCGCGCGGTGGGCGACGACATCGGCGCCGAGCCGGAAGTGCCCGACATGATCGAGGTGATGAGCGAGGCGCGCACGCTGCACCGCTTCGTCGCCGGTCACGACGCGCAACTGAGCGTGAACCTGGCCGCCAACGGCGCGCCGTGGGCCATGTCGACGCTGATTGGCGCGCTCGAGAACGCGGGCTTCGACGTGCGTCCGGACGGGCGCTTCGCCATGCCGGATCGCGACAGCACCGGAAACGGCGCCGGCAACAGCGTGCTGTTTACGCTCTCGACCAACGTCACACTGGGCGCCGACACTACGTCGCGCCTGACGCTGCTGCTGGACGTGCCCTGCGTGGCGCCATCGCGCGACGCCTTCGGCCGCATGGTCGATACCGCGCGCTCGCTGACGCAGCGCCTGGACGCCACCATCGTCGACGACGGCAACCAGCCGCTCGAAGCCGAGGCGCTCGACGAGATCAAGGGCCAGGTGAGCGAGTTCTACGCCGAGATGGAAGCCTCGGACATCGCCGCCGGTTCGACCCGCGCGCTGCGCCTGTTCAGCTGAGGAAGCACCCGTGACCGAGCAGATCGACGCCCCGGCCCGGATGGCCTGGCTGGTCGCGGAACTGAACCGCGCCAGCTACAACTACCACGTGCTCGACGCGCCGACGATTCCGGACGCCGAGTACGATCGCCTGTACCACGAACTGGCCGGCCTCGAGACGCTGCATCCTGAAGCGATCGCGCCCGATTCGCCGACCCAGCGCGTGGGCGACGCCCCGATCCCCGAATTCAACCAGGTCACGCACGCCGTGCCGATGCTGTCGCTGAACAACGGATTCCATGACGACGACATCGACAACTTCGACCGCCGCGTACGCGAGGGACTCGAGACGCGCGACGTGGCCTACAACGCCGAACTGAAATTCGATGGCCTGGCCATCAGCCTGCGCTACGAAAACGGCCGCTTCGTGCAGGCCGCCACGCGCGGCGACGGCTACACGGGCGAAGACGTCACGGCCAATATCCGCACCGTGCGCGTGATCCCGATGCGCCTGCATGGCGACGCCGTGCCGGCCGTGCTTGAAGTGCGCGGCGAGGTGCTGATGTTCAAGCGCGACTTCGAGAGCCTCAACGAGCGCCAGCGCGCCGCCGGCCAGAAAGAATTCGCCAACCCGCGCAATGCCGCCGCCGGCAGCCTGCGCCAGCTCGACGCGCGCATCACCAACGCACGCCGGCTGCGCTTCTTCGCGTACGGCGTCGGGCAGCTCGATGGCGTCGATTTGCCCGAATCCCATTCGGCAATGCTCGACTGGCTGGGCGTGCTCGGCCTGCCCGTGGCGAAGGAGCGCCAGGTGGTCACCGGCCGCGATGGCCTGCTGGCGTTTTATCGCGACATCGGCGAGCGCCGCGCGTCGCTGCCGTACGAGATCGATGGCGTGGTCTACAAGGTCGACTCGCTCGACGACCAGCGCGCGCTGGGCTTCGTCTCGCGCGCGCCGCGCTTTGCGCTGGCCCATAAATTCCCTGCCGAAGAAGCCTTGACCACGGTGCAGGCAATCGAAGTCCAGGTCGGCCGCACCGGCGCCATTACGCCGGTGGCGCGACTGGTGCCGGTGTCGGTCGGCGGCGTCACCGTCACCAACGCGACCTTGCACAATGAGGACGAAGTGCGGCGCAAGGACGTGCGCGTCGGCGACACGGTCATCGTGCGCCGCGCCGGTGACGTGATTCCCGAAGTGCTGGGCGTGGTGCTCGAGCGCCGCCCGACGCCGGAACCGGCGGTGTATCAGTTACCCGCGCAGTGTCCTGTCTGCGGTTCGCACGTCGTGCGCGAAGAAGGCGAGATCGTCGCGCGCTGCTCCGGTGGCTTGAGCTGCGCCGCCCAGCGCAAAGAGGCGATCCGTCACTTCGCCGGCCGGCGCATGATGGACATCGAAGGCCTGGGCGACCGCTACATCGACAGCCTGGTCGAAGCGTGCCTGGTGGCCGGCGTGGCCGACCTGTACAAACTGACGCAGGACGACCTGCTCAAGATGAAGCGCCTGGCTGACGAAACCGATGGTTCGACCCCGGAAACGGTCAAGCAGGGCAAGGTGCCGACCAAGTGGGCCGATAACCTGCTGGCGGCGATTGCGGCCAGCAAGGCGCCGCCGCTCGAGCGCCTGCTGTTCGCGCTCGGCATCCGCCACGTAGGCGAATCCACCGCCAAGACGCTGGCCGAGTATCTGGGCTCGTTGGCGCTGGTGCGCCGCGCCCCGGCCGCGCTGCTGCGCGTGCTGCCCGATATCGGCGGCACGGTGGCGCAGTCGATCGCCGAATTCTTTGCCGAAGAAAAAAACCAGGTGGCGCTGGACGCCTTGCTGGCCGCAGGCGTGGCCCCGCGTGACGAGCATCCGCCCAAGGCGCAGCTGCGCGACAAGCTCGACGCCGTCAAGTTGCTCGCCGCGCTGGACATCCCGAAACTGACCGAGCCGCGCGCGCGCCAGGTTCTCGCCGCCGGCCAGACGCTGGAAGACATCGCGGGGCGCACCGACTTCGGTATCTTCGGCTTGCCGGCCACGGTGGCGGCATCGCTCGAAGCGTGGCTGAGCGAGAAGCCGAACCGCGAACTGGTGACGTCGCTGGCGGCGATGCAGCGCGAACTGCTCGACCTGGTTCCCGAGGTGGCAGCGGCCGCCGACGGCCCGATGACCGGCAAGACGTTCGTGCTGACCGGGACGCTGCCGACGATGAGCCGCGACGCGGCAGGCGCCCTGATCGAAGCGGCCGGCGGCAAGGTCGCCAGCTCGGTATCGAAGAAAACCTCGTATCTGGTGGCCGGTGCCGAAGCAGGCAGCAAGCTGGCCAAGGCTGAAGAACTGGGCGTCACGATCCTGGATGAGGCGGCGCTCCTGGCGCTGCTCGAACAACAATAATCAACCCTGACTGAACAACGATGACCCTGATCCGCAAAGCCGTTTTCCCTGTCGCCGGCCTTGGTAGCCGCTTCTTGCCGGCGACGAAGGCGCAGCCGAAAGAGATGCTGCCGATCGTCGACAAGCCGCTGATCCAGTACGCGGTCGAAGAGGCGGTCGCCGCCGGCATCACGGAACTGATCTTCATCACGGGCCGCAACAAGCGCGCGATCGAAGACCATTTCGACACCGCCTACGAGCTCGAAGCCGAGCTGGAAGCGGCCGGCAAGCAGGCGCTGCTCGAGACGGTGCGCAATGTCATTCCGAAGAACGTCAACTGCATCTACATCCGCCAGTCATCGCCCCTGGGTCTGGGCCACGCCGTGCTGTGCGCGCGGCCGGTGGTGGGCAATGAACCGTTTGCCGTGCTGCTGGCGGACGATTTCATGGACACTGCCGCTGGTCACAAGCCGGTGCTGGCGCAGATGACCGACCTGTACACCTATGAACGCAGCAGCATCCTGGCAGTGCAGGACGTGCCGCGCGAGCAGACGCGCCAATACGGCATCGTCAGCGCCACGCCGTACCGCCCGGACCTGGAGCTGGTGTCCGACATCATCGAGAAACCGCAGCCCGCCGATGCGCCATCGACGCTGGCCGTGGTCGGCCGCTACGTGCTGTCGCCATCGATCTTCGGCTACCTCGAAACGATCGGCAAGGGCGCCGGCGGCGAAATCCAGCTCACCGACGGCATCGCCGCGCTGATGCAGGCCGAACGCGTGCTGGCGTACCGCTACGCCGGCACGCGCTACGATTGCGGCTCGAAGCTCGGCTACCTGCAGGCGATGACGGCCATTGGCCTGAAACACCCCGAGACCGCCGAGGGCTTCCGCGCTTCGCTGACGGCGCTGCTGGCAGGGCAGGGCGCGCAATGAACGGCGCCGGGCAAGTCCGCGAGATCCTGCGCATGGGCGATGCGCGCCTGCTGCGCGTGGCGGCGCCCGTCGAACAATTCGATACGCCCGAGCTGCACGCGCTGGTCGCCGACATGTTCGCGACCATGCACGCGGCCAATGGCGCCGGCCTGGCCGCGCCGCAGATTGGCGTCGACCTGCAGCTGGTGATCTTCGGCTTCGGCAGTAACCAGCGCTATCCGGATGCGCCGCCGGTGCCCGAGACGGTGCTGATCAATCCCGTGCTCACGCCGATCGGCGACGCCATGGAAGAAGGTTTCGAAGGCTGCCTGTCGGTGCCGGGCCTGCGCGGCAGCGTGCCCCGTTACACGCGCCTGCATTACGAAGGCTTCGACCAGTTCGGCAACCGCATCGTCGTCGACGCCGAAGGTTTTCATGCACGCGTGGTGCAACACGAAGTGGATCACCTGCTCGGCATCCTGTACCCGTCGCGCATCCGCGACTTTTCCCGCTTCGGTTTCACCGAAGTGATGTTCCCCGACCTTGACCCGAAAGCGGACGACTGATGCGCGCTCTACTCTTGCTGGCAGCCCTCGGCGCCGCGCCGGTGGCGCACGGCGCCGACTTCTTCACGAAGATCGACGCCGCGCCGAAAAGCGAACTCTGGATCGACACGGGCTTTTATACCGCCCACTTCGACAGCGGCAAGGACCTGAACGACAACAACAAGGGCCTAGCGCTCGAGTACCGTTTCAACGGCACGATGGCCGCCACCGGCGGACGCTTTTATAACAGCGACCGCAGATGGTCGAACTATGCAGGCGTGATCTGGCAGCCGTACGCGGTGGGCCCGGTGCGCGTTGGCGTGGCGCTGGCGGCGTTCGACGGCTATCCGAAGACGCGCGACGGCGGCTGGTTCCCGGGCGTGATCCCGACGCTGACCTACGAGTACCAGCGCGTGGGCGTGAATGTCGGGATCATCCCGAACTACAAGGACCGGCTGTACGGCGGGATTTCGTTCCAGCTGAAGTTCAAGCTGTTCCAGAGATAAGCAAGGGCCGCGTGATGCGGCCCTTGTCATACAGGCTGGATCAGCTGTCTTTCGGATACGGGTTCGGTCCACCGTCCGCGATGAACTGATCGATCCGCTGCTGGAGTACCGGCAGCGGCACCGAGCCCAGTTGCAGCACGGTGTCGTGGAAGTAGCGGATGTCGAACTTCGGCCCCAGCGCCTTTTCGGCTTTCGCGCGCGCTTCCTGGATCGCCATCTGGCCCAGGTAATACGACAGCGCCTGGCCAGGCCACGAGATGTAGCGATCGACCTCGGTCTCGACTTCGTGCTTCGACAGCGCCGTGTTCTCCATCAGGTAAGCCTGCGCCTGTTCGCGCGTCCAGCCCTTGGCATGCACGCCGGTGTCGACCACGAGGCGCGACGCGCGCCAGGCCTGGTAGCTGAGCATCCCGAACACTTCGTACGGTGTCTCATAGATGCCCATCTCGACACCCAGGCGCTCGGTGTACAGCGCCCAGCCTTCGCCATAGGCCGAGATGTAGGCGCGGCGAAACGGCGGCACGCCTTTCTGTTCCTGCGCCAGCGGCACCTGGAACGCGTGGCCCGGTGCCGATTCGTGCAGCGTCAGCGCCGGCAGGCTGTAGAGCGCACGCGCCGGCAGATTATAGGTGTTGACCCAGTATGTGCCCGGGCCGCCACGGCCGGCCGTCCAGAACGGCGCCTGGTCGTCAGGCACCGGCACGATCGCGAAGCGCCGGCGCGGCAGGTGCCCGAAATACTGGTCGGCCTTGGCGTCGAAGCGCTTGGCGGTCCAGGCGGCGCTCTTGAGCAGCTCGGTCGGGGTCTTCGCATAGAACTGCGGGTCGGTGCGCAAGAACTGCAGAAAGGCCTGCAGGTCGCCCTTGAAGCCGACCTGCTTCATGATGTCGAGCATCTCGGCGCGGATCTTCGCCATCTCGGCCAGGCCGATCGCATGGATCTGGTCCGCCGTCAGGTTCGTCGTGGTGAATTCAACGATCTTCGACTGGTAGTATTCCTTCCCGCCCGGCATGTCCTGGGCCGCCAGCGTGGTGCGTGCTTTCGGCACGTACTCGTCGCGGAAAAAGGCGAGGATTCTCGCGTGTGCCGGCTGCACCTTGCCTGCGATGATGGCAACGGCCTGGCGGCGCAGCGCTTCCTGTTCGGCCGCGGGCATCGTGGCCGGCATCTGCCTGAACGGGCCGTAGAACACGGTGTCTTGCGGCGTCTTCGCCTCGGTCACCGACAGCAGCGTGCTTTCGCGGCCTGTCAGCGTGACCTTCGGCGGCGTGAATCCGCGCGCCAGGCCGGCGCGCATATTGCCGATCTCCTGGTCGAAATAGGCCGGGATGTCTTCGAGCTGGTCCAGGTAGTTGCGGTAGTCCTGGGTGTTTTTCAAAGGGCGCCGCGCGCCGTAGGTGACGCCGGTCCAGAACGCGGTGTCGGCATTGACTGGCTGCTCGAATTCGCGGAATGCCTGCGCATCGTGCAGCGATGCGATCTGCGCGCGGTAGACGGCGAAGTTGATGCGCTCGGCCGGCGACAGGCTCGCCGGCTTGATCGCGTCGAGTTGCCTGAGAATGCCGGCCCAGTAGAGGCGGCGCGCTTCCTGCGCCGGCGCATCGACGCTGGCGAAGCCGCGGCTGGCGCCAGCGGCAGTCTCGTCGCGCTCGAGCTTTTCGGCGATGCGCCATTGCCATTCTTTGGTGTAGATGGCCTTGAATTGGGCGTCGGCCGGCGTTGCCGCCATGCTCGCCTGCGCCATCGCCAAACCGATTACCATGAAGGCTGCCGAGATGACAGCGCTGAGCTTATTGCGTTCCATTGAACCCCGATCGATGAAGATAAACCTGCTGCTTGATAGAAAACGCCTGAACAAATAATTGCCTCGTGGCGAGCATATTAGCGGGGATTGCGCGCAGCGCCTACTGATCGGCAGATCCGTCGGCGCCACGTATTGACAGGTGTAAACACAGGGCAGGCGCCCGAGATTTACTTTCGACCTTCGGTCATCAGTGCCAGAAAGCCAAGATATAATGACCATGAATCTGCCGCCGGGTCTGCGCCCGGCGACATCGCGCGGCTGTGCGCACGGACCTTTCATGAAGACAACGGCAGCAATTGTTCTCCACACCAGACATGATGACAAGTAAGGGCGATCCCGGGCGTTCCGAAGAGCACCTTCTTCTCATCCAATCATGGCGGCGCCTCGCTGACCAGCTGGGGCCGCTCATCGGCGACAGCGGCTTTTGCGCGCTGTACGGTCGCGCGCTGCGTCTGGTCGGTCCCGAGTACACTTGGCTGGCGACAACCGCGCCGTGCAAGACCCGCGACGCCCAAATCAGTGCGCTGGACGATATGCTCGCCAGCGTGGCACCCGGCCTCGCACACGCGGCCCACGCGGCCCTGCTCCAGACGTTTACCGACTTGCTGGCGTCCCTGATCGGGCACGCACTTGCGCGGCGCCTGCTCGACGCTGCAATGGACGGTGGGGAAGATAAGAAAGTACAGGAGCACAAGTAATGAGCGAAAAAGTATCCCTTGGGAAGTTGAGCACTGGCGTGCAGGGGCTCGATGTCCTTCTGGGAGGAGGATTGAGCGAATTTTCCTTCAACCTGATCGCGGGCCCGCCGGGCTCGGGCAAGACCACGCTTGCGCACCAGATGATGTTTGCGCTGGCCGGCAGCGAGCGGCGCGCCCTGTTCTTCACCGTGCTGGGCGAGCCGCCCTTGAAAATGCTGCGTTACCAGCAGCAGTACAGCTTCTTCGACATGGCCAAGGTGGGCACCGCGGTGCGTTACATCAACCTGGCCGAAGACCTGCGCGCTGGCGACTTCAGCGCCGTCCTGGCGCGCATCATGAAAGAAGTCGAGGAATTCGCGCCGAGCCTGGTGTTCGTCGATTCGTTCCGCTCGGTCGCGCAGACGGCGCGCAGCGGCAACGAAGGCGTGGCCGACCTGCAGCACTTCATTCAAGAGCTCGGCACGCGCATGACGAGCTGGCAGGCCACGACGTTCCTGATCGGCGAATACCTGCACGGGGACGCCGAAGCCAGCCCGATCATGACGGTGGCCGACGGCATGATTGCGCTGACACCGGTGCACGAAGAAAATTCGGTCGTGCGCAAGATGCGCGTGGTCAAGATGCGCGGCCAGGCTCACCTGAATGGCTCGCACACGTTCCGCATCACCGATGACGGCATTCGCGTTTACCCGCGCATGCTGCCCCCGCTGGCGCCGGACCACCACGAAGGCGCTCCGGTCGACCTGGCGCCACGCCGTATTCCCACCGGCACGCCCGACCTCGATACGCTGCTCAACGGCGGCCTGCCGCAGGGGCATTCGCTGCTGGTGTCCGGCCCGAGCGGCTGCGGCAAGACCATTCTCGGTACCCACTTCCTGCGCGAGGGCGCGCGCCAGGGCGAGAAAGGCGTGGCCGTCTCGTTTGAAAAAGGCACGTCGCGTCTGCGCAATGCCGACCTGGCCGCCATGGTCGAGACAGGTGACGTCGAGGTGATCGAAAGCCGCATGATCGACCTCACGGTCGATGAGCTGCTTGACGCCATGAACGAGGCGATCGACCGCACCGGTGCGCGCCGCGTGGTGGTCGATTCGCTGTCCGAGCTGGCGCTGTACCTGGCGCCCGAAGGCCGCAACCAGTTGCGCGCCACGGTGTTCCAGATGCTCAGTTCACTGGCCAAGCGCGGCGTCAGCGTGCTCGTGACGATGGGCCTGGACGACGACTTCACCCAGCTGCGCTTCAGCCAGTCCGAGGTGGCGTACCTCACCGATGCAATCGTGCTGATGCGCTTTGCCGAAAGCGGCGGGCAGCTGCGCCGCTTCATCTCGGTCGTCAAGGTGCGCGGCAGCGGCCATAGTCCCGACCTGCGCCAGTTCCACATCGGCGACGACGGCATCCACATCGATCCGATCAGCACCGGCTACGAAGGCGTGCTGCACGGTTTGCCCATCGCACGCGGGATCGCCTGACATGGATGCCAAGGCGGCGCTACCCGACGACATTGCCGTCACCCCGGCCAGCCGCCTGGCGCAGCTCGAGCATGAAAATGCCGCGCTGCGTCTCGAGCTCGAGGCCTGCGGTACGCTGGCGGTGCAGCTGCGCGAAGCCAACGAACACCTGGTGCTCGCCGCCGTCAACGCGCAAAGCTCGCGCGACGACGCCGAAGAAAACAACCGGCGCCAGAACGAATTCCTGGCCATGTTGGCGCACGAGCTGCGCAATCCGCTGGTGCCGATCAGCGTATCGGCCAGCCTGCTCGAGCGCGCACCCGTGGCGAACCTGCCGCTGGCCCGGCTCACCGGCGTGATCCAGCGCCAGGTCGATCACATGGCGCGCCTGCTCGATGACCTGCTCGACGCCGCGCGCCTGAGCAGCGGCAAGATCACGCTCGCGATCGAGCCGCTGCGCCTGGCCGAGGTGCTCGAACACGCGGCCGAGACGATCATGCCGCGCATGCGCGAGCGCGGGCAGCAGCTGACCGTCACGCAGGCCGACCGCGAGCTGGTGGTCAAGGGCGACCGCGTGCGCCTGACCCAGGTGTTTACCAATCTGCTCAATAACGCGTCGAAGTACACCCAGGATGGCGGCCTGGTGACGGTGAACGTCAGCGGCGACGCTGGCATTGCCGTGACGATCGCCGACAATGGCGCCGGCATGTCGGGCGATACGATCGGCCGTGCGTTCGAGCTGTTCACGCAGGGACCGCGTTCGCTGGCGCGCTCGGAAGGCGGTCTGGGCGTGGGCCTGAATGTCGTGCGCAACCTGGTCACCATGCACGGCGGCAGCGTCAACGCCGCCAGTGCCGGCCTGGGGCAGGGCAGCACCTTCACCGTGCGCCTGCCCGTGTCGACTGGGGTCCCGGCCGGAGCACCCGTGCCAGCGCCGGCGGACAGCGAACAGGCGACCCGCCGCATCCTGATCATCGAAGACAACCTTGATGCCTCCGACATGCTGCGCCTGCTGCTTGAAGTCGAGGGCCATCGGGTCGAGACCGCGGGCGACGGCGATGCCGGCCTGACGCTGGCGCTCGAGGGCCGCTTCGACGCCATCGTGTGCGACATCGGGCTGCCGGGCATCGATGGGCTGGAACTGATGAGGCGCCTGCGCGCTGCGCCGCCCGACCTGCGGCCACTGACGATCGCGCTGTCCGGCTACGGCCAGCCGAGCGACCGCGAACGGGCGCTGGCCGCCGGATTCGACCGCTACCTGGTCAAGCCGGTGGCGCCGGCAATGCTCGTCGAGGCGCTCGCGGGCGCGGTGCCCGCCGGCTGACGCCTAGCCCACCAGCCGCGCCAGCCGCGCCACTGCTTCTTCGATCCGCTCATACTTCGTCGCATACGAAAAGCGCACATGGCGCGCGGGCGCAGCCACGCCGAAATCGTCGCCCGGCACGATCGCCACATGCGCGTCATGCAGCAGCGCCATACACAGCGCCGTGCTGTCGCCACGCAGTGGATGATCGAGCTGCGCGATATCGGCATACACATAGAACGCACCGTCAGGCATCACCGGCACGCCGAAGCCCAGCGCCCGCAAGGCAGGCACCAGGTAGTCGCGACGGCGCTGGAACTCCTGGCGGCGCGCTTCGAAGATGGCCAGCGACTCTGGCCGGAAGCACGCCAGCGCCGCATTCTGGGCGATCGTCGGCGCGCAGATGAACAGGTTCTGGGCCAGTTTTTCGAACACGCTCACCAGACTGTCGGGCACCACCAGCCAGCCCAGACGCCAGCCGGTCATGTTGAAGTATTTCGAAAAGCTGTTCACGGTGATCGCGTCGGCATCGAGCGCCAGCGCGGATACGGGAACGTGGTCGTACGACAGCCCCTGGTAGATCTCGTCGACGATGGCAAAGCCGCCGCGCGCGCGCACCGCGGCGAGCATGTCGCGCAGCTGCGCCGGCGTCATCGAAGTGCCGGTGGGGTTCGACGGCGAAGCCACCAGCACGCCGCGCGTGCGCTCGCTCCAATGCTCGTGCACATGGTGCGCGCCCAGCTGGTAGCGGTCTTCGTGGGACGAGGGCACCAGCACTGGCGTGCCGCCGAAGCTGGTGACGAAATGGCGGTTGCACGGATACGACGGATCGGGCATCAACACTTCGTCGCCCTGGCCCACCAGCGCGGCGCACGCCAGCAGCAGGCCGGCCGAGGCCCCGGCGGTGATGACGATGCGGCGCGGATCGATGTCGAGATTCTGCGTGGCCGCGTAGTGGCCGGCGATCGCTGCGCGCAGTTCCGGGAGGCCGAGCGACTCGGTATATTGCGTGACGCCGCCCCGGATCGCGGCGACGGCGGCATCGGCGACGATGTCGGGCGCCGTGAAATCGGGCTCGCCCACGCTCATGCTGATGATGTCATGGCCGGCGCGTCGCAGCGCGGCGGCGGCCTTGACCATCTCCATGACGCGAAACGGTTCGATCGCGTGCACGCGCTGCGCGACCTGGAGGGTGGAATTGAAAGACGTGGAAGACATGATGGCCGGATCAAAAAAGAATCAACCCGGCCATCTTACAAGAACCTACTTGTACGTGTGATGCTCGGCCGTCAGGCGGCGCATCAGCGGCAGCGCCGCCAGTGCGATCAGCGTGCAGGCGATCGCCGCCAGGCCCAGCTTGTTGAACAGGCTCGTATAGATCGGCAGCGTTTGCAGTGGGTCGATCATCCCCTGCGGCACGCTGGCCATCGTGGCCACCAGCCCGCCCAGGTATTGCGAGATACCGACCGCGACGAAGTAGGCGCCCATCATGAAGCCGCCCATGCGCGCCGGCACGTAGCGCGCGATCATCGCCAGGCCCAGGCCGCTCACCAGCAGTTCGCCCAGCGAATACAGGCCGTAGCCGGCAATCATGATCCACGACGAGGTCAGGCCGTTCACGGCGAAGGCGCCGGCGAAGCCGTACGTGAAGAAGCCCGCCGCGACGACGGCAAAGCCCAGTGCGAACTTGCCGGCAATCGACAGGTCGCGCCCGGCGGCATTTGCGCGCGTGTAGACCCAGGCCAGCACGGGGCTGAGCAGCATGATCCAGATGGCGTTGAGCGCCTGGAACTGCGCCGGCGACCAGGTAAACAGGTGGTTGCCGAACAGGCTGAAGTCCAGGTCGACGTTACGCAGCGCGAACAGCGACAGCGAGGTCGACATCTGCTGGTAGAAGATGAAGAAGAACACCGTCTGCAGCGTCAGCACGAGCGCGGCGACGAGGCCTGCGCGTTCGCTGGCCTGGCTGCTGCGGATCAGGTGGATGAAGATGCCCAGCACGACCAGGCCGGCCAGGTACACGAACAGGCGCGCAAGCCAGCCGTATTCGAGGATGAAGGTCGAGGCAATCACGGCGAGCACGCCGCCGCCCAGCACCAGCGCGAGCTTGCCCCAATCGAGCGGCAGGGCGTCCGGCGGCGAGCCGATATGGCCAATGGTGCGGCGCAGGAGGCCCACGGTGATGAGACCCACCCACAGGCCGACGCTGCAAAACGCGAACGCCACGTGCCAGCCAAGATCGCCGCCGTAGTTGGCGTTGACGTAATCCTTGATGGCCGGCGTGGCCAGCATCGAGATCGTCGAGCCGACATTGACGGCCATGTAGTAGATGGTGAAGGCGCTGTCGATCTTGGAATCGTTGCCTTCGTAGATCTTGCGCACCAGGTTGGCGGTATTGGGCTTGAACAGGCCATTGCCTACCACGATCACGCCCAGCGCAGAAAAGGTCAGCCAGGTGTTCGTGGTCGGGATGCCCATCAATGCGTAGCCGAGCGAGAGGATGATGGCGCCGATGACCATCGAACGGCGCGTGCCCAGCACCTTGTCGCCGATCCAGCCGCCGATCGCCGGCGCGACGTAGATCAGCGCGGCCGCCGCGCCCCACACCAGCGTGGCGCGGGTGTCGTCAAAACCAAGGCGCTGCACCATGAAGTAGACGATGAGCGCCTGCATGCCGTAGTAGCCGAAGCGTTCCCATAACTCGATCAGCGCGATCGTGGCGAATGAGCGGGTCTGGCTGACCGGGCGCCCGTGTGCGATGTCCATACAAATCCTTTGCTACGGCGCCTGGCCAATCCGGCGCGCAAAATCCGACGATTCTATGCCATCTGGATGAAGCTTGCACCGTCGGCTGCATGCGCCGTGCTTACAGTTTCGCGACATTCGGCTGACAATAATCCCGCATACGCGCGACATGCGTTGCCTAGAATCCAACGTTCGAACATCACAACAAGATCTGGGGATTTGCATGATTGAACACATCAAACACACCGCCGTCGGCGCTGCCTGCGCACTGTTGCTGGCGGGCTGCGGCGGCTCGGGCGACAGCACGGCACCCGTCACGCCCCCGGTGGCCGTCACGCCCGTGGCCACCAGGCTCGAACTGCTGTCCTCGACCACGCGCCTGATGGACACGCTCGTGTTCCAGGGCGGCAGCGCCTATCTGTCGCTGGCCAACAGCGCCACCGAAGGGTCGTCGGTCCTGCGCGCCACGCTGCCCCTGACGGCG
>Ga0265797_10004601_pt1 | contig 20939 bp, 18 predicted proteins | sample P2T30metagenome_FD_192433 | JGI IMG/M metagenome (GOLD analysis project Ga0265797, IMG submission 192433) | Plant litter microbial communities from East Loma Ridge, Irvine, California - P2 T30 | ecosystem: Environmental > Terrestrial > Plant litter > Unclassified | place: USA: California...
TGGGTGTGGGTATGGATATGGTTTGGGGTATGGATTTGGAGGGACGGGTAGGGCGGCGTATAGTGCGTGGTGAAGGGGAGGGAATGTGTTGCAGTGTTGTATTTGGGCGGTATACAAAGCAGTGTACTTGATGCGTCCGATCAACTACATATGCGCGAGCGTTAGAGCGCATTAATGGATACAAGAGAGTTGTGCGAACGAGATCCTATCTAGATTCATCGTGAAGCAAAGTCGATTGGAGTCCATAACCAGTTGTCAACTTGAAGCACTTGGAAGCTTTACAGGACCATCGTTCGCACCACTCTTCTACCTTTGGCGTGTTCTGAGGCGGTACATTAAACCACGCTTGGTTTCGCGGATCCGCGCATCATCGCGACTTCCTGCGCATGCAGAGTCAGAGTCTTCGCTGCCCAACCGGCTTCACTGCAGATAAATATTGGGGCACGGTGCCCTTCTTTTGCTTCTTCGTTGTCACAGTCTTCGGACCTTTCTGTTCACCCGAGACACGACCGCCACACGCGTCGTTATGGACGCACGTCTCATTTGCAGCCTTCTTCTACCTACCGGTCCTCCACTTGCTATATCATGAGAGGCCGCTCTGTTTTCTCGCCTTTTGGTTCCTTTCGGTCCTTTGACGCTCACCGAAAATCTGAGGGACATGAACGCCATCCACGATCGATTGTCGTCGGGTCATCGACTCCAGAACCATCGGCCTCTCGTCGGGATCGACAAAGCCTCTTTCTTAGGTAAATGGCACAACAGCGTTGCCACTTCGAACAATATTGCGTGTGCATACACGCGGTGCACAAGGACTTGTACCATTCGATCGCAGTGACGAGAACACGGTGCACGATGATAGCGAGGAAAAACAAGACTTCGACGCGTCCTTTTCAACACCCGGCTGCCGTGCAGTTCCGTGAGGGCACCGTGGTGAGGCACAGACAGACCGGTCAGTCCCTCGAGGGACAGCCAACGGACTTGTCTGCTCAAAAATGGTTGGAACGCGAACCCCCAACTTGTTCGCCCTGGTTTCCGAAAAGTGAGGCTGGCGATGCGGATGCGGCCGCAGCGACCAATCTCGGCTGTCTGCTCGTCCTTGGCGTCTCGGAACCAGGTGCATGCATTCTTCATCCTCCTCAACGAGACGTACGACAGCAGACGAGACTGCGCTACTGTGGCTTTGCGACATTTGCGAAGAGAGCCCATCATTTGCAGCGGCACCGAAGACAAGGAAGCGGTGTGCTGCTGGGAAAGCGTGCATTGCAGCTTCACACTGCGTAGGTAGATAGCCCTGGCTTACGAGTAAAACTAAACGTAGCGGACGCCCCAGCGCCGTCGAACCGTGCTGTGGCGATCGCCTCCGCAAATATTGGTCACGGCACATTTGAGGTACGGTCGGGGCATAAGCGCTGCACCTGTCTGTGCACTGCTTTAAACAAGTGTGTACGCAAGGGCTCCGTCTCCGACTTCATCCTCCAAGACCACACAACCACACGCTGCTCTCAGGAACGAGCCACGCTGCATTTGAATTCCGCAACCACCTTGCAGCTTTTCTACGCCTTACCGCAGCTACACTTAGTAGCATCCTTCCTGTCTGTCTGCTTTTGTTCTTGCGCGCTGTTCCCACTTTGCTTTTCTCGCAAAGTGGTTCTCGTCCGAAAGCCGTCTCATCAGGCTTCCGCAAACGTCGTTGTCCTTCATTCAGCACAACTGACGAATTTGTCCCCCCTTACTATGTCAACGCAACACAAGCCCTAACATTTGCGCACGAACGATCTCACAGATTCAGTATCGCAAAAGGGCACATGAGAAAAGGTACAACTGAACCTAGCACGATTCCCGCATCCTGCTGCATCTCCGTGCTCTGAGACTCGGACGCTATTTGGTTCGTTTATGCGGGATCCCGCCGCTCCTGTCAAACAGTCAATGAACACGTTTTCAGCTTGTGTCTTGCAAACCGCCCTGTCTCATATGGTTTGGTGGCTGACCTGTCGCAGATCGCGCTTGTAGCAAACCGATGCGCTTTTCGTGAGCGTTCGTTTTCCAAACCTCATCACCAGCACTTCGCTTCACACGCAGCCGTCACGAGCTGTGTCTGTGAACGTCATCGCTCACCGATATCTTGTGGCCTCATGAGGACACAACCCCTGCAGAAAAATCGTGCACGCTTTGGCCAGCAAAAAGAGATGGACGCCCAGACCCCCAAGGCTACCAGTAGCAAAACCTCCCGGTTTGGAGCGTCTGGTCATGTCTATTCCGCACCGTCCACAGACCCTGTTGGTGTGGAAGGAGGCATTGACAGGCCGGCCACTGGATGGCATATGCCTCTTCCCAGCCGCGATGCGCCTTCACTGGAGATGTATAACGACGAGCAGTGTACACAGACTGACTCTGGCACATCATCCACATCTCGCACGCAATGTTCACCACCACCTGATTTCTCGGCACCACCGATAAATTGCCGTTCTCTCGATTTTACCGAAGAGATCGTCCAGACGCTCATGGCCTTACACCCTTCCAATCCAGCAAAAGGTCTAGAGCTGGCAGAAGCTTTCTGCGAAGCTTCCGACTACCCGCCCATAACGACACAATCATTATCCGAACTCGACATACAAAACATCATCACGAACGTCAGATTACGGCAGGATGTCAACTTCGACCGCGATTTAAGCTTCAGGCCCAACTTGGACGGCGCCAGAGGGGAAGCAAAACAGAGCTCCACGGAGACATACTGGACAGCTCTAGTGGCTGAGTTGGAGCTTTACTCGTATCTCTCACAAGACGCACCTGATGCAAAGACACGTGATACATCTTACCGTGCAGGATTCACCTCTCATGCCAAACGACGGATACCAATCATGTTCCAGACTGTTCGGCAGGTGTTGAAAACTTTAGTCCCGGACCGCGACTACGCTAGAGTTGATGAGCATCTCGACGTGCCAATGCTGATGCAGGAGATTGAGAGGGGTGTTTGCGACATGGTGCGGCTCGCGGAGTGGATGGCGCAGCTCCTCAAGGAGCACTGTGCACCGATGCGGGATGTGTGGGTTGACGATATGGTCTCTATGACACAAAGAGGCGCCAGTGGAGAAGGCATCGAGAAAATTGTTGAAGGCCTACGCGATCTCTTTACCATACTCGAGATCATGAAGCTCGTAAGTGGCATACAAGTGTATCGCCCATTAAAGCTAACCCTGCCGCAGGATGTGGCAAATCACCAGATTCGAAATCTGAAGACACTGCTCATCGAAGATACTGTCAATTTCCAAAGACACTATCATCTCGATAAACTGATCAATGGCCGGTCTCGCGTAAATATCGACACCGCGCAAGCGTGGTACCTTCGCGCGAGATGGGAGTTCGCGGATCTGCACGCAGGTCGCCCACTGAACAACACGAGCGAGAAGCTGGCAATATTTGTACGCACAGTCGTTGCCCAGCTGTTCAACAAGAACGGACGCCACACTTTCCCGGAGACATTCTACCTCGACCAAGATCGACTTCGCACCTTGAAGGCAGAGATCGAAGATCTCATACATCTCGAAGTGTGCATGGATGCTTTCGCAGCAATGCTCAAGCAATCTGGCCATGATGGATTGATGTCGCCGACTGTCCGGCGTCGTCTTCATTCTGCTCTTCTCGCCATCATGGGCGATGTACTGGGCTACGGATCACACCAATGGGTCACGAACTCAGAAGCCTTGTCTCTGGAGCTTTTGCGACAAGTCTCCTATGTCACTGGTCAACCTGTGTCATACTCTCACGAGCACCTTTCGCATGCAAACAGCCACCTTCTCCACATGTTCCACAACTCATTCCAAACACACAACCCGCACCTTGAGGATACCCTTCTCGATCGAGTCATTATGTGCGCTAGCCGCAACTCCAACTGTTCTCCTACGGATCTGTTCAGCAACTTGGTGTCTGAAGCTAGATCGACTCCACCACAATCCTCGCATTTTCTACATCTACAGTCAAACGATACGTCACCATCCCTACATACGATGAACCCAGAGACTGCGCAATGGCAGGACATTGCCAATCGCATCACACACATCATTCTGCTGCACTGGCGGGTATGGGAACGAATTGCATACGTCCAAGACGACGAGTCTCAGCAGCCTTTAACCACCTCCACCACCTCGTTACAGTCACAATCTGCTCAATCATCATCACATACGTCCGAACACGATGCACAGATAGTAACAGCTATGAGAACAGGCGAGACGTCCGACCCAGGACCAGACGCGCCTGTGGCGCCCGAAACGTCTCCGCAATAACTCTACACCCAATCTATGACGGTCGGCGTTGTGATTTACTTTTTTTGCATAGCGAATATTTTTTACCTTCGAGATACCTTAGATACCACTTCACACTCACGATACGTTTTCATAGAAGGGCTAGGAAAAAGGTACAACTGTGTAGCCATCATGGGCCATTGGGTTTTGAGCCGTTGATGCTCTGGCGTCTGGCTTTACATAATACTTAAATTCTTTATTATGAATTTTTTCTTGTTCGTCCTTCAGCCGTGAAGTCTCCGTGGAAGTGAGTTCAAAATGTGCGACTAGCTTATCATGTGTTCCTATCCAGCCTCATGCTACTTTTCCGAATACCTAAACTTGCGAGATAACTCAGGCCACGTTATTGCCACAACAATGCGCCTCCTAACATTGTAATTTCAACTGCGATATTCATATCCGACATGCTGTGTACTTGTCGCGCGCATGCATCGCTGGAGTTCAGACATTTCCCGGATGTCAAACGCTGCGTTTGCTTAGCAACGACGGAACCTCGTCATAACCAAACAACCACAATTAAACTTTAACACGGCATTAATCTATCCTGCCAAAAGTACACATCGCAAGCACCTACACATACATCACACAGCCATCATCCCACCGCACCGTCCACTGAACCCTATCCCAGCACAACACCCGCATGGCCATCAAGATGACCCACCGAGAAAGCCGCCACCACCTGCCTCTAAACAGCATGCTCTTCGAATCCACAGCCGATCTGCGCGCACCGCTACCCGCCAATGTAACTCTCGTCAATCTCCAAGAAGCAGCAGATACAAGCATAACCGCACTCCCAACACTGCCCGCGCCGGAACCTGCCGTGCGCAAAGCCTCGCTGTGGGCGCGGATGATTGCCAGAATTAAGCAAACGCTGGGAATCAAGAAGAAAGCAGCAGTTACTGTGGAGAGAGAAATGGACATTGGTTCACCGACTGGATTTCAACATCATGGCACGGGTAGTGGGAAGCCGCTGCGGGCGCCGGTAGAGGATGGGCGGGGGAAGGTCGAGGTGGTTGAGGAGGAAGAGTGGGAGGACGTGGATGTGGAAGATACGAAGAGGTTTGCGAGAGGGTAGGTGGTGGAGAATTCTTGCGAGACACATTGCGGAGAGTCAGTGTACGATTGAGGTACGAGCATCAAAGGATATAGCATCGAAAGAGTCATGGCATACTCATGAATGCGTTATCTCATCCAAAGACACCCGGGGAACTCTCCACATCACACCCATCCTTACTAAGCCGATCAACTTCCCAGCTACTCGGCGGCTTCCACCACTTCCTCGCCTCCCTCCTCTTCCCACTATCATCCGTCGCCGTCCTCTCAGAAAGCGGCCTCCCCCCACACACTCTCTTTTCCTGCTCCCCCAATCCACACTCCACATCAATCTGACCGCTGAATCCCGAATTCCTCGACGAACTCCTCGACACGAATTTTTCAAACTTCTTCTCCAGGCTCGGGAACGCAAGGAGAAGAATGACTTTTATGCTCGGCGCGCATGCGACGATGATGGCGAGGTGGTTCTCGATGACGGCGCACATCATTGTCATAGCGAAGCGGTGCGTGAAGTCGGGGCGCCGCGCTTGTACGTCGACGAAGTAGACGCGTGCGCCGCTGGCGGCGAGTACGAGGCCGCCGAGGGCGAAGAGGAGGTTGACGGCGATGCGCTGTGGCCGGCTAACGTGCAAGCGCCAGGTGAAGATTAGGGGCATGGCGTAGAGAACACAGTCGTTTGCGAGCATGAAGCTGCTGTTGAAGTAGTTGCTGGACATTTTCGTCAGTGTCAAGATCGCATGAAATACATGCGTATCGTATACGTACAAGCTATCGATGTTCAAGCAAGTTCCGTGTACGTTGGGGTCTTCTGGCCCTCTCCACATCTTATTGATGGGTCTGCATTGGAAGATAGTGACGAAGATACAGGTCGTGCCGAAGGTGAATGCGACAAAGTGCATGGTGTAGATGCTGATGCGAGGCCAACGGTCGACCGTGAGTGTTGCATAGAAGAGGAGGAGCGAGTGCTTTACGGCCCAGTTACAGATGAAATAGAACATTCGCGAGGCCATGACCAGCTTCATATTGTCAGCCGAGGCCTGGTAGCCGGAGAGTATATAGCGCATGTACCTTGAGAACCGTCCTCATATCGGTGGGATTTACATCGGTCGTCGCAAGCCCCAGGCCATATTTCGTGGAGAGCATTTGTAAGATGGAAAATGCGGTGGCACAAGCGGCTGCTACTGCTATAAGGGCTAACTTTGTTAGCTCAGCTGCCCTTGCTCGTGCGTAAGAAGAAGCTCACCATCATGCCAACTGAACGACCCCACAAGAAACAATCTCCTCCCAACTCTACACGCGATCGCCGCCGCACTCGACACGATCAGCACAGCATTCAGCGCAAGAATCGCAGGTCGAAGATCTCCCATGGTCTAACAAACGCCGCGGGATCCGCTCATAAGTCCAAAGAAGCTCGCCCGTCGAAGCGGAAAGGGACAAAGATGGGTGGTGCAGTCGATGTTCAACCAAGGGCGTCGCGTCCTTACACAAGAGCCGCTGACATGCTGACCTTATAAGAACCCAGCGCCACGGACCACGACAGTCTTGTCATCCCTCGACGCGGGCGCAATTGGTGACACAGCTCCCTGCCCCGCGACGCCGCAGCACCTTCTAAGAAGCCCTGGAATGTGGGCGCACATGTGCAGCAATGCTAATGCCGGCAACCGGTATTGTGGGGCACAGAATTGGCGGGATGGAAACGGGATGGGCCAATGCGATAGGACCGTTGAACGAAGGATCCAATCGAGGTGGTTTCCAATCTTAGAAACGGTTATGCGCTGCTAGCCGTATGCAGCGAAAAGTCGCGTCTTTTGGGTTGGCGACGGGTGAGTAAGCTGAGCTACGAGGTGGAGACTCGCTTGCTATACACAACTGTCGGGTATGTAACACTTTTGTAGAGATTTTGTTGTTTGGTAGTCCGAGGTGGAACCACCAAAATATACTATTCCTGGAGGTGTAGCAAACTAGAAGGTTACGATGCTTGCGAGGACCGCTACGCATGGCGAACTACCAGAGGATTTGAGGCTTGACATATGACTGGCTGGTGCTTTAGAAACGGGTTGCGCGTAGGGAAATCATTCGTTGAGGTGCTGATACACGTCAGCCGAGCCAGACCTAGCTTTCAGGATTTTCCTCCAGTCGGATCCGATCAGGTTCCAGAACATGAGATCTTGCGTTCACCGCATGGAACATGATACTGCATCGCGTTATAAAGGATTCGAATAATGAAAGGCAGCATGGTATATGAAGATGAATGTAAGAGTGGTTCTGCGGAGTATGCGACTACACAACAGCCTCTATCAACAGCCTGGCTTCAGGCGAAGAGACGATAAGCGCTAAAATGATACTCTGGAAATATCAATGACTGACGGAAAGACGAACAAATAGATTTATAGACATTCGATTGAAGGGTACGACATCGAGCCCAGATACTGAACGCTTGTTCGAATGAAAAGTCTCGTCGACATGTAAACTTTTCCTAGAGCTCCGCGACTTGCAGTCACATGGTGAATTAGATGAGGCCATGTACCACGGGCATCTTTGTTGTCGAGAAGCTGTTGTGAGGTCATCGGATAACCTCAACCGAAGGTGCGGAGAGCTCGCATATCGCCAAAAAAAAACAATTCGCTGTCATCATCTTCGACACAACTGTGTCTACACTTGAAGAAAGGTTCCCATCCTCTTGATTTCGGCAACCCCTCAAGATCAGCGACGATGTCCTCACACGCAGGACCTGGAACTATACTCAGCTTCCTCAAGCTGCGGGACCCTTCAGATGCGTCGCAAAAGGCCTTGGAGTCTCGACTGGAGCAGAAACTCGTTCCCAAACTGCTGAAGTCTGGAGGTGTTAAGGGCGCTTGGTTATACAAAGCTGCGAACCCGGCGTACGACAAGCAGTACGTAGTGGTTTACCAGTTATCAGATCTGGCCTCGACCGAGTCTCAGAAGCCTGGAGAGCTCGCGAGAGCTAGTAAATTATCGCCAGATGATGAATCTATCGATGACCTCGTCGAAGTGGATGCGAGGATGTACTCTGTGGTACAAACGTACGAGACCTCCAAGCATGGCGACGGTAAGTGTGACACTGCGACGGCAGAGATTGGAAAAATTGTCGCTGAATCTACCGCGCCACAGAGATAGCTCCGATTATCATGCTAGCCATGATGCAACCAAGAACGGGTGGAGAAGCCGATCTGGACGCGTGGTATCGAGAAGAGCACAATCAGCAGATGTCTGAACAGCCTGGCTGGTGGAGAACTACTCGCTACAGCCTCTTGAGCCAAGATTCGAGTGATGGGCATTATGGTAGCGAGCTATCATTTCTAGCAGTTCATGAGTTCCGCGAGGGAAACAAGCTTGGACAAGACGTGACGGCGTTGGAACCCATATCGGACTGGACCAAGAAGGTGATGAGCGAGGCGAAGGCCATTGATGCTGCCATATATCATAAGCAAAAGCAGCTCTGATAGCACTGTTTCTATTATGCATTCATTCGACCTTTATGGAAAGGCATGAAGGGCATCGTGTTGCGGAGGGGCTGTTCTACCAATGTCAGCTGGAGTACAACAGCTCAAATGGAACGTAGCTCCGAGGAAACCAATACAGAAACATGGAAGCCTAATGAGCGTAATTTACTTGTGGTGATGTCCAGTCAGTGAAGTCGCAAGTTCTGGTGATTTTCCCGCCGTCTTCCGCTGGCTTGGTGATGTCATAGTTACATTTTTCGAGAGCGGACCCTTCTTGACAGCAAGAACCACCGTTGCAACACGATATCTTGAGAACACCACTTCATCCCAATTACGTCTTGTTTTCGAATAGTCTGACCATGTCCGAATCTTTGGCAGCGTTTCGCTCGAACAGGAGCACCGATTTGAGGCAGCTCGCAGAGGAACATCTGCAGCATGAGTAAATGACGATGAAAGCTTCATGTGTCGCACAAATACTAACGTATTTCAGCCTCAATCAGTCAGACCGCGACGTGTTGAAGAGCGCAGGAGGGAAAGTGTCGACGCACGCTGGCATTGCATCAGTCGTTGGCCTTGGACTTGGTGTCTACTTTGCTTTCCGACTACGCACGATGCGCCTTGCCTACTTTCAGGCGTTCCGGGCAATGGAGAAGCCTGTAGAAGTGAGGTTCGCAGATGGGCGGACGGGTATGCTCGAAACTTTTGGTTGTAGTGTTCGATGCTAACGTTTCCAAGAACCCATTCCTGATATCACAGCGAAGCTTTCGCCTTCGAGATGGGGCGATGCAGCCACTTTCATTCTCTTCTCAATTGGCGGCACATTCTTAGGAGGAGAGATTGGTCTCTTGACAGGTACAGCCAGCGCCTCAAGAACGATCACGAATGACCCCGCAAGCAAGGAACGGATCGAGAAAGCCTTCAAGAACTACAGGATAGACGTCCTGAAGCGCGAGATCCAAGCGATGGAGGGCAAGAGCAAGTTTGAGGAATTCTTCTCTTCTTGATAGGACGCCGAGGGGAGCTGAATGTCTCTGTGGTACTGCAAACGTATATGTACTTTCAATATAATGCGAAGGTGTGTCTTCACAACGCTTGGTAGTACAACACCATCTATGCATGATCTGCGCAATCGTGGACCGCGCTCCTACGGCCAAACGAACCGAGAACCACCAAGAACTTCCAGATCGTGCACTGGCACGTTATCAAGAACGCTAAAATGTCCGTTGCGGGGCTCGTTACGATCGTTGGTCAGGGCAAGGGCCCTTGACGTCACGCGCTAAGGAAAGCACCCGGGAAGTCTGTTTAGACGATGTCAGTCCATTAGTGTGTGCCGCTATTCAGGCCCAACAATTGTTTTCCTGTCGCTGTTATTCTTCTCTTTCTCATCTTATTTCACTTTCGGCGTTTGCTTCGGGCGTCGCATCCGAATTTCGTGGCACGGGTCTAGCAGCCCAGGGACATCAAAGAAGAGCATAAATACAATCACTCTACTCGACGGAGTACAGCGACGCGACGCGACTGTGGAACCGTCGCATTGGACTTGATAAACTACATTCAAGATGAAGAGCATCGTGGTGCCCATATTAGGGCTTGCTGGTCTTACTACAGCCCAAGTCAGCGCCGTCTCAGGCTCAGGCTCCGGAACACAGTCCCCTCAAGTAGTCACGTTGAGTGCAACTCGCAGTTACAGCGACTACTTGCCGGAAATTACCCTACCCTCAGGCTTTCAGGGCAGCGTAATTGCGTCTATGCAGCCTTTACCATCCGGAAACTCAAGTTTATCAAATACGACTATCTCAGCATCCAACTCTTCTACCATCAGCAGTTCAAGAACTTCTTCACAAGAGCCAGTCACGAACATTGGTGGCTTGACCAGGACCGCAACCGCCACATCAAGCACACGTGCTGCGCCGCCACGTCCTGTCAACACACAACCGTGCAATAATTACGTCGAGTTCTGTAGTCGAAAGTACTCCAACATCACGGAAGTGTGCGCACACAACTCGCCCTTCACACGCGCGAACAATGCGGCACGCAATCAGGTCTACAGTGTCACACAACAACTGAACGATGGCATTCGCATGTTGCAGGGTCAGGCACACATGGCCAATGGCACGCTATACTACTGTCATACGTCCTGTGATCTCCTAAATGAAGGTACCGTAGAGGACTACCTGCGCGAGGTCACAGCATGGGTTGAAACACACCCCTTCGACGTTGTTACTATCCTCTTTGGCAATTACGACTGGGCGGCCAAAGACTCCGAAGGAAATGCGCTCGTCACAGCGGTCGACTTCGACGCACCCGTCCGATCCTCCGGCTTGATCGACTATGTCTACCAGCCACCGAAGACTGTCATGGGTGTCGACGACTGGCCGGTTTTGGGTCAGATGATTCTCCAACAGAAACGAGTAGTCACTTTCATCGATTACGGATTCGACACCGGCAAGGTGCCGTACATGTTGTGGGAGTTCTACAATATGTGGGAAACGCCTTTCTCGCCTACCGATCTCAACTTCCCGTGTACGCGTGGCAGACCTGACGGTATCAGCGACGATCAGGCGAAGAACATGATGTACATCGCGAACCACAATCTGAACGCCGAGATCGCGATTGGCAGCATGAGTATCTTGGTACCGAATACTGCTCTCATCAACCAGACAAACGCCGTGACAGGAGATGGAAGTCTCGGTAAAATGTCGAATGATTGTGCTCGTACGTTGCCCTTTTCTTGCCTGTATGGACTGTACTAACGAGCGAGCAGAACAATGGGGCCGTCCACCGAACTTCCTTCTCGTTGATTTCTACAACTATGGTCCTAATTCTGGAAGCGTCTTTGAGGCTGCTGCTCGAGCGAACGGCGTTACATATAATCGACCGTGCTGTGGAACAAATACACGGTCACTGGCAGCCACAACTGGAGGCCCTGCAACCGCCTCTCTTATTTCTCTGGTTGCACTTGCTACTATTCTACTGTCATAGGCAGAAGTGAGCGTATTCTTCTTTCGCTTTTAGGTCAGAGGCTGTGTTGCATTAGCGGCGTTGAAAAAGTTTGAGCATTGTTAAGCATTACCATTGCAGTAATGTAATCATCGTAGAGAAGCATGCTTCTAGCTCCACATCATTGACAGGATGTTTTACGGCGCTGAAGTTTGACCTGCTGTGAAATTTCTGAGCCCTCCATGTCCTCCATGTATTGATGCAAGTTTTACGTTGTGAAGCAAACACCCTGACGGCATTCCCTAAAATGATACGCCATAGTGGAAGGCAGAACCCGCAAAGCAAGGCACGCACTGTTACTGCAGACTTCAAAAATGATGATTTGAAGTCCAATCTCAGGCTAGACGGTCTAGGGGCACATAGGTTGTCAAGGTGAAGTGAGTGGTACCGCAACCAAGCTTAACCTTAATTCCGCCGCGTAGCGATGGTGATGTAAGCACCAAGCGCATGGAGGGCAGTGGCTTGGAATTTGCAGTGACGATGCTCAAGATAATGGCGTGTTCCAAACTCGAGCGTCGAAGAAGTCCGCTCAGTAGTAGGGAATACAGCTTTCAACACAGTGACCACTGACTTGGATTCAGTCCAAGGAATAAACATACGCATATGAATATGCCAATGACACAAATACCAACAAGCTTATTCCGGAATCGATGCAGAGATGGAATGCTCACAAGAAACAAAAGATACATGACCAGCATCGTGAAAGTCCATGTCTCTGACACCTAAGGTTCTTTGTGCAGCCAATGAACCACTCCATGCCCAACGTCCGTCGTCACAGCGCAAATCGAGGCCCTCGCTGTAATGACAGACACCGCGAGTGCACTCCACACAACAAGCATGCTCACACGTCTTGCGAATACCGTGCTGTTAGCCGTATGCATGTCTCCAGGTACCCAAACAGCATGCTAAAGCGCAAGCAGTAGGACCCCCGTTCTTTGCGATTCCACCCACAGGCGCAATATGCTCTCGCGTGGCTGCAGGTAGACGGGGTAAGATCAGGGAGGCAGAGAGGCGAAGCCTCGGACGAATGACTCAAACGGGCGAAATGAAAAGGCGCAACCCACGCATTGAGACTTACAACCAATCGCTGTGCTGGGGCAGGACAGAACAGCGCGGGACATCTACACCTACAGGTCATAATATGTTTTGCTTACTTTAAAGACGAGTATTTCTCGCGACAATGGAACAGCTTCCAGCAGCGTGCGAGCAGTTCACTAGTATCCTTACCAGCGACTTTCAACGTCGCTGATCATCTTATTGCATCGCCTCTCATCACATCAGCAATTCTGCATTGCGCGAAAAACACACCATGGCTCCAGGTCACAGGCGCCTCATGATGCCTCTATCTCTGTACAACTACTTGCAGATAGCCAGCCTCGCTACTGCAACGCCGACGCCAGCCTTGCCCACGGCCAAGAGCCAACTACCCACATCGACGTCCTTGCCAACAGGAAACTCTCCTGACCCCGGTTGGACAAAAGAAGCAATCTTCACTTTGATAGGCATCGTGATAGCCATCACGAGTGTCCTGATCACCCTGATCTTAGCATCGACCAGAGCCCGTCGGTGCCTTCGTAGGCCTTTCGACTGTAAGACTTGGACTGCATCGCGAGGCGCATTGAACTGACAAGGAATCAGACTTTAAGACACGCAAGCAGCTCAGAGCGAAACATCGACTGCGGAAGAAGTACCATGAGTGGTTGGAATTTCAGCAATGGATTGAATTGACGGAAAATCGGGAAGCACCATAACGCGAGAGAAAAAGGAGGACGAAGAAACGTGCGAGTAATGTGGGTCACTTTACTTCTCGGACAGAGCAGACAGCCTCGATCGACGATGAATACTTTGAGTAGTAGGTAATGTAGAAGATACCCATAAAGACACTGCGTTGTCTGGAAACGCCATACTCCTGCTCGCCATAAACACCATGCTGAAGCCCCACGAATCATGTTGAGGAACGAAAGGCGATGGCTGAATAGCCGAAGCTTTTGAGCGACACAAGAAAGTCCGCGAGATGCTTTACAGCTTCGCTTTCGGCTCGGACGATGCTGCGCTAGCCTCCTTGTTGAGCGTGATGCTTCCATTTGAGCTGCCTTCGCCAAAGAAGATGACCTCGACAGTCAAATCATCCCTGATACGTGTCAGTCGAAGTCACATGATATCACTGGCGTCGCAACATACCTATACCGTCTCGAGAAGGGGCTGGGCAACGTGAGCAGCGCACTAAGCTGATCTTGATCCTTGCCACCCAGCGCATTGCGCACAAGATGCGTTGCAGCGTTCTTGTCCTCGACCACGAACCGCTCGTTCATGCTGGTCTTCGTACCCCACTGCTGCTGGCGTATTGGTGCGCGCTGGCCCTCACCACTTGCGGCACCTTTCTGGTCGATAGGCAGTTCCTTTTGTGTTGATCGCCAGCTCTTCACCCAAGACTGAGACTGCGAACCCCGACCATTCTGACTGCCTTCGGCGTCCAGCCACTGACCGACAAGCCCGACGACTTCCTCGTTGGTGAGCATCTCCCAGAGACCATCAGTCGCCATGACCACAAAGTCGCCCTTCTCAGGCTCGACCTTTGTGGTGGTGATGATAGGCTCCGCAGTGACGTACGGCGGTGTCTTCAGTAATGCTGACGGTGACCGCGCGAAGAACGACTTTTTCAACTCTTCGATCGTCTTGACCGACCACTTGTAGGAAGCGTCGCCAAAGGCACGCGAGGGCTCTAGTCCGCCTAGAATGCGCCCATTCCTGACTACGTTGGGCTCGCCAGGGTGCTCTTTGCGCAGACGCTCCATCTCGCTCGTGGTACCACCGGTCTGGTCTTCTGACAGAGGTGTTGCCGTCCACTTGCCATTTGTACCCCTCCGTCCGAGAACAGCACGCGAGTCGCCGGTGCATGCAACGCGCAGCAGTTTTGACCGACTGTCATAGAACGACAATAGAGCGCAGGAGCCTGAAAGGGCCGGTGCAAGCAGCTCGGCCGCAGCCACCTTCGACTGGGCTTTGCGCACTTTCTTGACAGACTCATGTACTATCTCGTTGTCCAGACGCACGAAACCAGTCTTGATCGCTGCGTCGATGGACTCTGGCGTAGGGAAGCGAAGCGCGGGATCTTCGACGGCAGACTTGTATGTGGAGTTGAGCTCGCGAGCGACGAAGGAAATGAGCGTATTGCGGAGTTTGGCAGAGGTGACCCAGCCACTGCGTGTGTTAGCAAACATTCTTGCTATTATAAGACATGCTCCTACCTGTGACCATCGAACACCCCCCAGAACATCCAGTCACTCGCCGCAGCGCCATCGGTAGCGGCAAGATTGGAGGGCACCTCGATGATCTTCTCGGCGTGGTCGTCCTCGATGGGGTCGTTGCTGGGTATTTGCACCACGTCATATCGTACTACGCCCTGCCCTCGTCCCACCAGCCACGACTCCTCATTTTTGCGTAATTTCGCGGTCGTCTGGTCAGGGTCCAGCATTTCGAGCACTTTTCGGCCGTAGTCGTCTGTTTCCTTTGCCAAAGGCCCAGGACCAGTAATCGTGCCCGTGTACAGCTCACTGGGGCCCACAACAAGCGCCTTACGCGTTGGCTCACTGTTCACAGCACTCGCCGAAAGACTCCTGGCCTGCTCTACTGGCGACTTCGAATTGGTGGACTGGTTGCCGTTGTAAGCGTAGAATGCGCCTGAGGCGACGGCAGCAGCTACCAGCGCTCCCGTGAGTGCGCGAAACTGCATCGACGAGGAGAGGACTAATGGGGAGGCACGCGGGCGGAGATGATGGTGGTGGGCGCGGAAGACTAGGCCATTGCTGGGCGCGAAGACAGCAGTGCGGCTGCGCGTGAGCTTCCGCAGGCAGGGGCGACGGGCAGAGCGGAAGACTTGAATAGCTGCCCGACGCATCTCCAGGAATTGTGGGTTGGGGGTGAAGGAGTGGTTGGCACACGAACTACGGGTGTGTGCTGCTTGTCAACGAAAGGACCAACCGAGGTGGGGTCCGTGCTTTCCTAGAGCAATGCCCAATGACGGCCACAGTGAAAGCGTTCGCCGCAAAGAGCCGTAACGTCATAACACAACCTCGAGTATTCTGCCTACGGAGAATTTGGTATTCAGCGACACATCAACTTTTCAACTCTCAACCAAATTCACGAATCACTCCAGCAGTTCAGCTTCTTCTCACTCAACCCCACACGTTGACCGAGAGGATCTCACAAATTCGTCGCCAAATTCAGTCGACGCATATTACATAAGCAAGAAAGATGTCATCGCGTGCGTTGCGACGAGCGCAGAGGGAGCTCGAGGAGAAGCAGATAGCGGAAAAGCTTGCACAAGAAGAGCAGGAGGATGAAGAAGAGTCGGAAGAAGAAGAGATTGCCCCGAAAGCGAAAGCGAAACCCAGCATGTTTGCCATGCTAGGAGACGCCGATGACGACCAGGAAGACGACGATGCCGATCAAGGGCAGGCTGAAGTAGAACCAACCGCAGATTCATCCGTCAACCCCGCACCAGCAAAATCGAAAAAGAACAAGAAGAAAAAGAAGAAGGGAAAGGCGAAGAGCGCGGCAGCAGATGTCAAGACTTCAACGTCCAACAAAGTCCCGTCAGGTCTTGATGAGATAGATCAAGCGTTGATGGCGCTGGAGCTCACCTCAAATGCTCAGAAGGGGTCGAATGCCGAGGAGGAAACATCTGTCGTGAGCGAAGAGATGAAGCAACTGTGCTCAGTGCTGAGTATAGACACGCAACATCTACATGCCGCAAACGAGATGAAGAAGCTGTTTGGCCGAGCAGCGCTTCAAAACAACGAAGACGAGCCGCGACAGCGCCAACGAGGTCAACAGGGCGGTGTAGCCGCAGCAGTCGCCGGTCGCAATGCACCTGGCGCCCGCGGACTCGCATCACTAGGGCTTCGGCGGAACATCTTTATCCAAGGGAAGGAAGAGTGGCCGCGCGGAACCTCTGGCGGACTGGCGATGGAAGTGGTCGAGAAGCGGGCCGATGGTATCGTGGAGTACCGCTACGTTCACAGCCGAACATATCAGGAGATACAGCAGCAGTTTCAAATCTGTGTGGGAAGCATGGATCCCGAGCGCATGGTGCAGCTACTGCACTTGAATCGTAAGTTCACATCATACCCAACCCATCTGACAAGTACTAACACAATCACAGCCTATCACATCTCTACACTCCTACAAGTCTCTGAGATCGCAAAGCAGCAGCGCGACAACGCGACTGCTTCAGAACTGCTCGAGCGAGCACTATTCACCTTTGGCCGCTCAGTACACTCGACTTTCCCCAAAGCCCTAGCTGCCGGAAAAGCACGACTAGACTTCCGCCGTCCAGAGAACCGCGAGTTCTGGCTCGCCATCTGGCGATACATTGGCACACTGACTGTCCGAGCGACGTGGCGGACAGCTTTCGAGTGGGCAAAGCTGATGCTCGCTATGGACCCCGAGCAAGACCCGTACTGCATACGCTTGATGTTCGACCAGCTCGCGCTACGAGGACGAGACGCACAAGCCGTCGTAGATCTAGTAGAGTCCGACTATCTCCAACGCCTCTGGAAAGTCCCACCCAACCTCGCCTTCAGCGTCGCCCTCGCCCACGACCGCCTCAAGCAACCCCAAAAAGCACGCTCAACACTCCGCAACGCAGTCAAAGAGTACCCCTGGCTCGCCGCTCGTTTATGCAAAGAACTCGACATCACGCCCATCCCCAAGCCCGTCTGGGGCAAAGAGCCCAACGGCGACTACCAGGAGATCCTATGCCAGCTATATGTGCCCAAAGCCAAAGACCTATGGAACACCACCGAAGCAACCAGCCTCCTCGTCGAAATCTGCTACTCCTTCGAAGAAGAATTAGGTCTGGGCGAGGACCCGTACTGGCTCGCTCACATCTCAGAGACAGATCTCGCACGACATGTCATACTCTCCGACGACCGCAACCTAATAGCCCTGCTCGACACGCGCGTAAAGTCAAAGTTTACATCAGTTTCCGACCCACTGCCACCAGACGACGACATACAGTCCTACGACGTGTCCAACGCCAGTAGTGCTGCACGGCGCACGCCGGCGAATCGCGCACAGCTGCTAGCCAGTCTTGAAGAGCTTCGTGAGTATTTCCATGCCATCGAAATTGAGAATCTCGTTGGCGATGTCACGGAGCAAAATCTGAGAGATGCGTTGGAGCGGGCGGGGTCGAATCTTGATGAGTTCAGGCGGAATTCGGAGCGCTTTCAGGAGGTGAGGTTGAGGTTGCAGGGGGAGGGGGTGCAGGTTGTGTTTGATGGGGAGGGGAGGGGTGAGGAGTTGGAGGTTGAGACGGATGATTCTGGTGAAGATTGAATGGCCTGAATGATGGTTACGGGGAGCAACTGTCCGCGTTCGCTCAATAAAGACTCGTACATACTAGCAATCTAGCGTGTGCGAGATGTATTGAATTCAATGCTGGATGACCTTGCTCGTGACACAGATTGACTATCCATGGGTTCTTGTGGCGATTTGTACGATAGACGCGAATGCAATGACGCATGTTTGTTGCTATTCTGGGCGGAGTACTACCGTTACGATGTAAACTAGTGGGACCGGGGTTGGCTGATGTGAAACCTGACAGTTGAGCCACATCATGGATGTTCGGCTCCTGCCGCTGATTCCTCCGCCAACGTCATTTGTTTATAGCCACCTCGGGCTTCCTTCTCTCCATCCTCACGTGCCAAATTACCCCAACCCGTACGAAAGTCGACTCGAACACACACGAAACCACTACCCTTGGCATAATCTCTCCACGAAGCCGCCGCCATGAGTGGCATGCGCGCAAAAGTAGCCAACAGGCTGCGCAGCTCGTCGCTCTCAGCTGTGCCTCCACCCCGCCAGAGCTCCGACTACTCGACAGAGATGGCAAAGGCCGCAACATCGATACTGTACCGCTCGCCCCTTCCGTCCAAAGAAGGGCGGCCCGTCTTCATCCTCAATGCCGCCGCCATGCCCGACACCCACGAGACCGACTTCGACTCGCTGCTGCCCTACGTCCTGGCGCGGCTGCCCGAGGAGGACGACCTGCTGAAGGGATACGAGTACGAGGTTGTCTTCTTCGCCGGAGATGGCGACGGCGGGGCCACGTCGAAGAAGCACCGTCCGGGCTGGGGCTGGTTCCTGCAGGCGTATCACGTGCTGTCGCGGGCCATGCGCAAGCGGCTGCAGAAGCTGTACATTGTGCACGAGAAGGCGTGGGTGCGCATCCTGACCGAGATCTTCTCCACCATCGTCAGCCCAAAGTTCAGGCGGAAGACGTACCACTGTAAGTACACATCCCATATCGATACTACAGCTATTAACCATCACAGCCTCCAGCCTGACCACCCTCGCCCAGCACATCTACATCCAAGACCTCATCATACCGCCCTCGACCTACCTCACCGACCGCCGCGTAGCCGACGACGTATTCGTGCCGCACGCTAGTGGCCGCCGCGCATTCGGAGCCCGCGAGCCCTTCCCCACGAGCTCCAGTGGCCGAACGCGCTTTCCTCGGGTCTTGCGAGAGACGACCAGCTTCGTGCTGCTGGAGCCGAACATCACATCCGAAGGCATCTTCCGCGTGCCACCACACGCGAAGCTGAGAGACGTGCTGAAGGAAGCATATGACAGGGGCCAGAAGTACATTGTTTGGAAAGACAACGGTGTCACACTGCCTGTGCCACCCTATCGAAATGCTGAGCATCAGGACGAGATTCTTGCCGAAGTGGACCCCAAGGATGCCTACTCCGTCTTCATGGCTGCAGCACTCATCAAGGCGTGGTATGCTTCACTGCGGGAGCCTGTATTTCCTACAACTTCCTACGCCGACTTGAGGAGACTGTACGGCGACGCCCAGGACGTTCCAGATCTTCACCGCCTGACGGACCTGTTCTCACCCGATTCTGAATGGTCACTCCTGCCTTTCAAGTCGCGAGACATCATCGTCAGGCACTTGCTGCCGCTTCTTGACGCTATTGCTGCCCGACAGGAGTCTAACAAGATGACGGCTGAGAACTTGGCCGTGTGCTTCGCGCCAGCACTCCTTTGCGGGCCAGATCAGATCGAGGACGCGAAGATGTCTTCCATCATCAGACGGGTATTCACACATGCAGTTGACCTGTGGTCGCACGGCCTCCGCGAAGCATGCGGACAGTCGCCTGATGTCTTCTATGAAGAGCTAGTACTGCCGAAGGACGAGGCAGACTGGGACGACCCGGTGGAGGAGAAGCGCAAGTCGGGCGACGACAGTGCCTCTCTCGATGAACAGGTCAGTGGCATCACTTTGGAAGACAACGAAAAGACATTCGAAGGAGCCGCCCAGCCATATCCATACCCCGAGGTGTCGCATGACGAGATGCCACCTCCGCTGCCGCCTCGGTCTCGTGTACCTTCTGCTCAGTCCTCCACTGACTCCGCGAAGAGGAAGCCCGCGCCACCGCTGCAAGTTCCGCCTCCAAGATACTCCACGGTCATCTCAGATGCCCCTGGTGACGTTGCTGAGTCGCCCGTCACATATTCCGCCACCACAGATGGTTTCGCGCCTCGAAGAAACGAAGATCAAGGCCAATCGCAGCCGCCACGATGGGATCAGGTGTCGAGTGAGAAGTCCGGTACGCGCGGTTCTACTTCTGTTTCTTCTTTTGCCGAGAAGATCAACCTTCCAAAGAGGAAAATCCTGACAGCAGCGCAGGTTGATAACGCTGAAAGATCTGGCCCAGTACCAGCTTCGAAGCCATCCTGGATGAGCTATGGAGAAACGACTAGTCAATCACGAAGTGCTGAAATGCCGATCTCGCCAATCATCACGGTGAACGATGCGTCAATACCAAGAAGAGCTCCGCCTCCAGTACCACCCCTCTTTACACAAAGTGAGCGATCTTCGCCAGTTACGCCAGCATCCCCGCCATTAGGATCTGACGCCAAACCCGCATCAGTCTTCGAGTTTCGCCGTCCCAGCATCCCTGCCTCGGCCAATCGCGCACCCACAACCATCACGGGCCTCGCTCGCCCAGTCTATCCCAATACACCGTCACCACCAATCCATCCCGTCACCAACAGACCCACCTCAAAGTCCAACTCTCTTCCGATCCCAAGCCCGAAACCTCGATCAGTGAGT
>Ga0265797_10004602_pt1 | contig 20936 bp, 9 predicted proteins | sample P2T30metagenome_FD_192433 | JGI IMG/M metagenome (GOLD analysis project Ga0265797, IMG submission 192433) | Plant litter microbial communities from East Loma Ridge, Irvine, California - P2 T30 | ecosystem: Environmental > Terrestrial > Plant litter > Unclassified | place: USA: California...
GGACTTGGTGGTCTTGTCGATGCTGCTGTAGTATTCGACCAGGAAACGGGTCGTGAAGCATTCGGAAGCGCCATGCCGTGTGCTTTTCACCAGACTGTAACTTTGGAAGCAACAGCTGGCAAAATTTCGACAGAACTTTCGCAGGACATGACAGAGGCGCTCGCGCCACGATCTTAGTATGACCCACCACGATGAGATTCCGATAAGCAAATGTTCTGAACAGACGGCATGATCGCCGCTTGTGTGTTAGTTTGGCGTTGATCAGATATGGACAAAGAGTTCCACGATCAGGATTGGTAGGTATCGAAACTGTACATGGCCGATCCTGGCTCAGATCTTTCCAAGAATCGGCATGGTGAGCTTGTTCGAGATCAAGATGCGGCTGAAATTGTGGATCGTGTGAAGCTAAAGTTCGGGACCGTGCCGGGCGCTACACTGGCGAGTCGAGCATGATGACGTCCTTTCTTCGATCTCAACATTTTGTAGTTACTCATAATGATCACAAGAATACCAGGTAACTTCTTGATGCGCGTAGAGAAATGCGCTCACATAGTCGAGAGTTGTTATCCTTTTCGGTCGCCGAAGAGCACGCGGCGAGGCAGATCTCGTTGTTTCCAGACAGCTGGGAACGCGATGACGAAGGACATGTACATGGCCGGGATCCTAGCTCTTGTCGCGCTCTGATGAAATCTGCAGCATAGTTTCGAACAGCGTGTCGCGAATCAGCAGCGCATGTCGCAGCGGTCTGAGCTGGAAGCCCTGACTCCTCGCTGAAGTGATCCTGCCTGAGCCCCGTAGACGCGTTCACTCCCAACCCACCTAGAATCGCGGACTATCGCAACAAGAAGAAAGTTACGCCGGGGGTGGGGAGCGAAGGATAGGGAGGGAATAAAGACTCGCAACCGTTGCCAAACACATCGCTGGAGCCTGAGGCCATCCTTCCTAGTTGATCCTGCAGTACTGCGCCCGCTAATCGCAGGTCCGACCCAGCCAATCGCGCCAAAACACCAACACCACCAACACTCCCCCACGCGTCCGTAGAGGCTCATCTACCACGACGCTCACGATGGATGAAGGTAAGATTGCGAAAACTATGACTGAGCCACTGCATCGCCTGCGTAATCGCAAACTTGCGCAAGCAGCACGAGAACGGCGCGATGAAGTATAACTTCGCGCTGGTGCATGTCGTGATGAAATTCAACATCCTTGAACGATAGCAACGACTCAACCTCAATCCACCTTTGCGCATTCGTGACTTGCGCGACAAGCCGTCTTTATAAGAGCTCCCTATTCATTATGTCCTCAGTCCTATCGCTCGAGATCGCGCGTGCTCTCTTCCCAGCTCTCACCAAGGACGCGTCGCCTAGATCATCGACAACCGAACCCATCCCTTCATCTATCAAAGTCGACGCGAAAACCCAGATGAAGATCAAAGTTGTTGAAGACGTCAAGTTCCCGAGTACGACAAAATCGTTGCGATCGTTGCCATGTCTCCCTACGACAGCGATGCAGACCCAAGCACACAGTCCAAACTGCTCCGGTGGAGGTATCTGGCATGCTGCACCGCTGCCCCATGTTGGTCTAGCCAGTTTCCAGCGACGACGAAGAGGATGATCGGAGTTTGAGCAAGTTGAAAGGAGGATATCGAGAGCATACCAGCGGACATCTCTTCAGCATGAGGTCAGGGCGTTGAATTCAGAGCGCAACACCTGGAGCGATCATCCTTGACTGCACCGGAACGAATCAGTGTCAGATAGCCACATCCAAAGGGTTAAGAAACAAGACACGGAGAAGGGAGGTCTTCCAAGCCAAATCGCCATGCGCGCAGCAGGCTTGCTGACGGTGTCAATTACGGGATAGCGTTGAGAGCCTGAGTGAGCATATCAAGTTATCCTACCTTCGAATGCAAGGAGGAAAGTCCAGTTGCGAAAAGCAGAGTTTAGATGAATATGTTGCACTACAACGCCAAACAAATGCTATTGCCTCGCGCCTAGAAAGGCAAGAAAAAAAGAAACCACAAGACAGTGGTCAAACACACACTAAATAAACTTTAAAATCATACACTACCACCATCTAACCACCACCACCTCTGCACACTATCACATCCCCCTAAGCTCCCTTCCATGCCTGCCCACCTTTTACTGCACATCAAGCACATTCTTCAACTGCACAATCAACTTCCACTCATCCTGACTAACATCGCTCCTAAAGTACTCCTTGAGCGTATCGATACTCTTTCTGCTAATAGCAGAGTACAGGATATCGTCTTCTTCCAAGTGGCGACCGTACATGGGCTGGTTGGAGCCTTCGATCTTGACGGCGACGGAGGGCTGGCCTCGCTTGCAGATTTGCATGGGTTTGTGGTCGCGCTCGATGGACGTGCTGTTGAAAGGATTAGTAAGGTGATGTGGGGAGGGAGGGGAAAGGTATGGGACAACTTACACTCTTCCTAGATGGACGAGTTCTTTGGCACCGGTGGTGGCGTTCTTCTTGACCGCGCAGATGGGCGTCGTCATTCGGAGTGCGCCTTCTGTGACATCCACACCAATGATGATGGGATCCTTCTTGTTGAAGACAGCAACGGGCTTGAGTACGCAGGGGAAGACGGCCAACATCTTTGAGTCTTCCTTCCGCTGCTCCTCGAGCTGCTTCATGTGCGCTGTGAACTTGTCGAACAAGTGGTAGATGATGTCGGCTTCGAAGATCTTGACACCGATTTCCTCTGCGTATGCCTTGGCGTCCTTGTCGACTTTAACGTCAAAACACAGCATGACGGCGTATTCCTTGGCCTTTTCTAACATGATACCTGCTCGAAGAACGTCCTTTCTGAAGACAGGTCCGATAGAGATGGTGGCGACGGGGATCTTCGATACACGCAGGAACTCAAGCAGAGCTTCGAGCGAACCAAGGGTAGACGCTTGTACGGAGACACCACGACCAGTCTTGGAGACCTTGCTGAGCAAATGGGCTAGATCACCCATGACCTCGTCCATGAGATCCTCCTCGTCGTCATTCGGACCGACGACAAGCAGACGCGAACCTGCGATGGCTTGGTCGAGACCGTCGGCGGCGATCTTGATACCCATGGCAGCCTTGACTTCCTTGTTGTGCACGTATTGCGACTTGACACGCAACTCCTTCATCTCAGCCGGTGTCAACAGCGCTCGAATGTTCGTCACTATAGGCTCTGGGTTACCGCATAGCACTATCCGGTCACCTTCGTGGAGGACACCGTTGGACAAGATGACATCGATAGTGGTACCGAGACCTTCGATGACCTTGACTTCAAGCACAGTACACTCAACCTCTGAAAGGTACATGAGGTTGTTAGTCAGACGCTCTTGCGTGAGTCTGACGATGAGCTTGATCATGTCTGGAATACCTTCTCCGGTATGCGCTGATGTTGGGCACACGGAGACGAACTTGGACATGCTCTTGTTTCGGTTGAAGATCTCCGAGTTGAAACCTTGTTCTTGGAGTTGGGTGCGAACAAAGGTCCATCGCTCCTCAAACTCGGACTGAACGGAGGCCTTTTGGAGGCTCAAACTGTCTTCGAAACCGTTGTTATCGATCTTCTTCCAGCCGAACAGACGATCGATCTTGTTGAGAGCGACGATGAAAGGTGTGCGCCTGTCTCGGAGTAGCTTCATCGATTCGATAGTTTGAGGTTCAAGACCGTGCATAATATCAATGACGAGGATGGCAATGTTGCAAAGTGAGGAACCACGGGACCGGAGGTTGGTGAAAGACTCGTGACCGGGTGTATCGATGACTAGGAGACCGGGGACATTGAAGACGAATTCGTTGTCCTTGTTAACGACAGCAACCTTCTTCTGAAGTGCCTCGACGGGGAAGTAGGTGGCACCAATTTGTTGTGTGATACCTCCGGCCTCGCCTTCTTGCACGTTGGTCTGACGGATCTTGTCGAGCAGCTTCGTTTTACCAGTATCGACGTGACCAAGAATACAGCAAATGGGAGATCGCAGGTTGTCTTTTGACCGCGCGGCAAGAGCCTCCTCGTGAGCCTGCTTCCGTCTTTCGGCGGCGGCAGCTTTACGAGCGGCTTCGGCCCGCTGAGTAGCAGTGCCTTCCTCGTCTTCGGATGAATCGTCTTCGCTGTCGTCTTCGGAATCAGAGTCTGAGCTGGTATCCTTGGACTTGGAGGCGTCGTCTGCTGTAGACTTCTCCGCTGCCGCCTTCTCTTCCTTGGCCTTCTTCTCGCTTGCTTTGCGCTCTTCTTCCTCGTCGGTATCGACATCCCAGCTGTCTTTGACTCCCTCCAACTCGTCAGCTTGGGCTTCCCAGTCGTCGGCAGAGTCACCGTCCTCGCCCTTCTTCGCTTCGGCGTCAAGTTTAGCCTTCTCTGCGGCCTCAGCTGCAGCGGCGGCTTGCTCTTCGGCCAGCTTGAGTTCCTCCAGCTTCTTGGCGGCCTCTTCAGCTTCGCGAGCCTCCTTCTCCTGTTGGGTCTCGGCTTGCTTCTTCTTCTTTTTCTTGCGGTCATCGTACACTGGCTTTTTCTTCTTGTCAACCTCGTCGGCAAGTCCAGCAACCTTTGTGCCACCTTGCTCAAGCAGCTGCTGCAGACGGAGTTCGTTCTTTGCCTTGGCCTCTTTCTGAGCCTTTGTCATGTACTTGCCCTCTTTCTTCAGCTGCTCGATCTTTTCCTTCTCGCGCTGCTTCTTCAGAGCCTTAGCCTCCTCTTTCTTCTTCTGTTCCTCGGCCTCTTGTGCCTCAAGCGCCTCCAGCCTAGCTCTCTCTTCGGCTTCTGCGCGCGCAATCTCTTCCTCCCTCCTCTTGCGCTCTTCCTGTTGTTTTTGAAGGGCAGCTAGCGCAGGGTTGAGCTTCTTCTTCTTGCCACCAGCAGCGGGGGTGGTGTCGGCGGTAGCAGCTGAGGGTGCAGCAGCGGCTTCTGGCTTGGCTTCGGCAGCCTTCGCGGGCTCGGCTTTGGCAGGGCCAGTGGCCTTCTTCTTCGCAGCCTAGCATGCGGTCAGTACACACTCATGCAATGGACATGGCAGATGCTGCGAACATACCAATTCCTTCTTTCGCTGCTTCTCCTTCTCCTTCTTTTCTTTCTCCTTCTCTGCCTTGGTCTTTACACGAGGAGCATCGTCCGTCTTCTCCTCGACAGGCTCCTCTGCTTTCGCAGCAGCGCCACCCTTGCCCTTCTTCTTGCCGTAGTTTCCAGCAAAGACATCATCGTCATCGTCGTCGAAGGTTCCTTCTTGGGGTGCCTTGGCGTCGAAGTCTCCATTCGCGCCGTCAACAGGCGGGTCTTCGCCTTCCACTTCGGTGTTGGCGCCCTTCTTGTTCTTCTTCTTGCCGCGCTTCGCAAGAGCCGCCATCAGGCCGCCACCCGCAGCATCGTCTTCGGCGGCAGCATCCTCAGGCGCGGCATCAGCTGCAGCGGCATCCTGGGGCGCGACAGACTCGCCGAGCTCGGCTTCCCAGTCGTCGTCCTGCGCCTTCTTGTTGTTCTTCTTCTTGGGCGGCATTGTGTGTGCGGTGTATTACTTGGGGTGTGGGGTGCACTCGACGGGTGGCACTTGTGGTTGTGGGAATGCACCGTAGAAATCGCAAGTGCTCAAGCAGGCAGGCGCGCCACACAGTGCAGGCAGGAGCAGGTAAAAGCGGAGCCGAAGGAGAAGGGGTCCCGAGTAAACCAACAAAGGCCTGGACCGCAAAAGAGTGACAGGAAAATGCAAACGCACACGGGCTGCTGCGAAATTCCGTTCGAGTTATCGATTGTTCTGTGTGGCGGCGGGCGGCGAACGGCTAGCTGTGGAGGGGTAGGAGGCGCTCGGACCAATCACTGCCATGGACGCCTGCACTGAATCATCTTCAGACGTTCTTCATGCTCGATTTTGGTAGCATGACGACTCTTGACTCATCTGTTCTTTTAAGCTTTACTCGTGACCGATGAAACATGTGATCAGAAGGACAAGCGCATGAATGGATGAGTCATGGGAAATGTGTGATGTGTATCTGTATGCGATTCTTCATAGCTATTCTCTCATGCTACAACCCAAATCTACACCCATGTTTTCCCTTCCGACGCAAATAACACTCAAATGACGACAAAACACAAAACGTGTTGCTCCATTTAATCCCAATACATTCAACGCCGTACCAGGGTCTGTAACTCCGACCCAATGAGAGAATGCAATGTCGATATTACAATAGTAGCGATAAAAGCCAAGCGCTGAGGCCTGACATGGCTGTATGAGTGACTGGCAACGAAACGGTATCTTTTGGCAACACGTAGAGTCATAAAGCATCAACGAAGCCGTGACAAACTAAAGGCACAACGGCTTAGTAGAGCTGGCCGCTGATGAGCAGTGACTCGACAGCTGAGCCGATGAATTGCTTCTTGAGCGTGAGATCGCATCCGAATCTGTGATGATGTTAGTGTTGGTTGTGCAAACAAATGGGGATTGACATACCTTTGCTCTAGTTCGCCCTTGATCTGTTTCTTCGTGACGTTCATGAGATCAGACTTGGATAGAATGTCCTTGATCTCCATCAAGATGGCATCGTCACTTGGCAGGTTCGACATTTCCATGCTGTCCGCACCGTATCCGCTCTGCGCGAGGCTCAATCGTGAGTGGTTGTCGTAGCGTGGGAGACCGAGGTGAGACGCAGAGCGAGATGGTGTCATGCCTCCATACTCTGAGCCAGCGACAGATCCGCCTCCGAAAGGCTTCCTGGTGGCGTACGTGTATCCTGAAACCTCGGAGCGGTCGTCCCGGATGGTGTGCTGCTCCCACATCTCCGCCTGGTACTCCTCCCACCTCTTCTTGGGGATGCTGGCAGGATCAAACTTGCCTTCATCTGTGACAAGAACCTTCTGACCCTTTTCACCAACAACGACACGAGTGTTACCCCACGAGAAGTCGTCCATGTACCAGAACGAGTACAAAGGCAAGCCGAAGGCAAAGACAGGTGTTGCGAAGATGTAGATAATCATCCAACCAATCATTTCCCACTTGCGTCGGATGATGAAGATGATAGCCTGCAGACCATATATGGCACCAAGAAGAATAAACGCAGTGACAGGGACGATGTCGGGGGACCACACCAGCGTGTAGATGAGATAGCCGATGTAGACAACAATGACGGGTTGTACAACCGTGGAAAGAAGATCCATGAAGACGATGAAGCGCATACTGAAGCAGCAGAAACCACAAAGCTGCGTGAGCGGAATCAGTTCAATCAGGTTGTGCACAGTAGAGTTGATCCAGCGACGACGTTGAGACATGAAGACGGACCAGCTGTCAGGTGCGACAGTCCAAGCGTGTGCTCGCATCGTGTACTTGGTCTTGTACTTGGGATGGAACTTGAGAAGTAGCGTGGTTAAGAAGCGATCTTCTCCCAGATGCAACAGGTTCTTCGTGTGTAGAGTGTCGACACGAATCTCTTGGTAGGCTTCGACGACCTCCTTGCTAACGAACAGTGGCTTTCCAGACTCGGCAGCGCGAATGCGGTACATGGTGAAACAACCAGGAAGACAAGTGACGGAACCGAACAAGCTCTCGAAAGCCTTGGTCAGGTTGTGGGAGATGAAGTATTCGTAAACTTGCATCATGGTAACGAACGAAGACTTGGCGTTGGTAAGAGCGGTTTCACCACAAATAGCAAGGAGGCGGGTGTCGTGGAGGAAGGCTGCGACGAATCGAGTGGCGGCGTCAGGTGCGACTTCGGTATCGGCATCAATTTGGAGGAGGAACTCGTAGAAGGTAGGGTTGACTCCAATAATGTTCCGAATCTGATGGTGCATTTCGAGCTCAAGCGGTGTCATGGGGAGGTTGTAGTGCACACGGTTCAGGAATCGCATGAGGATGATCTGCGAGTCACGCTTTCCGCGGTTACCAGGCTTGGAGACTTCTGAAGGCTTGCCAATCTTGACGACGACCAAGAAAGGCACAATGTGACCCTGTACCTCATAGAGACCCGAGTAACATTTGCCCATGTTGTGCTGCTTTTGACCTTCACCCAAACTCTCAAAGCTGAGAGGCTCGGGATCGGTAGCCTCGGGAACACCAAGAATGTCGAGAACGATGCGAGGAGTGGGCTTGTCGTTGCCTTGACCGATAATCATACCATCGCAGACAATGACAAGTAGTTTGCGCTTGTCATCATACTTCATCCTGGCGGCGGAATCGATTGCGCGACGGAGAGATTCTTCGTCTTCGGTGTAGGCAGGCACAGTGCAGATGATGAACTTGTCGATGTTCTCTGGGTCGGTCTTCCGGCTGAACTGAAGGGCCGCAAGGAACTTGAATCCGATGACACTGACCAAGAGAATGGAGATTGCGAGGAGGAAGTACTTGGCGAACAGACATTTGGCCGAGTTTCTGGTGTCCAGATCACCGACGTAAAACAGGTTGTTCATGCAGGTCTCCATGTTCGCCTTTGTTTGCGCGTTCAACTGGAGGTTCTGCCAGTATTTGGTGATGTCTTTGCCGGCTTGAACTCGGAAGATGTCCACAACGCTTGGGTCCATGAAATCAGTATCAATGTTCTTGTCATCAGGCTCTTCGCCGACCTTGAACTTGACCTCACGACCACCAGGGATGTAATCCGTGAAATCGTATACACGACCATTCATGTAAGCGATCGAGTTGCCTTTGTTTCCAAGTGTCTTCAGGTATTCGGGGCTGTATCCAACACGACCCTTCATGTAGTTGGCCTTGAGGAACATCTGTTGCTCGAACCACCAATCCCCACGACTGTCGTTTGTGAAGGATCGGAAGTCGTGGTATTGCGCGTTGATGTCGGTGGTACTGATGAGGTTGTTCACGGCGGAGTCGGTGTAGTTGGAGTTCTTGTAGTTCAGCTGAACGGCTGGGTTGATTCCCTTTCCTTCCTTGCCCAAGCACAGAGAAGAGACTTGTACGGGGAACAGATTGGTAGCATCCTTTCCAGCATACTTCTCCAGGTTCTTCTGTGGAACGATGCTCGGATAGTGGTGAGGGATGAACTCTCCCAAGTCATAGACGATACCGCGAATGGCAACGTAGGCCTCGTTTCCATCCTTGCCGTTGAAGGATGTCAGTTCGGCAGAAGAGTAGACGTGTTGTTTCGGGCAGATGACCGCGGGGAAGCCTATCATGAGGAAGATGACGAAGGCACAACTCCACCAAATGATCATGTTAATAGCCAACTTCTCTCGCCACGCCATGCGTACGTCTTTGCGTTTGATACGTCCGATGTACCGAATAGCAAAGTCGGGAATGAGCCATGTCAAGAGGTAGACAATGAACACCCATCTCTTTCGACTGCTTGAGGTGGGAATGGTCTCGACCTCTTGTAGCTTGGCTTCAGCAGCCTTCTCGTCGTCGATAGCCTTGGGCTGTTCCAAGCCGTGGAACATGTCGCCATTCGTGATGCCCGATGGCGCCTCTGAGCGAGCATCGATATCCCTCTGGCCAAAGTAGTTACCGCTCTTGTCGTCGTAAAAAGCACCAGGCGAGGGTGAGAGGAGACCAGCGCGCACGTCACCGTACGATCGGTTTGCATCAGGTGTAAGCAGATTGTCGTTGGAATCAGTCGGCCCACGAGCGTAAGGAGCGAGGTTTGAAACGTTGGCGATTTCGAGCCAGCACTTCTCGCTCAGGAAGACACCAGTGGCACCCACACGAACTTCGTTCTCCCGCCACGGCTTGTGATCGAGAACCATCTCAGCCTTCTCCTTGTCGCTTCCAACAATGGCAAGGTCAGTTTGTGCAAGCCCAAGGAACTCGGCGAAAGGCATGAAAATGCTGAAGTCAGCCACCCGAAGACGTTGGCTGATCTCGGCAATGCCCAGAGCCTGAACTTGTTGACGGACGCATTTGCTGTCAAACTGGTTCGCGATCCTTCGGTCATTTGGTTTCAAGCAGAAGACGAAGTAGGCGTTGGCTTTGCGCATTGTCGATTCAATGGTCCTCAATGAGCTGATGAATTGGCCTGCGGCACCAGTCTGCTTCTGAGCTTCACCGGGCTTCTTCGTGCCCGAGATGTTGCTCTCTGCATCACTAATGGCATCCTCGTCGAATACGTTCAATTGACGTCCGAATCGACCAGTCTTGTCGGCCTTCCGCTTCGCCATGCTGGGCTGGCGTGTAGGTTTGGAGCTGACAGTAGCCTGGACGATGGCTGACTTCTCCTTGGGGTGCGTCATCTTCTGAAGAGCCTCTTGTCCAAAGAGCTGTTGAACGAAGGGAGCCTGGGCGGACTTGAGCAGGTGCATCATGTCGCCAGAGATGAGCTCAGCGTTTTCCTCCAGAAGACCCTCTACACTGTAGTCGATGTCACCAGTGAAGTGGCGAATGGTAAAGGTGGGCGAAGTGTTGGGGGTGGGGAAGTTGCTGCCGGGTTGCACGACTGTCAAGCTTCCAGGAACAATGGCCTGGTGCTTGCCGTCGAAACGCTTGCGAATGGCCTCGAGGAACTGCATGTCAGTCTTGCCACGGCGCATCTGGTCGTCTAGGATGCTCAGAAGACCGTTGCCGGGCTTCATAAGGCCGGTCTTGACGGCTGTGTTGTCGTAGAAGGCCATGGGCGGCAGAGATATCTCCTCGGCTTCCAGCTCTTGGATTTGCCGTTGGAAAAAGCTCTCTTGGCAGAACGAGATGAGGGACTCGTTGGCAGTGTTATTGAGGAGCTGGTCCAGTGATGATCCAGTGGCGGCGAAGTTGGCGAAACCTGGGAAGTCGACCATGGAAACAGTGTTTGAGATTTGCTCGGATGGCATTGAGATCCTTGAGTTCATCTGCTCCATGACCCAAGTGACGAGGAGCGAGTACAGAGAACGGGCAAGCTCATCTGCATTGGCTCGGGCACCCTTGGGGTCCAACATGACGGTAACGCGCTCGCGGTATAGAGTCTTGGACTTGTACCGTAAGCTCTGCTCCAGATCGGATATGGCAACGCCCAGGAACTGGGCAATGGGTACTAGAGACTCCTGGTTCTTGACAACCGTAATGGACTCTCCACCTTCGTGAGAGTATCCACCGCTCTCATCAGGCGCAGGAGTTGTGTTTTGGCCCATCTCGAACTCGAGCTGACCAATGTGCATGATGGTAGCCATGATCTCGCAGATGCCTGCAATGCTCTCTTTGCCGAATTCTAGCCTCCGGAGGGCGGCCTTGAAATCGGCAAAGCCCTTGGAGTCATCAATGCCGACCTTGAGCTGTGTGGGGTGTCCGAGATAGCGCCATCTCTTGTTGGAGCCGAGCGAGGTGCGGTTGCCTGCACCCTCTCCACCTACTGCGTCGAGGAACAGGTGCTTCTTCTCGTTGACACTGGTGCCAGCGAGAAGATAGTAGAGAACATGGTAGGTGCGCTCTCCTGTCGGCACGGAAGCGATGCGGCTGCGCTCGAGACGGTGGGCGAGGAATTGGGCGCCAAGCAGGGTGGCGTTGTTCGCGGTGGTGGTATTATACTGGAGCTCTAATAAGAGACCAGATTTGGAGGCTTGCGGGGTCGTGAGGGACTTGGTTGTGGTGAAGGCATCGAAGACAAAGTTGGCATGTTCAATCTTCTTGGAGAGCGGTGTCTGGGAGAAGGACATGAAGGACCTCAGCATGTGTCCGCGGATGGTCGTCTTTCCGGAGCCAGACTCGCCACTGGAACATGTTAGCGATGTCAGAGAGATGCAGTTGGGGTACTCACAGGAAGACAATGGCTTGGTCCTCGGAGCGGTGTCCCAGGCGCGTGTAGGCCCTGTGCGAGAGGTCCTCGGCGGCCTGATGGGCGCTTCCCTCTTTACCACCATCTACACCGAGACTCGCGTCTGTGCATGTGTTGATGGCGACAATGCCCTGGGAGGAGAGGGCCGCAATGGGGAGGTGTGCGTGGTACCGGCTGGCGAGGGCCGAAGTCAAGCCCGTGTCGTTCTGCTGGTGCTGGGGCAGCGAGGGCAGCGAGGGGTTCTGCAGCGGGTTGGAAGCCATGGTGGGCAGCCGCGTCCCCGTGGGAGCGAGTGAGAGACCGAGGGGTCAGGCAGGCGCGGTCGGCGGTCGGATGGCAACTGCGCGTCGTGGAGACTCTTCAATGTTGTTGGTGTTGCGTCCGCAGGGCTGCTGGCAGGACTGGCGGAACAAGAAAAACACGCGGCGGGAATAATTACAATCAGCGAATGTGGAAAGGGTGTACAAACGAAGGTAAAGGATGCCAAAGCCAAAGCCGTTGAGTTGCGTTGCAAAGGGGCCGGCACGGTATGCTGTCTAACTCTACTCTGGACCAGACGGAGCGCTGGAGAGCATGGGGCTACGATGCTTCTAGCTCAGCTTCGCCCGCCGCCGCACCAGCCGCCTTTTGGCGTGTGTTGACTGGGAGACCCAGCGATCACGAAAAGGGGGCGCAAAAATAGAATAGAATACGCTGAACAGCCCTATTGCCTCGCATCCCCGTTGCGGCTCCACTCGCCTGCTTATTGATGCGACGAAAAGGTCGTGAGAGATGGTGAACATCGCAGCACGTCGGATGGCACCACGACACGGCGTGACCCCGAGAAGCACGTCTGCACGATACTGCCCTCACGTTGCACCTGTTTCTCCAGGCGAAGACGTGCATCTGGGACCCGGAGACGCATGGCAGAGAACCACTACCAGACATGCGTGCTAGCGGTCGCGCGCCCCCCGGGAACGATCATCGCTGCACGCTTCAATGCACTAACCGTCGAAACCGTATCGATTGCGCGGCGACGGAGCATGCCCATGCCGCCAACTGCTCTCGATAATTTTTTTGTCGCTCGACAGCCGTCAGCCGACGTTTCTTTTGCTCGCCCGAAGACGTTGGGCCAGCCGGCGTGGAGGCCCACTGCTCTAGACAGCGGGAGGCTGTGTACGTGACTTCACGATAAAGTAGACCCTTGGGTAGCGCCCGCGATGGAGAAACAAGGATTGATTTTGTCGGTCCCAACGAGGGGCGCGCTTTGACGTCAGGTCGAGATCTGAAATTGTCCCGGCGTGATTCGGTCGTGTTGAAACCATGGAGCCAAAGACAAATGAGAGCTAGATGAAAGGGCGTGAGGTGGATATTGGGATGTGCCTGCAGTGCGCGCCATGTTACAAGCTTCAGACGTCGGGCGCCATCTCCGCAGACACAGATGCGCCGTCGATTTTGCTCTTATCGATTAGATGGCGATGGCCGTCATGGAGTGAGAGGAATTCTCCGACTATTGCTTGTTCACACCATATGGTGCCAGGAAATATCGACGACATGAGTAAACCGGGCTAAAAATAGGGGCTGGCATCGCATCCACGCCACCCGCTCGTATCACAGGCCCATGGGACGGTGCCGCAGCTGGTAGTGGCCACGAAAACCAAGACTCGCCATCCATGTCCGGCTGGTGTTGATGCATTGAGCTGCCTCGCCCCGGCCTTAGTCACGCTGCTAACCCTGTCTAACCATACGCCGCCATGCCCCATGCAGCTGGCCGGGAATGCGTCTCGCCCTGAGCCAACAAACATCACTGCTGCTCGGTCTGCGTTCCACGAGGCCTCTCTTGCTGTCTGCATTTTGTTCTTCTCCATACAATCGTTTAATCCGTCCACTCGCTTGGCCCTTTGCTCCGTCGCCGTGTAATAGTTGCATCTACACGCGACCCGTACCGCTCTCGCCCAGACACTTACCTCTGGGAAGACAAGACAGCTGCAGTCAACACGCGGTTACCCTCCACCTACCCTCGCTATTGTAACGGTACTCGCATCCACGGAAGGGGCGACCCGCCTCAGCCCGCAACCATGAGTTTCGTCAACAACTCCCGCATGTCCGTCTACTCGACGGCGTCCGCCTCGGCATCGCGCCCAGGCAATTCGCCCTCGCAGACATCCACCACGACGCTGCTTAACACGCTCAATTCCGCCTACAAGAACGGCCGCTCGTACAACCTCGAGGCCAGCACCAGTCTGGTCGTCAACACATGGGTCAATGCCAAGAGCATCATCGACGACCGCATTGGTGGCACCGTCGACCTCGAGCTGGGGCGAAAGGCATGGGAACATGCCCGCCGGAGAGCTGAGGACGGCTGCATAGTCCTTGCGTATGTATCCAACGTCCCTGCATCCACCATCATTCACTGACCCGCGCAGTTCGCTGCACGACTCGAGCCCCTCGCTCTTCTCGCCCTTCGTCTCCAGCCTGCCTCTGTCCCTCCCGGGCAACTTCTACACTGCACTCGAAGCCCTCAAGGCCTTTACACACTGCGTAACTCCGGAGAACCCCTCCACCCCCCGCTACTCGGCCCTGGCTGCCGTCTTCACCATCAACCTTGCTGGCGGTGTCGTCGGAGCTGAGATCAAGTTATCTACCTCCGGCCTGGACGTCCAGCGCGGCTTGCTCCAAGTCCCTGGCAAGAGTGGCACACGCGCTTTCGATGTCTTCTACTACCTCAACTCAAGTTCTGCTTCCAGGCAAGAGAGGGAGTACTTGGACATCCAGTCTCTCGATCACTACGCCCTTCTCCGACGATCCGGAACATACGACCCTCCCAGTTACCTTCCCGATGCTGACGATGCCGCTGCTGCCGAAGACTTCCGCGCCAACCTCAAGGCGATTGGCATCAAGGGCCAAAAGCTGACCAGACTTATCAGTTGTCTGACTGGGCTGTTGAAGCTCGGCAACACACTCGACTACTTCATGGATGAAGAATCTCTCGCTTCCGTGTGCGAAGATGTAGAGAACCTCTTGGACCTGCCTGAAGACACTCTCCGCCAGAAGCTCGGCTCCAACGAGCGCGAGGTCGCCATCGGTGGTATCTACGAAGCCATCGTCGACTTCGTCATCTCCCACGCCAACAACTCAATCAAGGAGGACATCCAACGCGCCAAGGCTGGCTATGCCATGGACGACAGTGAGGGCAGCGGTATGATGACACCCAACGAATCGGAGGATGGAGACATTGTCAACATTACTGTTGTCGAAATCCCCAGCCGTACTCTGGGAAAAGCGATTGCGCTGCGTACTGTCTTCGACGACAGCGAGGGCATCAACGCCGAGATGCGCGATGATGGTGTTCAGGTGCCGCCTGTCAGCAATTCTGTCCTTGAGGGCATGCGCGAGGCCATGCAGAGCTGCGCAGCAGACCTCGGCATCAACGGGGCCGCTCTTCGCGAGAAGGAAGCTGACCTAGAAAAGCGCGAGGCTGTGTTGGAAAAGCTCGCTCTTGAGATACCCGATGAGGACAATTTTGTGAAGAAGGTCCTGAACCCGGTACCCAGCAGCGGCATCGTTCTGGGCAAGTATGGCCGTTTCGACCTGGCCATGACAGTAGCCAGTAGCAGAGTCTGGTTCCAACTGGCAATCCACCCCACCGATGTCATCCCCACCTCGCTGAACCAGGACCTCAATTCCACCTGGCAGGCTGGTGTAGTCTCTCGACAACTTCGCGAGTGGCGACTGCCCGAGTGGGCCAACCGTCGTAACCGCAACCTCGACTTCACTGCCGATTTCGATCACCATGAATTCTACGACCGATACGCTCCGTTGGGCTGCATGGACGGTCAAGAAGGCATCCAAAACTGGACCTTGCAGCGCGGCTGGAGTAACGGCGAAGTCATGGTCGGCAAAGAACGTGTATGGGTCAAGGAGGGCACATGGTGGGAGGCAGAGTCGCAGCTCGACCTGAAGACGCACGAGATGGGTGGTTCTCCGAATATGATGGGTGGCATGATGGGAGCTGGTGGCATGGATAACGGATACTCCACCCCGCTCCCGCCTACAGCAAGCGCATTCTTCCCGCCTCTTCCGGATATGTCTGCGGCCCCTCAGAACCCTTTCCAGAGTTCCACAAGTCTGGCCGTGCCAGGTGCAGCAGATGCAAAATCAATCGCCCCTACTACGCGCACCCTCCCCACAGCGGGACCTGGCGATTACGGCCTAGGAGGCAAGGGCGACGAGAACAAAGGTGTTAGTTACTACGACATGGAGTCTGGTGGCAACGCCGTCGTCACGGAAACCCCGCTCACTGGTACTCGTAGGATGTGGGTTGGCTTCGTTTGGGCCCTCACGTTCTGGATCCCTTCACCGCTCCTCAAGTGGATTGGCCGTATGAAGCGACCTGATGTTCGCATGGCATGGCGAGAGAAGTTCGTCTTGGTCCTACTCATCGTGTTGCTCAACGCCGCCATCGTCTTCTACATTGTCGCTTTCGGTAAACTCTTGTGCCCAAACAAGGACAAGGTCTGGAATCAGAAAGAAGTGTCACAGCATCAAGGCGAGGACGACTACTTTGTCAGCCATCGTGGTGTCGTATACGACTTAACCTCCTTCTGGAAAAAGCAGCACAGTGACTCTAACACCGAGGCTACCCGGGATCGAATGATGGAAATGGCTGGTGCCAACATGGATCCATACGTCGTTCCTCCGCTATACATCGCTTGCCCCAATCTGATCAAAGACACGCCTCAAAACCGGGTGTTGCAGCTCACACTCAACCAATCCACCGCTGAGAATCTCAACGCAATCGCTGTCCATGGATCTGGCTCAAGGACAAACATGCCAGACAGCGCCGCTCTGAAGAGCGAGACCTGGTACCCTGACGTCTTTCTCCCGGCTATGAAGGAATTCAAAAAGGGACCCCTCGTCTGGGAGGAGAAGACGATCAAAGATGAAGGTGAAGATCTGAATCACATGTGGTTCAGGCTTGACAACAGGGTTTACGACTTGACTGACTACTTCGCCACGATCGACTACATGCGGGACCAGGACCAATACAACTTCCTCGATGCTAAGCTGATTGACATGGTAAAGAGCAACGCCGGTTCCAACCTCAAGGAGGACTTCAGCAACAACCTCAACAATAATGCGCAACAATTCAACAAGCAATGTCTTGACAACTTGTTCTACGTTGGCGAAGTCGACTTCCGTAAGACAGCCAAGTGCCAGGTCAACGACTATATCCTACTCGCTGTCACGATCATCCTCTGCTCGGTTATTGTCATCAAGTTCTTGGCTGCACTTCAACTAGGCTCTCGCAAACGCCCGGCAAACCAAGATAAGTTTGTCATCTGTCAGGTGCCAGCCTATACGGAGGGTGAGGATTCGATCCGAAAGAGTTTGGACTCTTTGACTGCCCTCTCATACGACAATAAGCGAAAACTCATCTGTGTCATTTGCGACGGAATGATTGTTGGTGGTGGTAACGATCGTCCTACGCCCAAGATTGTACTCGACATCCTCGGTGTTGACCCCAAGGTCGACCCTCCTGCCCTTCCATTCTGGTCGGTCGGCGAGGGAAGCCAGCAGCTCAACTACGGAAAGGTCTATTCTGGTCTGTACGAATTCGAAGGCAATGTTGTACCATACCTTGTCGTCGTCAAGATGGGTAAGGAGTCGGAACAGCACAAGTCTAAGCCAGGTAACCGAGGAAAGCGCGACTCCCAAATTCTGCTCATGAGCTTCCTCAACCGCGTCCACCACCGCTCGGCCATGAACCCCTTGGAGCTGGAAATGTTTCACCAGGTCAACAACATCATTGGTGTTGACCCGGAACTATACGAGTATTTGCTCATGATCGACGCCGACACCATGGTCAAGCCCGATGCTCTTAACCGTCTCGTAGCAGCGTGTGCCCACGACTCGAAGATTGCCGGTATCTGCGGTGAGACGAGCTTGGAAAACGAAGACAGGTCATGGTGGACTATGATCCAGGTCTACGAGTACTACATTTCGCATCATCTGTCCAAGGCCTTTGAGAGTTTGTTCGGCAGTGTTACCTGTTTGCCCGGATGGTAAGTACCCAACCCTACCTGCATTATATGGTGCTAATTCGTACTAGTTTCACCATGTACCGCCTACGCACAGCCGACAAGGGCAAGCCTCTCATCATCTCGGACAAGATTATCAAGGACTACGCCGACTGTGTTGTTGACACTCTGCACAAGAAGAATCTCCTCTCGCTCGGCGAGGATCGTTACCTGACGACTCTGATGACGAAGCATTTCCCCGCCATGTCGTACAAGTTCATTCCCGATGCGTACGCTCTCACAGCCGCCCCCGACACGTGGAGCATTCTGCTCTCTCAGAGACGTCGATGGATCAACTCAACCATCCACAACTTGGCCGAACTCGTCTTCCTGAAGGATCTCTGTGGTTTCTGTTGTTTCTCGATGCGATTCGTCGTTTTCATCGATCTCTTCGGTACTCTCGTCCTGCCATCCATCTGCGCATACCTGGTATACCTCGTCTACACCGTCTCGACTGGCAAAGGTCAATTCCCCATGTTCTCCATCATCATGTTGGCGGCAGTGTACGGTCTTCAGGCGTTCATCTTCATCATCAAGCGACAATGGCAGCATGTGGGATGGATGATCATCTACCTCCTGGCCTTCCCTATCTACTCACTCGCACTTCCGATGTATTCTTTCTGGTACATGGACGACTTCTCGTGGGGTAACACGCGTGTCGTCATCGGCGAGCAAGGCACGAAGCAGGTTCTCACCACGGATGATGAGGGCTTTGACCCCAAGTCGATTCCTATGATGCGCTGGGACGAGTACGCCGAGCGCAATGAGCTTCCCGGTCGTCGCGGTCTCCCAGGCATGGCCACTGAGAAGGGTGGCTTCAATGCGTACGAAGACGAAGCATACGAGATGAACGACATGCAATCCGTCTACTCGTCTGTCAAGCCTGCCTCGACCGTCATGTCCAACATGCAGCACATTTCGCACATGCCGCCGCAATCGCCTGGGCCATACCAAGGTATGCAAACCCGTCAATCGACATACTCGAACATGTCGCGGTACCAAGACAACCCACACCAAAGTCGCGTCATGTCGATGAGCAACATGAGCGACATGTACAATGGCAACAACACTTCACCGTACGGTCAACGCCAGAGCATGGGTGGCTTCCAGAGCTCAGACAACCTGATGGCCTCGTCCACACCACCGATCCGTGGACGCAGCCCTCTCAGCTATGGCGCCAGCATGTCACGGCCTGGCAGCACAACCAACTTCCAGAGCATGATGAACGGCCCAACCGATGGCCAAATCATCGAGACGGTTCAAGCCTGCCTCAAGGACGCGGACCTGGACAAGGTCACGCGCAAGCAAATCATCGCACTTGCTGAGCAAAGACTACAAATGCAGCTCACTGGCGAGAGGAAGATCTTCCTCACGCAAGCCATTGACCACGAGCTTGCCAACATGATGTAAGAAGGAGAAGATTGAGAATTGATTGCATTTAGCGGTGTTGTTTGTACATGTCTGCACGGCAGTAACGCCATTTTCGTCTTTCCTTTGGAAGAAAACATGTATCTTTTGCATCTGGCGCACGATTAAATGGGAAAACTCGGGTGTCTGGGAATCTGGGTTGTACTTACATCGCTCTTTTGAAGTGGTGGTAATACGGAGTTGTTGCATATATCTAGTGGAATTGAAGATGATAACACAAAGCTTGACCTTGTCCTTTTGCAGTGATATATGAACAAATCTGGTTGTTAGAGTAGAGCTCAGCGAACAATGCACTCATGGGAGGCATGGGAGTCGCAGGCGGTGGATGCACGGCTAGCGTTAGGTAGCTACGTACCCCAGCCCAGTAGGCGCGGCCAGAGCTCCGCCATCCCGACATTCCCCAACCAGCACCCCCGAATCTCACACGACGTACACAACTGTCCCCTTCTTGGCCTCTCCGAACCCATAGACTCGACCCAATTCCGACCGCAAATATGGCGCCGAACCGCATCGAGCAGGACGAAATTGAAAAGTACTGGGAGATTTTCAGTTCGCTCAGCGGCGGCGGCACCCACCTAGACGGCGCGCAAGCCGCACCCGTGCTCAAGAACTCACATTTGCGCGATGACCAGCTGGAGAGAGTGTGGGACCTGGCCGACGTGGACAATGACGGCAACCTCGACTTTGAGGAGTTCTGTGTCGCCATGCGCCTGATCTTTGACCTGATCAACGGGGTATGTCTGTCTGCATGGGCGATGAAGGAGATACAGGACTGACCAACATTCCGTAGATATCCATGGATGTACCAAAAGCGCTGCCCGACTGGCTCGTCCCCGAATCGAAAGCCCACCTCGTCCAAGCCGGACGCGCCCTCTCCGGCTCGCAACCCGCCTACGAAACCGTCGAAGACGATGACGACACGCCCGGTCTGCGCGACGGCTTCGACTGGTACATGTCGCCGTCAGACAAAGCGAAATACGAAGAAATCTACACAGCCAACCGCGACGGCCACGGCAACATAACCTTCGACAGCCTCTCGGGCCTCTTCGACAGCCTAGACAACGTGCCCGACTCAGACGTGCGCTTCGCCTGGAACCTCGTCAACCCCAAAGCGCGAGAAAGCGTCGGCAAAGACGCCGCCCTCGCCTTCCTCCACATCCTCAACCAACGCAGCGAAGGCTTCCGCGTCCCCCGCAGCGTGCCCCCAAGCCTACGCGCCAGTTTCGAAAAAGCGCACATAGACTACGACATCGAGTCAAATGCAAACTCGCGCTGGGCCGCGACACGCGACGAAAACACCGCCACAGGCCGCAAAGCCAAATTCGGCGACGCATACCTCACGCGCCTGGGCGTCGGCGACCGCGCAGCCAACTACGGCGCGCGCGGCGGCAAAGGCACAGATTTCGGGGGCCGCACAACAGAAGACTGGGAGGAAGTGCGCTTGAAGAAGCAGCTGCGCGAGCTGGAACAGAAGATTGCGGATGTGGAGAAGGAGGCGGAGAATCGGCGGCATGGACGCAGCAAGGATAGTAAGCCTGCGCTGGTGAAGCGCGAGTTGGAGTTGCTGCTTGATTATAAGAGGAATGTGCTCAAGGAGTTGGATACTGATGAGGGGGGTGCGGTTAAAGGGCTGGGCGGCATTAGAGAGGAGATTGAGACGGTGAGGGAACAGGTCGAGGGGCTGCAGGGGCATTTGGAGAATAGGAAGGGGGTGCTGGAGGATTTGAGGAGGCAGATTGATGATGAGAAGGCGGGGTAGGGTGGTGGGAGATGGGG
>Ga0265797_10004603_pt1 | contig 20935 bp, 18 predicted proteins | sample P2T30metagenome_FD_192433 | JGI IMG/M metagenome (GOLD analysis project Ga0265797, IMG submission 192433) | Plant litter microbial communities from East Loma Ridge, Irvine, California - P2 T30 | ecosystem: Environmental > Terrestrial > Plant litter > Unclassified | place: USA: California...
TGGAGTTACCGTGGCCACCACACCCGAACTGATTCACGGCTATATCAGCGCCGGCCTCGAATGCACGCACCTCGAAGTCAGGGGCGACGGCCAGCACTTCGACGCCGTGATCGTGTCGAACGCGTTTGCCGGCAAGCGTCCGATCCAGCGCCACCAGGTGGTGTACGCCGTGCTGGGCGACCGCATGCGCGAAGAAATCCACGCGCTGTCGATGAAAACCCTCACCCCTGAAGAATATCAAGGATAAGCATGGACAAGCTCCAGATCGTCGGCGGCAAGCGCCTCCAGGGTGAGATTGCCGTTTCCGGCGCCAAGAACGCGGCGCTGCCTATTTTGTGCGCAGGCCTGCTGACCGCCGGCGACCTGCACCTGTCGAACGTGCCGCGCCTGCATGACGTGCGCACCATGCTCAAGCTGCTCGAGCAGACTGGCCTCAAGATCGAGCAGGATGACGAAAAAGTCAGCATGAACGGCAGCGCCATCGATTCGCTGGTCGCGCCCTACGAGCTGGTGAAAACCATGCGCGCCTCGATCCTGGTGCTGGGCCCGTTGCTGGCGCGCTTCGGCGAAGCCAAGGTCTCGCTGCCGGGCGGCTGCGCGATCGGTTCGCGTCCGGTCGACCAGCACATCAAGGGCCTGCGCGCGATGGGCGCCGAGATCACGATCGAAGGCGGCTACATCTACGCCAAGGCCGCCAAGCTCAAGGGCGCGCGGATCCACACCGACATGATCACCGTCACCGGCACCGAGAACCTGCTGATGGCCGCGACGCTGGCCGAAGGCGAGACCGTGCTCGAGAACGCGGCGCGCGAGCCCGAAGTGACCGACCTGGCCAACCTCTTGGTGGCGATGGGCGCGAAAATCGAGGGTATCGGCACCGACCGCCTGGTGATCCAGGGCGTGGCCGAACTGCACGGCGCCAGCCATGCGGTGATCTCGGACCGCATCGAAGCGGCCACCTTCCTGTGCGCGGTGGCGGCCACCGGCGGCGACATCGTGCTGACCAACACCCGCACCGACATCTTCGACGTGGCGCTTGAAAAGCTGCGCGAGATCGGCCTGCAACTGACCGTTGGCGACAACACGATCCGCGCCAGAATGGACAGCCGTCCCAAGCCGGTGTCGTTCCGCACCACCGAATACCCGGGCTTCCCGACCGATATGCAGGCCCAGTTCATGGCGGTCAACACCATCGCCGGCGGCCCGTCGAAGGTCACCGAAACCATTTTCGAGAACCGCTTCATGCACGTGCAAGAAATGAACCGCCTCGGCGCCTTCATTTCGACCGAAGGCAATACCGCCTTCATCAAGGGCGTGGACCGCCTGGTCGGCGCGCCGGTGATGGCGACCGACCTGCGCGCTTCGGCGTCCCTGGTGATCGCCGGCATGGCGGCCGAAGGCACGACCCTGATCGACCGCATCTACCACCTCGATCGCGGCTACGACCGCATGGAAGTGAAGCTGTCGGCGGTTGGCGCCGATATTGTCCGCATCAAATAAAGAATCATCGAATGACTTTCGAAAGCATTACCGGCGCCCCGCAACTGATCCTGGCGCTGTCCAAGGGCCGCATCTTCGAAGACACCCTGCCGCTGTTGTCCGCGGCCGGGATCGAGGTGCTGGAAAACCCGGAAACCTCGCGCAAACTGATCTTGCCGACCAATGACCCGGGCGTGCGCGTACTGATCGTGCGCGCCTCCGACGTGCCGACCTATGTCCAGCATGGCGCCGCCGATTTCGGCGTGGCCGGCAAGGACGTACTGCTCGAGCATGGCGGCGAAGGGCTGTACCAGCCGATCGACCTGCACATCGCCGAGTGCCGCATGTCGGTGGCGGTGAACGCCGGCTTCGACTACGACAAGGCGGTGCGCCAGGGCGCGCGGCTGCGCGTGGCGACCAAGTTCGTCAACACCGCGCGCGAGCATTTTGCGCGCAAGGGCGTGCACGTCGACCTGATCAAGCTGTATGGTTCGATGGAACTGGCGCCGCTGGTCGGGCTGTCGGACGCCATCGTCGACGTGGTCTCGACCGGCGGCACGCTGCGCGCCAACAACCTGGTCGAAGTCGAAAAGATCATGGACATCTCCTCGCGCCTGGTGGTCAACCAGGCTGCGCTCAAGCTCAAGCGCGAGCGCCTGCAACCGATCCTCGAGGCGTTCGAACGCGCCGCGCGCGGCAACGCCTCCATTGCCAAAGGCTGAACCTCATGCCAGTACAGATTCGCAAACTCGATTCCTGCGCCGCCGATTTCAAGCCGACGCTGGACGCCTTGCTGGCCTTCGAAGCCGAAACCGATGACGCCATCGAAACCGCCGTCAGCGCCATCTTGCGTGACGTGAAAGCGCGCGGCGACGCCGCGGTGCTCGAATACACCAACCGTTTCGACCGCATCCCGAATGGCGGCGCGACGTCGATGTCGGCATTCGACATCGGGCAGGAAGAACTCGAGGCGGCGCTGTCGGCGTTGCCGCCGGCCCAGCGTGAAGCGCTGCAGATCGCGGCCGAACGGGTGCGCGTGTTCCACGAGCGCCAGAAAGACGCCTCGACCGGTTTCAGTTTCACCGAAGCCGACGGCACGGTGCTGGGCCAGCGCGTGACCCCGCTCGACCGCGTCGGCATCTATGTCCCCGGTGGCAAGGCGGCGTATCCGTCGTCGGTGCTGATGAACGCGATTCCCGCGCACGTGGCGGGCGTCAAGGAAATCATCATGGTGGTCCCGACCCCGGACGGCGTGAAGAACCAGATGGTGCTGGCCGCCGCCGCGATTGCCGGCGTGACGCGCGTGATCACCATCGGCGGCGCCCAGGCCGTCGGCGCGCTGGCGTATGGCACCGAAACCATTGAACCGGTCGACAAGATCGTCGGCCCCGGCAATGCCTATGTGGCCTCGGCCAAGCGCCGCGTGTTCGGCACCGTCGGCATCGACATGATTGCCGGCCCGTCCGAAATCCTGGTGCTGTGCGACGGCAGCACCGACCCCGATTGGGTGGCGATGGACCTGTTTTCGCAGGCCGAGCACGACGAGCTGGCGCAAGCGATCTTGCTGTGCCCCGACGCCGACTACATCGCACAAGTGGAAGCCAGCATCCACAAGCTGCTGCCAAGCATGCCGCGCGCGGCCACCATCACCACCTCGCTGTCCGAGCGCGGCGCCCTGATCAAGGTGCGCGACATGGATGAAGCGTGCGCCATCGCCAGCAGCATCGCCGCCGAGCACCTCGAGATCTCGGCCGTCGAACCGCAGCAGTGGGCCGACAAGATCCGCCACGCCGGCGCCATGTTCCTGGGCCGCTTCTCGTCCGAGTCGCTCGGCGACTATTGCTGCGGCCCGAACCACGTGCTGCCGACTTCGCGCACGGCGCGCTTCTCGTCGCCGCTGGGCGTGTATGATTTCCAGAAGCGTTCGTCGATCATCCAGGTGAGCGAAGCCGGGGCCCAGACGCTGGGCAAGGTCGCGGCCACGCTGGCGTATGGCGAAGGCTTGCAGGCGCACGCGCGCAGCGCCGAGTTGCGCCTCGATCCCGTGCCGCCGCAAGCGTCATGACGTCCTGGGTCAACCAGGTATTCTGCGAGGATGCGCTGTCAGGGTTGGCGCGCATCCCGGACGGGTCCATCGACCTGATCCTGACTGACCCTCCGTACAACCTTGGCAAGGACTACGGCAACGCCTCCGACCAGCAAAGCGTCGAGGCTTACCTGGCCTGGACCGAGCAGTGGATCGACGCCGCCGTCCCCAAGCTCAAACCCAACGGCAGCCTGTATATCTTCCTGACCTGGCGCTTCGCGCCGGAGATCTTCGTCATGCTCAAGCAGCGCCTGACGATGATGAACGAGATCATCTGGGACCGCCGCGTGCCATCGATGGGCGGCAGCGTGCGCAGCTTCTCGTCGGTGCACGACACCATCGGCTTCTTTGCGCGCCGCAAGGATTATTACTTCGACCTCGATGCGGTGCGCATCCCGTACGACGCCGCCACCAAGAAGGCGCGCTCGCGCTCGATCTTCATCGGCGCCAAGTGGCTCGAAGTGGGCTACAACCCGAAAGACGTGTGGAGCGTCTCGCGCCTGCACCGCGAGCATCCCGAGCGCGCCGACCATCCGACCCAGAAGCCGCTCGAGATCATCGAGCGCATGGTCAAGGCCTCGTGCCCGCCGGGCGGCGTGGTGCTCGACCCGTTCATGGGCAGCGGCACCACCGCCATCGCTGCCAAGCGCCTGGGGCGCGATTTCACCGGCTTCGAACTCAATCCAGAATACTGCGACATTATTGCGCAGCGCCTGGCCGCGCCCGAGGTGCCGCTGGCCGGCGCCAGGGTCAAGGCCGCAGCCAGGGCCGCCAAGGTTGCCAAGGTTGTCAAACCACGCAAGTCGGCCAATACCGCCAATACCGCCAAGACCGCCGAAACCACCATTACGGAAGAAACCCCATGACCGACATCGCCAGGCTGATCGAGAACGCCATCCGCGCCGACGTGCGCGCCATCGGCAGCTATCACGTGCCGGACGCCAGCGGCTTCGTCAAGCTCGACTCGATGGAAAACCCGTACCAGTTGCCGGACGAGTTGCGCACGCAGCTGGGCACGCGCCTGGCCGAAGCGGCGCTGAACCGCTATCCGGTGCCGTCCTACGACACCCTCAAACGCCGCATCTGCGCCAAGCTGGGCGTGCCGGCCGGCTACGACGTCTTGCTCGGCAACGGTTCGGACGAGGTGATCTCGATCCTGGCCACCACCGTGGCGCGCCAGGAGCGCGACGCCAAGCGCGCCGTGATCATGGCGCCGGTGCCGGCCTTCGTCATGTTCTCGCGCGCGGCGCAGTTCGCCGGCGCCGACTTCGTCGGGGTGCCGCTGCGCGCCGACTTGTCGCTCGACATCGATGCCATGCTGGCGGCGATCGAACAGCACCGGCCGGCGCTGGTATTTCTGGCCTACCCCAACAACCCGACCGGCAACCTGTTCGATGCCGGCGACATGGAAACCATCATCGAGGCGCTGGGCGAGACCGGCATCGTCGTGGTCGACGAGGCGTACCAGCCGTTCGCCAAGGTCAGCTTCATGGAGCGCCTGCCGCGCTTCCCGAACCTGATCGTGATGCGCACCCTGTCCAAGCTGGGCCTGGCCGGCATCCGCCTCGGCTACATGGCCGGCGCCGCGCCGCTGCTGGCCCAGTTCGAGAAAGTGCGTCCGCCCTACAACGTCAATGTGCTGACCCAGGTGGCGGCCGAATTCGCGCTCGACCATCTCGAGGTGCTCGACCGCCAGGCCGACCTGCTCAACGGTGAGCGTACCCGCCTGGCGGCGGCGCTGGCCGCGCTGCCGGGGGTCGAGGTGTTCCCGTCGGCCGCCAATTTCATCTCGCTGCGGGTGCCTGACGCCGAGCGCGTTTGCGCACACCTTCACGGCGAGAAGGTATTGATCAAGAATTTGAGTAAAATGCACACATTGCTGGCCAACTGCATCCGCGTTACGGTCAGCACCCCCGAAGAAAACGCCCAGTTCCTGGCCGCCCTGAAGGCAGCACTGACGTAATCATCCAACCGCCGGCTTTCACCAGAAAGCCGACTGACGAGCATCCAGCAATGATCCGCACCGCCGACATCACGCGCAATACCAACGAAACGCAGATCCGCGTCTCGATCAACCTCGACGGCACCGGCCGCCAGAAGCTCAATACCGGCGTCCCCTTCCTCGACCATATGCTGGACCAGATCGCACGCCACGGCATGTTCGATCTCGAGGTCGAGTGCGTGGGCGACCTGCACATCGACGCCCACCACACGGTCGAAGACACCGGCATCACGCTGGGCATGGCGGTGGCCAAGGCGATCGGCGACAAGAAGGGCATCCGCCGCTACGGCCACGCCTACGTGCCGCTGGACGAAGCGCTGTCGCGCGTGGTCATCGATTTCTCGGGCCGTCCGGGCCTGGAGCTGCACGTGCCGTTCACGCGCGCCATGATCGGCACCTTCGACGTCGACCTGACCGGCGAATTCTTCCGCGGTTTCGTCAATCACGCGGCAGTCACGCTGCACATCGACAACCTGCGCGGCGTGAACGCGCACCACCAGTGCGAGACCGTGTTCAAGGCCTTTGGCCGCGCGCTGCGCATGGCCACCGAGCTCGATGAGCGCGCCGCCGGCATCATTCCTTCGACCAAAGGCAGCCTCTAACATCATGGCCAACAAGATTGTGGTGGTCGACGGTCTCGGCAACCTGCGCTCGGTGGTGCAGGCGCTGCGCACCGCCGCGCCCGAAGCCGACGTGCTGGTCTCGAACAGCGCCGAAGACATCGACCGCGCCGACCGCATCGTGCTGCCGGGGCAGGGCGCGATGCGCGACTGCATGCGCAGCCTGCGCGAATCGGGCGCCGAAGAGGCGGTGCTGCGCGCCGCGCGAACCCGTCCGATCATGGGCGTGTGCGTGGGCGAGCAGATGCTGTTCGACGCCAGCGAGGAAAACGAGGGCACCCCTGGCCTGGGCCTGTTGCCGGGCAAGGTGGTGCGCTTCCAGCTCGATGGCAAGCTGCAGAACGACGGCTCGCGCTTCAAGGTGCCGCAGATGGGCTGGAACCGCGTGCGCCAGTCGCGCGCCCACCCGCTGTGGGACGGCGTCGACGACGGCAGCTATTTTTATTTCGTGCACAGCTATTATGCTGCGCCCGAGAACGCGCAGGACGTGATTGGCGAAGCCGACTACGGCGCGCCCTACTGCTGCGCGGTCGGCCGCGATAATATCGTTGCTACCCAGTTCCACCCAGAGAAAAGTGCCGAAGCGGGCCTGCGCCTGTACCGCAACTTCGTTCACTGGAATCCTTGATTCCTCCGTTTCATTCCCGACCCAATCCGTCAACCCAACCGACAAAGACCATGCTGCTGATCCCCGCCATCGACCTGAAAGACGGTCACTGCGTTCGCCTGAAACAAGGCGATATGGACCTCGCCACCGTGTTTTCCGAAGACCCCGCCGAGATGGCGCTGCACTGGCTCAAGCAGGGCGCGCGCCGCTTGCACCTGGTCGACCTGAACGGCGCGTTCGCCGGCAAGCCGAAGAACGAGTCGGCCATCAAATCGATCCTGCAGGCCGTGCAGGAATACGCCGACGACAACGGCATCGACGAGATCCCGGTGCAGCTGGGCGGCGGCATCCGCGACCTCGACACCATCGAGCGCTACCTCGACGACGGCATCAGCTACATCATCGTCGGCACCGCTGCCGTCAAGAACCCGGGCTTCCTGCACGATGCCTGCGGCGCCTTCCCGGGCCATATCATCGTCGGCCTGGACGCCAAGGACGGCAAGGTCGCCACAGACGGCTGGAGCAAGATGTCGGGCCACGAAGTGATCGACCTGGCCAAGAAATTCGAAGGCTACGGCGTCGAATCGATCGTCTACACCGACATCGGCCGCGACGGCATGATGGGCGGCGTGAACATCGACGCCACCGTCAAGCTGGCGCGCGCGGTGCGCATCCCGGTCATCGCCTCGGGCGGCGTGCACGTGCTGGCCGACGTCGAGGCGCTGTGCGCGGTGCAGGACGAAGGCATCGAAGGCGTGATCTGCGGCCGCTCGATCTATGAAGGCACGCTCGACCTGGCCTCGGCCCAGGACCGCGCCGATGAACTGACCGAAAGCCCGGACCTCTAACGCATGCTTGCAAAACGCATCATTCCCTGCCTCGACGTGACCGGAGGCCGCGTGGTCAAGGGCGTCAATTTCACCGAGTTGCGCGATGCCGGCGACCCGGTCGAGATCGCGCGCCGCTATGACGCGCAAGGCGCCGACGAAATCACCTTCCTCGACATCACCGCCTCGAGCGACAACCGCGACCTGATCCTGCCGATCATCGAAGCTGTCGCCTCGACCGTGTTCATTCCACTGACCGTCGGCGGCGGCGTGCGCAAGGTCGAGGACGTGCGCCGGCTGCTCAACGCCGGCGCCGACAAGGTCAGCATGAACACCTCGGCCGTCACCAACCCGCAACTGGTGTTCGACTGCGCCCACAAGCACGGCTCGCAGTGCATCGTGGTGGCGATCGACGCCAAGCAGGTCGGCCCCAACAAATGGGAAGTGTTTACCCACGGCGGACGCAACGCCACCGGCCTCGATGCCGTCGAATGGGCGCGCAAGATGGAAAGCCTGGGCGCCGGTGAGTTGCTGCTCACTTCGATGGACCGCGACGGCACCAAGTCGGGGTTCGACCTCGGCCTGACGCGCGCGGTGTCGGATGCGGTCGGCATCTCGGTGATCGCTTCGGGCGGCGTCGGCGGCCTGCAGGATCTGGCCGACGGCATCCTCGAAGGCCATGCCGATGCGGTGCTGGCGGCCAGCATCTTCCACTACGGGCAGCACACGGTCGGCGAGGCCAAGCGCTTCATGGCCGAGCGCGGCATCCCGATGCGGCTGGAGTAACGCATGGTGAGTAACGCCAAATGGCTGAACAAGGTGCGCTGGGACGAAAACGGCCTGGTGCCGGTGATCGCACAAGAAGCGGCAACGGGCGACATCCTGATGTTCGCCTGGATGAACCGCGAGGCGCTGACCCGCACCGTGGAGCTGGGCGAAGCGGTGTACTGGAGCCGCTCGCGCAAGAAGCTGTGGCACAAGGGCGAAGAGTCCGGCCACACCCAGAAGGTGCTCGAGATCCGGGTCGATTGCGACGAAGACGTGGTGCTGCTCAAGATCGAGCAGGCCGGCGGCATCGCCTGCCACACCGGACGCCACTCGTGCTTCTTCCAGAAATATGACGATGGCGACTGGCACAGCGTCGAGCCGGTGCTGCAAGACCCCGACACCATTTATTCCGCAGACAAGAAGAAGACCCCATGAGCGTTACCCTGGCCCGCGTGGCGTCCGTGATCGAATCGCGCAAACCTGAAAACGGCGGCGACGCAGCCACCTCGTATGTCGCCAGGCTGTTCGCCAAGGGCGACGACGCCATCCTGAAAAAGATCGGCGAAGAAGCAACCGAACTGGTGATGGCGGCCAAGGATGCGCGGGTCGAGAACGATCCGTCCAAGGTGCTGTATGAATGCGCCGACCTGTGGTTCCATTCGATGGTGCTGCTGGCCAGGTTCGACCTGACCCCGCAGCAGGTGCTCGACGAGCTGGCGCGGCGCGAAGGGGTCTCTGGCCTCGACGAGAAAGCGGCGCGCCCAGCCTGATTGAGGTTGCAGCGCTGCAAGTAAGCGCCTGCTCACCGTGCGGCCGGGGCAATCCGGTGTCATAATCGGCTTTTGCTCGTCATACCGCTGTCACGTTGCCTTGATACGATGCGTGCGTTCTACCAAAGCAGCATGCTGCGTGGCGCGGTGGTACAACACCTGGAGACAAGATGGATAACTGCATTTTTTGCAAGATCGTCGCCAAGCAGATTCCGGCAGGTATCGTCTATGAAGACGACGACCTGCTCGCGTTCAAGGACATCCATCCGGCGGCGCCGGTGCATTTGTTGGTGATCCCGAAGCAACACGTGGCCACGCTGTCCGATTGCAGCGACGCCCACGCCGCGCTGCTGGGCAAGATGCTGGCGCTGGCGCCCAAGCTTGCAAAAGAGAATGGTATTGACGTCAAGACCGATGCGGATGGCAACACCAGCGGCGGTTTCAAGACCCTGATCAACGCCGGCCCGGATGGCGGCCAGGAGGTGTACCACCTGCATCTGCATCTATATGGCGGTCCGCGTCCGTGGCGCGGCCTGAACATCTAAGGCACGCATAAGTTTTGGGTGGGAGCAGTCGGCTCCCGCATCGCATATACTGCGTATTGGCGGCATGATTGGCTGCACATACGCTTGTCCGTTTTACCGGCGCCGAGCGCCTTGCTAGGAGATAAACATGGGTTCAATGAGTATTTGGCACTGGGTCATCGTGCTGGTGGTCGTGATGCTGATTTTCGGCACCAAGAAGCTGGGCAATATGGGGTCGGATCTGGGCAAGGCCGTCAAGGGTTTCAAGGATGGCGTCAAGACCGATGAAGACAAGGCTGCGCCGGTCAATCCGGCCAACCCGGCCGCGCCGGGTCAGCCGACCCAGCAAGTGGCCGACAAGTCGATCATCGACGTCGAAGCCCGCGACAAGACCCGTCTGTAATCTGGCAGTTCGATGATTGATCTCGGACTGTCGAAAATGGCGATCATCGGCGTGGTCGCCCTGATCGTGATCGGCCCTGAAAAGCTGCCGAAAGTGGCGCGCATGGCCGGCACGTTGTACGGCCGCGCCCAGCGCTACCTGCACGACGTCAAGTCCGAGGTCAGCCGCGAGATCGAACTCGACGAGCTGCGCAACCTGCACAAGGAAGTGCAGGAGCGCGCCCAGTCGTTCAAGGACGAAGTCGATTCGGCCAAGAGCGATTTCGAATCCACCGTCACCAGTCATGTCGACGAAGTCGAGGCCATGTGGGACGACCGCGCCGCGCATGATGCCGGTGTCGTCACGCCGGCATCGGTCGAAGACATCGACCGCAAGGCCAGGGATTTCCGGCGCAAGAAGCTGGTGCGCACTTCCGCCGTGCCGGCCTGGTACAAGAACCGCCATGGCACCAAGCGCCATGTAATGTCGGGCGCTGCCCGCGTGCGCAAGTTCCGTCCCGGATCGAGCGTCCAATCCAATTCTTCCTTTTTTTGATTAGCAGATGAGCGAGCAAGCCGGCGAAGACACATTTATCTCGCACCTGGTCGAGCTGCGTAACCGGCTGGTCAAGGCCTCGATCGGGATTGCGATCGTGTGCGCCGCGCTGATGCTGTGGCCCGGTCCGTCCGAAGTCTATGACTTGCTGGCCGCGCCGATGATCGCCTCGATGCCGCCCGGTTCGACCATGATCGCCACCGGCGTGATTTCGCCATTTCTGGTGCCGATGAAGGTGACGCTGCTGCTGGCCTTCATCCTGGCGCTGCCGTGGGTGTTCTACCAGGCCTGGGCCTTCATTGCGCCCGGCCTGTACGCGCACGAGAAGCGCCTCGTGCTGCCGCTGGTGGTGTCGTCGTCGCTGCTGTTCATTGCCGGCGTGGCGTTCTGTTACTTCTTCGTGTTCGGCCGCGTGTTCCATTTCATCAGCGAATTCGCGCCGACCTCGATCGCGGTGATGCCGGACATCGAAAACTACCTCGACTTCGTGATGTCGATGTGCCTGGCCTTCGGCGCCTCGTTCGAGGTGCCGGTGGTGGTGGTGATCCTGGTGCGCATGGGCATCGTCAGCATCGAGAAACTGCGCGAAATCCGCTCGTACGTGATCGTCGGCGCGTTCGTGATCGCCGCCATCGTCACCCCGCCGGACGTGGTCAGCCAGCTGGCGCTGGCCATCCCGATGTGGCTGCTGTACGAACTCGGTCTGCTGGTGGCGCCCGCCTTCCAGCGCGCCACCCAGGCGCCGGAAGAAACGGCCTGAGGCCCGGCGCTACGGACAAGCTCCCAGCACGTAATAGCCGGCCGCCGTCTGCGCCAGCGTGCTGACCAGGAAGATGTTGTACAAGCCCATGTTCTGATTCGAGCCATTCGCCAGCGCATAGCCGAAACTGGCATGCGCGCGGCCGGCCTGCACGTGCGCGTAGTTGCTGGCGCTGCTGGTGGTGCAGGTGTAGGTGGGCGGCGCCACGCCGCTGCCAACCTGGAATGGCGCAATATTGCAGGCAGCCGAGACTTGTCCATTGCTGGCGCTTGCCGTGACGCTGGCGCTATAGGTGCCGTCTGGCCGCCCCGCATACGTCTTGCTGAAACCACCCCCGCTGCCGGCCGCCGCATCGTCGATCGGCGACGGCCCGTTCAACAGCACCCGATAGCTGGCAATCGCGCCGCCATCGAACGACGCCGCCCCCGATACCGTCACGTTTGAGCCGGACACGCTGGCGCTGCAGGCGCTCATGAGCGGCGCCGGGGCCTGCGCCACCCGCAGGTTATTGGTGAACCAGAAATCCATTAAAAAGGCCGGATAGTTGACCCGGGTCGCATTCACGTAGTTGGCGTTCTGCCCACCGCTGCCGGCCGGCCATGCATGGCCCAGGCCGCTGACCGTGATCTGCGAGGTGCGCACTTTGCCGGCCGCATCCAGGTAGGGCAGGTTGCTGCCGCTGCCAGGCAGGCTGACGCTGGCGCCCTGGGTAAAGCCGCCGCCGTACACCTGGCGCATGGCGGCGGCGTCCAGCGGGCCATAGGCTTGCGCCACCACGAAGTCGCTCGTGCCCCAGATCACACTGGCGACCTGGGTCGCAAACGACCCGGCGGCGGCGCCCGCCATCGCCGTGCAGTTGCCCGCTGCCGTGCTTGCGCTGAAACCCGACGGCACCGATGAAATCTGGCTCGAACCCACGCCCGGCGCCGGGCCGGCGCTGATGCCGACCCCGGCGAAGATCTCGGGCGCGGTGCAGGCCAGCACCATGGCCTTGGCGCCGCCCGACGACAGGCCCGTCACGTACACCTGCCTGGGGTCGATCGCGTACTGCGGGTTGCTGACGAAGCGCTTGACCAGGTCGAGCAGCACCGCATTGTGACCATGGCTGCGGCTGCGGTTGGTGGCGGCCCAGTCCCAGCAATGCGCGCTATAGAGGTTGCCGGTGGCGTTGGGCGCCAGCACCACGGCGCCGTAACTGTCGGCCATGGCTTTCCAGTTGTAGCCGGCGTCGCCGCTGCCGTTGATCACGTCGCCGCCCGCGGTCTGGCCGCAGCCGTGCAGCACCAGGATCAGCGCGCGCTTGCCGTCCAGGGTGGGTGGGGTAGCGGGCCAGTAGTAGTAGCCGGACAGGGCGCCGCCGTGGGTGCTGTCGCTGGCCCAGGTCTGGTTGGCGCTCCAGGCGCCGGGGCCTTGCTGGAGCGGGGTTTGCGCGTGCGCGCCGAGCGCTGATGCCAGCAGCGCCAGGCACAGGGCGGCGCGCGGCGCCAGTCGGTTCAAGGGATGCATGCTGTCTCCGGTATGGTTATCGTGGCGGCCCTTGGTGGGCCGCATCAACCATCATAGTTCTGGAAACAGCACGCACAAGCAGGCGTTGGAGCACGCTGCTTGTGCGCTTTTGCACAGCCGAATGGCGGTGCGAGGCGGGTGTTGCCGCGTTGTTACTCCATCGTTACTCCATCAACTCCGAGATCATCTTCACCGGCGCGTTGCCGTAGCTGAGGAACTGGTCGTGGAACTGCTTCAGGTTGAAGCGCTCGCCCAGTTGCTGCCTGCGCTGCTCGCGCAGCTCCATGATCTGGTGGTAGCCGCTGAAGTAGCTGGTCAGCTGCACCGACGTCAGCGACACCCGGCGCCATTTCTCATCGGCTTCCTGGCGCGTCTGGAAGGCCTGGCGGGTGAGCAGGTCGATCGCCGCTTCCTGGCCCATGCCGTTCACGTGCACGCTGTAGTCGAGGATGGTGTTGGTGACGCTGCGCAGGTTCCACTTCGAGTACATCAGCCACATCTCGGGGGCGTTGTCGCCGTAGCCCGATTCGAGCATCATGCGCTCGCCATACACGGCCCAGCCTTCGACCATCGCGCCGTTACCGAACAGCGATTTGATCAGCGACGGTGAGCGGTTGGCATGCACCAGCTGCGCATAGTGGCCGGGGATCGCTTCGTGGATGTTCAGGATCTGCAGGATCCACTCGTTGTACTCGCGCAGGCTGCTCTCGGCCTGCTGCGCCGTCAAGCCGTCGAGCGGGGTGACGTTGTAGTAGGTCTTGTCCTTGGCGCGGTACGGGCCCGGGGCATCGATGCTGGCGCCGGCCACGCCGCGCTGGTACATCGGCGTCTCGCGTACTTCGAGCGGTTTGCTCGGGTCGAGCGTCAACAGGTCGTGCTTGATCACCCACTCCTGCAGCTGCGGGATCTGGCGCCGGATTTCAGAGACGAAGTTCTCGCGCGCCACGTGGCGGCTCGAGAGCTTGTCGATCATCATGCCGATCTTCTTGAAGCGGTCGTTCGGCTTGCTCACGCCGGCCATATAGCGCGGCCACAGCTCGTCCGACACCGTGTCCATGCGCGTGAGCAGTTCTTCGCGCGTGGCGAGCGCCTTGCGGAAGGTCTGCTCGGCGCTGCTCGAGGATTGGATGTCGAGCGCGAACTTCTGTTCGTACAGCGCCTTGCCGATGCGGAACGGGCGCGCCTGGCCGCCAGCGGCGAGGCGCTTCTCGACGCCGTCGAGGTAATCCATATAGCCCAGCAGCGCGCTGCCGGCATTGGCGATGCGCTGGGCGAAGATGGCTTTTTCCTGCGTCGTCAGGATCGACTCCTGGGCCGCCTTGCCCAGGTCGGCCAGCACCGCCATCGTGCCCGGCGCCTGTGCGATGGCAAGCTGGGTGTGCTCGCGGGTCGGGGTCGTGATCGACGCTTGCGCCGCTTGGTAATAGGCCGGCACATTGGCCAGGCGTTTGAGGATGGTGCGCAGGCGCTGCGGCTTGGCCGCGTAGTCGGTGTTGAGGATCAGGTCGAGCGGCGCGGCGATGTTGTACAGCGACGGATTCCACTCGTACTCGCGCCAGCTGGTGATGCTCCAGCGGTCGCGTTCGAGCTTGTTGATCAACAGCGCCAGGTCGGTGCGGTAGCGCGGCGACATCTGCTTGGGATCGAGCTTGCCGAACTTTTCCAGCCATTCGTTGGCAAAGGCGAGCTTCCTGGCGCGGGTGGCGGCGTCGGGCAGCGTCAGGTTGGCGGCCTGCTCGAACTTGCCGACATAGATGCCGCCTTCAGGGTCGACCCGCCACAGCGCGGTCAGGTACTGCATGCTCATCGTCGCCATGCGGCGGTCGAGGCGGCGTTCGCTGGCGCCGGCAGTCGCGCTGGCAGCGGACGCGCTCGCGCCGCTTGCCGCGGCAGCAGCGACGACCGCGCTCGCCTTCTTGCCCGAATTGCCCGTCTTCTTCTTGACGACCTTCGAGGATTTGGCCTTGCCCTTGGTGGACTTGGTGGTGGCGGCAAGCGCCGGTGTCAGTGCGAAGCACGCGAGCAAGGCTGCCAGCGCGATCTTGGTTTTCATCATCGTATTCGGCCCTGTGACATAAGAGGTAGGGGTGGCCCCGGCGCGCAACGGATGCGCGGGGCGGGTGCAGATTAGCATCAAACGCGCCGTTTGCGACTGTCTGAAACATTCCGACACGTAAGGTTGACAATGTTAAGCGATCGACAAGTCTAATGCCCGAGTCCGGTGCGCAGCATCTCGAGCATGTCCTGCGGCGACAAGCGCGCCGCGACCTCGGTGCCTTCGAGCAGGCTGTCGGCCAGGTCGCGCTTGTGGCGGTGCAGGTCGACGATGCCTTCCTCGATGGTGCCGCGCGCCACCAGGCGGTAGATGGTGACGGGGCGCTGCTGGCCCATGCGGTGCGCGCGGTCCGAGGCCTGGTCTTCCACCGCCGGGTTCCACCACGGGTCCATGTGGATCACATAATCGGCCGCGGTCAGGTTGATGCCGACCCCGCCCGCCTTCAGGCTGATCAGGAACATATCGCCTTCGCCGGCCTGGAATGCATCGACCCGTCTCTTGCGCTCGTTGATCGGGGTTGCGCCGTCGAGGTACTGGTAGTGCACGCCCTGGCGGTCGAGGTGGGCGCGGATCAGGGTCAGGTGGTCGACGAACTGGCTGAACACCAGCACCTTGTGGCGGTTCTCGAGCAGGTCGGCGGTCAGGCGCGCAAACGCCGCCAGCTTGCTGCTGACGATGCCGGCGCCGGGCGCCACCAGTTCGGGATTGCAGCAGGCGCGGCGCAGACGCATCATCTCGGCCAGGATCTCGATCGACTTCTGGCCTTCGGGCGCTTCCAGCGCCGCCAGCTTGTCGAGCGCCTGGCGCCGCAGCGATTCGTACAGCGCGCTCTCTTCGGCACTGAGTTCCACCGGCAGCACGATCTCGGTGCGCGGCGGCAGTTCGGACAACACCTGGGCCTTGGTGCGGCGCAGGATGAACGGCGCGGTCAAGCGCCGCAAGCGCGCGCGCGCGCCGGCTTCGGCGCGCCGGTCGCGGTTCTTGTCGGTCTGCGCTTTTTCGATCGGGCCGGCAAAGCGCAGCTGGAACTGGTCGGCCGTGCCGAGCAGGCCCGGATTGATGAAGCGGAACAGGTTCCACAATTCGCCCAGGTGATTCTCGAGCGGGGTGCCGGTGGCCGCCATCCGGAAGTCGCCCTGCAGCGCCATCACCGCCTGCGAGCGCTTGGTGTGCATGTTCTTGATCGCCTGCGCTTCATCGAGCACGATGCTGTGCCAGCGCCGGCTCTTGAAGCGCGCCGCTTCGAGCTGCAGCAGGCCGTAGCTGACCACGACCACGTCGAACGGGCCGGCATCCTGCACGCTGGCGGCGCGGTCGCCGGCGCCGAACAGTTTCAGGTTCAGCGTGGGCGCGAAGCGCGCGGCTTCGTCGATCCAGTTCAGGCACACCGTGGTCGGCGCCACCACCAGCGCCGGGCCGTCCTTGGCGCGCGTGAGCAGGAGCGCCAGCGCCTGCAGGGTTTTACCGAGGCCCATGTCGTCGGCCAGGCAGGCGCCCACGCCCCAATCGGCCAGGCGCGCCAGCCAGGCGAAGCCGTCGACCTGGTAATCGCGCAGCTCGGCCTGCAGCGTGGACGGCAGTTCGGGCACGAAGGCGGCGTTGTCGGCCATGCGCGCCAGGTGCGCGCGCCAGGCCTGGTCGGCATCGACGCTGCCGGCGTCGCGCGCCAGTTCGTCCAGCGCAAAGCTCGACAGCGCATGGGTGCGGATGCCGTCGCCCTGCAGTTCGCCGTACGCGCCAAGTTCCATCAGGCGCCGGTGCAGTTCGTCCGACAGCGCCAGGTACTCATTGTCGCCCAGCGCCACGAAACGGCTGTCGCTCTCGCGGATCTTTTCCAGCAGCGCACGCAGGTTCATCACCCGGCCTTCGTCGATCACCACGTCGCCACTGGCGGCGAACCAGTCCTTGTCGCGCTTGATCTGCACCCGCACCGATTTGCTGGTCGCCTTTTTTGTGACGCGGAATTTTTCGCCTTCGGGCCAGGCCACCACGATCCGCTCGGCGTCGGCATCGCGCAACCCGTCGACCAGTTCGAGCGCCAGCAGCGGTTGCCCGAGCAGCCATTCGCCATGATCGAATTCGGCGCCTTCCAGGGCCGGGCACAGCACCGCCAGCTGGCGCTCGGCTTCGCGCTCGGCGTTCAGATCGCGCCTGGCTTCGGTGCGGATGCCATTGATATCGGCGATCACGCTGGCCGCGCCTTCGCCGGGGCCGTAATAGGCGCCGGTCTCTGGCAGCGGGCGCACCAGCAATTGCATGCGCAGGCCCTGCTGATACGGGCGCAGGTGCAGGTGCAGGCGTGGATCGGCGTCGATGGTCTCGATGTCGGTCGCGCTGGCGCCGATGTCCGACTGCACCGTGACGATCGAGGACACGGCGCCGATCGCGCGCAGCACGCGCCGTTCGGCCGCCAGCGGCACGTTGAGGCCATCGCCCAGAATGGCGGCGATGCGCCGGTGCTCGTCCTTGATCTGCACCAGGCGCAGGCGGGTCGGGGTTTCACGCGCGACGACGATATCGCCTTCGCTCCCGCCCAGGCTCGGTTGCAGCGAAATGAACACGCTGTCGTCGTGCTTGGCCACGCGCAGTTCCGGTTCGCCCGGCAGCAGTTCGACCCGCGTGCCGGGCGAATCCATCCAGAACAGCAGCGGGTGGCCGACCAGCGTGGCCAGCGCCTTGTGCACTTCGAGTTCGAAGCGGATGCCGCTGCCGGCGTAGTAGCGGCGCCCGGCGATCGCGTTGACTGCCTGCAGGTCTTGCGCGGTAAGGAAATCCAGCGTTTGTCCTTCTTCGGCCAGGCGTTTCAGTCCCACCGCGCGGCCGCGGGTCCAGGCGCCTTGCGCGTCGCGCTTCTGCTCGCGCGGTTCGAGTTCCTGCACGCCCAGGTGCGGGTCGTAGCGGATCAGCCAGACCAGGCGCGATTCGCGCACCGTTTCCACGCTCAGCGACGGTTGCAGGTTGATCAGGGCATTGAGCTGGCGTTCCCACGATTCCTCGCGCGCAAACCAGGTGCCGAGGTCGGCGAAACGGTGGCGCCCGCGCAGCTGCGCGGCGCGTGCTTCGTGCGCCACGGCGCCGGCTTGCCCCATCTGCGCCAGCACGCCGGCCAGCTGGGCCGACCAGAAATCGAAGCCGGCCGCCTCGGACACGGCCAGCATGTCCTCGATGCGGGCGCGCTGCGCGTTCAGGGCCGGCAAACCCAGCCAGTAGTGAATCAGGGCGCGCATGACGGTCGGTTCGAGCGCCATTTCCCAGCTGCGCGTTGCGAACAGATCGGCGTCGACGGTGCCGCGCCGGATCTCGTGCAGCATGCCGAGCTGGAACCAGACCGCGGTGTCGGGGCGCTGCACGGCGCGCGTTTCGATCTCGAGCCAGGCGTCGGCCAGCTTGCGCTGCGCCGGCTCGGTACTGCGCAGCAGGGCCGCCATCGCCAGGTGCGCGCAGGCGCCGCTGAAGGTGGCCTTGCGCTTGCCGGTCTCGCGCCGCAACTGCTTGAGGGCCGCTTCGACCCCGGCCAGGCCGGCATCGAACTCTTCGCGCAGCAGCTGCACCACGCTGCGCAAGAACAGGCCGGGCGAATCGCCCATCTCGGCCACCAGCGCCAGCGCCTCATCGAGGCGCCCGCACACCACGTAATGCTCGGCCAGCGCGCGCCGCAGCGGGCTTTCCGGACTGCTGCGCGGCGCATGGCGTTCGGCGCAGGCGCGCACCGCTGGCGCCAGCGCCGGTTCGCTCAGGGTGTGCATGACCAAAATGTGCAGCACGCCCTCGCGCAGGCGCGGGTGGATGCGTTCGATCAGTTCGGGTGCGAACGGGCGCGCGCAGATCTCGATCAGCGGATGCAGGTAGCTCGCTTCGTGGCAGCGCTGGCAGGCTTCCAGCAGCGGCAGCACGCTGTCCTGGTCCTGGCCGCTGAGCAAGGCAATCCGCAGCAGGGCCAGGCCCTGGCGGTAACTGCGCAGCATCAGGTTGCCCTGCCAGTCGCGCCGCACCGACGACACCTGGCCATAGGCTTCGGCCACGCGTTCGAACAGGCCGCTGTCCAGGGCCAAGTCGAGCACCGTCCAGCCCAGGCCGGGCGCGAGCCCCAGGCCACGCTCGTTGGCGTCAAGCAGCAGGCCGGCATCCTTCAGGCGCGCCAGCTCGTCGGCCCACTGGGCCGCCGGCAGCTGCACGCCGAGCGCGCGCAGGTGTTCCAGGATGCGCTGGCGGCCCATCGGCTCGCCCGCGATCGCCAGCAGCGCCAGGATCGCGTGTTCTTCGATACTGCAGGCGATAAGCTTTCGGTCCAGGTCTTCGAGGATCATGCGGCGTCGAGGTTTTCAATATCCAGCGGCGGCAGGCCGTCCGGCACCGGGATGCCGAACACGCGCAGGTAGAACACCAGTTCGGCTTCGAGCGTGCGCACCACGCTGTCGGCCTTGCGGAAGCCGTGGCCTTCGCCTTCGAGCGTGATGTAGGCCACCGGCAAACCACGCGCGCGCAGCGCGTCGACCATGCTTTCGGATTGCTGCGGCGGCACCACCTTGTCGTCCAGGCCCTGGAAGAAGATCATCGGGCGCTGCAGCTTGTCGCTGTGGTGGATCGGCGAGCGTTCGCGGTACACCGCTTCGGCGCGCTCGGGCGGGGCGATCAGGTACTGGTTGTAGTGCGATTCGAACTTGTGCGAATCGGCGTCCAGGCCGGCCAGGTCGGACACGCCGTAGTAGCTGGCGCCGGCCTTGAACACGTCGTGGAAAGCCAGCGCCGACAGCACCGTCAGGCCGCCGGCGCTGCTGCCGCGAATCAGCAGGCGCTGCGGGTCGACCAGGCCCTGGCCGGCCAGGTAGCGCGCGCCGGCCACGCAATCTTCGACATCGACGACGCCCCATTGCCCCTTGAGCAGGTTGCGGTAGTCGCGCCCAAAACCGGTGCTGCCGCCGTAGTTCACGTCCAGCACGGCGAAGCCGCGGCTGGTCCAGAACTGGGTCGACAGCTTGAGGGTGCTGGCCGCCATGCCGGTCGGGCCGCCGTGGCCGATCACGATCAGGGGCGGCAATTCGCCGGCCGGCACCTCATGCTCGGGATTGGCTGGGGCGTAGTAAAACGCGTGCGCGGTGCGGCCGTTCTCGCTCGGATAGCTGATCGCCAGCGGCACCGACAAGGCGCCGGTGGCCGGCGGCAGCGGAATCGAGTGCGCCAATACTTCGTTGGCGTCGCTCATCAGGTCGATGCGCGCCAGTTCGGGCGCGATGGTCGGGGCGCCGCCCAGCAGCACCACGACGTCGCCCTGCACCCGCAGTTCGCGCATTTCCTCGTACGGCATCTCGATCGGCAGCAGGCTGCCGTCGGGGGGCGACAGGCGCCCCAGGTAGCTGACGCCGTTCTCGACATAAGCGCAGATGATCTCGTCGTCCGAGCGGAAGCCGTAGAGCGAGCCGCCGAAACTCCAGTGCGGACTGCCGAATTCGGCCTCGCGCGGGCACAGCGGCTGGGTCAGGCCGTGTGCATAGCGGTACAGGTTCCACCAGCCGCTGCGATCGGACACGAAGTGCAGCACGCCGGCCGGCGACCATTCGGGCTGGCAGATCGATTCCTGCGGCCCGCCGGCGATCAGGCGGCCATTGACCAGCGAGCCATCGTCCTGCACCTCGGCCAGCCACAGTTCGGTGCCCTCCCACGGCATGCGCGGATGGTCCCAGCACAGCCAGGCCAGTTGACGCCCGTCCGGCGACAAACGCGGCGCCGCATAGAAGTCATTGCCCTCGACCAGCACCGTCTCGACGCCGTCGAAGCCGACCGCGCACAGCGTATTGACCGGGTAGGTCGCGCCGCGCGAATGGTCTTCGCGCACCGCGACCAGGCGCTGGCGCGCGCGATCGAGCACGAAGTCGGCGAAGCGGTGGGCGCCGTCGAAGGTGACGGCGCGTGGCTCGCCGTCGGCGCCAATCCGGTACAGGCGGTTATCCACATGGTGCGAGAACCAGGCCTCGCCATCGGCCAGCAGGCAGGCG
>Ga0265797_10004604_pt1 | contig 20931 bp, 3 predicted proteins | sample P2T30metagenome_FD_192433 | JGI IMG/M metagenome (GOLD analysis project Ga0265797, IMG submission 192433) | Plant litter microbial communities from East Loma Ridge, Irvine, California - P2 T30 | ecosystem: Environmental > Terrestrial > Plant litter > Unclassified | place: USA: California...
ATAGTTAAAAATAGTTCTATTCTTAAGCTACTAGGGTTGTAATTATTAGAGCTAAAGAAATAATAAATAATTAGAGATAATTAAGTATATTATAATTTTTTTACTACTGAAGAAAGTTAAAATAAGACCTCTAGCTATATATCTAAGAGCTAAGCAACTACGTGTCTATAATTACGTAACTAAAACTACTCTCTAACTTCAATAGTAAAATAGTATAAGATTATAATTTAGGTATATTTCCTAAATACTTAATTTTATAGTATGTAGTAGTATATATTTATTTAGAAGTTTTAGTAATTAAAACTAAGCTTTAGAGCTTGAACCTTCTAAGCTTTATAAGCTTAGACTGTATAGAAAAAAAGAGCTAACAGAGTATTTATATATTCTATATACTTTATTTTAAGAGGCCTAGAGGTACTTAGAAGAGTATTAAAAAGTTATATAGATATTTTTTTACTCTCTAGAAGCTCTATATAAAAGTAAGAAGTAGATACAGCAATAACTAGAAAAAGAATAGTAATAACTATATAAGAACTTAAGTATTTAAAGCTGTTTCTAAAATAAAGCTATAAAGAAGAAAGATAGTAAAGTATAGTAGTTTCTAGCTCTTAATTCTATAAATAATAACCTTAAATCTATAATGTAATAGCTGTTCTAACATAGTAAAAAGAATTTATATTTATAATTAGACTAGACTTTTTAACTATAGCTATAGAAAAGTAAAATAATCTTTTTATTTTTCTATCTTCTCTATTCTCTATCTCTTTTATGTCTTTGAAAATTTTTTTTCTTTCTGCTTATTGATATAGTAACTATATTATTAATAAAAGCTTTTTATAATCTCTAAGATATATATAAACTATTCTATAACTTCTATAAATAAGACTACAATAGTTATTACTAAATATAGGTAAAGTTAAGGTTATAGGCCATGTTATTTAAATCTACTAGTTGAGAAAGATAATTATTTAGAAATACTAGTATACTAAGCTAGCTTCTAGATTTAATATAAATTATACGTTAGCACGCTATATATCTAATAAGTTCTAAAGTATTAATATTTACTATTTAGACTCTATCTTTATTATATTAATAGATAATTCTATAGCGCTTAAAGTTTATACTAAAGTATAGTATATATACTAGGAAAACTTTATTACTACTAGTAAAGGTTTTAAGTAAGCTAATTATAAAACAAACTTTATACGCTATAAAGTACTAATTTATTAGTACTAGAATTAGATGCTATATATTCTAACTATAGTAGAGAAGCTTTTTCAAATAGAGGTAGAGATATCTTCTACTCTCTCTACAATTATACTACTTATCTTAATTCTCTTAGTAGCTTATATATAGGCTAGAAATTTATAATATTAATAAAGCTAATTATAAACTTATAATTAAGCTAATAATATAAGTAAGATAGATAACTTAGATAACAGAGAAATATCAATAGCTTATTAATAAGTTTATAGTAGAATACGTACCTAGTGTAAACTACAAGTATATTTTAAATCTTTCTAAGGTATGTTTAGTGTATTAGGCTATAAAGAATATATAGCTTTTTTATAGTACTATAGATATATTACTAGTACTAATTCTAGAATAATCTTACGCTTTTAGATAATTATAACTTTAATAAAAGTAGTAGTACTAGTAGTAGCGCTTACTTTCAAGAAAAACTGCGTATAATATAGTAGTAACTACTACTTGTAGATATTATCTATACATATATATATATTTTTTAGAGTTTTAAGCTTTTACTCTTATAAGTATACTACTATTCTATATCTATCCCGTGTGTTTATAGCTATAATTAGTACTTTACTATATACTTTTAATTAATAAATACATAGTAAAAAGATATTATCTATGTAATATTAGTAGTAATAAATAAGTTAATATAGAATTATAAGTCTTAATTGTAAATACATAAGAAAAAGAAGTATATATAGATAGTAAGACGTATTTAATTCTATAAAACTTAGTTTTAATAGCTTAAAAATTTCTTAACTTATTGTTTATAATATAGTATAATATTATAAAATATAATATCGTCGGCTATATCTCTACGATCTGGAGAAAAAAAAAGATAAAGCTTTTACTTAAAAGAAATATAAGTATTAAAGAATAGTAGATAGTATTTATACTTATACTTTAATAGTACTAGTACTTATAGTAGTATAAAAGTATATATAATATTAAAAACTTAATTTTTAAAGTTTACTGTAGAAGTTAGAATTACTTAGAACTATTAAAAAGGTTAGAAATAAGCTAAAAGTATAAGTATAGTAGTAACTAAACTAGTAAGCTAAAAAATACTAATTATTAGGTACTTTAGAATAATCTTAGTATTATAATAATGTATAAAAGACTATGATAAGAGCTAAAGACTTACTGGTATAGTTAGAGAATAGGTATTTAAATAATAGTAGGTATAAATAGTAGCTAGTAGTAATGTAATATTATTAGAATTATCAGAACTATAGGTAATTATATATAAAATATATAGATTACTAGTAATTATATAAGTATTATATAGATGTCTTAAGTTAGTTTAGAGGCTTTATTTCAGCGTAGCTAGACTTACTAATTCTTTTTTTAGTATTTTATAATAATATAAGTCTAGTACTAGTACTACTAATTAATAGTCTAGATAGCTATTAGTAATATATAATAAATACAAAGTAGGTAGCCTGTTAGAATATTATATATAGTAATTATTATAAAAGTAGTATAAGTATAAGTATTATAAGTCATAAATCTAGGCTTATATTAGAGACTTTTAAGTTTACTATTAGATCTTGTATAGTAACCCGTTATTACGTAATTATATATTTACTTAATTTTAAAAAATGTACGCTACAGACTCTATCTCTTAGGTTAAGAAGAGAAAGAAATCTTATAAGTAGAATTAGTCTAGTAGAACTAGATTGAATATTTATAAGTAGGTATTTAAAACTATAATAAAAAGTTATTATATTAATCATAATAACTAATCTTATAATAAGGCTTAGGCTCTTAACTTCTAAATTCTAATGTTGTAGAGATTCTAGTCTAGGTTATTTAGATTATTTTTATTTAATAACTATTTATAGTCTTATATAAAGATAAAGATTAAAATAGAAATAGAAATAAAAGTTCTTTTATCTATTAGAATCAGAAAGTAATTCAAAACTTTTAGAATATCTTATCAAATAGTGAGTTATTAGATTTAGTAATATCTCTTAGTTAGTTAGTAAAAACAATAGCTTAAGAGAGTATTGAAACTATAGTAACTTCGCTGTTTATATCATCTATTATAGTTATTTAGCTTAATTAAGATAATACTTATTATCTTATTATTATATATAAATATGTTCTTATTAAGCTAATTTCTTACGTACCTAGAACTTTAGGTTCTTGTTTTAATTAACTATACTAGAAACTTTCTAGATACTTCTACTTAGCTTACTTAGCCTATTATTTAAATTACTATATAAGGTTAGAACTTTAATTTTCTTTTATTCTATACTTTGTAAGTAATTACTCAAATTATTTTAGTACCCTAGAATTAGAATAATACTATCTATACTCGTGGTAATTTTAATTAAATTTAAGACTTAATTTCTTTCATTTCATATAGTAATATACACAATAAGATTACGCTAGCTAAAGCTATTCTTATTTTATTTTATTTACTACTACTACTATTTTTTATTCTATACGTGCTTAACTATTAAGACTAAAGAAATTTTACATATTACTCTTAATATCTAAGTAAGGTTCCTGCTACTAAATAGTATATCTATTACCACTTTTTTACCTACTAATACTTTAATATCAAACTTAATTTCTGTATATATCTTTATAATAAAATTAATTTCTTAACTATTTTATAGCCTTACTAGTATAAAATTACTATTATTAATCTTAATTACGTTCTAAAGTTTTGTAGGAGCTACTATAACAATATAAAGAGCTCTTAAGTAGGTAACCTTAGCCTAGAATACTTAACTTTTAGTAAACATAATAGTATTAATTACGTTTACTAGCGTAACGTCTACTAGTAAATTGCTATTTAGCTTAACTATTTATAAAAAGCTTTACTTATAAAGCTCTTTATTAATATATTTAGCTAGGTAATAAATACTATTTCTTAATATAGTCTTGGAATAACTAGATGTATTAGTAAAGAGAAGAATCTAGTAGATACAATTAAGTATAGTTATTCTAAAGCTTTAAAGTTAGTAGAAGTATTAAAATAAAAGAAAGTACTAACTTAGATTTTTAAGTAATATAGTATAAGAAAAGCAAATAGAGATTAAAATAGTTTTTTAACTTAAAGTGTATTTATAGATTCTTCTATTACTACTATAACTAAATTTTAAAGCTTTAGCTAGACGTTTAGATCTAAAAAAGCTTATAAAGTTCTATAGTTTCTATTATAGAGGTATTTTCTTATTATTTATTATAACTTTGACTTTTGGCTTATCTTTAGGCCTTTTAGTCTAAGACTATTAGTTAGGCTTTTTATAAATTATAAGTAAGTAAAAAGTCTATATTTTTATAACTTTAATTTATAGAGAGAAGCTTTAAAAGCTCGCCTTATTTATATATTATAAAGAATTTGTGTCCTATAATTACTGAAAAGTCCAGTAATAGACTAATTATTAGTTTATCTATAGAAACAGATAATCTTATATAATAAGTATTATTATAGATTATAAATTTTTAAGAAAAAAGTAATTTAGTAGACTTTAATTATAAATCTAAGAATCGAGTAAATCTAGTTATAAATTTTTATCTTTACGTAGAGATAAGCTAATGTTTATTTAAACAATTCTAATTACTATTTTCTAGAGAAGAAACAGTAATATTCTATACTTACTCTTTACCTAGAAGTAATATTATTATCTCTAACTTATAGCTTTTATATTATTACTTTGTAATCTCTATTAGTTATAGTATATATACTAAAAATTATTAACTACGGTGTTCTAATATACTATCATCTTAATTAGAGAATAGAGAATATTACTCTTCTTTATTTAATAGCTTATTACTATTACTACTAAGTAAAAGACGATACTTAATAAATCTATTAGAGATAATTACACTATAGATGTTTAATTTATGACTATACTAAAGAATATTTATTCTATGAAATTTAATTAAGTAACTTCTAGGAAAGTATATATATACTCTTCTAACTTTAAAAAGTATTATAGATTATTAAGTTCTAGTTATACTATAGAGAAGAGTAATAATACGTAGTTACTAAATCTCTTTAGTAACTCTATTATAATTTTATTTTTTAGATACTTTAGAGCTTTAACATATAGTCTTCTTATAATATTACTATAGATATAGTATCTAAATATTTATAGTAATACAATTTCTAAAACTAATAGTAATAGAGTCTTTTATAGTAAATAAAAAAGTAAGCTTCAACGTCGTAGTAATTAAGCTATTAAGCTCTAAAGCTATAGAAATATTTAGATATATTGATTTACAATTCTAAGTGAATATAAGTGTTTTAGAGTATATACTAGTTATAATAATAATTAAATTCTTATTATTCTTTAAGTAGAAACTATAAAGTGTGATATAATATTAAACTAAAGCTTTTTTTTCTTACAGAATATAAATTATAATTAGATACGTTAATAAAAAACTAAAGTATATATTTTTTAAACTATAGTTCTACTATAAAAGTAAATTATAATAAGTACTAGAGTTACTTTATAGTATAAAAATGTATAATCTAAAAGAAATTTTTTAAACCTTAATTAATTAGCTAAACAAAGATTTATTTTATATTTTCTTTTTCTGTTTTATATACTCTAAAACTTATAAAAGATTCTACTAATATATCTAACTACGAAGAGCTATAAGTAGTTCTCTTTTTTTTCTATACTTACTATTCAAATTCTAAATTACTAAGATTCTTGAATTTTACTATACAAAGAATTCTAGATATATACTACTTTAGTTTACTTTACTTCTTATCTTTATTATGAATTTTAATTTCTACTTTCTGATTATAATCTAATAATAAAGAAATTACATTATATAACTATAAGAATAGATCTTAAGTATTGATAAAGATATTAAGTTTCTATTTAGTTATACGTAATAGTATACTACTAGTGCTAGTAATAGTTAGTAGTCTAGATAGTTATTAGTAATACATAAGAAGAATAAAGTATCAAGCCTAACATAATTTGATATTTAGTTATTAGCTTATTAGTATTATAAGTAATATAAGTATAAGTATTATAAGTAATAGATATAGACTTAAATAAGAGCTTTTCAAGTTTAATATTTACTATAATATAGTAATATATCATATTAGAAATTCCGTAGTAATATAATATTAGAGAAAGTATACTATAGACTCTTTCTCTCTAGATCTAAGAGATAGAGCCTATGGCGTACTTTTTTTAAAATTAAGTAATCTTTACAATTATATAATTATCTAATTATATAATAATGCGTTACTATATTAGACTCTAAAAGTAAACTTACAAAATCTCTAATATAAGTCTAGATTTGTAACTTATAATACTTATACTTTTACTACTACTACTACTACTATTACTACTAATATAATAGCTACTACGCACGTAATTATAATACGCTAACTACTTTATATTTATTATATATTACTAATAGCTATCTAGACTATTAACTAGTACTAGTACTAGCTTTATATAATGATGTAATACTAAAAGAAAAATTAGTACGCCTACTACTATTGTAAAGTCTAATCTAACTTAAAATACTTATATAATATTTATATAATACTTATAAAATTACTAGTAATTTATATTTATATATAATCACTTATAAGCCTAGCTTTCTTACTAGCTATATTATGCTATTCTCTAGTATAATAACTATTTAGTTTTTCTTATTATTACACGTTTATTAGTATAGCCTAATACTATACTATATATACACTACCTTTCTTTAGCTAAGAAAAATATTACCTTTAATAAGCTTAATGAAGTTAAGCTTATTTTAGATTACTAGCGTATTCACTTTTTAGCTAGCTTCTTTTTCAATATATAAAGCTAGTTAAACTATTTCTTTATAATTACTAAAATATTAAAAAACAATTTTATTTAGTAAACATAGAATATACTTATAGTATATAAAGCAATAAGGCGTCTCCCATTAGTAGTAACTATTTTTATCTACTTCTTACTATTCTTATTAAAGCTTTTTATAGCATTATTTTTATAGCTATGTTTTATAAGTTTTTTATTAAGAACTTTCTAAAAAGAATCAGAAAGTTAAACACGCTATACCTATAACTAGTAAGAACTACTAAAGTAGTATATTTTATTATACTAAGTAGTATTATAAGAACTAAAGCTTTTATTATAAGTATAAAAAAAAAATTTAGTATAGAAAGTTCTTTGTATTTAGTAGATATATTAGTAGATCTTTTAGACGTATATAGAAGTTAAAAAAGATAAAGAATAAAGAGAAGTATTCTTTATATTTAAAGTTTTATATAATCTTTCTTAAGTTACTATTCTTTATACTATAATTTTACTCTATTACTAACTAAATTTTACTTACCTGATACTATAGTTCAACACTCCTTTTACTATAGTTTTTTATTCACTCTTCTAGCTAATAAAAAGGCTTTTGTTTAATATTATACTATACTCTACTTTCTACTCTTTTTACTAAAACATTTTTATTATTACTATTAGTATCTATATTCTAAAAAGCCTATTTCTATATTAAATTCTAGATTTAAAAATATTGTAATATTTATATAGTCTAATAGCTCTATAGCTTCTCTATTACTATCTCTAAGTCTATCTTTAAGTTTACTAAAAAAGCTCTTATTACTATTACTCTTTATAAGTATATTAATATTATTATTAAAGTACTATATCTAGAGTAAATATTATAGAGAGAGTTCTTTTTAATTTCTATAGTTGTATATAGTAAGTATAAAGTATTTAGAAAATCTTCTTATAATAAGATTACTATATAGAGTAACTAACTATGTTTTATTACTTTACTCTATATTAATACTTTACTATAATACTATAGACTTTTTCTTTTAGATTTTAAGTTATAATATAGAGCTCTAAATCTATAGACTTTAAATAGTATATAACTTATTTCTATATATTAGTTAAGTTTAAAAAATCTTTTTTAGTATCTAGAAAGATATAAATACTTCTATATACTAAAATAGCTACCTAAATAGATTAGTATTTAAGTAATAAAGGTATAAAATAACTAGTATTAGTTTTTCTAAAAGTATAATCTTGTAGTTAAAACTTTATTATATAAAGCTTATAAAGTTATAGATAGTAAAGCTTCTACGATTTAAATCTAGTAAGATACCTTAGTATATAACCTAAAATTTATACTTAGTTTACTAAGCTTTAATAATGTAAAGTAAATAGTGAAGAGTAAAACTTTACTTTAAAAATAATGAAAGATTCTATATAATATAAGGTAACGTTCTATTCTAGGTTATATTCTAAAGCTTTAGTAGTATTAGTTACTTACCAAATGTATAATATTTAGTAAGAGAGCTTTTTCTAGAAACTTTTAGATTATTAGATTTAAGTCATCTATAGTATATAGAATAGTAGCTTAGAGAAAATTATAAAATACTTTAGATTTAAAGCATACTTCTCGTTTTCTTTTCTTTTTTGTATCTATTTCAAATATTATCTTATAACTTAAAGAACTTTTTATAACTAGGTACTACTTTAAGAATATATACTTTTATAATAGATAATATAATTATTCGTACTTTTGCAACTCTTTTAAAGATATTTTATGATTAAGAGATTGATAGCTTTTACTATACCTATTATTAAAGTAAGTATCTAGAAAGTTAGTTTAAGTACTATTTAAGAAGATACTATTTATTTTCTTTAGAATAAAATATTCTTTATAATTAAAAATACATATAGAAATTTAAGTACTAAGTTTAATCTAGAACTAAGAAAGAATACTAAAAATACTTTATTATAGTTTTAGTAGATAAGTTATTCTACCTATATAGTAGATTATTTATAAAATAGAAGCTAAACTTTTTATATACTTAATAAAATTTAATAACATAAAGTATATATATTTTTAGTAGAGAAAAGGTAAGCTTCTTAAAGTATAACTTATAGCTTTAATAGTAGAAAAATATAACTTCACTAAAACTTTAAACATTAGTATATCTAATAAGTAGAAAGTATAAGTTCTTTATTAATTATCCTAAGTATATAATTATTAAGGTAAAGTATAAGTAGTATATCTTAAAAAGACTAGTTTTAATAGATATAGTATACTATTATAGCTAACTTAAATATTATTATAAAGTTTAGACTAAAGTAGTAAGAGCTAGAAACCTATTAGTATAGAAAATAGATAAATTAATAAGTAAGTAATAGTAGATTAAATAGTAAATAGTAGTTATGTTATTTACTTAGAGTTATAAAGCTTATAAGCCGTATAATAGAAAGAATAAGTTCCTACTTATTATATATAGAATGGAATTTACTAGTAATTCTATAAATAAAATAAAAGCGTTATTATAGTAGAATAGTAATATAGAGTATAGTAATAAAACCTAGTCTAGTAACTCTATATAGTAGTCTTAATATAGGTATATTTTCTAAACACTTTTTGATAGCTATAATATAGTAGTAGAATAAAAGTATTATATAAATATCTTAAGCTAATTTAAAGGATCTAAAGTAGTAGTAGACTATATTACCTTTTAGAGCTAGGTAATTATAGAAAACTTATATTAGTACTAGTTAAGAGTCTAGATAAGTATTAGTAATATTAAATAACTATAAAGTAGTTAGCTTATTATAATTATATATATAGTAATTTCTATTAAAGTAGTATAGATATAAGTATAATAAGTTATAAATCTAAGCTTGTAGTCTAAATTCTTAAGTTTACTATTAAGTCTAATATAGTAATATACTGTTATATAATTAAATAATTATATAGTTATATAGTCATATAGTTATCTAATTCTAGAAAAAGAACACTATAGACTTTATCTCTTAAACCTAGAGAAACTACTACTCTATAATAATTCTATATAAGTCTTTTTAGGTATTAAGTAGAAATTTGAACCCTATATAGTAATACTTATAGCTTAAAAAGCTACTAATTCTAAAAGTATAAGAAGTATTACTAGTACTTCAAAGAGTATATAACCAAAGGTTTTATCTACTTTTAAAGATATAGTATTAAGTAAGCTAAGGCTTCAAGCTTTAGTACTTCTAACTTTAAAATAGTTAAAGCTTCTAAATGTTTTAGACTTGCTAAAAAGCTATTATATAAATACTAAATACTCTATACAAGAAGTAGTTTTAGTATTTGTTAAAGTTAAACTTATCTTTTACTAGTTATACTATCTTACTTACTAATACTTAAATAAACTTTTAAATTTATTTATCTATATTACTTATTTTTTTAAAAAGTATATTACTAATATTAACTTACTCTAAGCTATATTTTATTTACTAAAAGAAAATCTATTAAAAAAAGTATCTTTAAAGCTATATTAGTAGCTATAAAATTAGATATTATCTATAAAGTAATACTTAATAGCTTTAGCGCTATAGAAGGTATTCTAAATTATATAAAATGCTACTTTACTAATACTTCTATATTAGACTTTTAAGTGTCTATTACTACTATTATTATATAAGTGTATTTACTTAGAGTAAAGCTATGACTTTTTCTTTCTACAAGTCTTACTATTAATAAACTTACTACTAATATAATATTTATATAATGTTAGAAACCTATATTCTAGATAATTAGGTAACCTTACCTAGCGTAAGTATAAGTAGATCTAGAGAATTATAGCTAAGTAGGTAATAATTCATCTATTTTTACTAGATAATATACTATTACTCTACTATCTCTCATATTCTATATTAATTAGTAGTTACTTATCTAATATTTAAATCGTTTGCCTTATAATACGCTTATATTACATAACATCTACTTATAATACTAATAGTAATAGTTATATACTAATAAATATTGATAATAACGTAGAACTATCTAATATAGTAGTATTAGCTATAGAACTATTAGTACTAACTTCTATTAAGAAAAAAGTGCTTAAGCTAATAATTTTATATATAAGATAGATAACAAAGTAAGTTATAGCCTAATTTTACTATAGTTATTATAGAATTACGTTCTTACTTCTAAAGAGACCTAGGCTAGCCTAGAAGAGACTATTCTAGACTAGAAGCTATAATACTTATATACTTAAAAAATACTTTAGCTAAAATATATTAAGCTAGCTAAGTTATAGAACTTTTACGCTAAAGTTACTATAAGTAACTTAACTACTTTTAAGAAGAATATAAAAGCGCTCTTTATAACTTACTTAGAGAACACTCTTTTAACTAAAGGTCTTCTAAGATCTAAACTTCTATAGTTATTTTTAAAGATTAGCTAAGCGTAATATAACTAATAGAAAAGAGATTATAAGTTATACCTTCTTTATATACTATATAGCTTTATAATAGAGATATAATAAATAGATTTTAGTACTATATATATCTTTAAGCTACTAATAACTTTATAGTATATCTATTAAGTATTAAAAAGGTACTAAAATCTAGCCTAGACTCTAATATAGGCAGATCTTAAGTATATTATATTTAACTTACTTAGTTCTCTTTAAGAGCGTAAATAATACGCTTATAATTAATTTAAGCGCACTATATAGTATAGTAATTAAATCTTTATAGATTTATTAGATTATATAAAGCTTTTATAGAAGAAACTTAAATTAGACTATATATTAGATATATAAGTACTAGGGTATACTATAGCTTTATAAAATAATATTAGAAAAAGCTTACTCTTACTTTTTATAGACTAGTAATTTATACTTTTATAACTAGAAGAATATACTAACTTTATTTTCTAATAGAAGTTTTATATTATAGAAAATAAACTATAGCTCTCTAAAAAGAATAAGCTTTAACTAACTTAGAATTAGTTTAAAATTTAGAGTACTAGTAGACCTCTAAAAAGTGCTAAGCGCGCTAGACTAGCCTAGAATAGATTGAAGAAAGGAAGTTTAGGTAACTATAATATACTTAAAAAGTACATTACTTACTATAAATATAGTAAGATTAGTTATTATAAGAATAAGTACCTAAAAGCTTATAAGTCTATTAACTTAAGTAAGTCTACTAATAAGTCTAATTTAGAAAAAGACTAGAAGTAAAAGAATTAATCTTTTACCTTACTACCTATATCTTTCTTAATAAAGAGAATAAAAATATAAGTCTACTATGTAAGACCTTATAGCCTACTCTATTCTAACTTTTAATAGTCTAGTTTACTCTTAAAATATTTAAGCCTAAAAAGCTAATAATTAATAATAGTTTATAATTAAACTTTAGTTCTACTATATTAGTAAGAAAATAAAGATTAATAGTTAATTTCTTATCTAACCTACTTATAGAAAAGATTAATAGTAGTAAGCTTACTATTTATAAAATAACTAAAGTAGATATTACTATAACTAATTTATAAGGCTGGGCAAAGATATAATATATTCTATTTATAGTATCTAACCTAAATAGGTGTACTATATATATAAAATTATAATAAATTAACTACTATAACTCTAGATTAAACTACGCTTTATAGCGTATACTCTTTAAATATAATAAGGCTAAAGATATTAGCTTTTTTTAGAAGATTATAGTAGAAAACGTCTAATTATTTAAAAAGAATATACGTAATTCTAGTATAAATATATATACGTATCTAGTAGGTAGAGTAGACTATAATAGTCTATTCTTAGCTTAAATAAGTAAGATACCTCTACTATATATAGAATTAATTAATATTTATTTTAAGAAATACTTAGTATTTATTACTAAGTATAGTCTATAAGACTTAGCTCTAAACTTAGAGTCTAGAACTAATTCTCTTTATATACTACTATATAATCTTTTTTATACTAAGTTATAGCTTTTTAAAAAGTATCTAAAAGAGTATATAGTATATAGATAAATAAAATACTTTAAGTTACTAGCTAGCGCACCTATTTTCTTTATTAAGAAAAAGAATAGCTCTATAAAGTTATATGTTGATTATTATAGCTTAAATAAGATTATAATTAAGAATAGATACTTTTTACCTTTAATTATAGATTTCTTAGACTACTTAGTATAAGCTAAGTACTATACTAAGCTAAATATATAAGAAGCTTACTATAGAATTTATATCTATAAAGAAGATAAGTAGAAGACTATTTTCTATACCTAATATAGTTATTTTAAGTATACTATAATACTTTTTAGCTTTATAAATATACTTACGTAGTTTTAAGTATATATTAATCAGACTCTTTTTAGTTAGATTAATATATTTTATATTATATACTTAAATAATATTTTTATTTTCTAGAATACTCTTAAAAAGTAAAAGATATATATTGAGAAAGTTTTATAGAGACTACGTAACGCTAAGCTTTACTTAAAGCTTAGTAAGTATAAATAGTATACTTAATATACTAAGTATCTTAGTTATATTATTATGCTTAATAAAATCAAGATTAACTAGAACTATTTTAAGACTATTTAGAATTAGCCTAAGCTACGCACTATTTATAATATTTAGGTATTTATTAGTTTATAAACTATTATTACTAATTTATTACTAGTTTTTTTAAATTAGTCTTATTTTTAACTATTTTAATCTAGAAACGTTTAGGCGTAGCTAGAGGTATCTACGCTATATAAAAAGAGAAGAGCTAGTTTCTAGATATTAGTATAGCTACTAGAAAAGCTTTCTATAAGCTTAAGAACTTTTTCTTAAAAAAACTAATTTTAGCTTACTTTAAAAAAGATTATAAGATAAAGATTAAGGTTTATACGTCTAGAGATGTAATATTAGATATTCTAAGCTAATATCTTATAGAATTACCTAAGCTAAATAATTAGTATTCAGTTAATTTTTATTTACGTAAGCTTATTATAGTAGAGTATAACTATAATATATATAACTAGAAGTTATTATCTATTATTAAAAGCTTAGAATCTTAGTAAAAATACTTTGAAAGTATCTATTTTAAGATCTTTACTAATTATATAAACTTTAAGTAGTTTATAAAAACTAAAGCTCTTAACTATTATTAAGTCTAGTCTTATCTAGTACTTACGTAATATAATTTTAATTTAATATATTATTCTAGAAGTACTAATCTAGTAGATAGTCTATTATACTACTTTAACTATATAGCTAAATTATAAAAGCTAGTCTAAAAGTATAATAGAGTCTTTATATAGTCTATAAAAGATATTATCTCTAATAAAAGTATAAAGATTTTCTTAGCTATAGCTACACTAATAAAATCTAGTTCTAGATTAGAACTACGAAATAAATTAAGTAAAGTACTCAATAAGTTTAAATAAGCTAATTAGACTAAAAGAAAGAAATAAGAGTCTACTAAAGATTAGAATACCTCTAATAAGGCTAGTAACTCTTTATTAGATGAATTAGACTTAGATATAAGCTAGATTAACTTATTAGAATCTATTATAGATTAAAGCTACTACTAAAAGCTTACTAATATAGAAAGTAAATTAAAAGTACTTATAGAGTATTATAAGAACCTACTAGTAGAATATTTTATAGTAAAACGTATATTAGAAAAGATTTAATATTAATATATCTAGAAAAGTGTAAGAAAGAATATTACTAAGTATTACTATAATTACTTAGCCTACTATAAAGTAATACTAGCTTACTATAAACTATATAGTCTTCTAGAATCTCTATCTTCTCTAGATTAGCTTTAGAAGAAAGCTACTATAAATTTTATTATAGAGCTTCTCTCTAGTACTATATAAAGCTAAGTTTATAATATAATACTAGTTATTATATTCTAGTAAGAAGTAATTAAAATAGCTTAGACTTTACCTAGACTTAGAAAAATAAGATTATCTATCTATATAGTATTCTAAAGTAAATTATCTTAGATAGAGGCTTAGTAATAAATATAAAGTATTAGAATACTTTTTAATACTACTTGAACTTAAGAAACGTTCTAACGTTTATATTCTATCTCTAGACTAATAGTTAGACTAAGTAGTAGAACTAAATACTAGAATAGTACCTCTAGTATTACTATACGCTAGAATAGAATAACTAAACTTTATAAGTATTAATTAATAAGTTTACGTATAATAATAGTATTTGTATAACTACTAGTATAACTTCTTTTTAAGTCTATTATAGTACTAATTTAAAAGAAGTAGACTCGTTTAGTATAGTCTAAAGTAAGAGAGAAAGCTTTATAAAGCTCTCTACTACTATAAAAATACTTAGCTTATAAGCTAAGTATAGGTAAAACTTATTATAGCTAATATATACTAGAAAGTATATACTAATAAGAAGAGAATACCTTTTCTATTTAAGATTAAAGATGAAGTTTTAATCTTTAATTAGTATATACGTTCTACTAGGCTAAAGAAAAAGCTAGATAAGAAGTATATAAGCCTAGAGCGTATAATAGCCTAGATTAGCCTATCTATATTTAAAATTAATATACCTAAACTAAAAGTAGTCTATTTAGTATTTTATACTTTATTTCTAGAACTATATAAGCTAGGTAGATAGTTATTATACCTACTAATACAGAGTATTAATACTATATATAGATATAGTAATAATATATATAATATTAACTAAATTCTAGATTAAAGGCGTAATAAGAATAATTAGTAGAAGTATCTTATTAAATAGTAAAGCTACTCTAATAAAAAAAACTCTTAGAAGCTAGAACTAGAAATTAGTGTAAAGGCGTTAAGAAAGTTTTAAAATAATAAAAGTATATAACTTTATTATTATCTAAGAAAAAAAAGTCTAAGTAAAGCTAAAAATAGCCTTTAAAAAAGAAAAGAGATAAGTTAAGATAATACTTAAAGAATAAAACCTAGTATACCTTTACTAGTTTTTTTCTAATTTAGGTTTTTTAATATAGTATTTAATAGTACTATAGCCTAATAGCTTACTTTACCTATTCTTCTAATAATTATCTAATATCTATTATAGATTATTATAACCTACTCTATATTTTAAGGCTTTCTTTCTATTAGTTTTTCTATAAATTCTAGACTCTAAGAAAATATATTATATTTTCTAAAGTTACTTAGAAGGTAGAAATTATTAAAACTTTAGTACTTCTTACTTAAGCTAGATATACGCTAGAGAACTAACTATTATAGTCTATTATAAGTTAGAATAGCCTAAGATAGGCTAAAGACTATACTTTTCTACTAAAATTATACTTGAATACTACTTTTTTACTAAAAGCACTAAGAAACTCTTAAATAAGGCTAGTATAGACTATTATAGCCTATTACTATCTATTCTATTAGATATAACTTTTTTTTTATATTTTTATACTACTTATTAGCCTAATTAATGTTTTTAGTAATAGAGGCTTTCTTATTACTTAGAGCTTTACTATATTTAATTTTAAGCGCGTAGATCTTAGTAGCTTTATTCTATATGTTAGCTTTAAGCTAGGTCTTTACTATATTAATAACTTTACGCTATTAACAGTTAGAATAGCTTATAATAGTCTAAGATAAAGAAAACTAATCTTATTAGAGCTTTCTACTATGATATTATTTATAATATACTTTTACTTAGCAACGTAGACTTTATTAGAAGTAAAAATAGTACTATTAAAGTAGCTAGTAGTAGTAAAATAAATAGATAATATAGTAGACTAATAGTAGTTAACTTTACTATTATAAAAGAATAGTTTTTCTATATAAGAATAGTACTTTCTATTATAGATTAGAATAATCTATAATAGCCTAAAATAATACTTACTACTTAATAATTATCTAGAAGCTAATAGAAGTAGTAATAAAGTAGTTCTTAAAGCTAGAAATTATCTCTATAGTATAGTTATAAGTAATCTTAATCTTCTTAGTTAGTATAAGCGTAGTATTACTATTAGTATTAGTAGAAAATAGAATCTACTTAATTTTATTATTAACTTTATAAGTAAAGTTATTAATAAAGATAGTAGTTATACTCTAACTAATTTTATAGAGAAGATTACTAATAGTAATCTTAAAGTAGATCTTATCTAAGATAACTTAAGAAGTGTATACTATAAGTTAGTATAAATTATAATAGCTTATAATAGAGTATTATAACTTATAGTATAATAATCTTAGTTTAGATACTAGTACCTAAAGTACTTTAACTAGAAATAAGTTATACTCTTCTCTTACTAGAACTAACCACTTAGAAGGTTTAATAGAATAGTATACTAAATAGTATCTTTTTTATTATCTAGAATAAGAATAAAGATATAGCCTACTTTACTTAAAAAGTAAGTACGTCTCTTTATAAAAGAACTAATATATTAATAGTAGAAGTTACTAGCTTTATAACTATAATCTATAAAAGTATTTAAAAGGCTAGCTATATTTTTAATAATCTAGAATAGCCTAGAATAGTTTAGAGTAAGTTAATAAAAAGTTAAAAGAAGTAAAGTTATTAAAAAGAACGCAAATATAAACAAGATAGTTAATATAGTACTAGTAATTATTAATAAGTATTATATTAGCTTAGTATATACTTTAATAATCTATAATACTTTATAATAGTCTAAAATATACTATAATAGGCTATTAGAGACTTTACTAGAAAATAGCAAAATTAAAAGTACTTACTTGATTATTATAGGTAATTATAAAAATAATAGTTAAGAAATTTAAAAAATTTTAATATAATACTACTATAACGCTAGCTACTAGTATAAGTAGTAGTATTTACTATAATACTCTATTATTATCTATTTTAGTAGTAATTTAGAAAATTATAAAGTAAAAATAAAGGTAAGTTTAAAAAATAACTTTTTTGTAATATTACGTAATCTAAGTCTAACTATACACTAACTAATTATTTTCTAATAATAAACTATACTATAGCCTACTATAGTCTAGAGTTATCTATTTTAGCTAATTTTAAAGAATTAGAGCTAAAAAAGAGAATGTTATTAGAAATCTATATTTTAGATAATTAGGTAACTTTACTTAGCGTAAGTATAAGTAGATTTAGAGAATTATAGCTAAGTAAGTAATAATTTATCTACTTTTACTAGATAATATACTATTACTCTACTATCTCTTATATTCTATATTAATTAGTAGTTACTTATCTAATATATAATTTATAAATTATTATATATTAATATTATAGATTAAAGTAAATAACTATAGAAAAGAGTAGTAAACTTAGATATATAGTTCTAAAATATAGTCTATATAAGCTATAAAGCTTATATAAGTTTTAGACTTTAAATATTAAGTATAATACTTTAAACTAAAGTTTAGTAAGTAAAGTACCTAAAATTTAGTTAGATTTACTCTAGAGTTAATACTTTCTTTAATATACTCTACTAATAAACAATTATCTCTAGATCTTTCTAACTTTCTATTAGATTTCTAGCGTTTATCTTTATAGTTTAGCTTTTATAAGTTTTTAATATTCTTTAAGATAGCTAAAACTAAGTTATTTTATAGCTATATTACGTAGCTACTCTCTCTATTTGTTGTTGTAGCTAATAGGCCTTACCTAAATTGCTGTGTAGCAAGTAGAGACACAGACGTTCTCTTTGGGTAGGCTCTGTCTAAGACTTCCCGTCGCTACCAATCGCGTGCAGACCAGACTAGACCAAGGCCCACAATTGCTTGCAAACACCTTCGTAGCCATCTGCAACAAGAACCGATAGAACGACTACGGGCATACATATCTATGTGCTTCATCCCTATTCGGTCATGCCCAATTCCCAGAGTCCGCTCGGCCAAGCTGCTAGTATCAGTCGAATGTGGCGGGCTCGGCAGTGCTCTTTATTGCGCCGCCTATCGAGGCCATGTGAAAGCCCTTGAAATGCCTCTAGATCATGGTGTTGATCATAGGACCTGCAGTAGATTCAAGAGTGCTGTTTATGCTGCGTGTCAAGGGAACCGCGAAGACGTAGTCCTTGCCATCCTGAAGAACAGTACAACCACCACGAGTAGTAGGGATTTCGACCAATTCTCGAAACAGTCTGTGGAACCAGCTTCTCAAAAGCCAACGACGCGCTTAAGGCGCATACACTTGAACAACATGCGACACCCACGAAGTCGATACTAACAACTCATAGCGTTGTCGATAGTGGCAAAGGTGCAAGTCTCAGGTGCATGTCTCGAAAGTTCATCATCAGGCTTGATTAACCTCCGGGCAGTATTGCTCTCAGCTCGTTACATGGGCAGAAAACATTGAAGGAATACCTTGTCAACCCAAAATGTGACGTGGAGGGGCCCAAAAGCTTTGGTAGGGTAGTCTTCTACGATGTGCATCTCTCAAGGCCATAGCTGCTTGTAATATCTGCTGCCCAGGTGGTCAATCGAGAAGCAATTCTCAACGGAAATTGGCGCTTTGCTAATGCCGTGCATGCGGCAGCAATGGCAAGCCATGTTCATATTGCGGAAGTTCTCCTGGACGCCGGGGCTAAAGTCAACATCAAGGTAGTCACTTCACCTAACACAGCTCTTGAAGCCGCTGCCTACTAGGGCCAAAAACAAGTCATTCGCCTTCTCTTACAGAGCGGCGCAGATGCGTGTCGTAGCGAACTTTCTAACGAGGCTTTTCATGCAGCAGCTGAAGATATCGCGCAAGCGCTTACCTAGGTATTGTGGCTGGCAGTACTATCGATGTCAGGCGAGACGACCAGTCACTTCTGCTAATCCAGGGGACATTCCGCTTGTGGATGCGCTGTCAGAACGAACCGAGAACTGGACATTGGATGGAAGCCGGAACGGACACGCACGTTCAAAGTCGTTGGAATAAGCTATGCTAGCGTTTTCTTGAAAGGGAAGGCAGCACACTCCATGCAGCTGGGTTGGTTGAGCGAGCTATTAAATCCTCACTCTGACAACGCCACCACCCGTCTAGAAATGTGACGACTTCATCTAGCAGGCATAAACAGCATCTGCACGTGCTGTCACCTTCCGTACTCAGCTTAGCGCTATGCCTCCGCTGCAAAACAGGCCCCGGGGCCGTGTGATTGGTCAATCTTCGTACTGATGATGACTGATGCTGTCTGCATTGCTAACTACTGTTGTTGTGTCGTGTTGTTCGTGTACAGGAGCTCCCAGCTTAGAAGTAAGTGCACTTGCACAGTAAAATATCATGTGATCTAGCCAGCGTGGAACGAATGTGTATAAGTACGACGTGTTCCTGGTGATGTGAGAACACCACTCTCTCCATCGACATCGAGTCATCACAGGTCGACCTGGTCTTTCAGTCTAGCACACTTTTCTCCGTATCGAAGTTCGTACTGTACAGCAATAACCTACTCATCATGCGCTTCTTCGCCATTACCACCGCCGGAACGCTCCTGTTCCAAAGCAGCACCATCATGGCCGCCACGGTCGACCTTCAGGTAAGGCTTACTTGAGCAATCACGACCCTGGCCACAAAAGCGACCAGCTGACATGTTTCTGTTTTCCTCAAGGCACGAGGCTGCTCCCGCTCTAACAGCGGTAAACACTGCGCCTCCTCCTCCGACCAGTCTAGCCAAGGAAACGCTCGCGCCGCATTGAAAGACCTCATGAGTCAATGCCAGAACGGTAACCTAGCAGGGAACGCCAAACGCGTCTCCAGCAACTCGTACAACGGTATTGTCGCCTACGCCTGCAATAGCTTCTGCCGCACTGGCTACATGCCCTGCCAGGACGCTGATTGGAGCATTAACCGCGTCATCAACGACTGCAACGATGGCAAGGGTATGGGATGGGACAGCCAGGAGACAAGGGGCACGTGGTATGGCATTGCGCATGATTCGGACAACCCGTGCGGCTATGGCTACACGGGTCGTGGTGCGACATACTAGTA
>Ga0265797_10004605_pt1 | contig 20924 bp, 16 predicted proteins | sample P2T30metagenome_FD_192433 | JGI IMG/M metagenome (GOLD analysis project Ga0265797, IMG submission 192433) | Plant litter microbial communities from East Loma Ridge, Irvine, California - P2 T30 | ecosystem: Environmental > Terrestrial > Plant litter > Unclassified | place: USA: California...
GTCTTCGCGCAGCAGCTCTTGAACGGCTTGTGTTTGCTGAACAAGGCGAAGTTGATTCATTGCGATTTGAAACCGGAGAACATCCTTCTTAAGAAGTGAGTATCATGGTCAAGTTGGGGAATGAGTACGAAACTAACAACATCACAGCCTCGAAAGCCCGATCATCAAGATTATCGACTTTGGTTCTGCCTGCGACGAGCGTCAAACAGTATACACCTACATCCAGTCCCGATTCTACCGATCACCAGAAGTCCTCCTTGGTCTGCCATACTCGGCAGCCATTGACATGTGGTCGCTCGGCTGCATCGTGGTTGAGCTGTTCCTTGGTTTGCCTCTGTTCCCTGGAAGCTCGGAGTACAACCAGGTCTCGCGTATCACCGAGATGCTGGGTCTGCCACCAAACTGGATGTTGGAAGTCGGCAAGCAGTCGGGCGAGTTCTACGAGAAAGTGCACGATGAGTTTGGGCGCAGAACCTACAGACTGAAGTCCATGGAGCAATATTCCAGGGAACACGGTACGAAGGAACAGCCCAGCAAGAAGTACTTCAGCGCGACAAGACTACCGGACATCATCCGAAACTACCCGATGCCTAGGAAGGGAATGAAGCAGAACGAAGTGGAGAGAGGTAAGTGCAGTGTAAATTGAATTCTCATGACACTGGCTAACACGATACAGAAATGGCCAACAGGGAAGCCTTCATTGACTTCGTTCATGGTCTACTCAACATCAACCCTCTCGAGCGTTGGTCGCCACAACAAGCTCGCACGCACCCCTTCATTACGCAGCAAAAGTACACGGGGCCCTTCCAACCGCAGATGAACCTGAAGACCTCGTCGCGTTCACCTGCACCTGGTGTGCAACAACAGCAACAAGCTGAGGCTTTGTCAAAGCAGAGAGCTCAGGCGCAGCAACAGCAGCAGGCTCAGCAAGCAGCCAGTGCTGCATACGCTGCAGGCATGCACAACATGAGCCCAGGATACCCTTCTTCGCCTCATGCGACACAACAACCTCAAGCACCGCCGATGTATGGAAACGTGTACACACCTACACACCAGGGCGCGCCACCTCCATATCCCTCGAACCCTCCCTCGGCATACGGACAACAGGCTCCCATGATCCAGCAACCACCACCAGCTGCTGCATCGATGCAACCATATCCCCAACAGCCAGCCCACTCGCAGTCGCAAAACCTTTACGCTCAAGCAACCACCCGTGCAGGCCGTCAACGTGCCAGCACAATGGACGGCAATGGCGCTGGTATCCCGCCTGCATTGCAACGCGTTGTTTCACACCTGGACCCGAACGCGCCAATTCGCTTGCAACCCAGCCCCGCTTACTACCCGCCACCACAGGAGGGCCAGGAGGCAATTGGAAACGTTGGAGGGCGACGAAGGCAAAGCCGAGCTGTGCGTACGGATCAGAACAGGAACTTCATTCGCGCGCTGGAAGACAGGACGTTGGAGGAAGGCTGGACTGGCGGCAACCAAGGTGGCGGTCAGGGCGGTTGGCCAGGAAGCAACAACGTTTGATGACCGGCTGGGCTGAGTAAAATCTCATTCTTACCATGACTATCGACGAATCATACTGGAAACGGACATTATAGGCTGGACTCGCAACATCGCTGGATGCGATATTTCGCACAGATACATGGTGCGGTGTCCTAAACCGAGAGCTGCACATGCTCAGATCACACCAGGTCAGCCGCGATCACCGAGCGCTATCCCACAGCGCATGTTCACCCGGGTCAGCTCTGGGTCGGAAACAGATCTTGGGCCTTTCCATGGTTCCAAGGCAAGCATGACCTACCCGCGAGCCCGTCACGTGAACGAAACCTCCCAGCTCGCCGGACATTCGTTCCACGCGAGTTTGGCAAAACGTCTTCCTATTCATTACGCACCACATTGCGTACCCCCTCCCTGACACGAAAAAAGGCAAAAAGGCGGCCGGACTGATTTTGCGAGATTGGCGAACGACCAGGGGACAACATCCATAGCCGGAAAATGGCATGAAAGGCAAGAGAAATCATAGCGGGTTCCCAAATTTTATTCTTAAGCTAGCGAAAGTCCTTTTTTTTTTTTTTCGTGATCATAGGTTGTTGTTGTTTTCCTGTCTTTTGAGAGCGAAAGCCCAGGGATCATGTCGGGTCTTATGTCTTGTACAACTACTTATCTATTGTTATCGGCATAGGCGGGGAGAGAATGAGCGGGATCTGTGTTGTTCTATACATGTAGGCTCTGTCGCATTTTATTGCATCATACCAACTGGTCATCGTCTGCTTTGCTCACTCACGTTCTATTGTGAAATGTGGGATCGCGAATGGCTGCTTCGAGCTTGTTCAATTCGAAAGTCTGTACTGTGGTCTCTGCCGTCATTTCTATCTTTATCATTTTTATGGTTTGTTGATGTTCTCCACGGCTTCCAAAGCAAAACACCACGCTTGGTCGGTCACTCCTCTCTCAATCACTCAATCAAACAGAATACACTCTCTCCCCACGGAACCACGTCTCGACCACGCTCGCGCGCAAAAGACTCTCCGGCGTCCACTCCATCTTCGCCACCACGAAATTCGCCTGCTTCGCCGCCGCAAGACTGCCCGTCCGGCCCTCCGCGAAACACGAGTACGCGCTACCGTACGACGCACTGCTCACGGCCTCGCTGAGCGACAGCGCGAAATGCGCGTTCGCCGTCGCCGTGCTTTCCACCTCGCGCAGCGACCGCCGCGTCGTCGCGATGTACATGTTCTGCAGCGTCTTGTACGGCGCGGTGGGCGCGTCGGAGCCGATGGCGAGGTTCGCGCCGGCGTCGACGAATTCGCGGTACGCGAACGCGCGCTTGTAGCGCTCTTCGCCGAGCAGTTCGGGCCAGGCTTTGAGCAGGACGGGGTCTGCGTGCGCGGGTTGGACTGAAGCTGTGATTCCTGCGGCGGCGAGGCGCGCGCCGTCGCCGGGGCTGGTGAGCTCGAGGTGCTCGATGCGGTGGCGGTGGCCGGGGGTGCCGAAGTGGGAGAGGGTGTCGATGGCGAGTTTGACGGCGCCGTCGCCGATGGCGTGCAGGGCGCATTGGAGGCCGGCGCGGTCGGCTTTTTGGACGACGGCGCCGAGGGCGTCGTGGGACCAGGCTACGGGCGCGGAGGCCTGGCCGGTGGTGTAGGGCTCGAGCAGGGCGGCGGTGCAGGAGTCGACGACGCCGTCGCACATGAGCTTGATGCCGGTGATCCAGAGGTCGGGGGAGTTGGAAGCGTTGAACTGCTTGCTGAGCTCGATGGCTTTGTCGACTTGGGCGAGGTCTTCGGCGGTGGAATGCGTGGGCTTGATGAACCAGTGCGCGGCGATGTGGACTGACAGCTGTCCGCCTTCTTCTTTGCGCAGCTCCTGCAGGGCGTTCCACGAGATGTCGTCCATGGCCATGTCGATGAAGCCGGTGCAGCCGGCGGCGTTCATGGCCTCGATCGCGCCGCGGATGGCTTCGATGCGGTCTCGCGGCGACGCGACTTTGGCGAGGTGAGGCCAGACGAGGAAGACACAGGCCGCTTCGCTGAACAGGCCTGTCGGGTTGCCTTTTGCGTCGCGGTAGATTTTGCCGCCGACGGGGTCGGGCATCGTCTGGACTTCCATCTCGGCCATGGCGGGCGTGTTACACCAGCTCGAATGGAGGTCTCGCGAATCGATGAAGATGGGTCTTGGGTCGAGGTCGTCGAGCATGTCGGCTGTTGCTTTGCCGTCGGTCATGTACTCCATCCAGCCGCTGCAGATGATGCGCGGTAGGTCAGGATGTGTGCGAGCGTAGTCGCGGATCGCAGTTCGCACGTCTGTTAGGTTCTTGCATTGCTCGAGGTCGAGTTTCTTGAGAGTCTGGCCGAGGAGGAGGATGTGAGTGTGGCCGTCGACGAATCCGGGCAGGACGTGGTTGCCTCCAATGTCTTTGACTGTCGCATTTTTTGTCGAAGCCAGTTGGTGTGCGTATTGTGTGTCGTCTCCGATGTATGTGATGGTGCCGTCTTCGACCAACATGCATTGGGCGAACTTGGCCGTCTTGCATGGGGTGTGTTCCGTTGTGAAGAACTTGCCATTGACGAACAGCGTTGTAGTTGGCGACATGATAGCGAGTGGCGAAACAACAATGAAAAAGAAAAGGAAAGACGGTAAGCGATGCACAGGGCCGACGCAGCGAAGAAGTCAATATATGCCCGCAGCGAGAGAAAGGCAAACAGCAATATACAAACTACCTTCGTAGGGCTGCGACGACGGGTGGAGGAGGGGGAACAACGAGTTGGAGAGCGAGAGAGAGTTCGAGTCCGAAACGACAGGCGGCTGAAACCAGGGCCTTCAAATGCAAAGAGTAATGAACAAGGTAGAGGTAGGTAAGGAAAATCCTCGAGGATCCGGCGCGAACAAAGAAGAGTCAAGTCGGTTGGGTATACATTTATTGTATTACGATGAGCGCATACCGCCCTGCACTCTTTTTTTCCCTGGGCGGCGGCGGCAATGGCCGAGGCGGATGTATACGGTACCACACCTGCCGCCCAGGATTTTTCTGGGAAGCAAAATGATGATGGGCGGTGTAGGATAAGGGGAGATGGCACCAGAGGGAGGGAGAGCGAGGGCTGGCAGGGCTGGCTACTATCAAACTAAGTGAATTAGATTTCCTGTGCCATTGGGAATTTGAGAAATTCTGGGAGGGAAGCTCGTGCCGGAACACCGTCGCCGGTTGTTCCGAAGAACATTAAGGTCCGTCCGGTTCGTTGCTGCTGCCCAAAAACGCGCGCGTTAGTTGATTATTTATGATTTTGATCTTGATTCCTTGGTTTCTTGGTTTTGTTTTGCCTCGGCTGACTGACCGACCGTCTTTCGAAACAGGGCACATGGGGGATTGACTTTCGGTGCAACGGTTTTGTGGAAGGGGGCATGGGGCGGCGGAGTGCCGGTGAGCCTCCAGATCTTCACGAAACCAGCATGGTTGGTGGTGACGTATGACTTGGCCGCCGTTGATAGGACGGAATCGATTGGAAATCAAGGGTCACTATAATTCGCGCCCACGTGGCGATAACTGCTGCCTATATTTCTCGATCACGAATGTTGTTCACCGACTCGAAAAAAAGCTGCGTGCTGGCAATGCTGCTGTGCGAGGTTTCCCGCCTGATAAGCTCCGGCCGGTGATAACGACGCCTCCCCCCTGCAATCTATGCGAGGCTGAAGGATCGCCCTGCCTTTCAATCAAAGGCTGTTGGCACGTTGCACCGCGTGGGAGATTGTGGTTGTTTCAAGTTTCATGATGATGCCCTCCCTGGGCTGGCTTTAGGCACTGACCTCCCTCTGCCATCAAATACCAAGGAGACACAACCTCCTGCCGGGCAGCCCCGGAGTCGTATTCGCTTTCTAGAAAGTGTTCGGGTGTTCTACCGCGGTTTCAGTCTGATACGGGACATGACACTCATGCAGGGACGCAAGGGTTTTGTATCCGACACACATGGCTGGTATCGTGGAGGTGAGACAATTGACATTAATCGCTGGGCTGAGTGCCTCAGCTTCTCGAGGCTGGAAAATCCTCGAGAGTCTATTTTGTATGAACATAGGTAACCCTCCTGCTGCTTGTCCCACTAGACGTACTGACTGGTAGCACACGCGAACGGCGTACCGACAGTCCCTGCGCTGTAACTATTGATGATATCCACAATACTCGCGTAGGTTCCGCCGACCAAGAATACCAGTCCAATCAGGATGACGACTGTGTTCAAGACGGAGTAGCCGATGTTTTTCCAGCTGGATCGCCAGCTTCCTTCCTTGAGCAGGGAGAACCAGAAGATTGCTGGGAAGTAGATGGTGAAACCGCTGACGAAGAGCGAGGCAATCACACCAAGCAAGGCATTAAAGAAAGGAATCGCTTCGCCGACCACCCATGCCACAATCGTGATGGCAGCGATAATGGCAATCCAGACTGACCAGCCGCGAGCGTCATTGATGAAGCGAATGTTGGATTTGGGGAATGCGCGGCCGATGACATATCTCGCCAGCACAGTACTGTTGATCGCTCCAGAGATGAAAATAACCGGCAGGGCGATACCGAAAGTAATACGCGAGATCAACGGGCTTGTCGAGAGCAGCGCAGGACTCCTAACATCGTCGCCGACAAACGCGTAGATCAACGCTCCGGTCAGAGTGTAGATGAAAATCTCAATCGTGCCGATCGCGCAAGTCGACTTGATGTAATCCGTAGGCGTGTGCATCTCATCCATGAAGCTGAACTGGACCAATCCGTAAGAGTACGCAAACAGGATGTTCGTCACTGACAGGAAAGCAGATGCAAAGGTCAAGTCCTCCTTTGGCCAAAGTCGCCACTCCACAGCGCCGATGCCTCCAGGCGCGTTTGAGGCGTTGACGCCGGTGGCGATGATGGTGATGCCGATAGCAAGGAGAATCGAGGCAAAGTCGATGTAGCCCAGAATCGCGAATTCCGTAAAGGTAGGCGGGAGCGCAAGGAAGAACAGCAGAATGGCCGAGATGACGCCCCAGATCAAAGCACACATGCCCGGCTCATCAACAATCCGGATGAAGGCAATCGTGCCTGTCAAAACATGAGATCCGACCAGCAGGATCAAAAGGCCAAAGAACATGACTCCAGCAAGCTGATAGCCAAAGTTGCCCCAAATCAGGCCCAATGCTTCAGCGTAGTCCTTGACACCAGGGTACTTGAGCTTGACCATTCCAATCAGGTAGCTGGTGTACATCGCCAGCAGTCCGATGAAGACGTTGATCAGAATTCCGGGCACCATTCCGAGGGCGGAAAAGACGGATGGCAAGCTGAGGGATCCCAGAGCAATGGCCTCCACGATGAGGCAGATCGTGAGACGCTTCCATCCCAGCTTGTGGAACTTCTGCTCTCCTTCCTCCATGCTAGGCGCCTGAGCCAGGCTGTTGTCTTTCATGTCGACTTTCTCCGGGTCGTTCATAGCGAAAGGAGAGGGCAAAAAAAAGTTTTCGACCCGATCCAGGGTCCGAAGAAATGTCGAGTCGAGTCGAGTGATGAAGTTGCTGCAGACCGGCGGGAGACGAACGTTAGAGAGGAGGGGAACGGCCGCGGTATATGACGATGTAGGGGAAAGTCACGACTGAGACATAACCGTTAAGAAATGGTCAGCAACAAGGTTTTTGTGACAAGAGAAAAGAGGCCCTGGGGCGCAATGACTGTGCATCTTTGCCTGAAGCGTAAAACGGCGAACCAAGGGGGCCCGTATGACGGTCTCGACGTGGTAAGCCCAGGCGGTATCGGAGGGCGCCAACTCGAGATCGGCCTTTCCACTTTGTGCAAAAAAGCGTTGTAACGCGGAGGCACAGAGGGTTTGTGGCAAGCTTGGTCCGCTCTTTGCTCTTGCCTTTGCAGTGATCCTCACGGCAGCACGCGGTAGAGTCGTAAGTCTTATGTAAAAAAGTCTTGAGTGGCTCCACTCGAAGCTTCGCGCGAAGCTTTAGGGCCGAATTGTTGTGGAGAATTTTTTGGCATGACCTTCGGAGGACCACACGGCCCATGGGGTAATGCACGAGATCGATGCGACTGAGGTAGTATTGACTGCGGAGTGCGCTCGCTTCTTCGTGGAGAATGGTGGAGGATGCGATTGCCCGGTTGAGCCCTAGTCGATAGTGTGATTTACGCTTCTTCCTGGGATGATCTAGGTGTTGATACGAGCGTTTAACGTAAGGGAAAGTGGGCATTTGGACTATTCAGATATACTCGGTGTACAAGCGATTATGACTGTGTCTCCGAGGTATGTAATCCCAGTGAAAGTTTGATGACACATCAGAGCCATTGAGAGGGGTGTTACTGTCGATGAAGAGCAGTATCATAACACGTCCGCATCACAGACATGGCGACTCTACTGAATTCTTTCACAAAAGGCTCTAGCCAGAAGACAAATTATGGCTTGCAGACTAGGCAATGTATCCTATTTTGGTCAAATCAACAATACATAGTTGCTGTTATACGCCATGGCGGTACGCCAATCCACCTGTGTTTCCCAACAATGTTTGATAATCTCCATGACCGGGCCACAGTTTCCGAACGATGTATTGGCTTGCCTGGCCGTACGATCCATGGCTTCCTGGACTAAGTGTTGTTGTTCTTTGCTTGCTAATGATCCAGCGATGCAGATTGGCCAGACCAGTCCGCGCAAGGGTATAGATTCTGGTGCCCGACTCAGTGTCTCGACTGCTTGCGCCACAGCCGCTTCGCAGCCATCACTGAGATTGTCAGGAGAAGATGCAAGAAAGTGAGACCAGACGAGTGCTGACTCTGCGAAAGCGAGAGACACGTAGTCTGATGTTGAGCGATCCGTTTGCCCATTAGTCCTGATGCTCGGGTCGGCGGACGTGTCACGCGTTTGTTGTCTTTTCATGGCATCAATCCCGTCGAGGAGACAACGTTCAGCAGACCTTCTGCTCTCCTCGAATACATCTAGCTCAAGATATGTTCTTTGAGCATCAAGTGTCGCCAGATCGCCAATGACTTCCATGATCCAGTTCTCGCAGCCCATGACATCGGTCATATCAACACAGCCTGAGTTCAACCAAGTCCTATAAGGCATGCGAGGTCGCAGTCCAGTCGAAGCAGATGCAAGAAGCTCAAACCACAGCACTTGTGCCATGAGAAATGACAGTGCTCGTCGACGTCCTTGACGAAGATTAGTCGCACCATTGCTCCTCCCAGTGACCGTGGCGTTACTCAAAGTAGCTGAGGCAAAAGTATACGGTGTGATCCTGCAAGCAACGGAAACCAATGCCGCGAGGTGTCCCTGCCACTCATTTGACTCCCCATGGCAGACCTGGGCGGACAATTAGCAAAATGTTGATGACATACGAGATACTCAGGCCTTACCTCAAAACTGATAAGAGAGCATCCACACGCCAGCAACTTGATAAACTCATCAGGATCATCTGTCAGATATCTCTCTCCCGTGATGCAAAGCGCTTGCCGCAAACCACTCAGAGCGCTCGTATGGTACAGCAGCAATTCTGTCTCATCGTCGCGGTCTTCAGGTCGAGAGCTGGCTCTCTGATGCAGAGCAGCTACAGAAAGTGCAGCTTTCCTCAATGGCGGGTTATGCGACAGTAGCCAAAAGAGCCAGCCTCGTCCTCCATTGAGAGGATCGCATTTGTAATATGGGTACAAGAATGGGAAGAGGTAGTCCAGGTAATAGGCGGCAAGCTCCGATTCGCGATATGACGCTTCCTGTGAGACCAGCGAGTCGGATGTCGTGAACGTTATAGAACTTGTCGTATCGACTGCAATAACATCCTGCGAAGATTCTCGCGTACTCGGTTCCTCGTCCGCAATCCTCTTAGCATGGAGCCGCTTGACCCGACGGAAATTGTCTTTCACGGCCTTCTTGATTTTCGCAAGTTCTTTCTGCAGCTGCGCATCGTCGTGCATCCATCCAGGCTTGCCGCCGTAGCCATGGCACGTGATGCCTCTCGTGTCACACTCCCGACAGACGGGACGAGTTTCATCACACTTCCGATGCCGGATGCGGCAAGTCCAGCATCCACCAGACGTGGCGCCCATGAGTCGGCCTAGTTTAGGCTCAGCCAGAAATTGCGCGGAACATGATTGCAGGGGGAAGGATGTCGAGGCGAGAGGGAGGCACAAACATGTACATTCTGAAGATAGGATGAGTATTGGGTCTTTCAAAAAATCATGTCTCCGTGAAGAAAGTGGTCATTGAGAACAGGAAAACTAATGGATCCGTTGCGAAGGGAAGGTCGTGCCGAGACAGAGCGTGGCAAGCTTAACCCTAACAGCCCTGGTAAACATTGCTCGCAATCACTTGTAAAATTAAACGAAAGATGTAATGACTGGAGACTTCGATAATGACAACATGAAGGGAGATAGACACAGGCAGCTTTTCCGTCGGCAACCCTCTTCATCGCCCCCTTTGGGATATTCCTGGCCCCAAAAACAATAGCACGGAGTATCACGACGCGGCTGCTCACAGGACACAATCTGGATGCTAAATTTCACATCCCAGAAAGACCGTTGTGGTAGAATCATTAATATACTCCAACGCCAGGCACGATTGGCCAGGACACCAATCTTGGACCATGATGAGCAAGCAGAAGTCTCTCGTTGCCCAGTGACGTTATCGAAGTTGAGAGGTAGCACTGCCCTCGGTTGTTGTCCTTAGGGATCCGGATACGGGCATCTATAGGCCGCGTCATAGAGCCTCTTAATATCACTTCTCTAGAACAAGAAAACGCAATGATGGCATTAAAAACGTGAATGATATTTCGTCAGAAAACCGCTATATATGAGGTATCCACTTTCTCCCTAATAATTTTTTCCCCCAGAAAAACTTGTAACTCCAATCATGCGAGAGATGCGGAAAAAAAGAATCTATTGCTTGATCTCGTACTTGCGCCTGAACATCTCATCAACCTTGGTCAGGTAGTAAGTGCCGGGAAGAAGAGTCTCGACGGAACCTGTGGGCTCGAAGTTGCTCTTGAGGTGAGCCTTCTCGCGGAGGTTGCACATCTCGTCGTAGACTTCGGGTGCGACGGTGCGGCGAGAGTCGAGGCGGGTCTGGAGGTCGACCTGCTTGGAGAGCTCCTCGGTGCTGCCACGGACCTTGAGGGAGAACATGGAAGCGGCGAGACCTGAACCGTAGGAGAAGATGCCGACGCGCTTGCCCTGGAGATCGGCAGAGGAGATGTTGGAGATGAGGGAGACGAGAGAGCCGTAGACGGAACCGCAGTACATGTTACCGCACATGGTGGGGACCTGGATGGAGGGCTGGACGCGGGCGGCGAAGCGCTTCTTGGCAAGAGCCATGAAAGTCTTCTCGACGGTCTTGTCGGTAATGGTCTGCTCGTATGTGAGGTTCTTGATGTCGGCGGGGACCTCAGCAAAGATAGGGTTCTCGGGGTTGGTGAGGAAGTCGTTGTACAACAGACGGGCGTAGCTCTTGGAGACGAGCTTGCAGGTGGGTGCGTGGAAGCACATGTAGTCGAACTTGTCCATGGGTGCCTCCTTCTCGGCGTGAACGCCGTTGCCGTTGGCGTGGCCGTTCAACTTGCTCTTGAGGGTCTCCTCGCGGGCGTTGTAGGCCTTGTAGCAGGCGTCGACAGCCTCGGTGTAGCACTGGAGAGAGTACTGGCCGTCAACGATGGGGTACTCGCTGGTAAGGTCGGCCTTGTAGAAGTCGTAGGCGTGCTTGACGTAGCTGCCACGGAGACCAGGCTCGAAAGCGAGAGGAGCGTCGGGACCAACAAGCATGGCAACGCAGCCAGCACCACCAGTGGGTCTGGCGGCACCCTTCTTGTAGAGAGCAATGTCACCGGCGACGACGATGGCGTTGCGGCCGTCCCATGCTGAGGACTCGACCCAGTTAATGGCGTTGAAAAGAGCGTTGGTGCCGCCGTAGCAGGCGTTGACAGTGTCCACACCCTCAATGTTGGTGTTGCCCGAGGGCTCGAAAAGCTGCATCAACACACTCTTGCATGACTTGGACTTGTCGAGGAGGGTCTCGGTGCCGACCTCGAGTCTGCCGATGGTCTTGGGGTCGATCTGGTACTTCTTGAGGAGGGAGGAGACGGTGGTGAGGGCGATAGAGTAGATGTCTAGAGTGGATTGTCAGTTTCTGGGCTCTTGAGGTGGAATATCACGACTGCTGCTAATCTCCCGTACTCACCTTCTCTGTCGTCGCAGAAGCTCATCTTGGTCTGGCCGAGACCAATGGTGTACTTGCCGGCGCTGACGCCATCGAACTTCTCGAGCTCTGCTTGGTCGACGCACTGCAGGTTTCCGGTCAGCCACCGGTAGTGTTTTGGAGACACATGGAATTGTCGGAATTTCTGGGACACGCCAAACTTACCTGGCTGGGCACGTAAAGCTCAATGGCCTTGATGCCGACGTTCTGGGGCCTCTCGGACATGATGTGTGGTGTTTGTGTGGATTGTGTGTAGAAGAAAGAAGTGGCGGTACTTTTTTTTCTCGTGCAGATGCGGTGTGCGAGCGAGGGGTTGCGAGAACAATGGGCAGGCAGGCAAACAGTTCAGGGTGGGGTTGGTATCAAAGGGCAAAGAGGGCGAAGTTTCGCCGGGTAGTCGTGGATGCTAATGGGCAAGTTGAGAGATGGGAAACAGGAGAGCAGGTAGGAAGAGAGAAATAGATGTGTCGGAACAACAACAATAATAATATAATCACATCAGGAGGCGTGCTCCCATCATGCACTAACTCGTTCAAGGCGGCCATTCATTTTGGCTCTTTCCCACCGCGCAAGCGCAAATGAGACGATTTTTGGGAAAATGGTTCGATGTTCTTCATTTGCTGGATCGCCGCACCCTGAGCCTGCCAACATTTGTCCCGCGCTAGAGAATCCCTGAAAGCCTGAGCCGCTGCAGGTACTTGAAGCGCCACGTTGAAGACCGCGACACCGCCTGCCATCGCTTGTCTCAACACGCCTCAACCCCTCAACCACTACCATTCCCTTGGGTCAATCTTGTGTGTGCGGAATCTTCTTATCGTCTTCAATTTTGCTGTTATCTTGTCCTACTCAGTAGGCATATACAACAATTATGCTGTCTACATCGACGGTGCATACTATCGCATCCCTCTTCAAGCCATGCATGCATGCCCTACGGGTACTGATCCGCCACCGATAACGGAGTGGAGAGGGCATTAGTGGAGCTCTACAGATTTTTATCTGATCGTACCACTCGGCCGTCACCAGCATGATGAAAGTGGCTGACTGCCGTGGTGTGTTGTACAGCTAGCTAATAACAATGCCTTGTGAGACGACGTGATGTGGTATGTCTGTATGAAAGTGTCCGGTGGCCCAAAGCCTGCACGCGATACGCCACGGTCCGATATATGATCTTTTAATTAATTAAGCGATCTTCGTATGAACCATGTCAGTGCATTCAAGTTCATGGTACGATTAGTCGTTCCATGCTGGAATACTCAACAGTTTATACACATATGAGCTATAGCTTTACATGCTAATGTAGCCTGACTTAGAATCGTATCATGATTTCTACCCATCACTGAGGCAGCGCTATGGATGTGGAGTTTCTCATCAACACTTCCACGGCCACGCTTAGATATGGACGTACGCGATTCGGTACTGGTGTAATTCAGTACTGCCATTGAGATGCCCAGTAATACACCAACTTCTCGAAGTCCGCTGCATTCACAACATCACCAACTTCACGCCCTATCCTTGTTCCACCTCTCGTACATCAAATCATACAACTTCAACTCCTCCATCGCGTCCTCCGCAGTCGTCTTGATCTCCCTCCCATTCTTCAAGCACTCATACAACTCCTGCAGCTCAGCAGTATAAGCATCCTCATAACTACCCAGCATCTCTCTCGTCTCCATCTCCCCATCCTCATTAAACTCCTGCACCGTGACTTTAATCGGCAAGCCCTTGACATACGGGCTGTCATACTTGATCATCACCCGCTTCTTCTCACCGTACACCGCAAAATGCGCGTCAAAGTCAGGTACGCCATCAATCCCGGACTCGTACGTCACAGAGAAAGGCTGGCCACCTTTCTGATTCTTGTAGTTGAAAATCGCCGAGTAGAAAGGTTCGTTCGCAGACACGCCCGCCACACTTTCGGGGAAACCCAGCACTTCGCGCATCAGCGAAATGTCATGCGATCCCAAACTGCCCAAGAAGCGGCAAAACTGCACGCGCTCTTGAGTGATAGGCTGGCCAGGGAAAGCCTCTTCGAACAACGCTTGCAGTCTCTTCTGCCGCTCCTCGCCAGCACCGGCCGGGAAATCAGTGTTCTTGACCTGGAAAGTGCCACTTTCATTGACGAATTTCGAGTTAGGACCGCTGAAGTCTCGCGATCTGGCGTACAAAATCCTGTCAATGCTGGCGACCTCACGCTTGAAAGTCTGCGTGAAGGATTTGGCGTAGCGACGCATGTAGCCTACGAAGACGCGGGCGCCGTTCGGGGCCTGGCGTTCTGCGTCGATGATGCGCTGGGCGGAGGGCAGGGAGAGGGTGATGGGCTTCTCGGTCATCACGTGCTTGCCTGTTTGGAGGGCGGATATGGTGTAGGGCTCGTGGAATTCATCTGAGGTGAGATTGAAGACGACGTCGACGTCGGTGCTGGTGAAGATGTCGATTGGGTTGGTGGTGGCGAGGGGGATGTTGAATTTGGTGGCGCAGTGGTCGGCGTTCTTGGGGGTGTTAGGAGCTGGTGTTTGATATGGGTTGTTATTGGTATGTTGTTACCTTTTTTGAGATATCGCAAACTGCTGTAGTGACGTACAGATGGCTCAACATCGCCAGCGCTGGGAGGTGGATAACCTGGGCCACCTCACCTGCACCGATGATGCCTACGCGAAGTCTGTTCTCGGACATTATGGATGATTGTTAGTCAATATAAATATTTCGAATGAGTAGTTCGTGTATACCCAATGTTCGGTTGAGCAGTTCTGCCTTTTGCATGCAGATGTGGGTCCGTCTTACGTAGCTACTGTAGACAGTTCGTGTTCATATGTTTACGCACGTTTGCGCATCTCTCTGTGCTAATACAGGCACGCATAAGCATAAACATGTGGTTGATCACCGACAGGAGGATGCTACAGACTCACACGAGTCTTGTATGTATATATGGTATTATCATCACTCTTGGATATATGTAGCATCACCACGACCATGGAGACACATCGATCGCAGACTTTCGAGCATTTCAATGCTTGAGCTTCCACAGCATCATCCGCTGCAGATTGACCGTTACATCTCGATTTACCTGCACTGGTACCAAGACTCTCAGCTCTTGAACTAATTCTAAAGTCCTTGGAGAGTGCTCAGAAGTTCGCGCACATATCCGTATCACTATGCGCTAGTACAGGCACACACAACGACAAAAACGTCGATGCTTACCGATGAGACTAAGCTTTCGATGTAATTACATCTCACCGATATTTAGGCGAGTTCAATCTCCTCTAGATATCTATGAGATGGCCGTTACCACTGAGAGGCAGTTAATCGACCAGTCTCCGGTCTCCAGAGCAGTCATCCAAGTCCTTCAGAGTCTAGGGCGATCACCCAAGTCCTCAACCTCCAGAGCTTTCATCGAAGGGTTCTACAACGGTCTTCCAAGTCTCCAGAGTCCAGAGCGAACACCCAAGTTCTCGGCCTCCAGATCATCCATCCCAGGGTCTACAAGGGTCTTCCAGGTTTCCAGTCTCCGAACGAATTACTCCTGAGCAGCCATACAAATGGACCAATACCGGCATACATCGACATTATACTACAGACTTGTGTGATAATGCATATGCTGCGCAGCCTTGGAAAGCGCTTTTGGACTCAGTCATCCGTCGTCGTTCGATCCCGTCACGACTTCACTCAGTGTCGCCCTCAAGCTCTGCCATCAGCTTGTGCAGCAAGGTGTCGACCTTAGCCTGTCGACGTTTACACCCAAGTGCTGCTTTCGCGGCCAACGTTGAACCACCTCCAAAGACATTACACCAAATGCCACCCTCCCACGAGACGATTCGACCTCTGTTAGATCGTCTATGGCGAAGTATCACGGCATGCTTGAGGATACCGCTGGTGGCTGTGGGTTGACCTTGAGACCTGAGTCTGCCGGCTGCGGCTGTTGACCGTTTTGACGAGTGAGGTTCGAAGGAAGAGCCTGTGTCGGTTGTGCGAGTTTCTTGGCCTTTTTGCGACGAAGTGATCTGGCCGCATTCTTGGACTGAGCAGCAAATCGTTATCAATCGATCTGGATTCTTGTCGAGCTTTTCGTCTCGTCACAGATCGACTGATCGCTACTCATCCCAAAGCTATTCACACGAAAGTTGGAGCAAGTTGCCAGTAACTTTCCACTCTTCCGGAAGTGTTCGATTTGTTGGTCCTTGCCACACGCTGAACAGCACTGCTGCTGCTACGGCTGCTGCTGCGGCTGTTGTTACTGCTGATGAATGGTGGCTCAACCACATAGGGGAAGGAGGATGGGCATTGATGCACTAGACGTGGAGTCGATCCAAAAGGTGATGTGCGGTGGACGCAGTGTGAAGGGAAAGAAGAGCAGCAGGACCCGCGAATTTAGGCACTTGAGGCAAGAGGCGACAGGTCGATAAATTGCACCATGATTTCTGTGCAGATTGGTGGTGCTATGCGAAGAGATGGAGGCAATTATGGGAGCAGCGAATTCGTTCTCACCGGTAAGGTGTGAAGTTACACGACATACATGCGGGTAACACCATTCCCCTGCGAGTTGAGTCCCTGCATCAACATGGCTCTTGAACTTTGAGTGAGGGACGTCCCCCTCGTCCTGTTCTCTCCATTTTCCCTCTTGTTCTTTGGGATCCTCTGTCATCACCGAACCGATACACTTATATGATGGCAAAGTAATGTGGGCACATCACGACTATTGCGGACGCTCAACATGCGAAGGGCGATTCCCAGAGCATGAAACAAACGCTCCAGACATCTCTGAGCACGACGCTTCTCACAATCCCATGATGGCCGTCCGGCATCTCCAGTCGCACGTCTGCTGGCGATTGCGGCTTTGTCAAACCTTCGATACGGCTATCCGCTCCGGTGACCTCCAAACTGCATACCACCTATACAGCCGCCATCTACACACTACAGCTTCAGTCCTGACCTCAAACTCAAAGTCCGAAGATCCGTTGCGTCGAAAGCGGACCAAGAAGTCCAACTCACTCAAGAAGACTGACAAGCCATCAACCCCAAAGCGGATAAAAAGATCAAAAGCACTTGTGGTGGCGGACAGTGTTACCGACCGATTCGACTATTCCCGTAAGATTACCAAGCTGATAGAAGATGACAAGCGAAAGAACAGTCTGCTGGCCAAGACGATGAAGGAACTTCTAGATGCAATTGCCAACAGTCGTGAACAACTCCCACACATTGAGCCATGGTTCTGGAAACTCGTTGAGGGTGGTCAAGAAAGGCAGCTTCTGGTAGATTGCGCAATGGATGGCTTCCAGAAAGCAGGCACATTTATGCTTCTTGCAGATGGCAAGTTCACGCTCGATCAACTTGTCAAAGATGCACCAAATGCCAAAGCTTCAAGCAGCCAGGGCGTTTACGCGAGAGTATATGTCGTTGGCGAACGCATGACGTTCTTTGAACTATGCAAATTCCTTGATGGACGCAAGCTGCCCCGTGAGAAAGAAAAGGAGTTGAATGAAAAACGCAGGTCGCTCGCGGCTAAACGCACGTCGTCACTATACATTGGATCTTCTCATCACATGGGTTCCAGAATGAGAGGGCACGACCATTTCTTGCCCAAGCAGCATACTTATCACGCCTACGCGTACGACAATGCTGACAGAAAGTACTCTCGTGTTCTGTGCGACCTGAGCGACAACGTCTACGCCCAACGAGATGAGCACATTCGCCTTGTGGTTGAGCAGCTTTTGGTCACATTACTCGGAACATACGTCTGGACTCCCGACGACTTGACTAGGCATATCAAAGACCAGCAAAGTATACAAAGCAGTACAACGATAGCTGCAGATGAGATCATCAAGATGGCTGATATCGACACGGGAGACCCTGCCGTTCATGAAGTAAAGAACAAGAGAGCAAGGTCTAGACTCCTCCGCGACAGATCGACAACGACATCTATGGTTTTGGCCAAGCTTGGCCGTGAAGTGTGTACGAAATGCGGCTGGCAACCGACCACAGCACGTTCAGACTCGACTCAGAAATTCGGAAGTAAAACCCTTCCGCTGAATCGGAACTCTCCGATTGACACGATCATGAATAAACCCAAGAAGGCTAAGATTACTGAGTGTGAAACGACGGAAACGACGGAAACGTCGGTCTATGGCAAAGCGACGTCGGAAGTCGTTGAAGCGGCTATGGGCGACACTGGATCTGCAGGCTCAAGCCTGAGCATGAGTGGAAACAATCAAGACTGATGTTTGGCGGTGATGATCAGGGCATTGTTGTTAATCCCAGCATTGAGTGATGCATGTCTTGCGCCGTGAAGACTTGGTCTCAGACTTTAGATAGTATCTCAGGCAACAGCCACAACAATTAGCGAGCCAACCATTGAGATGATGTTCATAGCGTCTATCAAGCTCTGAGGCCAGCGTGCTAGTGTCATCAGCCGTGGGACCGAATGAGCCCCCTCGATAAACAAGACTCCGCCTCAATGGTACAATCGTTAATGCGTGGGTACTTTGCAAATGTCAACATCGCTATTCACTGCCATCTCCAGTGAGTATGTGCCAGCGACTTGCTCGCATTCCACCAATATTTACACTGCCGATCTCGTCCAGAAAAAGCAAGCAATACCATACCAGTGATCAGTTTTGCCCGTAGACCTTTGAGTCCTCTCGCGTGAGACATAAATTGCGTGACTACGATATAAATGTAATGATAGCAAACATGTGAGTCTTCACACTCGCTGATCATTGATGTCTCGAGTCCGTGACGATCAGATTGCGATCATATTGGTCCATCTCAAACATCATCACTACCGTCCATTTATCAGTTGACAGTACCATCAGCCGAGAGCCAAAGTGAGGTGAGGTGGGCTTTCACTTGCCCCAATTTCGAGCTCGCACCTCCCGCCTCCCGCAGCTGCTCTATAAGTTGTTCTTTTCTTCCGCAGCCGGTTGTCGCAAACAACCAACGGATATCCGACACCATGGCGTAAGTATAGCTTGACGCTCTCTATTTTAATGCTCGAACTAACAAGTTAATGTGTACAGTTACTTCGCTGTGGTGAACACCTTCTGCAATGCCGCCGGTGAGCTCGTCTCGGAGAGACTAGTTCCAGAGCCTTACGTCTGGGACGACGACAATGTGCCGCCCATGCCTACGGACCCTCCGCCGGAGTGTTTCGTGCCAATTGATGATGGGACGCCGAAGTACCAGGCCTACGTGCCAAAATTTGCAAAACCCGGGTGGGACCAGGTCAGCGAGAAGTCCAACGTTTGCGAGACATGCGGGTGCATGAAGAAGCATGTGAGGAAGCCCGAAGCGAAGTGGCTGCAGATATCCAAAGAGAAGGCTTCCTAGAACCGCAAGCTTGATGGAGTCGACTTGCAGAGGGAGCAAGGGATGGGCCTGCGCCAGCGAGGGAGAGACCTCGGGATACAGTATTGCAGCTCATGAAGTTCAATCAAAAGAAGAAGAAACTGTCCAGCCAGTCAAGCGTTCCGAGTAAAGCATCGAGAGTTTTAAACCTGAGGGCTTCAATGGCGTGCTGTGGGCGGCGATAGGCTGTTTGATCGTGATACTCGGAGACCGCGACACTAGGAAGTGAAGGCTACTGGGTGTACGACTCAAGTTACAAACCCCATGCATTGATCTTGCTTCCAATATTGGTAATAGTAAAGATGCTCCAACCAACTCCTACGGAGGCGTCTCCCTGCTGTGTCCTGAACTTTCCCCACTTCGAAGGTTGGCCTGAAGTCTAGGTACATGTATGTCCACGTCCGCGTCTGTAGCTCTTAAATGCCAATATCAACAAAGCAATGATGCATAGATGTATCAATTTGATCTTTTGCTAGTAAAAACATTTTAGATTTTATTTCGGACGTACTAGGCAAGCTTGGATTCTAACGCCATGCCTGAACGAACCATAGCAACGATCCCAGACATCAAATGCAGACTTTTGAGCACTACAATCGATCAGTATTATACTGCTGAGAGTAAAGGATCGTTGGAGTGCGACGTGGTAACGGAATTGGCGTCTCTTAATCGTTCTGATCGATTGAAGCTTATTCACAAAGTGAAAACTTCAACCCTCCTCACTCAGTCACTCAGTGAGGACCCCGGGACCCCATGTGATTCTCACAGCTGCTGACTGCCAGCTGACCACTCCCAGGCACTCCGTTGGCGAACAATGAGGCACTCCGCCAAGGGTCGGTCACCGTGCGCCTCTCCCAGCTTACCATAAGTATTTCCTTTCCTCTTGACTCTCTTAAAAAATTCATACTTACCTTCTCGCGGTGGAAGTGATCACCAAGACTTCTTAACCCGGCGAGATCTCCTGCATTGCACAGCGCGGAGAGATCTCGCTTCTAATTACCTTCGGGTACTTAGGCGAGGTAATTTTTGATTTCAAACTGCCATTTTCATCAGTTGCTTTCGATCAAATTGATCGAGAGCCTGGAGAGGATCACTACGTTGACTCGATATTATTTTACTACTGATCGTTGCTTGCACCCATCGCACGGGAGATTGAACCAGACCCAGATCCGGACATCCAGCAGCGTACACAATATGCTTGTTGAAGCGACCCAGAGCCCTTCACTTGCGCAATTTATTTCAAAAAACAAGTCGTGTATTCCGAGACATGCTGATTCCTTTCTTACAATCATCGTTTATTTTCTGTTTATTTTTTTTGTGTTCACTGTCGATGTGTTTATTGCTCATCGCATTCTTCTTGTTCGCCTCATGCTTTCGGATTTGCGTGTTTGGCCTATTCCATTCCACGTACATCTACAATTCCTACAAACTGGCGTACTTCAAATCTGCGGTCACACTTTCACAGTTAGACATAGACGCTTAACTGAGGCATGTGTACATTGAAATATTCATGGTCATACCCGTGCCAGTCCTACAGCCGCCAACTGGCGTGGTGGTGGGGAGATGATCCTGACCAACAACACAGCATGCGCTGGCTTTCGTGGCCATGCTGTGCGTCCTACCCTACCAAATCACAAGCAAACACTCATCCAGATTGCGCTGCGTACACACTGATCGTCAAATGTGGATATCATTGAAGAAAGGCACCGCTGTCTAGGTCTGCAGAAAGGATGTGCCATGTCGCTGAACGCCCTCGCGCCGTGGTATGATATGCCCTCGGGCCATATTCCATGCCTTCGTAACACATGTCGCTTTGTCCTCGCGCACTCTTAACGAGCCGCTTATTTCTTGCCGCTCTTCTTGATGCCCTGGCTGCCAGTGTTCAGAGGGCCCTTT